>OEIV010000241.1_pt1 | contig 33851 bp, 29 predicted proteins | sample 1539231 | NCBI WGS metagenome assembly OEIV01 (sample SAMN03794762, study PRJEB22550) | activated sludge metagenome | feature: wastewater treatment plant; material: activated sludge; isolation source: Wastewater treatment plant of a petroleum refinery complex | place: Argentina: Buenos Aires ... | reverse complement strand
AGTACTATTAATATTGTATTACACTAATTAGTGTAATACAATATTAATAGTACTATAACAAAATAGCATATTACATAAAAGATATAATCATAATATTTTTGTACAAACATGAAAACTCTATATTGTAGCGGATTATAAACGTATATAGATAATTTATTTATAGCAAAAAGAATATTTACCTGAAAATAAAGAAAGCACAAAATTAATACAAAAACTATTAAAACCCAAAGTGCTAATTTTCTATATTTTTTATTTAAAAGCATTCAAATAAATAAAATAGTTAAACTTAGCAATAATAAATAAAACAGGTATATGTGTGAGACCTCAAAAGAAGGTGCGTAACTAAATAAAAAAAATCCTCCAACTATTAGAACTAGGATTTTTCGCTTTAGCAGCCAATATCAAATTACAGCAACAGAAAACAAACATACTGTATATAAAACAACAACGACGATAAAACTAGAATTTCTACTTTATCTAAATCAAAAAAAGAAAATAATATAAAAGCTATTATTATTGAAAAACACAAAATATACAACAAAACAACCTCAGATATAAAAGAACTAAAAAAAATAAAACAAAAAAGTAAATAATAAGATATAACAAAATTATACCACATAATTTGCTTTAAAGATAAACTTTTATAGAAATAGAAATTGTAAAAAAATAGAGGTGAGATACCAATTTTAAAAAGAAGAAAAAAGATTAAGTATATATTACAACAACTATTGTCATTATTTAAATTAAATGTAAACGACCCTGTATCTATTAAATAATTATTTAAAAAAAACAAAGCTATAACAGCACCAATAAAATTATAAGTCAGTATGTAATATATGTTTGAACTAGTAAAAAGTCTAAACTGTTTTCTAACATTCCTATAAACTAAATTTAATATAAGTATATTAGTAACTTCAGTAGACAAAACAAGAAGTAAATAATTACTATTAATGTAAGAAAAAAAAAACAAAAAAAATGATATTAATATAGAAAAAAAGTCTAACTTATATAAAGATGTGTAACTATTTAAAAAAAAAAAAAAAATAATTATAATTAGTATAAAAAAGAAAAATTGTATAGAGTTAGAAAAATAAAAATTATTAACAAAAACATAAAATAGTGCCGCAACAAAAAACAATGATAATAATTGTGTATAAAAGAATATACTACTTAACTTACTCTTTAGATATTTTATCTCTATTGCCCTTAAAAATAGAGAATTTATTTTTTCTAAAAAAAATAATAAAAAAACCGGCAGGGCTATAAGTATTAAGAAAGCTGAAGAGTTAGACACCGGTATTATAAAAATACTTAAAATAAAGAACCATTAATAATTTTTTTTTTTAAAAAACTTGACGATACTAAAAAAAAAAAAAAATCCTTATACAGTAATTTTCTTTTTTTAAAAAAGTTTAAATTTTTAATTTTTAACAAAAAAAAAACCTATATAATTACTTTAAAAGACGTTAAAAATTTCTTTCTTCTTAAATTATAAGGGCAGCATCCAATTACAAAATTACTTGTAGGTACTATCCTTCTTTTTAGAAGAACGCAAGTATTTTTACAAAACTTAACAAAACTACCGTCTGGTTTAGTAAACCTATATTTTAATAAGATAACAATAGCTCTAGATTTCTTTTTTCTAAACTTTTTATATTTAAATAATACCTCCCTGGTGGAAATTTTAATTAAACTACCAAAACCACCTACGTAATTTTTTTTTTTTTGATAAATATGAAAACAATTTACTGTAAGAACACCAGTAATATCAGATGTATTTAGAATGGTTGATTTTTGTATCAAATCATAAAAGAAAACCTTTAAAGAAAACAAAGACAGTAATAATTAAAAAAAAAAAAATAGAAACAATGTAATTGTAGTTAACATTATAACTTAAATTAAAATTAAAAAAAAATATAAAAAATATAAAGATTAAAAAGATTAAATTAATATAAAATAAAACTAAATGTTGTTGTTGTTGTTTAGATTTCTTGCTATTATCAAAATTAAAAAAAATGTAACTTATTATCTTTAAAGAGTACAATGTAGAGCAAACACCCCCAAATACCAAAAATAATATACTAGTAACACTAGATAAATTTAAATAAAAGAGATTGTGCTTTACAAGACTAGATTGTATAACCAGTCAATTAGCTAAAGATGTTAAAGTAATTAATGAAAAAGCTATGTTAATATAAACACTAAAGTTTTTCTTCACTAACACACGCAAGTCTTGCTTATGTTTACCGTTTATAGTTAAATAACCTAGTATTAAAAAAGATAGTGACTTAAATCAACCGTGTGTTGAGAAATAAACATAAGAAGAGTGATTATTTAAGTGCAGAATAGTTAAAAATACAGCAGCGCAGTTACTTATTGTAGAGTATGCTAGTATTTTTTTAAAATCAGTCTGTATAAATGCGGAAAAAGATCCAAAAAAAAAAGTAAAAGAAAAATACACAGATAATAAATCTATAAATAATTTATTTTGTATAAGTGGTTTAAATATCAAAAATAAGTACAAGCCTGATGCGACTAGTGTAGCAGAATGTATTAACGCAGAAGCAGGTAAAGGTGCCTCCATGGAATCAGGTAATCAAATATGGAAAATAAACTGAGCTGATTTTATAAAACAAGCTACACAAATAAAAATAGTAAACAACAGAACAGAGTCAACTTTAAAAAAAAATAAATTTATTGTAAAAACGTTTGTACTAAAATTTTTTAAAAAAAAACTAGAAAAAGAGAAAGAATTTACAGAGTTATAATATATAATTGTTGACGCAAGTAAACTAGCATCACTTATCTTATTAAAAGAAAAAGCCTTTAGGGCTGATTTAAATGTTGTAGGTTTTATAAAAAAAAAATTTATTAACCAAAAGGAAAAAAAACCAATGCATTCTCAGAAAAAAAAAATAAATATAAAATTTTTTGAATTAAATAGAAACAGCATAGAGATAAAGAAATAATTCAATAAAAAAAAAAATAATACTTTATTAACCTCAAATTTATTATAATAATATGAAAATATATTTACAAAAAAAGCAATTTGTATAGTAACACAAGAAAATAATGAGGATTGGCTGGAAAAGCACAAACTAAAAAAGCTGTACTCACTACTAAAAAAAAATTTATAAAATTGAAAATTTATAAAAAAATGAAAAGAGGATGATAAACTTAAATGCATAACAGGTATACTTAGTATAAAAAACAAATACATTAAAATAAAGTAATAGTAGATCATATTATTGTAATTAATATATTTAACTGATATTGTAGAAAAAAATAAATATAATAGTACTAAAAAATATAGAAAAACATAAATTTTAAAAAAAATAATCCTTATGTTACTTGATATAAAAAAATCAAATAAATTTAGAAAATAAAAATCAGTAATAAAATTAATTATGTTGTAAAAGTAATCTAGTTGTTTGTACAATCATAAGTTAAGCCTATAAGAAGAAATTTTACCTTTTTTTTTAAATAAAAAAAGTTTGGAAGTCTTTATACCTCTGCGGGTAAAGATGTTTAGTTTTCTTATTCTTTTTATAAAATTTATATAAAAAAAAAAATCTGCTGATGAGAAAAAAAAAATCTTATATTTTTTTTTTTTTTTTAAAATACTAATAAGTTTAAAAAAATATAAAATAGTTTTATGTGATCTATTAAAGTAGTACCTTATTTTACTTTTTTTTTTATAAAATTTATACGTTTTACCAACAAAAAAAAATCTTCTCCTCTTAACAAAAAAAAACGAAAAAATAGTTTTTAAATTGTTTAATAAAAAAAAAGTTGAGGTTATATTAATTTTAAACACAAAAAATTTAAATTTAAATAAAAAACATAAAAAACTATTTAAATAAATATTAAATACTCCAAACTTATAGCTTAAAAACAACTATTTAAATTTTTTTATAAAAGAGGTACCATTATTAACTGTAAGTATGCTTTTAAGCTCGTGCCTTTTTATTGATAAATTACTCAAATTTGATCTGTGTTTACCTGATACATTACAAACACTTATTGTTTGTCTAAAAATCTTTTTAATCTTTATAGAATACAAAGAAAATTTTTTTAAAAAGCAAAGTTTGTTATTGTAAAGAAAAATTCTCCTTATTAAGTGTTTTTTGTTAACACTTAATCTACCAAAAACTCTGCTTTCAGTTTTTTTTAATTTATTAAAACTCTTTTTGTTAGTAAAACCAAAAACATTTTTCAAAGTCCTATCAATCTCACCAAAAACAATATCTATAGTACCAATTAAAGTTACCAAGTCTGATAAAAATTTACCTAAACCTAATATTTTTAAAAACTGTAAATTATTGTAAGACGGTGATTTTATTTTACATCTAAAAGGCCTCTCACTACCATCAAAAAATAAGGTTACACCAAATTCACCCTTAGGTGATTCAACATAAAAAGAATCAATGGATTCTTTTATTTTAAAACCAGAACTTCAATATTTAAAATGAGAAATAATAGATTCCATATATTTTTTTTTAAAAAAAGAAAAAAAATTATTTTTATTTAATAATTTATTTTTTTTTAAAAAATTAATGCAATTAAAAATTATTTTATTAGACTCCATCATCTCTAAAATTCTTAAATTGAATCTGTCTAAAGAATCACCATTATATGTAGTGTAACTTGCGAAATTTAAAAATTCATATGAATTGTATTTATTAAAGATACAAAGCCTAAGATCCTTCTTTACACCAGTAGACCTTAACATAACACCAGTAATATTGTTATAATTTGCAGAATTATAATTTATAAGTCCCACACCAAAAAGCCTTTTTTTTCAAACTTTATTATTAGTTAATACACTACTTATTTCGTTAATCACTATAAAAAAATTTTTAGAAAAAAAAGATATATCTTTTAGTAGCTCATGAGATATATTCTTTTTAAATATCAAAGGTTTGTATAATGCTGTGTGCATTCTTGCTCCACTGAAACGCTCATAAAACTCCATAATTTTTTCTCTCTCTTCAAAAGCCCAAAAAATAGTACTCATACTACCAACGTCTAAAGCATGGCATGATACAGCCAACATATGATTAAGTATTCTTGTTAACTCATCGAACACTGTTCTATTGTACAGGAATATAGAGTTCCTAAAAAAATTAAAATTTTGTTCTATACACAAAGAATAGACATTCTCTTGTACAATAGTAGAAACGTAATCTAAACGATCAAAATATGGTAATCCATGTAAAAACATTTTGTTTTCAATTAATTTCTCTGTACCTCGATGTAATAGACCTATATGAGGGTCACATTTTATAATAACCTCTTTCTCAACACTTAACATTAAACGCAACACACCATGTGCGGCTGGATGCTGCGGTCCAAAATTTAAATTAACAGATTTAATCACCTTACTCGTTAAATTACTATTTAAAATTAAGCTTTCAGCTGATCTACACATTTCACCTAAAATCAGGAGTGGGGTTAATTGGAATCGAACCAATCTTTGTTTAGAACAATAAGTTTTACAGACTTACGTGCGCCCACCGCACACTAACCCCTATAAAATTAACCCCAATAATCCTCTATTCGTATCCATTTCGGTAACCTAAATATTATGTTTATTGGGGGTTTCACATCCTTTGGTGTTCGTATTAAAATATTGAAATCAATATCTACAGAAAAAACCAAAGGTGACGAGGTGTGGAAAAATCAATAACCAGCGTGATCTAGAAAAATTAAAGGTACAACCAGGGATATAGTTAAGAAAAAAAGTCCTAATTCATAATCGTTAGGTAATAAAAAAAATGTAAAAAAATTCTTTTTGAATAGGTTAGAGTGTTCTCTTATAGTTCAAAAACTAACACTAACTTTTTTAAAAAAATAAACACTAAATCAAGATAAAAACATATTTGAAAAAACCAACAAAAAAAAATAAATTTTTACATACGTGTACTGTGTAAAAACATAACGGCAAGAATTTGGCCCTATTGTAAGATATCATATTAAGGCTACTGAATACGCACTCGAATCTATAAATGTCATAAATTTAATAAAAACAAAATATTTTATCAAAAACTATTTTTTAAGTACGAAAGCGCTTATTGACTTTTTATACACTTTGTAATTTAAATTCCTCTTAGTATCATTATAAAAAAAAAAATTATATAAAGACTTGTTAAAGTTATGTTTAAAAAAAAAAAATTTGTTAAATTTCAAAAAAAAAAAACCCTTCTTTTTATTAACGAAAGAAAAGTCTATATTAAAAAGATATTTTTTTTTATGATTTATATACGTAACTTTTTTTGTCTGGTGAAAAGAAACAGTATATTTTTTACCAAATAAAAAAGAGCTTATATAATCAAAAAAGAAAATATTTGTTTCAAAAAAAAAATGATAATATGTTTTTAAAATTTTTTTTTTTATAAAATAACCTTTACCTTTTTTTAAAAACAACTTAAAAAAAAGACAAGGTAGGAAAAATTGAAAAAATTTAAATTTTTTAATATCCATGTAGTACAAAGAGTTTTTAAACTTTAACAAAAATTAAAAAATTTTTTTGCAATAAAACTGTTTTACTTATCTTAATATTTTTTAAATTAAAAACACCAGAAGATAATATATTAAAATTTTTTAAAAAAAAAAAATTAATTTTTTTATTAAAATGTGACGATACTTCAAATGTTAGCAGGTTTGACGTACGTTGAATTAAATGTTTAGAAACTTTATACCTTATATTAGATTTAATAAAATTAATATTGCAGCTGTTTTTTTTCTTTAAAAAAAATTTAAAATTAATTCCATTTATTTTTTTTAATAAAAGTAATAAAAAAAACACGTTTATTTGACCAACATGAAACATATTTTTTTTTTTTAATTTTAACCCAAAATTTAAATAACCATTGACTTTTATTTTTAACAATTTAAATTAACAAAAAAACTTATTTTCTGATTTCTTATTTAAAAAATTAACAAAAGAAATTAACCTATATTTAGACAACTTTCTAAAAATAAATATAGGTTTTAAAATCTTGGTTCTAAAAACAAACCTTACATACTTACCTTTTCCTTTTCCCATACGAGAATTTTTAGATTTTTTAGAGAACATGTGGTTACAACTCAATAAAACAAAAGATTTAAATTTTTTCCTCTTAGAGAGGCGCCTAAGTTTTAAAAAAAAAAATCTATACACCTTTAATTCAAGGAACATTGCGAACCTGGAAAAGATGTACTTTGAATAATAATACAACTTCTTTTTCATAAAAAAATAATTTTTAATATTAAAAGTTATCTTTAGTTTTTTTCTTTTTTTAAATAATTTTAATTTTTTTTGTAATTTTATTTTATTTAAATACAAAAAGCACATAAGAGGTAGTAAAAGTAAACAATTTAAAAAAAAAAAAATTATTAAAAAAATTAGTGTAAATGGTGAAGTTTATAACTACATCCGTAAGCGCGTTCAGATTTAATGTTTGGTGTAAACAAAAAAAACTAAATAAATTTAAATGGAAAAAATTAAAAAAACTACCATAAAGGAATTCTTTTTGAAAAAAAAAATGAAAAAAAAAACACCTAATGAAAAGAAGAAGAAAAAAAAAATGATAAAAATTAGTTTTAATTTTTTTAAAAAATAAAAAACTAAAAAAAACAAAATTATTATTAGCAAAAGTTAGTAAACAAAAAGAACTAAACATTGACTTAACAAAAAACAGATTATAAAATAGTATTATAAAGAAATTGTAATCCCATTTTACATTAAAAATTTTTAAAAAAAACATCATGACGATTACAAAAATATTTACAAAAAAAAAAAATTTTACAAAAAAATTAAATTTAAAAATAAAAAGAATTAAATTCTTAAAAAAATAAAAAAAAAAAACAGAATAGTAAATGTAATAAAGTTTAAATAAAAAACTAGTAGAGAACGAATGTTGGCTCAAAAAAAAATTTGTTTTGTTTGTTAAAAAAAAAAATAAAAAAAAAGTAAAATTTACAAAAGAAAAATAGAAAAAACTTCTACTGTTTTTTTTTAAATGTAAAAATAGTACATTTATTAAAAATAAATATAAAAGTGCTATTTCAACAATATCCCAATTTCAATACCCATTCCAAAATAACTCTTGACTAGATCAAAATGACGATAACATTAAAGAAAAAAATAAAAAAAAAAACTTTAAAAAACTTAATGAATTCTTTTTAAAGAAAAAAAATTTTTTTTTAAAAAAAAAAAATTTAAAAAAATTTAAAATGTAAAAATATAAAAATATTGGGTGAAACAAAGATAACGTATTTTGTAAAAAAAAATTGTAGTTGTTAGTTTTTATAAAAAATAAAGTATGCACAACCTCGTTCAATTTAAAAAACCCAAAAAATGTTGTAAAATATAGATTAATATTTTTATAATTATGCATCAAAGAAATGGTATCCATATTATAATTGTTTTTATATAGACATAAAAAAAAAAAAAATATAAAAATTTTGTTTATTAGGACTGCCATTATAAAAAGTAAGTATTCTTATTAAAAGAAATAAACTGTCTTTGATATATTTTTTTTTTAAATTTTTTTATTGTTTTTACTTTTTTAAAGTATTTATTTAATTGAAATAATAAATTAAAGTTAAATATAATAAAAAAGTTATCCACAGAAAGTATGTTTATTAATTTAAAAAATTCAAAAAAAAAATTTAAATTTAAAAAATGAAAGTTTTTATAAAAAAAAACTAAAGTAAATTTTTTAATTTTTAAAATTTTTTTTAAAATAGTAAGACAAAGATAATTTATATTAAAAAACCTAAGTGAATTGTTAAATTTCTTTAAACTAACATTTAATTTATTCCTTTTACCCAAAAAAAAAAACATATAATTATTGTAAAGTAAAGAAATAAAGTATTTACAATTGAGACGTATTTTTGTTTGATAAAAAAAAACGTCACTATTAGAGGAAATAGGAGTGTACTTATTATAAAAATAATCGTAAAATTTTATTTTTTTAAATTTTATAAAAGACACTAGTCTGGGGGTATTGAGGGATTTGAACCAACAACCTTTGGATCCACAGACCAATGCTCTACCGTTGAGCTAAATACCCCTAAATTAACTCCACTTAACCACCTCTGAATAAACGTCCACTATAAAAGTATACAAAATACTTATATAAAGAATAAGAATATTTAATAACCCAAATAAATTAACACTAGTACTATTTACTAAAAATGGTACTAAAAATAACAACTCTATGTCGTATAATATAACAAAAATCATAGTAACAAAAATACCAAAATTTAATGAAAAATTTACATTATTTATAGATTTAAACCCGCACTCATAGAATTCATTTTGATTTAAGTTCTCCTTCTTTTCATAAAAAAAGGAGCCTAAAAATGTAATTAACCAGAATAAGAATACGATTAGTAAAAAATTAGACGCAAAAAACAAAAAACATAAATCTAAAAAAACCACTTTATTTTCTATTTAATTTTAAATGATAAGTAGAAAGCAAAAAGTATAACCTCTAAAGCAGCTATATACAAAATAAATAGACCAAATAAAATAAAGTTTGCACTATTATAGTGAGAGGCTGCCATCATAGAATATAGAAAAAAAAACATTCAAAAAACCTCTGCATATACAAAAAAATATAGTATATTTTTTATGTTTAAAAAAACCACAAAAAATAAAAAAATAACAATACAAATAAACAGATATGCTCAAATTTTTAACAATACAATATTATAGATATTTTCTTATTAGAGACCTTACTATTATTTACATTTTTTATATCATAAAAACTAGATAGCTTGTTTTTTTTCAAAAGTATAAAGTACTCTGAGCTATACTGTGTTAATAAATTTCTAGTATCAAATTTCCAGAAAAAAGAAATACCAAAAAACTCAAAAGCCTCTCTTATGTACCAAGCGCTATTCTTAAACAATTTTAAGAATTCGCTTTTATTAGTAATTAAATTAACCCACAAGTTATTTTTAAAAATAAAAAATTTAAAAAAACTTAAAAAATTAGACATGTACTTTAAAAAAAAAATCTTTGAATTATCAAAACAGACTAAATCAAATAAAGAACACTGTGTAAAAAAGAAAAAATATTTTAAAAAAATAACATTGTTCGAGTAAAGATAATATTCATTTTTTTTTTTTGTAGAAAAAAGTACTAATTTTTTAAAAAAAAAAGTTAATTGAAATAGAACGCTTAATTTACTATTAAACAATGAGTGAAGTCAATCGCTTACTAACGTATAAATAACGAAAAATTTTAAATTAAAACTGAGGTGATTCTTAAAAAAAAAATTAAAAAAAAAAAAAAAAAATAAAATAAATAAGTACTTAAACATTTTTTATCTTTAAAAACTTCTTAACAAAACTAAATAAAAATGGTAATAATCACATAACTACTATTATATAAAGTGAGTATTGTGTACAAAAGTTTATTAACATATCTAAATACTCTATAATGGTTTTTAAAAAAAAAGATAAATAATCTTGTGGTTCAATATTATTATCCCCGATGTAATAATTGTTAAGTACGTCCAGTAATTCATTACCTAACATATGCATATTAAAAAAAACTACTATACAAATTATTAACCTTAAAAATTGAAGTAATAACCTAGCTATAAAAGTTACTAGAGATATTGAGTCAAACAACTCAACAAAAAACAAATTAATCTCATCTAACGTTCCTTTTATAAAAACAAAAATATTAACATTAAAAAGATATAAATAACTAATAATTTCTACTATATTTAAAGCTAAAAACATAGAGAAAAAATTAAAGTTATTATATAAGAAGTGTTTAGCGGTATAAAGTGATAAAGAAAAATTAAAAAAAAATAGAAACAAAATAACTAATCTATTAATATCACAGTAATTTGATAAATTGTTGTTTATTTCGTTTCTTAACTTTAACATAAAATAAACATAACGTACATATCTAATTACTGAGGCTATTACAGTAATATATAACACAAATAGTAATAGAGAAAAAAACATACCCTGGTAAATAAAAACGCCTATTTTTTTAAAATATAAATTACACATTATCTCAGGTAAGATAATATCCTCAATTTTATCACCCCTTAAATAAACATACAATTTGTCAATGTAGTTATACTCATCGAAAGTTTCTCAGAATTTAACAGAAAAATCATCTAAGCAGAACTCGTAGTTCTTGTGAAGATAATTTTCAGCTAAATAATAAGCTTGTAAATATTTTTTGTTCACATACATTATTAGTTCGCAATAAGCGAAGCATATCTTAAACAGAATTAAATCCAATTTTATTTCCTATTTCATTCATATAACCTCCAGCTAAACAAATTCAAATACTGTTGAAAAAAAAAATTATTTAAATAAGAGTTTGAGTTAAATACCTTAACACTAGAAAAGTTTAAAAACGAAATATCAAAACCGTATATATTTAAATCAGAATATTTATTAAAATTTCTCTTAGAAGTACTTACTTTAAATGAGTACCTATTTTCTTTTATTTTACCCTTACTATTAGAGTTTACATTAAAAAAATTGTAAAATTTAACACACTCTGATTGTATAAAAAAGTATATAAACCTTAAAGAAAAATAAAACTTTACTGTATCACCAACCCTAAGAATTTTATTGAGTCCCTCAGAAAAACTATTATTAACTGTAATATTAAATATTTTATATTTACTAGAGTACTTATAATTAATAAATCTTGAAAAATTATTAAATATTAAATCTTTATGAAAGTACGTTGTGAGTAGAACAGACTCAATTTTATATTTTTTAAAAAAAAACCTATCATTTATTAATTTACCCGGGAAGGCTCAAAGTAATAAAACTTTCAAGTTAACCTTAGTATCTAAAAAAACAGATTTCTGGTCGAAAAAAAAAAATTTTTTTTTTTTCTTTATAAAATTACTACTTATTATTTTATAATTAAAAAAAAAAACTTTAAATTTTTTTAAAAAAATCTCTTTCTTTTTTAAAAAGCTTAAACCTCTATTATAAAAAAAGAAAAATTCTTTTATTGAGTTAAAAAAATATTTTTTTGAATTTTTTAAAAAAGAAAAAAATATGTTAGTAGATATAGTGTTATTTACAAAAAAATTTTGTTTTTGTTTTTTATAAAAGAAAAATGAAGGAAACCTTAATAAAATATTTAACAATTCTTTACTGATTTACCAGCCCTTATTTGTTTTTTAAAGAAACGAGTAAAATTAAACATAAAACCTATATTAAAGTGATCTTGTGGTATTACAACTTTTTTTTTATTTTTTTTAGGCGGTCTAGTTATAAAATTCAAACCTTTATTTTTTTTTGCAAAATAAACACCAAATTTAAACTTTTTTCTAGGATTTTCTAAAAAACTATAAAAATGTTCTCTTGCATTTTCTCATTGATTTTTTCATTGAAAAAATCATAATTTATTTAGAAACTCAAGGTGTAGAACAAGAAGTTTATCTTTACCATAAAAAGATAAAAATCTTTTTTTAAAAACATAAAAAAGTATTATTTTTTTGAAAGACAACGAAGCATTTTTAATAGAAATAGAGTTTGTTCTGGTTTTTGCATGTATAGAAAATCCAAAAAAAACTCTAAACAACTTTCAGCCATTATTATAATAAGTTAATAAATTAAAGAAATCATATTGCTTATAATAAGGAACCCTATTAGGTTTTAGATTTGTATTATTAAACTTTAGTTTTTTTTTAAAGTTATAATTTAGGTTTTTTTTTTTTGAAAATAAAAAAATAATTTGGTTTGTGTACATTCTTATTTTAAAAGATAAAAGTTTTTTCAAAAAAAAAATATAATTATTTTTATCTAAATATTTTAAATTTAACAAAAAAACAGGTCTGAAACTAAACCTGTTGTCTTATTTGGTTCTTTTAAAAAAAAGTTAATGTCATACCCAAAGTTTATATTACTATTTGTTGATTCAAAATAATCTAAAACAACAACGTAATTATTATTTAAAAAAAAAAACTTAACTAAAACATTTTTAAAAAAAACAAATTTAAACGGGTAATTTGCTTGTTTGTTTTTTACTAAGAATTTAAATTTTCTAAGCATAGAGAGTACATTAAAAAACTTAAAATAATAATAATATTTATGAGAAAAGAAAACAGAGGTTAATTGTACTAGGTTTAAAAACATATAAAAATTGTACGTAAATGATTTTTTTGAAAAAATTGGTGAATTTGATGTTTGTGTAACATTATTATTGTTGAGAGTTTTTAGATTTGCCTTTGCCAAAACATTTTAAATTTCTTTATTGGACCGGAAAATGGTTTTTTAGTTATTAAAAACTGTTTTAATTTGTGAAATAGCATTGTTGTTTTTATATTAACAACAACTAGTCTATTCCCACAATAAAAAATATATTTTTTCCTTTTTAAAAACACATTTATTTTAATAGAAGTATCTCATATTAATCTTGGTTTTTTTTTTAAAAAATAAAAGTCCTTCGAATTAAAAAAAAAAAATTTTTTAAATTTAAACAAGAATTTACCTTTTTTGGCTACTAAACCTCATGGTGTTTTAAAAGGGTGTTTTATTTTAGACCTACCTCCGTTCGGATGATCAACAGGGTTTTTTGCAATACCTCTAGTTGATTGTGATTTTTTTTTTATCAAAAACTTATTAGAGAACGATGAATAAACTCTATACCTACTATATATATTAGATACTCTACCTAAATATGCTGTAGATAAAACACAAAATATTTTTAAAATAGAAGACGGTATTTGCACATGAAATATATTTTTTGAGCACTCCTTATTTTTTATAATACAAAAAGTACCGGCTGATGTTGCAAAAAAAGAATTACTTAGATAAGAATTTAACAAAAAAAATTTATCCCTAACATCAAAATAAAACAAATATTTTTTTTGTAAAAAATAATTATTTTTGAAAAAATATTTATATAAAATTTGTGGGCTGTTATAAACTTTAGTAAAAGAAAACCCATATAAGGTTTTAAAAACATTCATTGACCCATCAGAAAACTCATTTACTGAGAAAAAAGAATTTGAATACGAAGTTTTAAAGATCTTTATAATATTAAATAAACCAAGGTAGTTTTTATTTAGATTATAAACATATGTTTTATTTGTATTACTTAAAAACTTCCTATTAGTTTTTATTTTTTCTTTAAAAAAATTTAATTTAATTTTTTTGTTTATTAACTTTGAGCATAGACTAGATGGTGTACTTACTCTGTTTCTGTAGGTGTTTGTGAAAGGTTTATAATGTTTTAAAAACAAACTAAAATATTTATAAGTTTTTTACTCTTTTTATGTGATTTATCTATATTATAAATGTTTGTGTAGTTCTTTTTTAAAAAAATAAATAAACTCTTTACGCTCTTTAAACTTGTTTTTATTTTTTTTTTAGAAAAATTCAATAAAATCTTTGGTTTTAAAATTTTAAATTTTAACAAAAACAACTCTACCTTTATTTTATTCTGTAAATGTAATATTCCAAAAAATAAAGATTCTGCTGATGGTGGACACCCGGGAATATAAACGTCAACTGGTATGATAAGGTTACAACCCCTAACTACACTATAAGAGTAGTGATAGTAACCACCACCATTAGCACAACTACCCATAGATATAACTCATTTAGGGTCTGAGTGGTACTCATATAATCTTTTTAATGCTGGGGACATTTTATAGGTTAATGTACCAGAAACAATAATTAGATCTGAGTGTCTTGGTGATGCCCTAAATATAACACCGAACCTATCTAAATCATATCTAGATACTGTAGCATGCATCATCTCTACAGCGCAACAAGCTAAACCGAAAGTTAATGGCCATAAGGAGCCAGATCTAACCCAGGAAACTAACATAAAAACACAAGTAGTTAAGTAATCAACTCTCAAAAATTAAAAATTTTATTATTTATAAGAAAAATTTTTATTGATCATATCCAATTTAACACCGTAAATACTCCTTCTTTTAGATTTATGTACAAGAGCTATCAAATCACACTTACCTCTAATACAAGAGGTGTAGACACCTGGTGTATCTCTAGGACCGCGACCTCTTACCAAAACTTTTGAGTTTCTCTTTAAATTATGAGGACCACCAGGTATATAAGTTATAGATTTTTTAATAAAATGATAATAAAATACCCTTAGTGTTTTACGTTTTGCCGAGTTAGGTTTTCTTGGTGTAGTTATTCTTACACGGTCAACATAACCTAATTTTTGTGGATGGCTTCTAAGAACAAATGCTTTTTTGATGTGTTTACGAAATTTATTAGACCTAAAGTATGACGGTTTAGACACTAAAAAGAATAGAAAAAAAAAAGATAAATTAAAAAGTAAGTTAAATAAAACTACAATAAATAAACTGCCAGTTAATTGCAGTTTTTTTTTTTTAACTAAAACTTCCTTTTTTTTTGAAAAAAATTTTGTAAACATATCATGATAAATAAATAAAGAAAAAAATGAAAAAAAAATGAAAAAAACTAGAAAAAATAAGTTTGTGTTAGATATTTTATAGAAAAGATAAAGCTTAAAAAAAAACACTGAGAAGAAAGGTAAACCTGAAAATAAAAACAAATAGTAAATAATAAAATACTTTTTATATTTTATTACTATTAAATTACCTTTATCAAACATAGTTACGAGTGTAATTAAAGATAGAAAATTAAATACATATATAAAAAAATATGTAAAAATATATAAATTAATCAATTTAGTTTTTAAAAATTAATAAAACCTTCACACCTATTGAACCTGCTCTAGTTCTAACAAAGAATTGGTTGTAATTATATCTATAAAACTTTATAGATCTAGAACACATACCATATAACATAGAAAAAGTTTTTGTTCTGTCACCAGCATAACCACCTATTTTACCTGTTGTTTTTAAAAAGAAACCAAAAATGTTAAATCTCCTTAAAACAGACCTAAACTCAACATTACTTATAATACTAAACGTATAGAAAAAATTTTTTTGCTCAGTTCTAGATAAGTTTGCTATGAGTTTCTTTATATAAAAAGAAAAATAATTTAAATCTTTTGATAAAAATAGCAGTGCAAATGCTTCTATCAATTTAAATGCATAAGATCTATTAAAATTTATAGACAAAATAATATCATTTACCTTCTTTATAGCAATTGAATAATCTTCTAAAAAAAAATTACTTCTTAATAAACAATTGAAGTTTTTAAACCTAAAGTTTAAGAACTCCGTTAATATGAATAGAGCTGCAGTACTCCCGTACCGATGTTTTTTCTTGAATTCGCTTAAAAACTTGTCAGACAATTTAAATATGTTATCTAGATTAAAAAAATCAACTTTTTCTTTAGCTAATACATTAGTATATAAAGAAATAGTGTTTTTTATTTTATTTCTTTTAAGTTTATAAATATCCCTATTAAATGTAAAAATTTTGGTAAAAAAAAGAGAAGGTTTTTTAAAAAAAATAATATTATCTGAATTAATATATGCATTAAAATACAAATTCTTTAAAATCCTGTACGATGATAACATTTTTATTTTTTTTAAAAATAAATTTAATGAAAATAATCAAAAAGATGCTTGAACTATAGATAACTTTTTCTCATAAAAAACAACACCCTTGTCTAATTTCTCAAAAAAACACGAAGTGTTTGAAGATAAAAAATAATAAAATGTTTCTGTTTTGTTAATACAGTGTGTGTGTGTGTTTTTTTTTTTATTAATAAAAAATTTTAAAATTTCTGTCTTTGACTTGAATTGAACAAGTGACCCCTAGGTTTTCAGCCTAGTGCTCTACCACTGAGCTACAAAAACCAATTGTTTTGGAAATTAAAAAATACTTAAAATACTTATCTGGGTACAAAAAAAAAACCATATCCGCCTGCACACAAAGTTTTAAAAATATACCTATATAGTTATTAAATATTATAATTATTTTATTAGTTTTTTTTAAAAAAAACAATAAATTAATTATAAAATTTTTATTTGTTAAACTAAAAACATTACTCTCTTTAAAACCGCAAGGCAAAAATAAATTTGTATTTTTGACAAATTTATTTTGATAAAAACAGTAAAAATTGTTTTTATTTTTAAAAAAAAAATACATAATTTTTTTTTCTTTTAATAGTTTTTTAAAAAAAAAAATATTGATTTTAAATAACAAATGTGTATTGCACAATTTTCTTCTACTAAATAGCTTAAAAAAAAAAATGTGCAAACCTAAACTAAAAAAAAAAAACAAAAAATAGTAAAGGAAGTAATTTTAAAAATATTTTTATTAAAAAAATATTTTTATTAAAAAAATAGTATAAAAAAAAATATTTCTAAAAAAAAAATCAATAAAAAATTTCTCCAAAAAAAAAAAACTACACATTAAGTTTACGTTTACTAAAAAAAAATTTATTAATTTTTTAAAAAAAAAATCTATTAATAAACCAGACTTCACTATATTAGTAAAATAACTTACAAAATAATAGTTTATAAACAATATTATAAGTGTTTTCTAAAAATAGGCTTACTTAGGCTATTAGGGTTTTGTATAAAATCTATAGGGTCAAACTCCTCTTTTATACCAAAAATAGGTAGTATGTGTATGTCTCTAACGTCGTTGTACCAAATAAGTCACTTACTGAACTCACCATCTGGGTCGCAGTGGTTGTCACAATACTCATACATTAAACTAATTATTACGTGAGATAACACAATAAATGTAAATCCTATAAAAAAATAATAAGTAAAAGTATTTAGTACTTTATAAACAGAAATCATACTATTACTTTGATTATTATTCAATAAATAATAGTTAAAGTAAACATAATTCAGTTTATTAAAATAAAAAAACAAAGAAGTAGAACCAAAAAAAACAAATAATAATAGTGCCCTATAAAAATTAAATGATTTTCTATTATCATAAACAGCATACCTAAACTCCATTACTATTACAATAATAAATAAGACAGTTGTTATTTCAACAATAAAAAATATACCTATATATTGATTAAAATTAAAAAGTAAAAATAATATAAAAAGATATAAAACAAAAAGTAGTAAGTACATAGCAGAAACAAATATAACCTTTAGTGACATAAAAGCCACAAAAGATGTTATAAATAAAAACAGAAATAAATTAATCGGGTCATTTAAATACGATATTGTGCCGCAAAAATTATAGTTTAAATACAATTTTAATAGTTGAATCTAAAAACCTTACCGCTTAGAGAAGTTTGGTTTTTCTTTATATAAGATATTTTAAAAATATAGTAGTTAATTCTTTTATGCCACCTTGGTATATTTAAATTAAACTGACTAAACTCATTCCTTATTAAAAAGGAATCAAAAATCATAAAAAAAAACAAAATAACAGATATTACAGTTATTATATGACCATATGAAGCTAAAGAATTTCAACCCGCAAAAATTATAGGATAGTCGTGATATCTTCTAGGACAACCATTATAGCCAATTCAAAATATAGGTAAAAACGTCAATCATTGCCCGCAGAACCAATAAAATGCGTGTAGATAAGAAAAATACTCAGAATACTTTATTGAAAAAATTTGCCAAAAATAATAATATATACAAGTAAATATTGCTGAGAATGTTGCGGCTGAAAACATAAAATGAAAATGTGCTACTATATAAAAAGTATCGTGAACGTAAACATTTAAACCAACATGTGATAACCACATACCAGTTAAACCACCACATAGGAAAAATAAAATAAAAATAAAAGAAAATATTATAGGTGTTTCTAAGCTAAGAGCACCATTTAAAAGAGTTAATGTTCAGTTTACTATTTTAACAACAGCAGGTAAAGAAATCATAACAGTAATAGTACTATACATTGATCTACTTCTATGATCAAGACCTATTAAGTACATATGGTGGCCTCAAACTAAAAAACCCATATAAGCCATTATATAAGTAGCCCATATTAAATGATTTTTTGCAGCAACTCTCCTAAAATTAAAATAAGGTAAAACCATATTTATTATACCAAACGAAGGTATAATAACAACGTAAACCTCTGGGTGACCAAAAAACCAAAACAAATGGTGAAATAGAACAGGATCACCACCATAAGAATAATCAAAAAAAGAAAAACCAAAATGCCTATCTAATTGAAGCATTATCATAGCAGCACCTAAAACCGGTATAATCAGAGACAACATCCTCATTGTTAAAAATAAATTAATTGATATAAATGGTATTAGTAGTTTTCTATTTCTTATGCCAGGCATAGATAGTGTTCTTCTAGTTATAAGTAAATTAGTAAAAGATATTGTTGTACTTACTCCCGCAAAAATAACAGCTATAGTGGCGATATCTTGAGCACCAAAACCAGTAAACTTTGTTTTTGATGAGAAAGGAGTTATAAATGTTCATCCAGTCATAGTTAAACTTGCATTGTTGCACTGAACAACAAAAGTAGTGTGACTCTTTTTTAATATATTTTCATTAAAAAAAAAACTTCACAAAGTGTCGTTGTCGGCATTTAATAGTCTATATGACAAGTTTTTTTCAAACTTGTTCTCGTCTTTTTTAAAAAAAATACTAGTTTCGTGCTTTTTTTTTAAAACAAATTTTTTAAAAAACTTGTATAACTCGCTGTTATCATAATATTTAAACATTTGTCTCCTTAGTGAAGCTGGTTTTGCTAATACTATAAAACCACAAAACAGTATTCAAAAACCAAAGCTATTTAGTCTAGGAAAAGCAACATCCTTTGAACCAACATGATAAGGGATAAAAAAATTACCTAAGAAACCAAATAAAATTGGGGTAACAACAAAAAAAACCATTATTAGACCGTGGCTTGTTATTACTTGTAAATATTTAGTTGAATCACCTTTAAAAAAAAAACTACCTGGTATAGAAAGCTCAATTCTTATAATCGTAGCGAGGAATAAACCTGACATTGCAGAAAAAAAACAGAAATATAAATAATTTAAAGCTATTCTCTTGTGATTAACAGTATAAATATATTTTTTAAAAAAAAATCTAAAACTATCAAAAAAATAAACTAAATAAAATTTTTTTAAATTAACATCTATTAAATTTAATTTAAAACTAATTAGTTTATTTAAAAAATAAATAAGAAGATTGTTTGCAGAAAAAGAAAATCGAACAATAATATTAATATTTCTCATAGAAAAATAGTAGTGTTCTGCAAGTTCGTTTATTATCAAATATGTTTGTATTAAAGCATATTCAAAAAAAGACCTAGCTACTATATTTTTTTTAAAATCATCAGCATCGTATACTTCTTTAAAAAATTTAAAAAAAAAAAATGAGAAAGTTAAGGATACGAATGTCGAGTAATTATAAACAAACTCTATAGTCTTACCCCAAAAAATATAAGAAAAAAAAAAAGTAAAAAGTAAAAAGTAAGCCAAAACCTCCAGATCTCTAAGTGATATTTTCTTAACAGAAGAAACAGTTATAGGGGTTATAAGTAGTAAAAAAACTAATTTATTATCTATTAAAAAGTTGTATCACAGGTATAAATAATAATAATAAGAAAATAAAAAAACTAAACTGTATAATATAAAAGTTTTTAAAAAACTTAAGTCGGGTAGTGATTTTCAAATAGTAACCAGTCTTCTCTCTATATTTACCTTTATTTTTAATAACACATTCCTTATTCGGCGTAAATTGTCAAAAAAAAAAGTAAGCAAACTAAATAAATTACAAAGTTCGTACATAATAAAATAAAATTTTTTTAATTCTATATTTACAAAAAACCAAAAATAAATGTTTGAAAAAAAGAAAACCAAATAACTTTTTATAAAAAAAACGTATAAAGTAATGTGAAAAACTAATAAAAATATAAAATTTTGTAGATTAGAACTTAAATTGTCATAGGATAAATTTTTTGCTAAGTGGCTATTCATAACAAATACGTAGAATAAGTATATAAAAACTATATGTCAAAATTTAATTAAAATAATTAAATTGATGTAATGGTTGTTTGTTCTAGTTTTTAAAAGCAAAAAATCGTTTTTAAACGAAAATGTTATTGTCTTCTTTATTAGTAATTTTTTGCTTTTATAAAAATAATAGTAATAGTTTACTACATAAATAAATTTTAAAAACTCATTATAAAAAAACATAAGTAGTAGTACGTTTAAAATTAAAAACAACAAAGAGACGTAATTATTTTTAAATTTAAAAAAATACAATATAAAATAATTAATAATTATCATACCAATAATTAAAAACAGTTGGTTAAAAAAAAAACAACTAATACTATAATTAAAAAACATTAAAGTTTTTCAGTCTAAAAATGAATTAGACTCTTTAAAGTGTGTTAATAGAATATAAAAAAAAAAAATAAATAAAAAAAACTCTATCAATCAAAATAAAATATAACTCCTTTTTCAAAATCTCTGTATGCTTGAAGTATATCTATTATACTTGTAAGAATTTTTTAAAAAAATAAACATAGATAATAAGAAATAAACAAGCATTAAAACGATGCAATACTTATTAAACATCTCATAAAAAATAATTGATTTACTAAAAAACAAAATAAACGATGTCAACACAATTGATATTATTAAGGTAGTATTTATTTTACCTAAAAATAAAAATTTCTTTGATAAAAAAAATATAAATTTTAAAAATTTAACTTTAATAAAGCAAGACCTATTATTTAAATAACTAAATAAAATATTTAACCTAAATATTGTTGAACTTAGTACAGAAAATACATATTTAAATTGAAAAAACAATCTATTTCTCCACCGGCAAGTTCCCATACCAGTACCTTGTGTCAACTTAACATCGGTAATCTATCGTTAATTCACATTTTTTTAATAAAATTAAGTTAAAAACTTTTAAAAAAACTATGTTTAGTTACAATAAACTCCCAGCGCTTGATGGGCGGTGTGTGCAGGCAATAAAAAAAATCAATTCACCGTAACATTTTATTTTACGATTACTAACAATTTTATCTTTACGAATATAAATTTCAATATTCGTTCCGAACTTAGATAATTTTTACAAAATAGTTATTAATTTCTTAAAAACTTTTGTTTGTTTTTATCATTATAACACGCGTGTAGCCCAACAAATAAAGACCATGCGGACCTGACTTCAGCCATTATTTAATTTTTAAAAATTAAATGGATTTCATTCGTTAATAAAAACCTAATTATACATCTCAAAACACGAACTGACGTCGACCATGCAATACCTAAAAACTTTAAAAAAAATAAAAAAATTAACTTTATTTTTAGTTAAAAGTTCTTCTCTGTTGGTAATGTTAGCGTGGATTATCGCATTAAACCACATGTTCCACTGTTTGATTTTGCCCCGCCAATTTTTTTAAGTTTTAATCTTGCGATCGTACTCCCTAGGTAAATAACTTTACGTAAGCTAGTTATTATCATTGTCTGCGCGGTCTACGAGGTAAAACCTTTTCGTGGCCCGTGCCTTCGTGTCATAGTTTTTTTCATTTTTTATAGTTTTTATTTTTCATAAATGTACCGTTTTTTAGATGTTTAGTATTTAATCACTAATCTAAAACCCGAAAAAACTACTAAAAAATTTTTGTTTAATAATGAGAGAACTCTTTGTTTCATCAACCAAAACACGTTTTACACCCGATTAATAAGGATAACGCTTGTTACTCATGTATTACCGCGGCTGCTGGCACATGTATTAGCCATAACTTCCCAACAAGTTTTCATTATAAAGACTCATGAAAAGTAAAAGATATTAATCCCCTACAGTCTGCTATGACTCAATCATACTAATGTACATTGTTAAATATTCCCCACTGCTGTTGTTAGGGCCACTCGAACCCTCAGGTGACTGATGCTTCACAAAAATCAATTACAACAAACTATTCGTAACGAACAATTATTGTTGAGCTCAGCATATCTTTTAGAAAAGGCAATGCTTAAGCTTTACTCACCAAGACGCACTTTATAAGTTTACTTTAATAAAGCACTAGCATGTGTTATATCTAGCATAAAGCGTTAACCCTGAGCCAAAATCAAACACCATTTTAAAAAATACAAAAATCTTAAAATATTTTTTATTAAAAATTTAATTTATTATTAAGTCTTCAACTTGATAATGTATGTAAATACCAAATATAAAAATGCTCGTAATCTAAAAAACATATTTTAATAGGCATGTGGTGGTGTAACCTACCGCATATTTCGGCACACTGACCATAATAAAAACCAGGTGTGTCTATATACAGTGTATGGTGGGTTGATCTTCCAGGAACACAATCCATCTTAAAACCTAAACCAGGTATAAATCAAGAATGAATAACATCGAAACTGTTGGTTATAACGTTTATAAAAAAATTAGCAGGTAATACTAAAATTTTATTAGTTTTTAATAATCTTGAATTGTTAAAATCTGAAGCATTACTGAAATTTTTGTAATTCAAAACATTTTCGTAACTATTATTATATTTCTTTACTCAAAAATCATTTTTCATTTGTATTAAAACAAAATGCCTCTTTGTATTCAATTTCTTAATTATTCTGCCTGAAAAATCTAAATTTAAATTTTTATTAAATATTATATTTTTTTTTATTAAAGAACTTCTGTTGGAAAAGAAATTAACTTTATAGTATATGTTTTTTTGGTTGTTAAAATTTAAAATTTTATAAAAAAAATCCCTATAGTTTATACTTGAAACAGTATGAAAAAAAACCTTATTAATTTTTGAGTTTTGTTTAATAAAAAAAGTATTAAAAAAACCGCTAGCGTCTACTCCAATACCAAAGTCTAAGCCTCTTTTTAAAACTAAATTATTTCATTTATAAATATTTTTTTTAAAAAAATATTTATATATATTACTATTAACTTGACCAGAATTTAATACTTGATTTTTTGAAATCTTATTGGTAAACAAATTGTTGTTGTTAATATAAAAAAAATCTTTTAAATCTAATTTATAAACTCAGTATCACTGCTTACCTCTTACTCGTAATGTAAGATTAGACGCCTCACTTTGTCACTCTAACATCTTTAACAAAGAAGTAGAGTTACTGAGAATGTTTAAACACCAAGACACGGGTAGAAAACATATAATAACATCACCTCACTTACCATGAGACCTAAAAGATGTTACTATTTTAGGGTTAAATTTAAGCAGACGGTGGAACACCAATCTGTTAGCAAAAGCGTAATAAAGACTCAAAATAAATGAAAATCAAAATCACCACCAATATTGTCAGTGGACAAGAGCTAAAATTATCTCAGAATTGGTGTTTAAAAAACTAAAGTTGTAGTTATTAAAAAAATTAGAAGAAAGGTTTAGTGAGCCGAGCAGGCCAGTGTGGATTGGACTTGCACCAATATTAACGGTTTTGAAGACCGCTGTTCTTCTATTAAACTACCACCCTTGTTTGTTTTAAAAAAATTAAGTACCCACTCAATAATAAAAATAATAATAATAAAAAAAAAAAAATAAGAATAATTTATAGAAATGTTATAGTATATTAAGTGTAGTTCGTTTATAACTATTATATTTAGTACTAGAGAAAAATAAACAATATTTTTTGTAAATAACCTTACTTTAGAAAATTTAGACTTTAAATAAATAACATTTTTTCTTAAAAAAAAAATCTTAAAATTATCAGAAAATGAAAAAAAAGTATTGAAAGAGTTAAACACACTTCGTAAGTTGAAACCATAAATCGAATAACTTGTATTAATTAAAAAAAATTTTTTAACTATTCTTAACTTATTATTAGGTAAAAAATTTATATAAGGTTTATACAAGTGTAATGTTTTTTCTACAAAATCAAAAAAAAATAGTCAAAAATTTAAACACAAACAGTATAAAAGGAAAAAATTCAAAAAAATATACTCTTTCTTAACATATTTATAAGGTTTAATAAAGGCTTTGTAAAGATTTACATAATATAAAATCCTATAGTTTTTGTGAACATAAGCAGCTATTTTTTTATCCATAAGTATTAAACCTAGTTTAGTATATAAATCTATTATATTCAGTTGTAATAAATAATATAAATTAAACAATTATAAAAATAGTAGAAAAGAAAACAGTATAATAATTAAAAAAAATTCATATAAGGCGAGATCGTTCACTTTAACAAAAGAGCAATTGTTACACAAAATTATTAAATTTATTTTAGAAAAACTAACCAAAAAAATTATTTGAATAAAAAAAATAAAAAAAAAAATAAAAAAATTAAAATTATAAAGTTTTAAAAAAAAAACAAGTTCTAAATTAAATTTTAAAGTTAAAGGTAAACCATTAAAAAATAAAACACTAATTATAATTAAGTATCCTAAAATAGGCGAGTTATTTAAAATCGACGAAATACTGTATATGTTACGAGTATTATATCTTCTGTATATAAAATCATTTATTAAAAAAAAAATTGTAGAAAAAATTGTATGTAATATGCACATTAAAAACAGAAAATTAACGTTATAATAGTTACTAAAAAAAACGATTAAAGTTAATAAATTCATCTCAAATATAGTACAGTAAGCTATCACTTTTTTATAATCAACCTGAAAAAAAAGTTTTATAGTAATATCCAATGCACCTAAAAGTAGTATAGATAAATAGAAAAAATTATTAATACTAAACAAGAAGATAAATTTATAAAAACCAATTATAGCTATTTTAACTAATATACCGCTTAAAAAAATAGAAAATGTAGTATTCACCTCTACGTGTGTTTTTGTTAATCAAAAATGAAATGGGAAAACTGGTATTTTTATACCAAAACCAAAAAATAAAAAAAACGATAAAATAAAAAAAGTCTGTTTATTAAACACCGGTGTATCTGTAAATTTACTAACACCGTTCCTAAACAAATAAATCGTAACAACAAAAAAAAAAAAAGAACCCAATTGTGTTCAAAATAAGAAATAAAAACTAATAAACTTTGCTCTAATATTTGGTGATGATAAAAAAGTTAGTAAAACTGAAGGTAACATTATAGATTCATATAGGAAAAAATAAAGGTACACGTTATTAGTTGTAAAAAGCATTAGGTTTAAAAAACATATAAGTATAAGTATAAAGTAATAAAGTTTTATATTATTATTATCTTTTTTTTGTTTTGTATAGTATAAACATATTAACATAATAATAAAATTAAAGAAAAAAAAAAAATTGACCGATAAATCAACGCTTACAATAAAAAAGGTTGTAAAAAAATTTTCAAAGAAAAAGAAATTCATATATACAGTAATAGTAAAAATAGTAAAACCAAATATATTTACCAACAAATAGTTTTTATAAAAAAAAAATAAAAAAAAATAAAAAAAAATAATTAAAATTTATATTTAACTTTAAACCAGTAAAATTTAGTTTAAAATTATTATCAAATACACACAAAGAAGCAACAAGTTTATATAAGATTTTATTTTTTGACAAAAATTTAAATAAATTGTAATTATAATTAGAAGCTAAATTATTAAAAAATATTAAATTTATATAATTTAACAATTAAAGACAGGATACTATGATAACGCTAATTATGTGAACTGCAATTACATAAATAAGTATATATTTTCAGTAAAAATTTTGAAAATCAACTAACTTATATCTCGGTACAGAAGACCTAATATACAAATAAAAAATAAACATTATTATTATGAAAATTATTTTTTTTAAAAAAATGCTACTATTTAAAAACGAATAAATAGTTATAGTAAAGGTATATAAACTTTTTAACACAAAAATAAAAAATAAAAAAATTTTATAAAAAATATAATCATAAACAGTGATGGTAGTGTTTACATAATCAACTAACATAATAAGTAAAGGGAAAAAATTAAAAGCACCTATAAATGTTTCATATATGGTAAAGTACCTGTACCTAATAAAAAAAAACTGTCACACAAATACAGATACTAAAAAAAGTATTCATAAACAAAAAAGAAATATTACCCAAAGGGCAACTCTTATTAAAAAAAGTAAAACAAGAATTATTTTTGAGTTAATTTTATTAGGCTTGTGTCATGGCTTTAAAAATTGAAAGTTAAATCCCTTTCGTATTTGAAAAAAAGCTTTTTGTAATAAAACTACCCTTAGACTTAATCTTTTAAAAAACAAAAACACAGCATAAGTTCTAGAACCCTTTGTATTAAAATTTCTTTTAAAAAATTTCCTATATATTTTAATAAAAAATAACTTTAAGTAATATTTATATGTTTTTTTTAAAGGTAAGGTGAAGGTGAAGTGGTTAAGTTTCAAAAAACCGTGATTCTCACGTTTTTTTTCGTAATTTTTCTTTAAAAAATCTTTTAATAAGTACAATTTACTATCATCTACTAAAACTTTATTAGCACTGTGGTCAAAAACAAACTTATTATCTCTCATAAGTTTTGAAAAATCTAAAAAAACTTTCAGTCTTTTAGAGTTTTTCTTTTTTTCAATATAATTAATACTTCTCTTTTTTTTATTAACCATATATAATCTTTCTTTTGTTGTTTTTACTATTTTATTATTTATAAAATCCTCAAAAAAAGATGTATCTATTCTGAAACCTTCCAAATACTTATATATAGTGTTTCTCTTTAAATCTAAATTCATATACTTTTTTCTATACTCTCCCTCAACAAATAACATTTTTTTATATTCATTAATAGAAAATCTACTGTATCCATATTTTTTTTCATAAAATAACTCGCATTTAATTTTCTTAAAAGCTCTTTTTTGTTTAAAAAAATTTATAAAAGATCAAAATAGACTTCTTTTTTTATTCTCCTGAATAAAAGTAAAAAAACAAAAAAAGAAAAAAGAAAAAAAATTTCAAAGTCTAAAAACATAACCTAAGAGTTTACCCAAACCTTATTAAAATAGAAACAAAAAGTAAAAAGCTTTTGTTTCCAAAAACTATATATTTTTTTGTTCTAACTAATCTTGTTACTTTTATTATAAAAAAAAATTATATTTTTAAATAAAAAATATTTTTAACATAACCAACGTAGCTTCGAAGCAATGCATATAGCTAACTGTATAAATCAACTAATGTCAACCAGCATATAATCATCACAGAATATATACTAATTTACATTCCAAAAATCCGAAAAACATAGATTTCTGAAACAACCTCTAGATATGGCTTCTTAGGTCACATGGCTAGTAGCTTTGGTTTAAAAAAAAACCAAAAGAAGATTATACATAGATATACAACACCTAAACCATAGGTTGGTAATCCCCAGTCCTCCCGTACTAAGGTTTTTATAATTTTCTTTTATCATTTGTACAGTAGATAAAAACCAAACTACCTCACAGCGTTTTAAACCCAGCTCACGTACCACTTTAATCGGCGAACAGCCGAACCCTTGACAGAGTGTTCACCATCAGGATGTGAAGAGCCGACATCGAGGTGCCAAACAAACTTTTCGATAAGAACTCTGGAAGTTTATCAGCCTGTTATCCCTAACGTACTTTTTATCCAATGATCGATAATTATTCTACATAAAATTATCGGGTCAATATAGTAAAATCTTATTTACAGATTTCTTATAAAAATTGTTTTTTTTATAATCAGATATAACATAATATTAACTATATAACATATACTTACCTTCGTTACTTTTTAGAAGGCCGCCGCCCCAGCCAAACTATCTCTCTTACGTTTGTATAGAATAAATGTCTACACTACAACAACTTATCTAAAATATACCCATCGGGAACTATTTTAGAATCAATTGCTATATAAAAGATAATAGTAAAAGTGTATAGGGTCTCTTTGTCTAGCTGTACTACGCCGCATCTTCACGACTAATTCAATTTCATAGTAATAATTTTGGAGACAGTGGGGAGGTCGTTACGCCATTCAATCGGGACGGAAATTCCCCGCCAAGGAATTTCGCTACCTTAGGACCGTCAAGGTTACGGCCGCCGTTTACTGGAACTTATATTTTTTTAAAAAAAAAAAATTTCGTTTTACAGCACTGGGCAGGCGTCAGATTTTATACATAATTATTAAATTTAGCAAAATCTTGTGTTTTTAATAAACAGTCGCCACCCCCTATTTTTTTTATTACACATTATGTAAACTTTTTATCCCGAAGTTACAAAGTTAATTTGCCGAGTTCCTTCAAAATTATTCTTACTATCGCTTTAGTACATTTATACTAAAAAACATGTGTTTGTTTAAAAACAATTATTGCTATATTATTTCTCGTTTATTTTATAAAAAAAAAAATTCTTTTTTGTAATTCTCGGTTTACATACAAAAAAAAATAATAATTATAAAATAAATATTATTATAGCGCCACATAATTTTATGTAATCCATAAAACTTAGTGATTGTTTTTTTAAATTTACATTGATTATATAAATTTTATTTTTTTTTATACTGCGATATTGATTATACAATATATTTATTACTAATACTAACATTATTACAAGTGATACTTACATAAAAATTTTCATTTTTTTATAAAGTCTACACCTTATTCTGCTACCTTATATAAAAATTCGGGTTATAAATAGGCAGTAATTAAAAAAAACTATTTGTATAAAATTTTTTCAAAATTTTTAAGTAAAAAATGAGCTTTTACGCTTTCATTATAAGACGGAAGATTCTAACCCTACTTTTTTTTTACTTTTAAATAGTTTTTATATTTAATTTATAATTAACCCCCTTATTTTTTATTCTAGGCTGTTTCCATCTTGACCTAAAACCTTAGCGCTATAGGTCCGAACATTAATAAAACTACAGTAATTTATATATAATCTTAAAAGATAATAAAAATACCTACTGTAATTATTTAAATGATCTACTTAAATAGTTTTCGCAGAAAACCAGCTATAACTAACTTTGATTAGCCTTTCACCCCTAATAACAGCTTATCCAAAAATTTTGCAACATTTATTGGTGCAGCCTTACGCTTATCCATTATTAGATCAGTTAGTTTCGGGTATTATTATTGTAACTATTTCCTTTTTCAATTCGCTTATAGCTTGCTACAATAATAAACTTGTTAGTCCATTATACAAAAGGTACGATATTATTTTATCTGTAAAAATTATTAAATAAAAAAACTTTTTCTCACGATACTATTCTCTATTATATAAAAATTAAAGTTATAAAGGTAGTTCTTTGTATTCTTACCAATATTGGTAATACTTGTAGGCCCCACAATGGAATCGAACCATTAATAAATAGGGAATGAGCCTTTTATGCTACCAAGCGTGGGGCTAAAACAAAAGTTAAAAATTTTAACGACTTTACGTTTACAGTCTTTTATTAAAAAAAAAAATATTCTCTAGAAAAGGAGTTTTTAAGCACCACAAAAATAAATTAATTATTAAAATTAAAATTAATTTTATTTATTTTCTAAAAGAATTGCACAAACAGTGCTGTAAATTTACTTACTTTTTTTTTAATAAAAATTTTTTTTTTATTTTATAACAAGCATTTCACTCACCGTTACTCTTATCAATTGCTCTTTTTTTTAACTACTAAAAGGTTTTAGTTCGTTAATGCAAAAAACCCATTAAAAAGGATATCTTAATAGGATTTTTATTTTTATATTAGTTTCTTTTTAATAACTTATTTAATGTTATAAAACTACAATAGTATTGAAAAAAAATATATATAAATAAATATGTGTAGGTATTCTATTAGAACATAAACACCAAATAAAAAACCGGTATACTCGTTAGTATAACCCATTATAAGTTCAGCTTCAGCTTCCTGAAAGTCAAAAGGAACTTTATTTATCTCCAAAAGCATTAAAAATATTAGCACTGGTATCAATGGTAATCATAAAAAAAAACCAGTAATGTTCGATGTAAGTATTAAATAATTACTAAATGAAAACGATTTTGATAAAAAAAAAAAATGACAACAAATAAGAGTCATAAGGAGTTCATTTATAAAAAAAACACTTATACTTCTTGAACTAGTTATAACGGTATATTTATTTTTACAAACATAACCTGTTAAAAAAACTAAAATATTAGAAATACTAGAAAAAACCACTAAAAATATAACGTTTATTTCTATATCATGTATATAAATATTAGTAGCTCATTGAAAATTAATTAAAAAAAATAAATTGTATATTAAAAACAAAACGGGTAATAAAAAAAAATAATATTTTTTAACTTTAACTATATAAAAATAGTCTTTAAAAAAAATTTTTAAAGCATCAACAATAAACTGAAGTCTACCATTTAGACCAACATATTTAGGACCAACCCTTCTTTGAACAAGTGCTAATTTTTTTCGCTCTAAATAAGGCAGTATACCGCCAATTAGAATGAAATCCAAAATGGCGCATGTGTTGATTAATAGTATATCAAGCACATAACCAAGTTGTCAAACTATGAAGCAACTTACCACCATAGTGAAAACTTAATCAGCTTTTTTGTATTAAAAAAGTAAGCTAATTTCCTAAAACTTGTCATTAAATCATTGCCAAGATGTATTAAATAACAGTATATAAAAAAAATCTAAACACAATAAATTATAACATAAGAATAGCATTGAAAAAGCTACAGAACCTACCCTTAAATTATTATAAACGTTATCATCTTGTATAATGTAATCAGAAAAATTAAAAAGTATTTCGTAAAAATGCAAAAAAAATAAAGTAACATATATATAAAAATAACCAGCTATTAAAAAATAAAAACATTCAACTCAGTCCTCCAAATCATTGTAATCAAACGTTGAGGGGTTTATTAACTTAAATAATAATAAATTATAAAACACACGCCACGTAGCCCTAACTTTCTTTAAAAATAAGAATGTATTGGAGGAGATCTCATATAATAAATCCTCTGTCCCTGTAATAAAATATCAAATATCTAAACATAAAAAAACACATGTTCAGAGCGTGGCTGGGTACTTATAGTACAAATTCATATACGTAAACGCACTATAAACAGTAAAAACAAAACTTCATCTTAAAAAAAAAGATTTAACACTTCTTGTATTTTTTCTGTTTTTGAAAGTATAATTATAAGAATAAAATACGTCATGATAGAAAAAAAAATACGAAAATAAATTAATCAATTATATTGGAACTCCAATTTATAACTTTTGTTTTTTAAAAAAAAACCAACACTTTTATTAAAAAAATTGTTTTTCGATATCAAATTTTTTTTTTTTTTTAAAAAATAAAATGTATTTTTATAAATTTTTTTTCTTTTTTGAACGGCCAACCTTAAAAAAAATAAAAAAATTTATAAAGTGGAACACACATGTATACAAATATATAAACATATGAAAAAGTTAAAAAAAAATTACCTCCAACCATATTAAAAAATCTACCATAAGGTAAGAATGAGTTTGTGTAGAAAACCAAGGTAATAAAAGTAGAAAATAATATTATATGAATAAAACTAAATTCCACTTTGATTAAAAAGTTTTGAAAAAAAAAACTGTTTAAACCAAATACTCTTTTTAAATTAGGTTGAAAAAAAATGGAAACCATTAAAAAAATCAAACCATATATACCTATATAGTGGTGCGGGCAAAGCAAAAGTCAACCCATGTAAGAACGAAAATATCAGTGTGGTGCGACGCCTAGAAAACGAACCTCAGTTGAATTACCTATGTCACCTCACATAAAAATTTCATAACTTAAAGGCTCAACATTCTTATAATAAATCTTTCCAAATAAGAATAATAAAAACAAAAATAAAAACATTTTAAAAATTTCATTTTTAAATATTATATCAAATCACTCAATTTCATGCTCAATACCATTAAAAAAAGAAGAATCTTTGTAATCATAATGCATTAATAGAGCATGTAAAATACCAAAAAAAAAACAAATAAAACCCAATATATAGTGTATATACATAGATCTTATTATTGTGTCCGTATTTAAAGTTTGGTCGGTGAATAAAAATCAATATAAACGGCCGTATTTAAAAGTAAGAGTATTAATAATATTTGCGGCTATAGTAAGTGTAATATCGCTTAAATGTGTACAACACAAAACTAATCCAAAAAAAATAGTACCGTGAATTAATAAAAATAAAAAAGAACCACTTTTTCAAGCACTCTCTTGTCTCTCAGAAAAAGACAATAAAAACATTTTTTTTAAAAAATGAAATATTAGTAGCATAAAAATAATATCTACGCCCCTTTCATGCATTCAAAAAAAATCATCAGTATACAGGTCTTCTATATCCTCCTCATCCCTTGAAAGTGGTATTAGCATAGACTCACTAACCAAACTAAAAGAAACCATAGTACCGCTTATACACTGCACTAGTATAGCTAAAACCAAATATAAACCTATTAAACTTACAGCTCTAACATTAGGTGTATATAAATTAACTAGAAACAATCTGACAACCTCTAATATACAAGATTTTATACTTTTATAAAACATGTTATGTCGGTCGTACAATAATAGTTAAAAAGTAACAAGAGATTATATAAAAAAATTTTTTAAAAATATTATACAAAATTAAATAAAAAAAAAGGTCTTAGATGAACAAATAAAAGTAGAGAGTCTTTTGTTAAATTTAACCTTAAGCTTGTTTAAAATAGTAATTAATAGGGTAAAAAAAAATATATTAAGCAAAAGTTCTTAACTATAGTAAGACTATAGAAACTACAGTCACAATTAATGCCAAGAAGGAGAATGTCTCAATCAAGGCAAATGCAGTAAGGCTTGTTCCGTATAACCTCTCGTATTCGTCTGGGTTTCTTGCACTAGCAACAATAAATTGACCAAACAATAAACCAGTACCCAAAGAACCCATTGCCATTGGAACAAAGCACATACCAACTGTTAAGAACTTAAAACATCTTACCAGTATAATAATCTAGTAAAAATATTTACGCTACATATAAATCATCTCGACTATAACTTTACGCTACATATAAATCATCTCGACTATAACTTTACGCTACATATAAGTTTATTAAAATGAAAAAAAAATAAAAAAAGAATTGATTAAAAAACTAA
>OEIV010000240.1_pt1 | contig 34145 bp, 24 predicted proteins | sample 1539231 | NCBI WGS metagenome assembly OEIV01 (sample SAMN03794762, study PRJEB22550) | activated sludge metagenome | feature: wastewater treatment plant; material: activated sludge; isolation source: Wastewater treatment plant of a petroleum refinery complex | place: Argentina: Buenos Aires ... | reverse complement strand
AATTTACTCACACCTGCTTCCTGCATCGTTACACCATATATCACATCTACACTCGTCATAGTTTGCTTATTATGCGTCACAATGATAAATTGTGAGTGAACGCTGGCAGGGTTTAAAACCCTGCCAGCGTTTTACTAGCAATGGGGTATTTGATTAGTAGGGAAGTATATAATGAACGCTGGCAGCGTTTTATTAGCAATAGGGTTTTGGCTAAGTAGGTTAGTATATGATGAACGCAGGCAGGGTTTAAAACCCTGCCTGCGTTATGGTTGGGTATAAGAGCAGTATATTTAACAGGTAGTTTTAAAGGCTTCTAATTTAGACTTCTAAAATCAACAGGTACCAATTTACTCACACCTGCTTCCTGCATCGTTACACCATATATCACATCTACACTCGCCATGGTTTGTTTGTTGTGCGTCACAATGATAAATTGTGAATTGTCCGAAAAGCGTCGAATCATATTGGTGAACTTTCCAACATTGGCATCATCAAGGGGTGCATCCACTTCGTCTAGCACACAAAAAGGTGCAGGCTTAATTAAGTAAATAGCAAATAAAAAGGCTGCTGATGTGAGTGTTTTTTCGCCACCTGAAAGTTGGGTAATGGTACTCGGTTTTTTCCCTTTGGGCTGAGCATAGATTTCAATGGTGGTATCAGCCAAATTATCTGGGTCTACCAATTTCATATCACACATATCATCTTGGGTAAAGAGAGCATGAAACACATTTTTAAAGTTTTCTTTGACACGATCAAAGGTGTCTTTAAATTTCTGATTTGCGGTGGCTTCCACTTCTTCAATGGTTTTCATTAAACTGTCTTTCGCATCAGTAAGGTCAGCTTTTTGTTCTTGTATAAAATCATGTCGCCCTTTCATTTCTTTATAGGCTTCTACCGCCATCGGGTTTACTTCTCCAAGATTGTCAATACGTTTTTTTAGTTTTTCAACTTCACTATTTAAGTTTTCGATGCTTTCAGTGCCTTGTCGCGCTTGCTTCAACACATCATCTAAGTCAATTTTAAACTCTACATGCAAGCGTTCTTTCATTGAAGCCAACTGCAATTTCATATCGGTTAATTTGTCTTTGATAGTGGTGAGTTGTGCTTCACTTTGTTCTTTTTCTTTTCTTTTTTTATTCAACGCAGTTTCCTTTTCAGCCGTTTCATTTCTAAAATTATAAAAGGCCTGGTCTTTCTCGTTGAGATTTTTTTCAAATTGTTCCTTTTCCTGCAAGGCAGTATACAGATTTTCTTCAATGGTTTTAAGAAGAGTTCCAGTGGTGGCAAGTTGTTGTTGTGTTTCTAACAATTGTTTGTTAGACACAATGATTTTTACATTCAAATCTTCAATTTGCTGAGCGCGTATTTTACGTTCATTGTTGATTTCATTGATTCGGCTATGTTGCCGGGTCATGATGATATTGTGTTGATTATATTCTTCGTTCGATTTGTTGTAATCGGCTTCTGCACTGGTAAATTTTTGTTGACTTTGTTGCAAATTGTCAAATGCAAGCGACATCTGTTGCTTCATTTCAATATGCAATTTTTGGGTATCGGCAATCGAATTTTTGGTTTGGTTAAGTTGATCTGTTAAGGATGTTATTCGTTTTGCCGATTCTTCAGTTTGGTGACTATAGTTTTCTATTTTGTGTTCAATCTGAATGATGGTATTCTGAGCTCTATTGAGCTCTTCATTTATTTTTTTGATTTGGTCGTCTTTTACTTCCTGGTTAAAGCCCACAATCAGATTTTGGGTCTCGCTGATTTGTTGTTTGAGCGATTTGGCCATTTCTGTGAGTGAAAGGATTTCTTTGTTGAGATTTTCAAGACGTTGGGTACGGCCAATTTTATTGCCTTCAAATATACCAACTGAGCCACCGAGTATACGTTTGCCGGTTTTGAAACCAGTGCCATCTTTTTGCAATATCACCTGATTGGCATTGCCAGGAGTTTGCATACTTTCTGAAATAAATACGTTATGTAAAAGGTATTTATAGATAGGGGCATATTTAGCTTCAGAGGTGATCACTTCAAGGGCACTGATACAATTTTCAGGGGTGTTTTCCGTATTGGTTTTTAACACTAATTCTGATAAAATAAAAAAGCCTGCTTTCCCCTTTTTATTTTCTTTTAAGAGATTTATGGCTTCATAAGCCTGAGCAGGGGTGTCTACTACATAGTAATTGAGGTATTTATCAAGATAACCTTCAATACATACACGATAGGCATCATTTACATTCAATACTTCTGAAAGTAGCTGTGCGCCATGTTCCCAATTTTTATTTTTGCTCAAGTATTTAATACTATCAGGGTATCCTTCTAAGCTATCTACAAGCGATTTTAAAAGATTATACTCATTTTGTTTTGAATCGAGTTTTCTGTTTTCTTCAAAGAGTTTTACCCGTAGCTCTTCTAATTCGGCTTGCGAAGCCAATAATTTTTGGGTGGCTTCTTGTTGTTTTTTCAACAATTCTTCTGCGATGCCTTTTTTTAAATCAACGGTTGTTGTCAATTCATTTTTAAGACTGTCTTGTTTCTCAATTTCTTGTTTTCTGTTTTTATTTTCATCTTCTTGTTGATGAATCGAGCGTTGTAAATTATTAATATTGTTTTCAGCCACGGCCACTTTTTTTTCAGCTTCAAATTGACTGATTTGCAATTGCTGATGTACGCTGCGTAATTGATCGACTTCTGATTTTTGGGTATCGTAAATACGACGTTTTTGGTCAAGGTCTGCTCTAAGTTCTTCTAGTTTTTGTTTAAATTTTTGAAGGGTATCTTCTTCTGTTGCCAATTTCTTTTCGGCTTCATTGGTTGCTTTATGAAGAAGATCGGTTTGTGTATTTGATTCTTTGATGGCACGTTCAACATTGGTAATTAACTCATTGAGGTGCTGAATTTTTTGGGAAGAAAGACTTTTTTCATTTTCGAGGGTACGTAATTTACCCACTACTTCATTAAATGTTTTTTGTAATAGGTGTAGTTCTTCTTCGCGTTTAGTCAATGCAAGTTTCTGAGCTTCTAAATCGGCACCTTCTGTTGAGATGACGGTTTCAAGGGCAAGTATCGCATCTACTTCATGTTGTTGTTGGGTGTTTAATGTTTGGTAAGTGGTATTAAAATCTTCTAAAGAGGCTTTTACAAATTCTACACTTACATCTTTGTATTCATTTTTGATACTATGGTATTTCTCTGCTTTTTTTGCCTGGCTTTCGAGGGTTCGCAGGTTATTTGATATTTCAAACAGTAAATCTTCAATTCTATTTAAATCTTGCTCAGTAGCATCTAATTTTTGTTTAGCTTCTTTTTTTCTTGTTTTATAAATAGAGATACCTGCCGCTTGTTCTAGCATCCTACGGCGACTATTTTCTTTATCTTTGATGATATCGTCTACCATACCCAGCTCAATGATTGAGTAACTGTCAGAGGTGACACCGGTATCCATAAATAAGTTGGTAATATCTTTTAATCGACAGGTGACATCGTTGAGACGATATTCACTTTCGCCGTTTTTATAAAACTTACGTGAAATGGTAACTATATTAAACTCTGTTGGTAAAAGGTTTTTGGTATTTTCAAAGGTGAGTGACACTTCAGCTAATCCACTTCCATTTCGGGTTTTAGACCCATTGAATATTAAATCTTCCAGGTTGTCTGAACGCAAGGTTTTAATTTTATGTTCACCAATCACCCAACGAATGGCATCCACAATATTTGATTTGCCGCATCCGTTTGGTCCTACGATACCTGTTATTTGATTATCTAAGTTAATGACAGTTTTATCTGCAAAACTTTTAAATCCTTTTATTTCTAATGACTTCAGTCGCACTATGCTTATTTATTTTGGGCGTGAATATAGTCATTAATCATGTGTGTTTTTAAATGTGTTTGTATTTGACTTGAATCATTGGAAAAACTGTGGATAATTATTAGTTTATGCACAATATGGGGCTTGCATTGAGGTATAGCATGTAGAAAAATACAAATCTGCATGACTCATATATAGCGTAATCTGAAAAAATCGGCAAAATGCTTACACATATTGAATTACAGCTGAAAATAAATGAACGAAGTACTGGGTTACATTGGATAAGTGGTTCAAAAAAAAACAGGCACTACCTGAGTACCTGTTTAACTTATTTATCAATAAATTGTATCTTATCTTAAATATCTGTAGCTTCACCATAGGCCATTGCAGTGGCTTCTTTTACAGCTTCACTTAAGGTAGGATGCGGATGTATTGAGTTCAATACTTCTTTGTAAGTAGTTTCAAGTGTACGACCCAATACGGCTTCGGCTATCATATCTGTAACATTCATTCCTATCATATGAGTGCCTAACCATTCGCCATATTTAGCATCATAGATCACTTTTACAAAACCTTCAGTATTGCCAGCTGCTGCAGCTTTGCCACTTGCCACAAAAGGAAATTTGCCAATTTTTAGTTCATAACCTGCTTCACGGGCTGCTTTTTCAGTCATACCTACACTCGCAATTTCAGGACTGCAATATGTACATCCTGGTACATTGCCATAATCGATAGGCTGTGGTTTGTGGGTACTTTTCTTTTCCATATAGGCAATGTTTTCAGCACATAAAATGGCTTCTTTACTTGCTACGTGTGCCAATGCTTGCCCAGGACTCACATCTCCAATAGCGTAAACACCTGCAACATTGGTTAGCCCATAAGCATCCACTACAATTTTACCTTTTTCTATAATCACGCCCAATGCTTCAAGACCGATATTTTCAGTATTCGAAACCACACCAACTGCACTTAAAAGAATATCTGCTTCAAGGGTTACTTCACCATCTGCGGTTTTTACCATTGCTTTTACACCTGTTCCACTGGTATCAACTTTTTCTACAGAAGCATTGGTCATTATTTTAATGCCTTGTTTCTTGAAACTTTTTTCCAGTTCTTTTGAAATGTCTTCATCTTCTACAGGTACTATACGTGGCATAAACTCGACAATGGTTACCTGTGTGCCAATACTGTTGTAAAAATAGGCAAACTCCACACCGATAGCACCACTGCCCACTACTATCATACTTTTAGGTTGCGTTGGCAATACCATTGCTTCGCGATAGCCAATGATTTTTTTGCCATCTATAGGAATATTAGGTAATGTACGACCTCGTCCACCAGTTGCGATGATGGTATGGGTGCATTCATAAGCGGTAACTTTTCCATCTGCGGCTGTTACATTTATATTACCTTTTGATGCAATGGTACCATAACCCATTATTACATCAATTTTATTTTTTTTCATCAAAAACTGAATCCCCTTACTCATATTGTTGGCTACACCGCGACTACGCTTAATCATACCATCAAAATCAACTTCAGGGTTTGCAATTTTTACACCATAGTTTGCTGCATGCTTAGCATATTCAAACACCTGAGCAGATTTGAGTAAAGCTTTGGTAGGTATACAGCCCCAATTGAGGCAAACACCGCCAAGACTTTCTTTTTCAATAATGGCTGTTTTGAAGCCTAATTGGGAAGCTCTGATAGCTGCCACATACCCGCCTGGGCCTGCACCTATTACTATGACATCGTATTTCATATTGCGTATTTTTTTTTAAGGACACAAAAGGAAGGAATACCAACTGAAATATAAAATATCGAAAATATTAGCGGTATTTAGTGTAATATTTTTCCAATCGTGCCTGAAACTTTTTCGCTCCTGTAAAATGATAATGAAGCGTTTCTGGTTTAAAAATATTCCCTGTTCTGCGCATGGCAATGTTGGTAAACCGAAGTTTGTTTTTCAATAATTTATAATCCTGGTCATAACATACCACCCCATAATCGCGTCCATTGGCATACTCAACCGTATATTCAGGTTCATGTACCTTGCCTTTTTCATCTATTGTGGGATATTCAGTTGGTGGTGGGTAGTTGACTTCACAAATAATAAAATTGTCGATACCACTGACTTCAATACGTTTGTCGCGGGTAAGATGTTCGAAATCGTAAAAAGTTACTTTGTTCCATTGCTTTTCAAGGATGTAATTTAATTGGGTGTCATAACAAAAGTAGACATTGCAAAACGTAAAATTATTTTTGAAGTCTTGCATAATTGAAGAGTTGATTTCATAATCAGCAGCAATAACGTCTTTGATATCGCTATGCAATCCTCGTTTTTTTAACCCTTCAATTTTATTGGTACTGATATGCAAAATAAAAACAATGGATGAAGGTTTGGGTGTAAATACCTCTTCTTGTGCTTTTGCCATTTGACTTATTAAAAAGAACAATACGAGTATATATACCTTTTGCATGAGCTTGTTTTTTGTTTGGTAAAAGTACTATTTTTTTGTTCATGCATATCTTTTTATCCCCTATCAAAAATGGGCATGATTATAGCTATTATTTTTATATATATTTATCCCCAAATTTTTTAAAAACATGAAACAATTTTTATCCTTTGTTATTTTATTTTCAATCAATATTTCTTTTGCGCAAGCACAAACACCCGTAAAACCTGAAGTAGTACAAGGTATTTTGGTCAAAATCACTCCCCCTCTTATCGATTTCCAACCAGACCCTACATGGACTGACGATATTGTGAGAGACAATGAAGGCGTAATCGGCGAAGATCATCAAAATGTGGAGCATCGTGCAAAACATCCGAATGCCATTTCGCTTGCCAAAGGTCGTGATGTTGCGATACAAGACTATTTTGTAAAAAACAAAACCCGATTGAGTTCTATCGTACAAAATTTTCAAGGTCATGGCAATACCGGTGTTTCTCCTGCCGACCCATCGCTTTGCGTAGGCTCAAACCACGTGATTCAAATGATCAATGGTTCTTCTGGCGCACGTATGACGATTTATGATAAAAATGGCAATGTGGTTGTGGCTGCCCAATATATGGATGCCATTACGTCTATTCCAGGCTTAGGTGATCCTGTAGCTTTGTACGATCAGTTTGCTGACCGCTACGTACTTTCAGAATTTTCAAGTTCAGGCAATAAGTTGGTTATGATGGTTTCCCAAACCAATAATCCTACAGGGGCCTGGTATGTTTACCAATTTACTGCGGGTGAGTTTCCTGATTATCCTAAATATGGGATATGGTCAAATGCCTTTATTTGCACTTCAAACGAATCAAATAATCGGGTATACGCTTTCGACCGTTTAACGATGTTAAGTGGGGCTGTGACCACTACCATGATTTCGTTTACCATTCCTTTTAGTCCAGCTATTAGTTTTCAAGCTGCTGCACCTGTCAATATCAGTGGAGCTACTTTACCTCCTGTAGGTACTAAACCTATGGTGATGCGTATGACCGACAATGGCTGGGGTGGGGGTGCAATAGACGCATTAGAAATGTGGGAAATGGATTTGAATTTTATCACTCCTGGCTTGTCTACTTTTACCCAATTGCCTTCCCTATTGCCCGCAGCTTTTACCACCGACCTGTGTGGCTATGTAACTTTAAACTGTATACGTCAGCCTGGTACGCAGCGTTTAGACCCACTTCGAGAAGTGATTATGAATAGAATCTGGTATCGCAATTTTAATACCCACCAATCCATCGTGCTTTGTCACTCTGTAGATGCCACTGGTTTGGATCAATCGGGCATTCGTTGGTATGAACTTCGTAGAAATGGCTTAGGTCCCTGGTCAATCTATCAACAGTCAACCTATGCACCTGATACCAACAGCAGATGGATGGGCACCATCGGTATCAATGCAGAAGGAAGCATAGGATTGGCCTATAATGTGAGTAGCAAAAATGTATTTCCTTCCTATCGTTTCACCGGTCGAAAACCCACTGATCCTTTAAATACCATGACAGAAGCCGAACAAGTCATTATTGCAGGTGCTGCAAATCATACAAATAATCGATGGGGTGATTATAACGATATGCAAGTGGATCCCACCAACGATTTTACCTTTTGGACTACAGCCATGTATATGCCTAATCCTGCACCTTGGTCAACACGTGTAGCTGCTTTTAATATTCTGTATTCGCCCCTGCCCGTGAGTTTGCTCAGCTTTGATGGGTATAAAGTCAATCAGACCGAAGTAAATATTCAATGGAAAACCACGGATGAAAAAAACCTCGACAAATATGTATTAGAAAGAGCCTCAGAAACCAATGGCAATTTTGAAGAGATAACTTCTCGGGCAGCTATGCAAAATACAGAAGCTAATACTTATCAGTATACTGACAAAACGATCAATGCTTTGGAAAATTATACCTATCGCCTCAAAATGATTGACAAGGATGGTAAATTTAAATACAGTCATGTTTTCACTATCAAAGGTAAAGAGGCCGCACAAATTGAATTATATCCGAATCCGATTACCCAAAATACACTCTATGTTCGCTTGTCTGAAGAACTTTCAGATAAAGCCCTGCAGTTTACTTTTGTTGATTACCATGGAAAAAAAATAAAAACCATTCGCAAAAACAAGACAGAACTTGAACGTATACAATCATTTGATATCAGCGAATTAAGCACAGGGTTATATGTATTTATTTGTACCGATAATGATGGCAATACTTTACTGAATCAGGTAATAGAAAAGAAGTAATAGACTGTTGGTTTTATCCATTTGCGGGTGTTAAACGAACCCTTGACACATAAACCCTGTAATTGATAAAATATGCCACTATCTTATCAATCTTACAGAGGTAAATGCCGATTGAACTATTGTTTAAAGCGATTAATAAAAAAGTCAACTAGGGTATTCCTTAATTCACATTGGTATTACTGCATTTATTTTAATTAATAATGCTATTTTTGTCGCATGTATCTACTCACACTCACATCTGATTTTGGTTTGCAAAATCACTATGTAGCTAGTGTAAAAGGAAAGATATTGTTTCACATGCCGCAGGTGAATATCATTGATATTTCACATCAAATTGTATCTTATAATCTGCAGCAAGCCGCCTATATCTTTAAAAGTGCTTATCTTCACTTTCCACCTGGTACCATTCATTTTGTACTCAACGATTTACATGCCAACGCAGGCAATCAGTTGTTGTATGTGTTTGAAAATGGGCAACATATTTTTTGTGCCGACAATGGTTTTCTCACCTTATTATTTGATGATAAACCCGCTCAATTGTTTTTATTAAATGATGAGGTCACACATTACGATTATTTGCAGGTGGTGGAACTGTTTATTCAAAATGCTGAATTAATTTTGCAGGGTGGACGCCCCAATGCCTCCATTGTGTCTGTGAATCAAATCGTGGTGAAGCGACCTGCCTTCCCTTTTGAATCGAACAATACCTTAGAAGTACAGGTTTTATATATTGATCATTTTGGCAATATCATTTTAAATGTAACAAGGGCTTACTTTTTAGAAATTGCGAAAAATCGTCCTTTCAAGATTTTGTTTATGCGCGATGAAGAACTTAGTGTGATAAGTAATCAGTATAGTGATGTGCCTGTCAACGAAAAACTTTGTTTATTTAACACCGCAGGTTATCTCGAAATTGCCATCAATAAAGGAAATGCAGCATCCCTGTTTGGATTTAAAAGTACAGATGAAAGAAACTTATTTTATAGCAATGTAAAAATATTTTTTGGATGATACGAATTGTAAAGCTCAGTTTTAAAGCAACCCATGTAGCAGATTTCAAAGCTCTTTTTGAACTTCGAAAATCACTCATTCGTAATGTAGAAGGATGCACCCATTTAGCCCTTTGGCAAGACCATGATGATGATTGCGTGTTTTATACTTACAGTCTTTGGCAAGCTCCTGAGTTTTTAGCATTGTATCGAAATTCGGAATTGTTTAAAGAAACATGGACACAGGTTAAACAATGGTTCGATAAGCCACCTATGGCTTTTTCTGCCAATCAAATACTCACATTATGATGAATACCCAGCTATATAATGAAGCCGAAAACGCATCACTTGTACAATGGGTACATGAAGGTGCCTATGACCAAATCATTATATTGTCAGATGCCAATACCCATGGATTTTGTGTACCAGTCCTTAAAAAAATAATTCCACACTTTGCTAACAGCTATTCGATTGTAATACCATCGGGGGAGTCAAACAAACAACTTGATGTATGTCATCATGTATGGCAACAACTGTTTCAATACCAGGCCACCAAACATACTTTATTAATTAATGTAGGTGGTGGCATGCTGAGTGACCTCGGAGGTTTTGTAGCCTCAACATATAAAAGAGGGATTCATTATATCAATATACCCACCACCTTACTCGCCATGGTAGATGCCTCTTTGGGAGGTAAAACAGGTATCGACTTTGAGGGTATCAAAAATGCGATTGGCACTTTTCAACACCCCAAAGCAGTGTATTTAAATCCTTTATTTCTGCACACCTTACCTGATAGGGTATTGAGAAGTGGAATTGCCGAAATGATTAAACATGCCTTGTTGCAAGGGCCATCACAATTTAATCGAATACAGCATTGGGATAAGGATGATTTTTGCCAATCAGAAGCCATCAAAGAATCTGTTTTGTTTAAAAAGAGTATCGTAATGCAAGACGAGCACGATCAACATGTCAGACAAACCTTAAATCTGGGACATACTATTGGGCATGCCATTGAAAGCGCTTCCTTGCTTAGCACGCAAGCCCTTTTACATGGTGAAGCTGTGATGCTGGGACTTATCTACGAACTCATGCTGAGCCATTTGATGTTTGACTTGCCCAAGCAAAACATCGAACAATTGTTGTGGATGAAACAACGAATTTTTCCAGGCTTACATCGTATATTTACATTTGATGAATTAATACCATTTATAAAACAAGATAAAAAAAACAATACAAACATACAGATGAGTTTACTCACGCAAGTTGGACTCGGTGTATGGCAACAAGCAGTGACCGATACACAAGTACAAACTGCCATAAATATGACGGAACAACTATTGATAAAAACCTATTGATAATGACTGAAAAAATAATCTACTACCCCCAATTTAACCATCATCTACAAGGAGTCATCCATTTACCTGCCTCTAAAAGTATCTGCAATCGTGTATTGCTGATACAAGCCCTTTGTGGAGATTTTACCAATATCAGCAATGTATCCGAATCATCTGATACACAAATTTTACTCAAATCATTATGGCTCATCGATGACCATGCCGACTTACAAACCATAGATGTGGAAGATGCAGGATCGGCCTTTCGCTTTCTCACTGCTTTTTTAGCCTGTCAAGAATCAGGTCAATATTTGCTTAAAGGCACTGAGCGAATGCATAAACGACCTATTTCAGGATTGGTAGAAGCTTTGCGTACTATAGGTGCCGATATTCAATATGCCGAACGCGAGCATTATCCTCCTTTGCTGATCAAAGGGCGTACACTTAAAGGTGGAACCATAAATATTGAAGGTCATATCTCGAGTCAGTTTATTTCTGCAATATGCCTTATTGCTCCGATGCTAACAAAGGGACTCGTCATCAATATCACCCATGATATAGTATCGGCTCCTTATATCCACATGACCCTGCGTTTGATGGAGATGTTTGGGGTACATGCCACTTTTGAACGTAAGCAAATCATTATTCCTATACAAACCTATTTCCCCATTACTTTTTTTGTTGAAAACGACTGGAGTAGTTTAGGCTTTTTTTATGCCATGGCCATGTTGTCCAATACCGTTGCATTTGTCGTTACGGGTTTGCAAGAAGACAGCGTACAAGGTGATGCCTATATTAAAACATGGGCTGTAGATATGGGTATTGAATCGTATTTTGAATACAGTCAACTGCATATTAAAAAGAAAGAAGATGCTGTGATTAAACCCGCGCAAACCTATGATTTTAGTGCTTATCCTGATTTAGCCATTCCGCTCATTGTGGCTTGTGCCATTAAATATCCTGACGTTCGTTTTACGGGGCTTCAACATTTGCAGTATAAAGAATCAGATCGCATAGCGTCATTAAGTAGTGAATTGAAAAAAGTAGATATCGACCTCCATTTTGACAAGGGGCTATTAAGCATAGACAATAGCGCTTATAAGGCATCGGGTGATACAATTTATTTTAATACATTTCATGATCATCGCATCGCTATGGCATTGTCGATGTTTGCATTAGAAGGTTTTAAAGTAGTATTGGATGATGCATCATGTGTGAAGAAATCGTACCCAAATTATTTTGAACAATTGCAAGCATTGGGTTTTCAATGTAATGGTTCAAATGAAGCTATTAAGGATAAGCAATAAAATAATAATTTAGTCTTTGCAAAAACTGTTGTTCAAATTCTTGTACAGTAAAGGCAGGCTTTTGGTGGAGCCAATTTTTTAAGGTAGCAATGTGTAAGCCACAATCAGTCAGCAATTGAAACAACTTTGCTGGGCTTGCCCCATAAAATTCGGAAGCCCCTAATCCATGTTCAAAAATAATGATGAGTTTGCATTGTTTGATGGTAGCGAGTGCCCCTTTAAGTACATGCAGTTCACCACCTTCCACATCTATTTTCATGATGGTAATGTGGATGTTTGAAGGCAATAAAGTATCTAAGGGTTCGGTGCGCACAGTAATGACTTCAATGGCTTCATGGGCATTATTGTATGCTCTTTTTTGTAAGCCACTATAAGCGGGGTTTGAGGTTACATGGTTGAAACTTGCTTCTCCGCTCACATTGCTCAGGGCCACATTCGAAATAACACAACGCTGTCCCTGGTATTTTTGCAACAAAGCATTATACATTGAAGGGATCGGTTCAAATGCATAATGGGTGTCTTTAGGGGCATATTGAAGAAATAAATCTAATATCTCTCCTTTATGGCATCCGATGTCGATACAATGGCTATCTGCTTTGCATACTTTGGCAATGATTTTTTTAGTTTGAAAATCATACTCCTGATTTTTGGTAAACCTAATCGGAATGAGTTTCTATACAGACTTGATCATTTTTTTTATTGCCATATCGTTCGGTATATACCATAAATCATGCAATATAAGGCGGCGAAGATAGGGCCGAAGTGAAATATGTGGTAACCAAATCGATAGAATGCAAAATGAATATGGTAATGATATCTATTTTTTTGGATTGTAAAATGAGGCATTTTAATAACTGGGATTCCCAATTTGATTTATGTAGAATGCCAATATTTTTTTTAAACTTACATTGGTAAATCCCGAATGAAATAATATTTTTACGCTCTTTAGTTAAAACGAATATAGGAATTCAGTTTAGAAATAAAGTAAATTCTATTTGATGTAAAAAAAATAAATGGCAAAAAAGAATCAAAAATTATTGACACCTGCTCAACATGAAACCTTGTTGCTTGTCCTCAAAAAACGATTTGAAAAACATCCTCATCGTCATCAGGGCATTGCCTGGACACAGGTGGAGGAAAAACTAAAAAAGCAAGCAGAAAAATGCTGGTCGCTTCATGAAATGGAACGTACAGATGGAGAACCCGATGTAGTGGGGTATGATTCCCAGACCAACGAATATATTTTTATGGATTGTGTAGCAGAAAGTCCAAAGGAACGAAGAAGTGTTTGTTATGATTATGAAGGTCTGGTATCAAGAAAAGAACATCGACCTGCAAACAATGCAATAGATATGGCTGAAGCGATGGGTATTACATTGCTTGATGAAGCACAATACAGGGCTTTGCAACAGTTAGGGCCATTCGATACCAAAACTTCCAGTTGGATACTTACGCCAGCTCCTATGCGTCAACTGGGAGGCGCTCTTTTTGCCGACTATCGTTTTGGTCAGGTGTTTGTATACCATAACGGAGCTCAGTCGTACTATGGTGGTAGAGGATTTAGGGGTATGTTGAAGGTATAGTGAAATTGCATGCAAGGTTTGAAACTCAAGATTATCATTAATTAATATACATTTTATGATGCTTTAATTTACTATGTTAAGTCTCAATAGTATAAATACTACATGAATTTTGCTGTGAGATAAAAGTTTAAAGTAATTTGTTCAAATTATATTATTTTTGATATGAAAAAATAACTTACTACTATGCTTTATAATGCACATTTTATCCTTCTTAATGGTTTTCAAAATATTCTATGTCAAAATATTTTTAGAGATTTGGAATATGATTGTCCCTCTTTATCACAGTATTCCAATTGTGAAATTCATAATCGAATTAAATTAGGAAACAAATTTGGGCATTTTATTTTTATTTATATTTGAAAACAATGGAAATACCAAAACATAACAAATTACCCATTAATCTGTTAGTAAGTTGCTTTAATAACACTTCAGCTACCTATAAATATTATTGGTTATTAGCAATAATCGAAGAAGTTGAATCAGGAAATACTACTATTCCTAAGCATCGATTATTTGCCAAAATGGTTACAAATGCTTGGTATACAGTAAATTATTTTAAACTTTCTTTTGGGAAACAAGATGTTATACACGAAGCAGTTGAAAAAATAAAAGTGTTAGAACAACTAACAATAGATGAACATAAACATATTTTAGATGTAAAAATTGAATATTCACCGAATACAACTACTCGTAAAATATTGAATCATTTTGATAAAAATGTACCTCATTGGTTTTTAAGTCCTTGGTTCAGTCAGTCAAGTAAGTCTGAAATCTATTGTAGATCACAAAATTTTGAAAATCATGTATTATATGCTTTATTCAAAAATGAAATTATCATAAATTCAGACTGGTTAGACTATTTGAAAATGAATGCTAAATTGATTAAAAACTTTTGCTATTGGAATCTTGCTTTATTTCTTCAAAATAGAAATCCCAATGTGCCAGATATTCCCAATAAATTAATAAAACCAGCCATCAGAAACCCTTTAACCAAACAACGAAATAATTACTGGAAGAATGTATTTCTACATGATGGATTTGTAAAATGTATTTTTACAAATAAAGATTTATCATTAGTTGAAAATAATTTTGCTTTAGATCATTTTATTCCACATGCATTTGTTTCGCATGATTTAATATGGAACATTATACCTATTCATTTAAATTTCAATTCTAGAAAAAGTGATAAATTGCCTAATATTGAAAAGCATTTTGATAAATTCTATCATTTACAGAAACATGCTTATGACATCAATAAATCACTTAATTCAAAAAATAAATACATAGAAGAATATTTAACTATTTTTCCTGATGAAAGTATTTTTTCGAAAAATAAATTTAAAGATACTATACAACCTTTGATAACGATTGCTCACAATAACGGATTTTCTTTTTTAAATGAATAACCCAAACAACTATAGCCACTTTACAGCAAAAGAAAGAGACTCACTCTCTTTTCCTGCTAAAATAATTCGTAATAATAATTTATTAAATGGTGATATACTCGATTTTGGTTGTGGATTTGGCTCCGATATAGAATTTTTAAAACTACATGGTTTTACAATTGAAGGTTACGATCCGCATTATCAACCTGTTTACCCAACAAAAAAGTATGATACTATTCTTTGTTTATATGTTTTAAATGTATTGTTGCCAGAAGAACAGGCAGAGGTAATAATGAATATATCTTCTTTATTGAAACCAACTGGTAAAGCCTATTTTGCGGTTAGAAGAGACTTGCAACATGAAGGGTATCGGATACATAAATTACATAAAGTTCAAACCTATCAATGTTTGATTAAATTGCCATTTAGAAGTATTTTCAAAAACGACAGTTGTGAAATATATGAATACCAACATTATACAACTTTGTATCAAGGGGATAATACTGTTAGTCCATTTTTTACGCACAATGAAAATCGTGAATTATTATTTGAAACAGCCACTGCATTTTCATTTTATGACAAGTATCCAGTGAATAAAGGACATGCATTAGTGGTACCCAAAAGAGTGATTGGAAATTATTTTGACTTATCAGTAAAAGAGCAGATGGCTTGTTGGCTTATCGTAAACAAATTAAAAGGTTGGTTACAAGAAAAGTTTAATCCTGACGGTTTTAATATTGGTATTAATATTAATGAAGCTGCTGGGCAATCTGTTCCTCATGTCCATATTCATATCATTCCAAGATATTTGGGTGATGTTGAACAGCCACGTGGTGGTATTAGAGGCGTGATTCCCTCAAAGAAAAATTATTAATTTACTACTGATTTAATTGGAATTTCAGTATTGAAAACGACACGCTTACTCCCTTGATTATCTTCTATATATTGAGCATATTTTACAATGAAAGAATTAGTTTTTATTTCAAGAATTTCTGCATGAAAGAAAAAAAGACTTTCGAAATATGGGTTCGCAAAAACAATTTCTTGTCCGATATAATATGGGATAGACATGTTCAAATTTATTAAATAGTTTTTAATTATATTTAATTTTCAACAATAATATTCTTTTAAACGTCAACCCCTAGCCCCGATAGTAGCTGATACCCCACAGCAAGGCGTTTCGCCGAAGCGAGTAGTAGCAGCGAATAGCGGCCTGCCTGTTGCACATGCAGACAGGGAAAAAGCTCCAAATGATAAATCTATTTAGGGGGGTAAGTCTAGATTGATTTTCGTTGCTGTTAAAACCTTGAAGCTTTAAATCTCGCCTGTATATATAAAACCTTCAAGGTTTCATTGCATAAAGCAGTTAATGACCTTGAAGGTTGAAGAAGTTATAAAATGATGTATTATTTTACCAGGGCAATTTTTAGCACATCAAGCATTTCGCTGACATAATGAAATTTGAGCCCTTTGATATATGAAGGGTTGATATCTAAAATGTCTTTTTCGTTTTGGGTGCAAAGAATGATTTCTTTCATGCCTGCTCGTTTGGCTGCTAATATTTTTTCTTTGATACCTCCCACGGGCAATACTTGTCCACGTAGCGTGATTTCGCCTGTCATGGCTAAGTAAGGCTTTACCTTTTTGGCGGTGAGTACACTTACCATAGTGGTTAGCATGGTGATGCCGGCACTTGGACCGTCTTTGGGTACTGCGCCTTCAGGAACATGGATATGAATATTGTTTTTTTCAAAAACAGATACATCAATGTGTAATTCTTTGGCATGCGATTGTATAAAGGCAAGGGCTGTAGTGGCACTTTCCTTCATTACATTGCCAAGGTTGCCGGTAAGGGTAAGCCCGCCTTTGCCAGCACTCACGGTACTTTCAATAAAGAGGATTTCGCCGCCTACATAGGTCCATGCCAAACCAATGGCTACCCCAGGTGGATTGGTTTTGGTATACAATTCGTTCGTGTATTTTGGTTTGCCCAATATCTCTTCTACCATGTCATCTGTTACCTCAAACGTTTTAAGATCATCGTCCATTGCGGCTCGCATCGCAAGGTTACGCATGATAGATGCCAATTGTCTTTCCAACTCACGTACACCACTTTCGCGGGTGTATTCTTGTATGAGTTTTACAATCACGGGCATCCCCATTTTAATAGTGTATTTCTTGAGCCCATGGGCTTCTTTTTGTTTGGGTAGCAAATGTTTTTTGGCAATTTCTGATTTTTCTTCTACCGCATAACCATTGAGATTGATGATTTCGAGACGATCGCGCAACGCAGGTTGTATTTCGTTTAAACTGTTGGCAGTGGCTATAAACAATACTTTCGAAAGGTCGTATTCAAGCTCTAAGTAATTGTCGTAAAAGGTATGGTTTTGCTCAGGGTCTAATATTTCCAATAAGGCACTGCTTGGGTCGCCTCTAAAATCGCGTCCCAGTTTATCTATTTCATCTAGTATAAATACGGGATTACTCGATTTTACTTTTCGGAGTGACTGAATGATGCGTCCAGGCATAGCGCCAATATAGGTTTTGCGATGCCCACGTAGTTCACTTTCATCATGCAAGCCGCCAAGGCTAAAGCGTACATATTTGCGACCGATGGCATTGGCAATAGATTTGCCAAGTGAGGTTTTGCCAATACCTGGAGGACCAATAAAACAAAGGATAGGCGATTTCATATCACCTTTCAGTTTAAGTACTGCTAAGTATTCAAGTATTCTATCTTTGATTTTGTCCATACCATAATGGTCATTGTCGAGTACTTTGCGTGCTTTACGTATGTCATACACATCCTGGGTGTATTCATTCCAGGGGAGGTCAATCAGTAAATCGAGATGGTTATAGATGGTTGAATAATCAGGGGTAGAGGGGTGCATACGCTCGAGTTTTTCAATCCCTTTTTGAAACATCTCTTTGGCGGCTTCGCTCCATTTTTTATCTTCGGCACGTTTTTGCAAATCCCTGATTTCGCGGTCGTTGCCATCTCCACCGAGTTCATCTTTGATGGCTTTGAGTTGCTGATTCAGAAAATATTCTTTTTGTTGCTTGTCGAGTTCGCCTTTGGTTTTATTATTGATTTTGTTTTTGAGTTCTACATGTTGTAGCTCGAGTTGCAGTAAACGAAGCAGGTTTTCAGTTCTTTTCTTAAAGTCGTCTTCTTCGAGGAGGGTTTGCTTTTCTTTGTTGTCGCAATTGAGGTTGCTGGCAATAAAGTGGTTGAGAAAAGAAATGTTTTCAATATTGCGAAGCATGATAGCTGCTTCCTGGGGCACATTATTCGACTTTTTAATGATTTGGTCAGCAAACTCTTTTACCGATGAAGTCATAGCAGTAAATTCCTCGTCATTTGCTGGTATTTGATCTTCGAGATATGATACTTTGGCTTTAAAATAGGGGTCGCTTGTGGTCCATTCATCAATCTTAAACCGAATACGTCCCCTGATAAATACCGTTGTGCTGTTATCGGGCATTTTTATTTGCTTGATGATTTCAGCTACGGTACCAATGGTATTGATTTCTGCAAAGGCTGGGTCTTCATTGGTAGCATCTTTTTGGGCAATCACACCGATATACTTACCACTTTTTTCTGCGTCGTTTAAGGCTTTGATTGATTTTTCTCTCGATACGGTGATGGGGAGTACCACATTGGGGAAAAGCACCATATTACGTATGGGAAGTATGATGAGTTCAGCGGGTAATTTTTTTTTATCCTCATCGCTCATTTCATCTTCCGTAAGTGGCACTATTGGCATAATATCCATTTCTTCGTTGCTATCTGCGTAAATATGTCGTTCAAATTGCATATAAATCTTTCTTTTTGTCAGTTTAAAATTAAAAATAGCCTAATTCTTCAGAAAGGCACCTATTAATCAATAGATATGCCAATATAAATTGACTAAGTTTAGGAGGAGCCAAGAACTTACTCAATGGCATAGGCTAATGTTACGATGCTTACTTTGGTTCCGTCGATTTTAAGAATGGCTTGGGCACATTCCTCTAAAGTAGCTCCTGTGGTTACTACATCATCAATAAGCATGATATGTTTGTGTTGCAAGGTATTGGGAGAGGTTACCATAAAGGCGTCTTTTACATTGTCCATTCTTTCTACCCTTGTTTTATGGGTTTGCGAAGCGGTATTTTTCAAACGCACCACCGATGTGGTATCGAGTGGTTTGTTGAGGTGTGCAGCAAAACTTTCACCAATACAAGTACTTTGATTGAAACCCCTCATCTTCATTTTTTGTTTAGAAAGAGGAATTGGTATTACGATATCGATATCAGCTATCCATCTCACATCCAGCAATTGTTTTGCAAAATACATTCCCAATAAGGCGCCAATAGCTTGTTTTTGCTGGTATTTGAGTCCATGCAACAGTTCTTGTATTACTCCGCCTTTGTTGAAATAGTACATAGCGGTGGCATGTTCGATGTTTACCCTTCCGGCTAGTTTTTGTTCAAATGGATTATTGATGATGAGGTGAAATTTTGTAAGCGGAAGCGTACTAATGCATGTGGTGCATATAGTGGCTTCGTTACTTAGCAGTTCATTGCCACAGCCATTGCATAGGTTGGGAAACAATAAGTGATAAACGGGTGTGAGGGTATTTTTTAATAAATGCATAGTAGGTGTATTTATGAAAGGTTATTTAAAAGAGCATCCGGTACATTTCTTCTATTTTGCTCAGCATGACAATTTCGATATTGGTTTTGCTATGCAAACTTTTTTTATTGAATTTAGAGACAAATATTTTTTCAAAACCCAGTTTGTCGGCTTCTGCAATTCGTTGTTCAATCCGATTGACGGCACGTATTTCACCGCTGAGTCCTACTTCGCCTACAAAGCACGATTTGTGGGCAATAGCAGTATCTTCATACGATGAAAGGAGGGCTGCAATGACTGCTAAATCAATGGCGGGGTCTTCTACTTTGATGCCTCCAGCGATATTGAGAAACACATCTTTGACACCAAACTGAAAGCCTCCTCTTTTTTCGAGTACTGCCAGTAGCAATTGCAAACGTCGGAGGTCAAAGCCCGATACAGTACGTTGCGGAGTGCCATATACGGCATGGGTAACGAGGGCCTGTGTTTCGATCAATAGTGGTCGTGCACCTTCAAGGGTTGCTGCGATGGCAATACCGCTGAGTGATTCTTCTTTTTGGGTGATCAATATTTCAGATGGATTGGAGATTTGTCGCAATCCATTTTCACTCATTTCGTAAATACCCAATTCACTGGCATTGCCAAAACGATTTTTGGTGGTACGCAATATTCGATAGGCATAATGACGGTCTCCTTCAAACTGCAAAACCGTATCTACCATATGTTCGAGCACTTTGGGTCCGGCAATGGTTCCATCTTTGGTAATATGACCAATGATAAATACGGGGGTATTGGTTGCTTTTGCAAATCGAATGATTTCGGCTGTACATTCCCTGATTTGGCTTACACTACCAGGGGCACTTTCAATAAAAGGGGATGCCAGGGTTTGTATCGAATCAATAATGATAAGTGTAGGTTTTATTTTTTTTATTTCATTAAAAATGGTTTGGGTATCGGTAACGGTCAATACATAAAATTGATCATTGGTTGCGTTGATTCTATCGGCACGCATTTTTATTTGTTGCATACTTTCTTCGCCGCTGATATATAAGGTAGTGATATCCTGCATTTGAAGACATGCTTGCAGAAACAAGGTGCTTTTGCCAATGCCCGGTTCGCCAGCTACGAGTATAACAGAGCCTGCAACGATGCCGCCCCCTAATACTCTATTGAGTTCGGCATCATGGGTGATGATGCGTTGTGTTTCGATGGTGGAAACGTCTTGCAGTTTTTTTGATTTAGGTGCATTTTTTTCTTGTATCGGATCCCAGCTTTCTTTTTTATTTTCTTTGATAATGATTTCTTCAACGATGGTATTCCATTCGTTGCATGAAGGGCATTTGCCTTGCCACTTGGCACTTTCAGCGCCACATGTCTGACAGAAAAAACTTGTTTTTTGTTTTGCCAATGGAATGATTTTATTTTTTTAATGAATAAAAAGGATGTGATATTATTTTCAATTTCTTTATCAAATGTATTTTATAAAATTGAAAAAATACATAGGAAGTATCCATTGATTTTTTGTAGATTGTTTGATGAAGGTAAAGATATTTTTAGCGCTAAAAAAAAGAAAGGGTCATCAATTTCTTGATAACCCATTTCTTACTAACCCATAAAATTCAATGCTAAAGTACTATGCTTAAACCTTATTTCAAAATTATTTTTTGCACTTTTTAAAATTCGTAATATTCAGATAACAAATTTGCAGTGAAATATGCGACATAATAGCCTGTTTTTATTTAAATTAGATGACAAAATGGCTTAAATGTGTATGGAATTCCGATTGGGCTTATATTTGCTATCGTAACAATAAAAATTAAAATAATATGGGAATTTACATGGGATATTATGTGATTGCTGGGGTGATGTTTTTAGTAGGCATGATTATCAGCAATCGTTTGAAGTCAAAATTTCAAGAGTATTCGCAAGTTACTTTACGCAATGGCATGAGTGGTAAAGAAATCGCGGAAAAGATGTTGCGCGACAATGGTATTTTTGATGTACAGGTTGTGAGCACGCCTGGTTTTTTATCAGACCATTACGACCCAAGCAACAAAACCGTGAATTTAAGTGCAGATGTATATGAAGGTCGAAGTGTAAGTGCCGCAGCTGTTGCAGCTCATGAATGTGGTCACGCTGTGCAACACGCAACGGCTTATAGTATGCTAATGATGAGAAGCAAAATGGTACCTGCAGTAAAAATTGGTACATCTCTTTCGCAATGGATTATTCTTGCGGGATTGGGTATGATGGGTTTTGGGCATGGTAACCAAACGATTTTTCTGATTGGGATTTTACTTTTTTCCATCACCACCGTGTTTTCGATTATAACATTGCCTGTTGAGTATGACGCAAGCAATAGGGCACTTGCATGGCTTGATCGTACAGATTTAACCACACAAGAAGAACACGAACAAGCAAAAGATGCTTTGAAATGGGCTGCCAGAACTTATGTTGTAGCTGCTATTGCTTCTATTGCCACCTTGCTTTATTATATCATGATTTTTATGAATAGAAGAGATTAGTAACCAAATATCTGTTCGAGACTGAGTTTTTTAACCGGGCCGTATTTTTTGAGTTCCTCCCAATTAACAGCATCATCTTTGCCTACAACAGTGAGTACATAGGGTTTATGCGCAATTTGCTGTTTGAAAAACTCGTTGATATCGTTATATGTTAAACGATCGATACCTAGGTATATTTTTTCATTCATGTCATAATCGATGCCTTTCTTTTGGGCATTTAAATAACTAAAGAGGATGCCTGTTTTTAAAATTCTGGTAGTGGCAATGGTATTTTTAATACCTGATTTTGCATTGCTAAAAAGTTTTTCTGAAGAGGGGAGTTGGGTCAGAAGCGACTGCATAGCAAGGATTGATTCCTTCATTTTGTCGGCCTGACAACCTACATAAGCAGTCATAAAAAAGGGCTCTTCTTTCTTTTGTGGATTGCCATAGGCCGCAAAGGTTGAGTAAGCAAGTGCTTTCGACTCTCTGATGTCTTGAAATACAATCCCGCTCATATTTCCGCCAAAATATTCATTAAACATCTTTATAACAGGCACTTTTTCTGGGGCATAAGTTTCGCCGTTTCTAAACCATTGTATTTCGGTTTGTACCATGTCGTAATCAGCAAAAAGCACTTGTGCGCTTTGTTGTGTTGTAAAGGTATAAGGTTGCAAAGGGGGTGCAGCTGTATAGGTTGCAGGAAGAGTATGGGTATTGTTTTTCTTACTTACAAAAGCCGTAGCGCTCAATGGACCGTAATACAATACTTTGTGTTTGTATTTTGTGATGCTATGTAAAATATCAATCAATGTATTTGCATTGATTTGATCTAATTCGTTATTGCTGAGTTCATTGTTAAACGGATTTTTTTCGCCATATTTTGCATAGGCAATCAAGCCTGAACTGATATAATTTTTGTTCAGCTTTTGATCGGCCCTTTTCTTTTTCATTCCTGCAATCATATCTTTGAGGGCTGTTTCATTGGCTTTACAGTTGTTTAATAAATGTTCAAACAATACATCGGCTTCATCAAAATTTTCCTGCAAACCATTGAGGTATACATAGCTTTCGTCATTGCCGGCATTCACACCAAAATCGCATGCTAAGGTGTAAAACTTTTTACTGATATCATCGGCACTATATTTATCAGTGCCTAAATATTGTAAGTATTCCATGGCTATTGGAATCAGTTTGTTGTGTAAAGAACCTACTTCTATATAATAATATTGCGAAAACAAGCTATTGGTGGTGTTTTTGACAGACAATACTTCAGCGGTATTGTTGTTGTTTTTAAGACTACTTCTTTCGATATCAGTTTTGTAATTAATAAAAATTGGTTTGATATCACTTGATGGGGTGGTAGCTATGGTTTTTACAAAGTCACTTTGGGCATCTCTATTGACGCTTACAGGGGTGATGCTAGGCTTGTCTACTTTTTGTACATGGGCGTCTTTACCAGTTCTTTTGTAAATACAAACATAATTATCTTTCATCCATTCCTGGGTAAATTGTTGAATATCTTTTTTGGTGATTTTACTCATATCGTCTAAAAGCTTTACATTTTTATCCCAGCTAACAGCGCTGGTAAACGATTCAAGTAAGGCAAAAGCTCTTCCTGAATTGCTTTCTTGTTGTTTGATAATCGATTTTTTGTAATTATTTACAATAGCCTTCAACAAATCGTCATCAAATTGACCTGTTTTTAAAATGTTTAGTTGATCAAGCATGAGTTGTTTTACTTCTTCTAATTTTTGTCCTTCTTTCGCTTTACCATCAATAAAAAGAATACTATAATCTTGTAAAGTATAAGCGCCGGCACTTGCTTCTAATACCAGTTGTTTTTTTACCAGATTTAAATCCATGAGCCCGGCATTGCCATTTGAAAGTACTGAACTCATTAAGTTAAGCATGAGCGCTTCTTTGGTATCTGCACCAGGGAATCGAAATCCAATACTCACATATTCGGCATCAGGTCCTACCACGCTTGCTTCAATAGGTTTGTTGATAGGTGCTTCCTTTTCAAAGGTATAAGGTGTTACTGGTTTGGGTTTCATATAGCTAAAGGCCTTATCGATTTTAGCAATCACTTCTTCCGGATTTATATCACCTGCAAGTATGATACACATATTATTAGGTACATAATTCTTATTGAAGTAATTTTTTATTTCTTTGAGTGATGGGTTTTTTAAGTGGGCTATGGTACCGATGGTTGTTTGTTGTCCATAGTTATGTTTTTGAAATAGTTTTTCAAAGAGTAATTCAAATACTTTGTCATCGTCACTATCGAGGCTTCTGTTTTTTTCTTCATAAACAGCTTCAAGTTCAGTATGGAAAATACGTAATATGGGGTTTCTGAAACGTTCTGCTTCTACAGCTAACCATCTGTCTACTTGATTGGCAGGTATATCATTGATATAAGCGGTTTGTTCAAATGAAGTAAAGGCATTGGTACCTTGCGCACCTATCATACTCATCATTTTGTCGTATTCATTGGCAATGGCATATTTCGAAGCAACCCCTGATACAGAATCAATTTCATGATATACGATCTTTCTTTTTCTTTCATCGGTGGTGGAATTATAGTCTTCGTATAAGTCATCAATCATCATGAGGTATTTTTTTTCTTCTTCCCAATTCAACGAACCATATTTGTCAGTGCCTTTAAACAACATATGTTCTAAATAATGGGCAAGCCCTGTATGGTCTTTAGGGTCAGTTTTACTTCCAGCTTTAGTTGCGATGATGGTTTGTATGCGAGGAGTTTCCTTATTGACACTCAATATAACTGTGAGCCCATTTTTAAGAGTATAAAAGCGGTTGGCCATAGGGTCTTTATTCACAAATTTGTATGTATAACCATCATGAGTGGCTGTTTCCCATGCAATATTTTGGGCCCATGAATGCATTGACACCCAAAGGAGTGTGCTTAAAAGTAGTATTTTTTTCATTTTTATTGATTAAAGAATGACTGAAAAAGGTTTTTTAATATTTTGGGTAAAAGTAATACCAATTAGGTTTATTATTTAGTTTATATCCTAATTCCTATAGCGTGTCTAAAATGTTGAGATGTTGGTCTTTATTGAAGAAATAATCAAAGTGGGAAAGGTATAAAATAAAAAAAATCGCAACACAGTTGCGATTTTTTTTATTATGTTTAAAGAAGGGTTTATTTATTAATACCATCTTTTAATTCAGGATCTTTTGTAAGTATTAAATATTCATCTGCGTCTTTAATACGTAAGAATTTTTTATATTGGTCATCATCCAATGTTTCACGAAGTCTTTTATCGCGTAATACATAACATTGTTTTAAATGATAATTTTTTTCTAAACTTGTCATGTTTTTATTGATGATAATAGCATCTACATCATGCGCACATTCGCTACAAATACCTTTAAATACAGGTCGTTGAATTTTAGCAAGGTCTAAATCGTCGCACAATACATCTAAATTAGTATAACGTCTTTTAACAACAGTCGTTTGATACTCATTTTCCTTATTGGTCATTTTTATTTCCTTTTCTTTAATCACTCTTACAGGTTCTTCTCTTGTTGCTTTTACAGGTCTTTCTGTATAGGTTACATTCGTAGAAGGTCGTTGTGTACCTTGTCCTTCAGTATAATATTTGTCATAACGGTCTCTGTCTGTATTATATGGTATAAAAACACCGGTACTTGAATAATAGCCTTTTTGTTTTGAAGGGCGACTTTGTTGTTGCGCTTCAATTTCTTCTTCCGATTTAGGTCTGGTGTAAATCACTTCTTCCTGAGTCTTTTTTTCGATGACTCTTTTTTCATTTCTGTATTTATCATCACGCTCGTTGCGATTGATTTTTACATCGTATTCTTTTTCAACGGGTTTTGAGTCTACCTCGTTTTTTTCATTTTCAACAAAGAAACCTTGAATGTTAAATTCTGGGTCGGGTGCATTATTTTGATAATATCTGCTTTTTTTCTCTTTATTGGTTTGGGCAGTACTTTGTATAGTAAAACCAATACAAGTAGCAGCAAAAGCAAGCGTAAGAATTTGTTTATTCATCTGTTTGAATTAAATTTTAGTTCGGAAAATTAAATAATATTTTTATATATTTATATTTGCAGGGGTAAAATTAATAAAAATGTTGCAAAAAACTACTATAGATTTTTTAAAAACTTTAAAAAACAATAATAATAAGGAATGGTTCGATCAAAATAGGTCGAAATACGAACTTGCAAAAGCTGATTTTACATTGCTTGTAGAAGAGGTATTGGCGTTTTTAGCAACGATAGATGCTGGATACGAAAATCTTAAACCAAAGGATTGTCTATTTCGATTAAATCGGGATGTTAGGTTTTCAAAAAATAAATCACCCTATAAAACCAATATGGGGGCCGCTTTTCAAATCGGAGGCAAAAAAAGTGGGCGTGCTGCTTTTTATTTTCATGTAGAGCCAGGCAATCATTTTATAGGTGGGGGTTTATGGATGCCAGGTCCTGATGCATTGAAAAAAGTAAGACAAGAAATTGACTATCACTTTGATGAGTTTAACAAAATCGTTCAACAAAAAGATTTTATCAAAGTATTTAAACAACTTAATCAAGAGGATGCCTTAAAAAATCCACCTAAAGGCTATGATGCAGAGAATCAGGCGATCGCTTTTTTGAAATTAAAGAGTTTTGTAGTTGGTCAACCATTAAAAGATACGATCGTTACGGGTAAAGACCTTTTACCACAAATGAAACAAGTATTTAAAACAATGGCTCCTTTTATTGATTTTTTAAATCGTGCCATTGCTGAATAAAATGGTCTATATGGGTTCGTTTTAACATAAATATTTTAATTATATAAAACATTTTTTTATGAAAAAGATAAATAAGATTGTAATTTCCAAATGAATGTTTTATACTTGTACTTTCTTTGTAATTTAAAAATAAAAAATTACATTTGTCTTTATTTAAAAAATGATAATAACTAACATGAAAAGATTATTAGGAATTAATGGATTGTTACTACTAAGTGCGATAGCAATATTTACATCATGCGGTAGTAAAAAGTCGAGCAATTTGGTTTCATCCAAAACAGGATGGGGGTTTAATGACCCGGGCTACGGTGGTTTTGATGTACCTTTATACGAAGGACAATACATAGGGCCAGGTTTATCATTTGTAGAAGGTGGTCGATTTACGATGGGGCAGACTGAAGAGGATTTGACTTACGAAAACAATAATGTACCACGTACTGTTTCTGTATCTTCTTTTTATATGGATGAAACAGAAGTTGCCAACATTCATTATCGTGAATATTTACATTGGGTAAACAGAACTTATGGTAATGACTATCCTGAGATTTATCAAAAAGCATTGCCTGATACCCAAAGTTGGAGAAGAGCTTTACAATATAATGAGCCTCAGGTTAACTATTATTTCCGTCATGCTGCTTATAACTACTATCCAGTAGTTGGTGTTACCTGGGAACAAGCTAACTTATATTGTTCATGGAGAACTGATCGTGTAAATGAATTGATTTTGATCAAAAAAGGATATTTAAAGAAAAATCCTTTCCAGGTATCTGAAGATAATTTTAGTATAAAAACATATGTTGCCGGTCAATATGAAGGTAAAGCAGGTGTTAAGAAAAGAGATATTGACCCTACTGGAGCTGGTAAAAGAAATATTCGTTATGAAGATGGTATTTTAACTTCTGATTATCGTTTACCAACAGAAGCTGAATGGGAATATGCTGCTTTAGGTTACAGAGGTAGAAATCCAGAGCCAGACAGCAAACGTCGTCGTGGTGAAGAGGTTGTTACAGATCGTCAAGTATATCCTTGGGGTGACAATTTATCAACCCGTGAAGGCATGAGAAATGCTTACCAAGGTCAACAATTAGCCAACTTCAAACGTGGTATGGGTGACCAAATGGGCGTTGCAGGTGGATTAAATGACAATGCAGATATCCCTAGCCCTATCTATTCATACAAACCCAATGCATTTGGTTTATACAATATGGCTGGTAATGTGAGTGAGTGGGTATTAGATGTATACAGACCTAACACACCAATGGATGCTGATGATTTCAGACCATTTAGAGGTAATATTTTTGATACTTACACTACCTTAGAAGATTTTACCCTTGAAGAAAAAGATAGCACTGGTAAATTAGTGAAAAGAGATGTTACACAAGACGAATTGGCTAACAAAAACATCAACTACAGAGATGCAAATGTAATCAACTACAGTGATGGTGACAGTGCAAGCTTAGCTTATTATGATTATGGTAAAACGACCCTTATCAATGATTTAGCACACGTTTACAAAGGTGGTAGCTGGAGCGATAGAGCTTATTTTATGAGCCCGGGCACACGTCGTTTCTTACAAGCATTCCATGCTAGTTCTACTATCGGTTTCCGTTGCTGTATGGACCGCTTAGGTAGTCAAACCATCAAAGGGCCAGCAGGCAATTACTTTGAAGGTAACAAAAAGAAAGCGAGATAATATCAATATAACATTTTTAAAAATCCCTGAATTTATTCAGGGATTTTTTTTGTGGTATAGTATAGCAAATGTCAAGATATTGCCTCTAGTGTTATCCCAATGAGATTTATAGAGTATGCAATGGTGTTAGTAGTTTTACAGGGGTATTTGCCGATTAGGATAATGTTTTAACAGTATTCATTGTAACATCCATTGAACTATTCTTTTTTACATGGGTATTATGTCGATATAATATAAATTATACTGGTAAATGCTGATTATAATATTGCTTGGGTGCAAAAGTGTGTAGACTTCTGAAGAGTAGTGAGATAGGAGATTAGAGATAGGAGATTAGGAGATAGGAGATTAGGAGATAAGCGATTAGAGACATTAGAAGTATATCCTAATCCAAGTAGTACTTATATAGATGTGAACTATGAGATTAGAGATAAAAGAAATGCAACAATAGAAATGTATAATGCCATAGGCCAGCAAGTGTATTCCTCTCAGATCTCACATCTCAGCGCTCACATCTCTATTGATGTAAGGCATTTAGCCAAGGGAATGTATTATCTTCGGTGCCTGCCAGTCGGGCAAACTGGTGAGAATGAGGTGAAGAAGGTAATTATTGAATAGAGGCACAATACTATGTAACCTCATAAACTGGAAAATAAAATTAAATACATTGAAATCGATTCAAGACATGATAAGCATTTTGAACAGGCAACATCAAAAGTTCAAAGAACTTTCTTTATCTGTAGTACGAGATGCCGCAGAGCCGAACATCTCGTACAGCGTGATTCGTATGCGAATTCTATATAGTATTTAGTTTGTTGATTAAGCATAAAAAAAGAGGAACGAAGTAAGTTCCTCTTTTTGAAAAATATAATATTTTTTAATTTACCACACTTTTGCTCTTTCTGCTTCAGGCTTATACATTTTATTGCCTTCTTTTACATTAAAGGCTGTATAAAAGGGTGCAAAATTGGTTAATGGCCCATTGCAACGATGTTGCCCTGGTGAATGAGGGTCAGTAACTAATCGTTGTGCAGCTTCTTCATCACGAATGTTTTGACGCCATACCTGTGCCCAACTTAAAAAGAAACGTTGGTCAGGGGTAAATCCATCAATTTTTTCGTTTCCTTGCCCTTGCTTGGTCATTTTAAATGCATCATAACCAATGGTTACACCCCCTAAATCTGCAATGTTTTCGCCTAAAGTTAAAGAGCCATTTACATGTTTGTTATCTAAAATGGTATAGTTGTCATATTGGGTTCTCACCATATTTGTTTTTGCATCAAAACGTGATTTGTCTTCTACACTCCACCAATTTTTAAGATTACCATCTGCGGCGTACTGACATCCCTGATCATCAAAGCCATGAGTCATTTCATGACCAATTACAGCGCCAATACCTCCATAAATAGCAGCATCATCTACATTCAAATCAAAGAAAGGATATTGTAAAATACCTGCGGGAAATACAATTTCATTGAAGGCAGGATTGTAGTAGGCATTGACTGTAGGAGGTGTCATGCCCCATTCAGAACGGTCTACTGGTTTGCCAAGTTTGTTGATATTGTAATTGTAATCAAATACATTTGAAGCCAATACATTTTTTACATAGGAGTCTCTAACAATTTCCAATCCTTTGTAATCTCTCCACTTGTCGGGATAGCCAATTTTTTTAATGAAGGCATGTAGTTTTTCTTGTGCTTTTACTTTGGTGCTATCACTCATCCAATCAAGTTTGTTGATACGTGCTTCGAAGGCTTTTTCTAAGTTATTCACAAGTTCCATCATCCTTGTTTTAGCGGCAGCTGTAAAATATTTATCGGTATACATTTTACCCAATTGATGCCCTACAGCACCATCTACTACACTTAAAACTCGTTTCCAGCGAGGTTTTTGTTCTTGTTGTCCACGCATGGTTTTGCCATAAAAGTTAAAGCTTTCTGTATCGAAATCTTTACTAAGGTAGGCCGACATTCCACTTAATAAATGCCATTTAAGATATACTTTCCAGTCGGCAATAGGTGTTTTGCCAAGCATGGTAGCCATAGATGCAAAAAAATCAGGTTGTGCTACCAATAGGGTATCTTGATTGCTGATATTTACTTTTTCCAGAAAGTACTTCCAATCTATATTGGGGGTTTTACTGCTTAATGAAGCTAAAGAAAATTTATTGTATAATTTGTAAGGGTCTCTCATACTCACTCGGTCCATACTCACTTTTGCCATTGCAGTTTCCATACCCATAATGGTTGAGGCATGTGCAGTAGCTTCGGTTTCTGGTTCGCCACTTAACTTCAACATATTGGCAATATGTACCAGATACTTGGCACGAATTTCTGTTTCCCTTGCATCGTTTTTAAGGTAATAATCTCTGTCAGGTAGCCCAAGTCCTCCTTGAAATAAATTACATATATTTTTAGTAACTTCTTTGTCATCAGGACCTACATACAATTCGAATAAAGGATTGTAACCATTGATATTTTCACGTGCTATTTCATCAATCAGGCTTTTGGTATCTGTAATGGCATTTATTTTATCTAGTTCAGTTTGAATGGCACTTACACCCGCTTTGTCAATGGCCGATGTGTCCATACCAGAAGCAAACAAATCGCCCACCATTTGTTCCGGACTGCCTTTTGAAGCACCTTTTACTGCAGCAGCTTCTTCTAATAAACCTTTTAAAGCTTTTTTATTGAAGTCTTCCAACAAATTAAAACTGCCCCAGCGAGTTTCAGAAGCAGGAATTGCATTTTTTTTCATCCAATTACCCCCCGCGAAGGTGTAAAAATCATCTGCAGGGTTTACCGTAGAATCAATAAAAGAAGGGTCTATAAATTTAACGCCTTCTGGTAAAGAAGATACCTGCTTGCCAGTTTTTGTTTTTTCGTTACAAGCAGACAGCGAAAATAGTGCTGCACCTGTAAGCATCATGATTGTATTGAGTTTCATTTGTTTAAATTATTTAGTGCGAATTTAAGATGTTGCTACTGAATATCTTCAAAAATTAGATGAGCGGTAATAGAGAACGATTAATCTCGTCATTTGTAGGGTAATATTCATTTTTAAGCAATGAAAATACCAGCGAATCTTCCAGAATGCCATTTTTACAATAATGCGCTCTTAATAATCCTTCTTGTTGAAAGCCAAATTTATGCATCAACTTTAAGGAAGGCGTATTGTTAGGTCCTATAAAAGCTTCAATTCTATTGAGTTGTAATTGATCAAATCCATAAGGAATAATTGCTTGTAATGCTTCTGTCATTACACCTTTTCCCTTCCATGAATTGTCCATAATATCATACCCAATTTCAGCCCTTGCATGCGCAACATACCAGGTATGAAACCCACAATTGCCAATAGGTAGATGTGATTGTTTGTCAAAAAGTTTAAATGTAACAAACGACTTGTTAAAAGTAGACATTCCTTGCATGTATTTTTCTTTCTCTTGCAGCAACATGCTATAATCCTTCAGTGCTAAGCATTGTATAATAAATTCATCCGATTCATTTTCAAACAAATGTTTATAAGTAGCAGGGGTAAATTTACGGAGCAATAATCGTTGGGTTTGTAATTCTTCAAATAACACTAGACTTTTTTTAATTTCAAATTTAGCGAAGATTTTCAGAATCTTGATTCCAATCTTTTTTTTAAATCAATGTTTTACACCAGCGACACCTCATCCATAATCACCTTGTTATTTGCTTAAAAGCAATTTGTATAGGTGTTATATAAATATTTCACAGTCTATATTGTAAATACATTGGGTATTCCTTAATCTCCTATTGGGGATTTTGTCTTTTGCTGGTCTAAACGATTGACCAATAGAGGAGTGAAAAAATCAATCAAATATCAGTGTTTGCAACTGTTTTGGCTTGCAAAGGTTTATGATTGCAAAAGCTGAATTCAATGAAAATAATATCTTAAAAAAAATATTATCAACTTTCAATGCACAACAATCAACTTTCAATGATTAAAATATACCTTTGTCATGTAATTTTTATTTTCACCCAATTTCATGGCAGATTTTACCCAAAACCGTAGTAATTATATACGCATATTCTTTGTTGCCATTCCCTTTATTTTAATTGTTCGATTGCTGTTTTTACAAGTGTTTGGCTCTGGTGGATACAAAGATGCAGCGATAGGTCAGGCGGTTTATATCAAAAAGATTTACCCGCCCAGAGGAATCATTTTTGATCGTAACAACAAAGTTTTGATGAACAATAGTGTAGTGTACGATTTGGTTATAGAACCATCAAAAGTGAAAGCCGACTTTGATACAGCCTTTTTATGCAAAATGATCAATGTTTCTGTACAGGATTTTGACAAACAAATTAAAAAACAAATCTTGAAATATGGGGCTTGGCAAAAAGTGTTTACTATATATCGAAATTTGTCACCTACCACTGTTGCCCGATTGCAGGAAAATTTATACGATTTCACTGGAGTCGATTTGATGGAACATTCTGAACGCAATTTTACGGAACATTGTGGTGGTAATTTTGTGGGATATATCAATGAAATAAGTAAAGAACAATTAGAACTTGAAAAATTTGCAGGATATCAAAAAGGTGATTATATCGGTATTACAGGTATTGAGAGTATGTATGAAGATGTATTACGCGGACAACCAGGGGTTCAATATTTGTTGCGCGATGTAAAGCAAAAAATACAGGGTCCCTATAAAAATGGCACCAAAGATTCTTCTGCTATCCCAGGTAAATCATTGCAACTTTATATTGATGCCCGATTGCAAAAAATAGCTGAAGAAATGATGGCAAACAAGTTAGGCAGTGCTGTGGCTATTGATCCTAATACAGGAGGTATCTTGGCGTTTGCAAGTGGTCCGTCCTTTAACCCTGATCTGTTAACGGGGGCTGATAAAAGTAAAAACTTAGGCAATATGCTGGTAGATGCAACCAAACCTTTGTTTAACAGAGCCATTAAAGCAAACTACCCACCAGGGTCTACTTTTAAACCTATTACTGCACTTGTTGCTTTAGATGAAGGTGTGATCACACCCTCTTTTGGTTATCCTTGTGGTGGCGGTTATTACGCTTGCGGTAGACGTATCGGTTGCACGCACTCAGGCGGTGGACATGCAGCCAATTTAAGTTTAGCCATAGCCAATTCATGCAATGCTTACTTTTGTCATGTGTTTAGGTTGGCTATCGACGCACCCAAGCATGGTAGTACACATGTTGGTCTTGAACGTTGGCATCATTATATGAATGAGTTTGGGTTAGGACATCCTATTGGTATAGACATCCCCTCCGAAAATGGTGGTAATATACCTGACTCCAATTATTTTGATCGTGTGTACAATAAAAACTGGAACTCATGCAACATGTCAATCATTGGTATGGGACAAGGGGAAATCTTAATGACTCCTTTGCAAAT
>OEIV010000239.1_pt1 | contig 34221 bp, 32 predicted proteins | sample 1539231 | NCBI WGS metagenome assembly OEIV01 (sample SAMN03794762, study PRJEB22550) | activated sludge metagenome | feature: wastewater treatment plant; material: activated sludge; isolation source: Wastewater treatment plant of a petroleum refinery complex | place: Argentina: Buenos Aires ... | reverse complement strand
GTCATGGCGGTCTTCTACAGCAATAAGGGGGTCCGGGTCGAAGCCCGTCTCCGCCGCCGTCCGCCGCCGGGATGGCGGTCAGGCGCGAGAAGACTCAGGGCCGATCCGGGCCGGACTCCCATCGGCCGAGTCGCCCGGTTTCCGGGTCGTGGGTCCGGCCGGCGCCAGGCGCGCGCAGGCCGTCGGCGACGAGTTTGACGCCCAATGCCCCCACCCCGAGGCCGGCGAGCCAGGGCAGAGCCAGGAACTCCAGAGCTTTCAGATCGGACGCCGTGCCGCGGACCTCCCACGCCGACACGAGCATGTACCAGAGCGTGCAGAGACCGGGCGCGATGAGGACGAGCCCTCCGGCGAGGCAGATCAGGCGAGTGAGGGTCATGGCCGGATCCGTGTCTCCCCGCTGACGGGACCAGTTAGACGAGGCGGCTCTGGGCGACGGCGGCGCGGATGAAGTCGGCGAAGAGCGGGTGCGGCTCGAAGGGGCGGCTTTTCAGTTCCGGGTGGTACTGGACGCCGATGAACCAGGGGTGGTCCGGGATCTCGACGATCTCGGGCAAGAGGCCGTCGGGCGAGGTGCCGGAGAAGCGCAGGCCTTTCGCCTCCAGCGCCTCGCGGAAGGCGAAGTTCACTTCGTAGCGGTGGCGGTGGCGTTCGCTGATCGCCGTCGCGCCGTAGATGCCGGCGACGCGGCTGCCGGGGGCGAGCGCGGCGTCATAGGCGCCGAGCCGCATCGTGCCGCCGAGATCGCCGGCCGCGTGGCGCTTCTCCAGCTCGTTGCCCTTCAGCCATTCGGTCATCAACCCGACGATGTGGGTGCCGGACTGGGTGAACTCGGACGAGGTGGCGTCGGCGATGCCGGCGAGATTGCGCGCCGCCTCGATGCAGGCCATCTGCATGCCGAAGCAGATGCCGAAATAGGGAATGCCGCGCTCGCGCGCGAACTGCGCGGCGCGGATCTTGCCCTCCGAGCCGCGCTCGCCGAAGCCGCCGGGGACGAGGATCGCGTGCTTGTCCTCCAGCGCCTGCACGGCGGCGCCGTTCTCGAATACCTCGCTCTCGATCCAGTCGATCTTCACCCGCACGTTGTTGGCGATGCCGCCATGGGTGAGCGCCTCGGCGAGCGATTTGTAGGCGTCATGCAGGCCGACATACTTGCCGACCACGGCGATCTTCACCTCGCCCTCGGGCTTGGTGACGCGCTCCACGATGTTGCGCCAGCGCGCGAGATCGGGCTCGGGCAGGTCGCGGATGCCGAAGACCGAGAGCAGCTCGGTGTCGAAGCCCTCGGCGTGATAGGCGTTCGGCACATCGTAGATGGTCTTCACGTCGAGCGCCTGGATGACGCGCGAGGACTGCACGTTGCAGAACAGCGCGATCTTGCGGCGCTCGTTCTCGGGGATCTCGCGGTCCGCGCGGATGAGCAGGATGTCGGGCTGGATGCCGATGCCGCGCAGCTCCTTGACCGAGTGCTGGGTCGGCTTGGTCTTCAGCTCGCCGGCGCTGGGGATATAGGGCGCAAGCGTGAGGTGGACGAAAGCGGCCTGGCCCTCGCCCAGTTCGTTGCCGAGCTGGCGGATCGCCTCGAAGAACGGCAGCGCCTCGATGTCGCCGACCGTGCCGCCGATCTCGACCAGCACGAAGTCGACGCCCTCGTTGCCGTCGAGCACGAACTGCTTGATGGCGTCGGTGACGTGCGGAATGACCTGCACGGTGCCGCCGAGATAGTCGCCGCGGCGCTCCTTGGCGATGATGTTCTGGTAGATGCGGCCGGTGGTGATGTTGTCCGACTGCTTGGCCGGAACGCCGGTGAAGCGCTCGTAATGGCCGAGGTCGAGGTCGGTCTCGGCACCGTCGTCGGTGACGAACACCTCGCCGTGCTGATAGGGGCTCATCGTCCCGGGATCGACGTTCAGATAGGGGTCGAGCTTGCGGAGACGCACGGAATACCCGCGCGCTTGCAGCAGCGCGCCGAGTGCGGCCGATGCGAGGCCCTTGCCAAGGGAGGAGACCACGCCGCCGGTGATGAAGATGTACCGTTGCATGGGCTTCGACCTTATCCGGTTGGCGTGCGATTCGAGAGGGCTTTTTGCCATGATCCACGGCCGAGTTGAGACATCGGATGATGCTGCAACTCGGATGGCGGACAAATTCGGCGCGGCGCCGCCCGAGGGCGAGCATCGGCGCTTGTTCGTGGGCCTGCCCGCGAGGCGGCCCCGTGTTCGAAGGGGCCGGCTTCCATGGGCTCGGTATGAGGCGCGGGGCGGCGCGCTTCGCCCATCCATCGGGGCGGGGAGGAAAGTCCGGTCCAACAAGGCACGAGCGTGCGCCCTTCCGCCATGATCCGCATCAGACGTTCACCCACGTTCGGGCGGGTCTCGATCGGCGGGTCTTCGGCGGTACTCTTTAGCGGTACTCGTTAGCGGTTCTGGGGAACCTGGGGACCGCCCTGCAGCTTGTCGAGCAGGCCGCCGCGCGGAGCTGCCGGAGCCTCGCCCGTCGGCGCGGACGCCGGAGCGGTGGTGCCGGGCGCCGTCTGCGCGGGCTGATTGACGGTGTCGAGGATCGACCGAGTCGCCGTGCCCTGGTTGGCCAGGATGGTCAGCATCAGGCTCGTGAAGAAGAAGCCCGCAGCGAGCGCGGCCGTGGTGCGCGTCAGCAGGTTCGCGGTGCCGCGACCGGTGAGGAAGCCGCCGCCGCCGCCACCACCGCCGCCCATGCCGAGCGCGCCACCCTCGGAGCGCTGCAACAGCACGACGCCGACGAGGCCGGCGGCGATCATAAGGTGGATGACGAGCAGTACGGTGGCCATGGGTGCGGTCCTGGTTGGTTCACCGGCACGCGACGGAGCGGGGGCTCCGGGGCCGGCTGCGGATTCGCGAACATCGGTTGCCTGCACGCCGACGCGTCCGGAGAAACACCGGCCGGACGCGCAGAACAGGCTTCGCGCGGCGTCTTACACGATTGATCGTGACAAGGCCAGCACCGCGGCGGGCCGGCCGCGTTTGCCGCAGGGCAGATTTGCGATGTAACGGGCTACTGGCGCGCCACGGGCTTCGGCTCGCCCGACTTGAGGGCCGCCGCTGCCGGGGGATGGGCCTGGGCCGGCTGTCCCGACGTCGACTGGCGCGCTGCGGGCATCGGCGCTGGGCGCTGCGGCACCGGCGGCTCGGCCGCTGTGGTCGAGGCTCCCGGCTTGGCGGCGTTGGCGGGGGCCGCCGTTTCAGCGCTCGGCGGCGGAGGATTGGCGGCGATGATCGCGCGCAACACGGTATTCGGCTCCGGCAACGGCACTTTCTCCGGATCGATTGGAGCCGGCGGTGTCTCGGTTTCGATCAGCGTCGGCCGGCAGCGGAACAGGACCTGCTCGCGCAGGGCGATCAGTTGCGAAACGAGGGCGATCTGCTCAGGTGAAAGGTTTGTCTTGGCCCACTCGGGCCCGCGCGCCAGGCTGGCGGCAGCGGTTCCGCTCTCCAGGGTGGTGAGCTCACGACGCATGCCGTCGCAGGCTTCCGGCGGCAGCGGCTCGGCGTTCAACGTGGCCGGGGCTGCGGCGAGCACGATCAGCGACGCCGCGAGCAGGGCCGTGGGCGAGCCGGTCCGGCGCCCGTGCCGGCCACGCGGGTGAGCGTCTCGGCGGAACGTTTCGCATCGCTGCATCGCATCCGACCGGCGTGACGCCCACGCCAGTCCTCCCCTCAATCAATGTCGTTCGCCCGCGCGCCCGGCCGTGTTCCCGATGCCGACCACTCCGGCCAGCCACGGCAACAACCACCGGGACGAGTTCGGAAAGCCGTCGGACCAGGGCCTCGCGCAAGCGCTCTTAAACTACGCCGAATAGGCTTGAACAATCCTCAAGAAGTCGTTCGCTTTGAGGCTGGCGCCGCCGACCAGCGCCCCGTTCACGTTGGCGACGGCCATCAACTCGGCGGCGTTGTCCGGCTTCACCGATCCGCCGTAGAGAATGCGCATCGCCGCACCCTCGGCTCCGAAGCGGGCGACGAGCGCGGCGCGGATCACCGCATGGACCTCGGCCACGTCGCCCGGCGTTGCGGTGAGCCCGGTGCCGATCGCCCAGACCGGCTCGTAGGCAATGACCGTGTTGGCGGCGGTGGCGGCGTCGGGGAGAGATTTCTCGAGCTGGCGCTTCACCACGTCGAGGGTGAGGCCCGCGGCGCGCTGGCCGGCCGTCTCGCCGATGCAGACGATGGCGACGAGCCCTGCACGGTAGGCGGCCGACGCCTTGGCACGGACCGCTGCGTCCGTTTCGCCGTGATCGGCGCGCCGCTCGGAATGCCCGACGATCACTGCCGTCGCGCCCGCATCCTTGAGCATCTCGGGCGAGACGTCACCAGTGTGGGCACCACTGACGCCGGTGTGGCAGTCCTGGCCGCCGAGCAACAGGCGGCTACCCGCTCCAAGCTCGCCGAGCACCATCAGCAACGTTGCCGGCGGGCAGATCATCACGTCGGCCGGAACACCCGCGTCGCCTGAGATCTTCTCCTTGACCGCGAGCGCTTCCTGGAGCGCGGCCTTGAGGCCGTGCATCTTCCAGTTGCCGGCGACGAGAGGGCGGATCGGGGGCGTGGTGTCGCTCATGCGCGGCGGGCTCCTATTTTGGGCTCGGGGCTTTGGGCTCGGAAAACGATCTGCGGGAGACGGATGGGCGAGTCTGCTGCCGGCTGGCGCCGGGCGCGCGGGGGCGAGGCTGTCTGGCTGGAGAACGCGCCCGCCACGGTGGCCCTGGACGAGCGCCGCACGCGACCGCTCGACTTGGCCGAGCCCCGCCGGACGGCTTCGGCACGGCGTGCCGCCGCGCTTGCTTTCCCACTCCGCCTGCGCTTCATATGCGCTACATAGCACACGCCGAGACCCTCTGAGCACGGGGTTTCGACGACGAGGTGATGCGGCGAATTGGAGCGGCGCCGGTCCCGGCGCGATACAGGATCGCGCGAGCCGGTCGAGTTCTCGTTTCCCCCGTATCCAGAAGAGAGAAGGGCTTGGCGCCGCCTGCGCGGCGCGGGCCCGCAACAACGGAAGACTGTTCCCGATGCTTGACGCGATGCGACGCGGTGCCCAGGGATGGGTAGCCAAATTTCTCTTTGCCATCCTGATTCTGAGCTTCGCCGTCTGGGGCGTCGCCGACGTCTTCACCGGCCGCGGTCGCACCAGCCTCGCGACCGTGGGTGACAGCGAGATCTCGCCCGCCGATTTCCAGCGCGCCTTTTCGCAAGAGCTGAGCGCCATCTCCCGCCAGGCGGGCCAGCGCATCACCACCGAGCAGGCGCGCGCCTTCGGTCTCGACCAGCGCGTCATGCAGCGTCTCGTCGGCTCCGCGGCGGTCGACAGCCATGTCGGCAAGCTCGGCCTCGCGCTCTCCACTGACGAGCTGATCGAGGGACTGAAGACCGATCCGTCGTTCTTCGGCACGGACGGCAAGTACTCGCGCCAGGTGGTGCAGAGCATCATGGACCAGCTCGAGCTGTCCGAGCGTGGCTTCTTCGAGCTGCGCCGCAAGGAAGAGCTGCGCCGCCAGCTCACCAGCTCCATCGTCGCCGGCATCGCCGCGCCGGCCCCGCTTATCGATGTCATTCACGCCTATCGCGAGGAGAAGCGCGTCATCTCCTTCTTCCGCATCGATCCTGACAAGGTGGTCAAAGTCGCGGCCGCCGACGAGGCGAAGCTCAAGGCCGTCTACGACGCAAACAAGTCCGAGTTCGTCACGCCTGCTCTGCGCAAGCTCGCCGTTCTGGTGCTGTCGATCGATGATCTCAAGAAGCGTGTCGCCATCAGCGACGATGAGATCAAGTCCGTCTACGAGGCGGAGCGTGCCACGTACGACACTCCGGAGCGCCGCCGCATACAGCAGGTCGCGTTCAAGGACATGGCCGCCGCCGAGGCCGCCAGCACGGCGATCCGTCAGGGCAAGAGCTTCGTCGATGCCGCCAAGGACGCAGGCGCCAAGGAGAGCGACATCGATCTCGGCGTGCTGACCCGCTCGCAGATCATCGATCCCAAGATCGCCGACGTCGCTTTCGGGTTGGGCAAGGACGCCGTCTCGGACCCCGTGCAGGGCCGCTTCGCCACCGTGCTGCTGCGCGTGACCGCGATCGAGCCGGGCACCACCAAGACGCTCGCCGACGTCAAGGACAAGGTGCACGAGAAGATCGCCGCTGAAAAAGCGCAGGTCGAGGCGCACAAGCTGCACGACGAGGTCGACGATGGCCGTTCCGGCGGCAAGACTCTGAAAGAGATCGCCGAGGCGCTGGGCCTGACATTCGCCGAGGTCTCCGAAACCGACCGCACTAACAAGACCAGCGACGGCAAGACCGCGCTCGATCTGCCCAATGCCGATCTCATCATCGCGGGCGGCTTCGAGGCGCAAGTCGGTGTCGAGCAGGAGCCGGTGGCGCTGCCCGACGGCGGCTATGCCTGGATCGATGCCCTGTCGGTCGCCGCGCCGCAGCAGAAGGCGTTCGATGCGGTGAAGGACGCGGTGGCCAAGCTTTACGAGAAGGATGAGCGCGCCCGCCAGCTCCGCGAGGCAGCCGACAAGATGGTGGCGCGCGTGCGCGGCGGCGAGGCGCTGGCGGCGGTCGCGACCGAGGCCGGCGGCAACGTCGAGACGCTGCAGCCGATCACGCGCGTGACGACGCCGCAAGGGTTGTCGCGGCCGGCGGTCGCGCAGGCGTTCGCGCTCTTGAAGGGTGGCGCAAGCTCGTCCGACAGCCCCGACCAACAATCGCGCACCGTGTTCCGCGTCGACGACATCGTGCCGGCGCCGGAGGCGACCAAGGAGCAGCGTGACAAGCTCGCCAAGGAGATCGGCGGCGAGATGGAGAACGACATCATCTCGACCTATGTCGCGGGCCTCGAAGCGCGTCTCGGCGTGCACATCGACCGCGCGGCGCTCGATCGCTTGACCGGTGGCACCACGCAATAGGGTGTCGGCCTTCCCCGGCCGGCACTCCGGTCCGCGTGCTCCCGGTCTATGTGCCCCGGGGTCAGCGCCCCCCCAGTCCGCGCATCTCATAGAGCCGCGCTCCCACGTTTCCGAGACTGCAAGGTAGACCCGTGAGCAAGCCGCAAACCGCCGCCCCCGACCTGGAGGCGGCACCTCCGCCGGACGAGTTCGCCGCCCGCTACAGGCCCGGCAAGCCGCAAGCCGGCTCGACCCGGCTCGTCGCCGATCTCGAGACGCCGGTCTCCGCCTATCTCAAGATCGCCGCGGGGCAGGCGCCGGCGTTCCTGCTCGAGTCGGTCGAGGGTGGAGCGACGCGCGGGCGCTACTCGATCATCGGCATGAAACCGGACCTCATCTGGCGCGCGACCGGTGAGACGGCGGAGATCAACCGCGAGGCGCTGACTGGCGGTACCTTCGTTCGCGACGAGCGACCTGCCCTCATCTCACTGCGCGAGCTGCTCGCGGAAAGCCGCATCGAGCTCGACGGCGGGCTGCCGCCGATGGCCGCAGGTGTCTTCGGCTACATGGGCTATGACACCATCCGCCTGATCGAGCGGCTGCCGAACACGCCGCCCGATCAGCTCGGCGTTCCCGACGCTATCCTGGTGCGGCCGACGCTGATGGCGATCTTCGATTCGGTGAAGGACGAGATGACGCTGGTGACGCCGGTTCGTCCCGTGAAAGGCGTCACCGCGAAAGTTGCCTACGCGCAGGCGCTCGAGCGTCTCGGTGCCGTGGTCGCGGCGCTCGACAAGCCGCAGCATCACGACAAGCAACCGGTCGCCGCCTCGATCGAGCTGCACGAGCCCCAGTCGAACACGCGCCCCTCCGAGTATCACGACATGGTGGCGCGGGCGCGCGAGTACATCAAGGCTGGCGACATCTTCCAGGTCGTGCTCTCGCAGCGCTTCACCGCGCCTTTCGAGCTGCCACCCTTCGCGCTCTACCGCGCGCTGCGCCGGATCAATCCGTCGCCCTTCCTCTACCACCTCGACTTCGGCGACTTCGCGCTGGTCGGTTCGAGCCCGGAGATCCTGGTTCGGGTGCGCCAGGGCGAAGTGACAATCCGCCCGATCGCCGGCACCACGCGGCGCGGTGCGAGCGAGGAAGAGGACCGGATGCTCTCGGAGGCGCTGCTGCGCGACCCGAAGGAGCTTGCCGAGCACCTCATGCTGCTCGATCTCGGCCGCAACGACGTCGGCCGCGTCGCAGAGATCGGCAGCGTGCGCGTGACCGCCAAGAACACGATCGAGCGTTACAGTCACGTCATGCACATCGTCTCGAACGTGGTCGGGCGCCTTTCGTCGAACTGCGATGCGGTCGATGCGCTGATGGCGGGCTTCCCGGCCGGCACCGTCTCGGGCGCCCCCAAGGTGCGCGCCATGGAGATCATCGACGAGCTGGAGAAATCGAAGCGCGGGCCCTATGCGGGCTGCGTCGGCTATTTCGGCGCGGACGGCGAGATGGACACCTGCATCGTGCTGCGTACCGCTCTGGTCAAGGATGGCAAGCTGCACGTGCAGTCGGGTGCCGGTGTCGTCTACGACTCGGTTCCCGAGAACGAGCAGCAGGAGTGCATCAACAAGGCCAAGGCCGTCGTGCGTGCCGCCGACGAAGCGGTTCGCTTCGCCACGGGCGCCAAGCCGCAGCGCTCCGGTAACAAGGGGCAGTGGGGCTGAGCGGCGGGCCCGTCTCCAGGCGCTTCGTCGCGCTGCGTGAAGCACGGACCCGGCCCTCGTCCACGTGCGATGGATACATTCTGCTTCGCGCGCGTTAAGCTCGGCGATGCGGGGCGGCAAGGCGCCGGGTCCCCGCGGTCCCGTTCGCGCGAGGCGTCCCAATGTCGTCAAGCTCCAATCCCATCTCGGTCGTCATCGGCTGGATCGCCGGCCTGTTCGGGCTCGGCGGAGAGGCGCCGGAGCGCCAGCCGCTGCATGGCACGCTGGTAGAGATCGCGCCCGGAGAGGGCCCCGCCTGGGGCTCGCTCTCGGGGCTTACCTCGCATCCGACCGATCCCAACCGGCTGTTCGCCGTGCCGGACAAGGATTCCCCGCCCTCGCGCATTCTCGAGATCGACGTCTCGGGTGGTGGCGCCCGCGTCGTCCGCCAGATCCCGCTCACGGGGCCGCTCGCGATCGAGCTCGACACCGAGGGGATCACGGCCAAACCCGACGGCGGCTTCTGGATCGCGTCGGAGGGCCACGATTACGACAGGCCGGCGAACCGGCTGATCGAGGTCGACGCCGAAGGGCATGTCCTGCGGGCGCTCGTGCTGCCGCCAGCGATTTCGCCGCGCATGACCAAGAGCGGATTCGAGGGCGTCGCCTATGTTCCCGGAGCCAACGGCGGTGGCGTCGTCTACACGTCGATCCAGCGGCCGATCGACGGCGACCCCGACGACCTGACGCGGATCGCGGCCGTCGATACCGCAACCGGCGAGTGGCGCTTCTGGCACTATCCTCTCGATCTCATCAAGGACGATACCGACACGACCGGCCTGAGCGAGCTGGCGCACATCGACGGCGGGCGCTTCGCCGCCATCGAGCGCGACGGACGCGGCAAGAGGTCGGCGATCAAGTGGGTGACGGTGTTCGATCTCGGCGCGATTGCGGGAGCCCCGCCTGACGGCGACCCGCCGCTCATCAAGAAGCGCGTCGCCGTCGATCTGGTGCCGCTGTTCCTCGATGCCGGACGCAAGATCGAGAAAGAGATCGAGGGCCTGACCATCGCGGCCGATGGCGAAGTCTACGCGCTGACCGACAACGACACCGAGCCGGGCCATCCGACGATCCTGCTGCGGCTCGGCAAGTCGCAAGCCGTATTCGGCGCGAAGTAGCTGGCGGCCGGCCCACACCGTCGTGCGACGCGCTTCCAAATCGGCCGCCACGCAGGCGGCGCGTGAGCCGTGGACCGCGATGTGCCGCCTCGGGGAACCCTGCCGGGGCGGTCCGTGCTCCCGAACATTGTCACGCACCCGTAGCGGGGGATGCCATGCGGTCGACGCCGATAAATGTTCGGTCGGTCGGGGCTGACGCGCTTCTATTCAGGGCCGCGCCCAGAGCGTCGGGTTCCCGACCCGCAGCAAAATCTGGTGGAGGATGCCGCGGCATTCGCGCTGGACGAGAGACCCGAGACCAACAGGCCTAACGCGACCAGGATCGAACACATGGAACCAAAACTCCGACTGAACTAGATTTCGCTCGAACCTAACGCTTGCCCCGGATGCATGCGGCCAGCGTGGGGTGACTTCTGGCCGATTGAAATGCCGAAGCGAGGCGGGCTTGACTCTTGACACGCGGCGGGCGTGCGCCATCTTCACGGCATGCTGACGCTGCTGCTTCTCCGCCATGCCAAATCGAGCTGGGACGATCCCGGCCTCGACGATTTCGATCGCCCGCTGACCAAGCGTGGAACAAAGGCGGCGGTCGCCATCGGCCAGTACATCGACAAGGCGCGGCTGGCACCGGGCCTCGTGCTGTGCTCGACGGCGGTGCGCACGCGGGCGACGCTGACGCTGGTGCTGCGTGAGATCGATTGCCCGGCGCCACAGGTGTCGTTCGAGGAGAGCTTCTATCTCGCTCCTGCGAGCGCGCTGCTCGATCGGCTCCGCGAATGCGATGGCCGGCATACGACGGTGCTGATCGTGGCGCACAATCCGGGCATCCACGCCCTCGCGCTGGAGCTGGCCGGAGACGGCAGCCGCGAGAACCTGAGCGAGCTTGCCATGCAGTTTCCGACGGCCGCGCTGGCCCGGCTGACATTTCGCGCGCCGAGCTGGAGCAAGGTGCTGCCGGCGACCGGTGAACTCGTCGATTTCGTAATACCGCGAAAACTCGACTGAGCGCCTGCCCCACCGCCCCGCCTCGGCCGTCGTGCGCTTGACGGGCGCTGGGCGCGTCCCTACACCCTGAGCCGCGCGCATCCGCCTGCAACGAGAGGGGTAACCCCATGCTGATCCTGATCGATAACTACGACAGCTTCACCTACAACCTCGTACATTTCCTGGGCGAGCTCGGCGCGCAGTCCGAGGTGGTGCGCAACGACAAGATGTCGGCGGAGGAGATCATCGCCGCGAAGCCGAAAGCGATCGTGCTGTCGCCCGGCCCATGCACGCCGAACGAGGCGGGCGTTTGCCTCGATCTCATCGCCAAGGCCGGCAGCACCATTCCGATTCTCGGCGTTTGCCTCGGCCATCAGTCGATCGGGCAGGCCTATGGTGGCAAGGTGATCCGCGCGCCCGACCCGATGCATGGCAAGCTCTCGACTGTCATTCATTCGGACAAAGGCGTGTTCCGGGGGTTGCCGCGCAAGTTCCAGGTGACGCGCTATCACTCACTGATCGTCGAGCGCTCGAGCCTGCCCGACTGCCTCGAGGTGACGGCCGAGACGAGCGACGGGCTCATCATGGGGCTCCAGCACAAGTCGCATCCCGTGCATGGCGTGCAGTTCCATCCCGAGAGCATCGCGTCCGAGCACGGACACGCGCTGCTCGCCAATTTCCTCGCGCTCGCCGGAATTCCGCCGCGCCGCCGCAACTCGCCGTCCGGCGTTGCCGCTTGAACCCACAGGCTATCACCCTTCGTCGATGGGGAATGAAATGACGGCGCCGGAGCTCAAACAGGTCATCCAGAAGGTGGCGACGGGCGCGTCGCTCGACGAAGCCGAGATCGAGGGTGTTCTCGACGCGATGTCGTCAGGTGCCGCGACGCCTGTACAGATGGGCGCGTTCCTGATGGCGCTGCGCGTACGCGGTGAGACGGTAGCGGAGATCACCGGCGCGGCGCGTTTACTGCGTCGGCGCATGCTGCCGGTCAACGCACCCGCTGGCGCGGTGGACATCGTCGGCACGGGCGGTGACGCGCATGGAACCTACAATGTCTCGACGTGTGCATCGCTGGTCGCGGCGGGCGCCGGCGCGCGTATCGCCAAGCACGGCAACCGATCCGTCTCGTCGCTCTCGGGCGCTTCAGACGTACTCGGTGCGCTCGGCGTGAAGCTCGACATCGGCCCGCAGACCGTGGCGCGCGCGATCAAGGAAGCCGGCGTCGGTTTCATGTGGGCGCCGATGCACCATCCGGCGATGAAGCAATGGGCTCCAGTACGCGCCGAGCTCGGCATTCGCACGCTGTTCAATCTGCTCGGGCCGATCTCGAACCCCGCAGGCGTAACGCGCCAGGTGATCGGCGTGTTCGATCGCAAATGGGTCGAGCCGATCGCGCATGTGCTGCGCAATCTCGGCGCGGAGCATGTGTGGGTCGTGCACGGCTCGGACGGCATGGACGAGCTGACGACGACGGGCGCCTCGATCATCGCCGAGCTCAAGGACGGTGACATCGCGGTCTTCGAGGTCACGCCCGAGGATGCCGGATTGAAGCGCGCCGCACTCGCCGATCTCAGAGGCGGCGATGCGCGTGCCAACGCCGAGGCGATCCGGGTGGTACTGCAAGGCGAACCGGGCGCGTTCCGCGACATCGTGCTGCTCAACGCCGCGGCCGCGCTGATCGTCGCCGGCAAGGCGGCGAGCCTCGCCGATGGCGTCGAGCGGGCGGCCCGCGCGATCGACAGCGGCGCGGCGCAACGCGCGCTCGACAGCCTCGTCGCCATCAGCAACGAGGGAGCGCCCGGCGTATGAGCGATATTCTCGAGAAGATCACCGCCTACAAGCGCGAGGAGATCGCTGCTGCGAAAGACGCCAATCCGCTTCAGGTGATGGCGGAGTATGCGCGCAGCGCGCCGAAGGTGCGTCCCTTCGCCGATACCATCGCGGCGAAGGTCGCGGCCGGGGAGACGGCGCTGATCGCCGAGATCAAGAAGGCTTCGCCGTCGAAGGGCCTGATCCGCGCGGATTTCGATCCGCCGTCACTGGCGCGGGCCTACGAGGCGGGCGGCGCCTGCTGCCTCTCCGTTCTCACGGATACGCCGTCGTTTCAGGGCGCTCCGGACTACTTGAAGGCGGCGAGATCGGCCGCGCGGCTCCCCGTGCTGCGCAAGGACTTCATGATCGATACCTATCAGGTGGTCGAGGCGCGCGCATGGGGCGCTGATTGCATCCTCATCATCATGGCCGAGGTCGACGATTGCATGGCGCGCGATCTCGCGTCCGCCGCGCGCGACTGGGGCATGGATGCGATCGTCGAGGTGCACGACGCGGCCGAAATGGAACGGGCCTTGCGGCTGGACTGCCGGCTCATCGGCATCAACAATCGCAATCTGAAAACGTTCGAGACTCGCCTCGAGACGACCGAGGAGCTCGCCAAGATGGTGCCGGCAGATCGCATCGTCATCGGCGAGAGCGGCATCTTCACGCCGGCCGATATCGCGCGGCTCGGCAAGTGCGGCGTCGCGACATTCCTCGTCGGCGAGAGCCTGATGCGCCAGGCGGACGTCACCGCCGCAACGAAAGCGCTGCTGGCGCGTTGAGCTAACAGCGATCGCGCGATTAGGGCGTGTCGTTTGAAGCGCGAACGAACATGGCGCCGTCGAGCGGCCATCTCTGAATGAATGGGACGAGCCGCGAAGCTCGTCCCCCGTCGTCTCAGCCGCGCTGGCACTTGTGGAAACGCACGCGCGGTCCCGTGTCGATGTGGATGTGGTGCATCCCGCAGCTATAGGTGCCGACGCCACCGTTGTGGTTGGTACGCAGCCAGTTCACGACTTGAGTGTACTTGCCGCGCGGCGGGTTGAAATCGACCGCCCGGCACGAGGCGTGATAGCTCTTGCGGCCGGAGCCGGCGATACGCGCGCCGGGACGATGGGTCGAGATGACCTGCACGGGTCCGAACTTGGAACGGATCTGCTGAAGTGTGGCGGCGAGTGCTCCAGGCATGCACGCTGCCTCGGCCGATGGCGCGAGGCCCACGGCTCCCGCAACTACCAGTCCGAGCAGGCCGAGCGCGCGGACGCGCTTGCCGGCCGACGGGATCGTGTGCGTAGAGGTTCTCATTGTCTGCAACTCGTTGCTGTTTCGACTTCGCCGCCCGTGACCCGTTCGCCACCGGCGGCTCCCGCCTCAAGCCCGTTGGGCGTGTCTCCAATGTGGCGAACTTGTGTTCTGCGACGTTTCGCGCGTCATCGGGGCCCCTCGGAGGGGGTAGTTGCAGTGATTGCCGCAGACCAAAGTGGCAAAGACGTACGCGGCACATGCCAGCACGGGCGTTCGCATCGAGACGCGCTTTTGCACCGCGACGATAGCGATGCCCTCGCGAGGGGCGCGGCGGCACGCTATAAGCCGTCAGTCCTCGCGACCTGACCTCAAGCCTGATCGGAGCGCCAGTCCTCCATGACCCAAGCCATGAAGCCGAGCAGCGTCGTCACGGCCGGCAATGTCCGCTTTTCCAACGACGCGCCGATTGCGGTGCTCGCAGGGCCCTGCCAGATGGAAAGCCGCGAGCACGCGCTCGAAATGGCGTCAGCTCTGAAAGAGATCGCCGCGCGGCTCGGCATCGGCCTCGTGTTCAAGACGAGTTTCGACAAGGCCAACAGAACCTCGCTCTCGGGCAAGCGCGGCATCGGACTCGAGAAGGCCCTGCCCGTGTTCGCCGAGATCCGCGAAACGCTCGGGCTCCCGATCGTCACGGACGTGCACGATGCGGCCCAGTGCGCGCGCGTCGCCGATGTCGTCGATATTCTCCAGATCCCGGCGTTCCTGTGCCGGCAGACAGATCTGCTGATCGCCGCAGCAGCGACCGGCAGGGTCGTCAAGATCAAGAAGGGGCAGTTCCTCGCGCCGTGGGACATGAAGAACGTGGTCGACAAGGTTGTCGGTTCCGGCAATCCGAACGTGCTGGTGACGGAGCGCGGCGCTTCGTTCGGCTACAACACGCTCGTCGTCGACATGCGCTCGCTGGCGATCATGGCGGAGACGGGCGCGCCGGTGATTTTCGACGCGACGCATTCCGTGCAGCAGCCGGGCGGGCAGGGGACGAGTTCCGGCGGTGATCGCCGCTTCGTTCCAGTTCTGGCGCGGGCGGCCGTCGCCGTCGGTATCGCCGGTCTCTTCATCGAGACGCACGACAATCCGGACAAGGCACCGTCCGACGGGCCGAACATGGTGCCGCTCAAGGACTTCGAGCCGCTGCTCGCCGAGCTCATGGCGCTCGACAAGGTGGCGAAGGCGCGCGCACGTTCCGCTTGACGGGTTTCGCACGGCACGCGGCGGGGAGATCTCAGCCGCCCGCGAACCAGCGTGTGACGCGGAAATAGGTGTTGTTGCTCACGCGAACGCCGATCTTCACCGCCAGCGCCATGTGCCAGGGGAAGGCGATCTCGAACCGCCTTCGAGCGAGCCCGCTCACGATGCGGTCGACGGCCGGCTCCAGCGGCATCAGCCCTGGCATCGGTGCATCGTTGGCGGCGGTCAGCGGCGTTTCGATGTAGCCCGGGTTGATGATGGTGATTGCGATGCCCTTCGGCTCGAGATCGAAGCGGAGGCAATCTGCCATGGAGCGGATCGCGGCTTTCGTCGGCGCATAATGGACCGCGCGCGCGAAGCCGCGGTAGCCGGCGAGGGAGCCCATCAACGCGATGTGGCCGCTGCCGCGCTCCACCATGCGCGGTATGACGGCGGCGAGCGCGTTGCCCATGGCGATGACGTTGGTTTCGAAGGCATTGCGAAACAGTGCGGGGTCAAAGCGCGAAGCGCTCTTGAAGATGCCGATGCCGGCATTCAGCATCACGAGATCGGGAACGCCCATGCGATCGGTGATGGCCGCGAAGGTCTGAACCGTCGCGGCGCCGTCGCGCACGTCGAGGGGAAAAGCATGGATGTGGCGCTGCTCGGCCGCGAGCGCGTCGAGCTTTTCGGCGGTGCGCGCCGAGACCGCGACATCCACGCCCTGTGACGCAAGGCGCAGGGCAACGGCGCGACCGATGCCCGTGCTGGCGCCGGTCACCCACGCCGTTCGCCACGGCATCGAATGGTCCATGAGGTTTCAGAGTCCCGTGAAGCGTTGCATCAGTCGCGCCAGCGGACTCTTGTAGTGCGAGGGCGCGAGTGTGGCGAATAGGCAGATGCAGCCTTCGTCGGGATCGGCGATCGGCTGGTGCTCGGAGTCGGTGTCGAGATCGGAGACATCGCCGGTTGCGAAACGCCCGAAGGCGTCGGTGTAGGCACCGGCGAGCAGCATCGTCATTTCGGCGCCGCCGTGTCCGTGCTCGGGCATGCGCAAACCGGCCGCGACCTTGAGCAGCCGCAGGTCGCCCTGTGCGCCCTTCGACAGCGGCAGCGGATAATGACGCACGCCGGGTGCGAGGTATTTCCAGGCGATCTGGTCGAGCCGCGGCCCGACCAGTGAAACGAGCGGCGCGGGAACGTCTACGCTACGCTTCTTGTCCATCTCTGCCTTCGTGTGCCTGGCCGCATCTTTTGCGGCAGGCGCATCCGCAGTGGCGCCAAGGCCCGCGACGAGGCGCGGGGCTTCGCCGCGCATTTCGACGCCGGCCAGCGACGAGACGAGATCCGCGCCGGCGATCTCCAGCATCGCGATGTCGCGGCGACACGCGGGGCAGACGGAGACGTGGCAAGCGACGACGGCCGCCAGTGGTTCCGGCAAGCTGCCGGCCGCATAGCACATCAGGTTCGACGGATCTGGGTGATGGACGATGCTCATCGGTCGTTCAGATCCTCAACGGTGCCGCGCATCTTCTGGTAGGCGAGGCGCATGCGTGACTTGACGGTGCCGAGCGGAATTTGAAGCCGCTCGGCGATCTCGCTCTGCGAGAAACCATCGACGAAGGCGAGACGGACGATCTCGAGCTGCTCGGGCGGAAGGTCGGCCATGGCGCTGCGTACGCGCGTGCGGCGCTCGTCGAGGCTCAGGGCCTCGTCGGGTGCCGCATCGTCAGATGGTGTCTCGTCGTGGCCCTCGGGCAGCGCCTGCCATGGCACCTCGCGCCGCAGCCGATCGATTCTGAGGTTGCGCGCTATGGTGAAGATCCACGTGGTGGGGCTGCCCTTCTCGCCCGTGTAGAGCGCCGCTTTTCGCCAGACCGCGAGGAGAGTCTCTTGAACCAGTTCTTCGGCGGTGCCCGGGTCGGCGCCCTGGCGCATCATGTAGGACTTGAGACGCGGCGCGTAGGATCGGAACAGTTCCGCGAACGCCTCGCTGTCGCGCCCGTTGGCCACGCGCGCGATGAGATCGTCAAGCTGACTGGTCGGGCGGCTGGGCGTACTTGTGGTCATGCGGCGTGAGCGGCGCGCTTTGCAGGTTGTTCGAGGACCAAGTGCGGCCCCGGCGTTGTGGACGTGCATGAACATAACGGATGCCCGCATTGTTTAGCACGGTTACGTCATGCTCGGCGTACCGGATCTCCCCCGGCTGCCTGTTCTTTCATCACCGCCTTCGGCGTTGCGAGAAGGGGAGCGGGCGGCGCACAACGCTGCTGCGTGGCGAGGCTACGGCGCTGCTGTGCAGCGAAGTTAAGGTCTTGCTATGATCTGGCGCGGCAAATATTGTCGCATCCAGATGTTCGCGAGCGTCCGCGAGCCAACGAGAAGCGAGGCGGCATTGGGGATGGGCTCGGTTCGATTGGCCGCGCCGCTCTACCCCCCCAAACGATCTCGTCAAGAAGCGAAACCGGTGATGAACGCCGGGAACGAGGAAACGAACTGGGGAGATAGACCTTATGGCTTTCCGCCATTCTTTCGCAGCGCGACTCGCGTCGGCTGCCATGGGGCTCTGCGCGGCCCTCGGCCTCGCCGGCCAGGCCACAGAGGCCGTCGCGCAGGATGCTTCCAAGGGCATCGAGGAATACCGCAAGATGATGGCGGCCGACCCGTTCTCCAACCCGGGCCTGCTGGCTGTCGACGCCGGTGAGGCGCTGTGGAAGACGGCGCGCGGCACGAAGAACGTCTCGCTCGAGACGTGCGATCTCGGCAAGGGGCCGGGCGAGCTGAAGGGGGCCATGGCAGAGATGCCGCGTTACTTCGCGGACGCCGACAAGGTCATGGACGTCGAGCGCCGCATCATCTGGTGCATGGAGAACATCCAGGGCCTCGACACCAAGGACATCGTCAAGAAGGCGTTCTCGGGCGCCGGCCAGGACAACAGCGAGATGGAAGTGCTCGCCTCCTACGTCAGCTCGATGTCGAACGGCATGCCTATCAAGCCGCAGTTGAGCCACGCCAAGGAGAAGGAAGCCTACGAGGTCGGTGAGGCGCTGTTCTACACGCGCGCCGGTCCGCACGATTTCTCCTGCCAGACCTGCCACGCCGTATCCGGCACGCGCATCCGGCTCCAGGAGCTGCCCGACCTTTCCAAGCCCGGCAAGGAAGCCCAGGCGGCTGTTGCAACGTGGCCGGCCTACCGTGTCTCCACGAACTCGATCAAGACCATGCAACACCGTATGGCGGACTGCTACCGCCAGATGCGCATGCCGAAGGTCGGCTTCGGCTCCGACGCAGTGACGGCTCTCGTCACCTTCCTGATGAAGCAGGCCGAGGGTGGTGAGGTCAATGTTCCGGCGTTGAAGCGCTGATGGTCCGGGGAGAACAAAAGCCATGAACAAGATCATCATCGCATCCGCACTGCTCGCTCTCGCCGCCACGTCCGGCGCCTCTCTGGCTGGCGGTGCCTCGCCGGAAGCCGTGCAGAAGGTCGTCGCCTCGAGCTGGAAAGAGCCCAACACGAAGAACCCCGAGGGCGCCAAGCCCGACTGGGCTTCGCGGCTCGTGCAGGACAACCTGCAGAAGGCGTGCTCGGCGACGCATAACCAGCCGGCGAAGGACCTTGCCGAGGAGATCGTCGCGGATGCCAAGGCGTCCGTGAAGTTCCCGGAGGACGGCAAGCTGCTCGGCGATTGGAAGAACGGCGAGAAGATCGCTCAGGACGGTCGCGGCCAGCGCTACAACGACAAGGTCGGCGAGCCGGCAGGCGGCAACTGCTACGCGTGTCACCAGATCGACAAGAAAGAGCTGGCGTTCGGCACCATCGGCCCGTCTCTGGCCGAGTACGGCAAGCTGCGCGACTTCAAGGAAGACGCGGTCAAGGCGACGTATGAGAAGATCTTCAACTCTCATTCGACGCTCGCGTGCTCGAACATGCCGCGCTTCGGCGCCCAGGGCATCCTGACGATCGAGCAGATCAAGGACGTGACGGCGTTGCTGATGGACAAGGAATCGCCCGTCAACAAGTGACGCATCGGGGCCCCGGACCTGTTCCGGGGCCCTGGATGACTTCGTGACATCGAACTCGGGCGTCATTCGCCATCGCACGTGGCGCCGCGCCGCTCAGTCGGCGCCTGCGTGCGCGCGCCTGCCTCCATCGCTCCGAAGCGGGGGGCCGCCCGATCGCCGCCCGGTCCAGGTGATCCTGGTTTCCGCGACAACGCTCAACCCGCGATAACGCTCAAGAGGCCGTCATGCTGACACGCCGTCATTTCATCGAGCTGGCCGCCGCGACGGCTGCGGTCACCGGATTCGCCGGCGGGCTGACGCGCGTCGCCGCGCAACAGAAATTGTCGCAGTCGGACCTGCTGAAGTTCGACGCCAAGGGCCAAGTGACGCTGCTGCACCTGACCGACATCCACGCTCAATTGAAGCCGATCTATTTCCGTCCGCCGTCCGAGAACTTCGGCGTCGGCGCATTCGAGGGCATCCCGCCGCATCTCGTCGGCGAGGATTTCCTGAAGCACTTCGGCATCAAGGCCGGCAGCCCCAATGCGTATGCCCACACCATGGTCGACTACGTCAATCTGGCGAAGACATACGGCCGTCTCGGCGGTCTCGATCGCATTGCGACGCTGGTCAAATCGATCCGCGCCGACCGCGGCGACGACAAGGTGCTGTTGCTCGACGGCGGTGACACTTGGCAAGGCTCCTACACGGCGCTGAAGACCAAGGGCCAGGACATGATCGATTGCATGAAGCTGCTGAAGCCGGATGCCATGGTCGGCCACTGGGAGTTCACCTACGGCGAGGAGCGCGTCAAGCAGGTCATCGACAGCCTCGGCTTCCCGTTCCTCGGCGGCAACGTCGTCGACAACGAGTTCGAGGAGGCGGTATTCGAGTCGACGAAGATCTTCGAGAAGGGCGGCGTCAAGGTCGCCGTCATCGGTCAGGCCTTCCCGTATACGCCGATCGCGAACCCGCGCTGGATGTTCCCCAAGTGGTCGTTCGGCATCCGCCCCGAGCGCATCCAGAGCCATGTCGACAAGGCGCGCGCCGACGGCGCGGAAGTCGTGGTGCTGCTGTCGCACAACGGCTGCGACGTCGACCAGAAGCTCGCGACCGTGGTCAAGGGCATCGACGTCATCCTGACAGGTCACACCCACGACGCCATCCCGGTGGCGCTCAAGATCGGCAAGACGCTGCTGCTCTCGTCGGGATCGCACGGCAAGTATCTCGGCCGCGTCGACCTCGAGGTGAAGGGTGGGCAGGTCGTCGATTACAACTCGACCATGATCCCGGTGTTCTCCGACGCCATCGAGCCCGACAAGGAAGTCGCCGCCAAGATCGCCGAGGTGCGCGCGCCCTACGAGAAGGAATGCAACCGCGTCATCGGCAAGACGGAAGGGTTGCTCTACCGGCGCGGCAACTTCAACGGCACGTGGGACGATCTCATCTGCGAAGGCATGATGGCCGAGCGTGACGCAGAGATCGCCATATCCCCGGGCTTCCGGTGGGGCACGACGCTCCTTCCGGGGCAGGACATCACCATCGACGATCTCTACACTCAGACCGGCATGACCTACCCCAACGTCTACCGCCTCGAATTCACCGGCGCGCAGTTGCACGAGATCCTCGAGGATGTCTGCGACAACCTGTTCCACAAGGACCCGTTCTATCAGCAGGGCGGCGACATGGTCCGCGTCGGGGGCCTCGGCTATACCTGTGCGCCGAAGGAGGACAAGGGCAAGCGCATCACCGGTATGACCCTGCTCAAGTCCGGCAAGCCGATCGAGAGCGACAAGAAGTACGTGGTCGCCGGCTGGGCGTCGGTGAATCAAGGGACGCAGGGCCCGGCGATCTACGACCTCATGGAAAAGCACATCACAGGCAAGAAATCGATCGCCCCGATCAAGAACGAGACGGTCAAGGTCGTCGGAATGTGATCGACTGCGGCGGCCGTGGGCATTGCGCCCGGCGGGTGCTCGCAGCATGGTTCGAGGCGATTGTCGTCCCGGGGCCCGCCTCGGGGCGATGTCGCGACGGCGGCGTATGATCCGTCAGCATGCAATCGTCACCATGCCTCGCCGGTCCGCGCTCCAATCGCGCAATGACCGCAGTTCCCGTAGGAGCACTCATGTTCGCTGATGCCCACATCTATCTCGGTGTCGCGCTCGCCGGGCTCGCGAGCTTCCTGTCGCCCTGCGTGCTGCCGCTGGTGCCGCCCTACCTCGGTTATCTCGGCGGCACCACGCTCGACCAGATGACCGACGAGAAGGGCATGGACCGCGCGGTTTGGCGCCGCGTGGTGGTGGCGTCGGTGTTCTTCGTGCTCGGGTTCTCGACCGTGTTCATCGGTCTCGGCGCGGGCGCCTCGTGGTTCGGGCAGCTTATCCAGACCTACAAGAGCGAGCTGTCGATGGTGGCCGGTGTCGTCATCATCATCTTCGGTCTGCACTTCCTCGGAATCCTGCGCATTCCGCTGCTCTACTCGGAGGCGCGCTATCACACGGACGCACCGAGCGCGAGCTATCTCGGTGCTTACGTCATCGGCCTCGCCTTCGCCTTTGGCTGGACACCCTGCGTCGGCCCGATCCTGGCGACGGTTCTGGCGCTCGCCGCCGACAAGGGCAGCATGACGACGGGCGTGTCGATGCTCGCGGCCTATTCGCTCGGCCTCGGCATACCGTTCATTCTCGCCGCCGTCGCCATCAAGCCGTTCCTCAGCTTCATGCACCGGTTCCGGCGCCATCTCGGAACCATGGAGAAGGTGATGGGCGTGCTGCTCGTCATCACCGGGCTGCTGTTCCTCACCGGCTCGCTCAACTGGTTCGGCCAGTGGCTGATCGAGACGTTCCCCGGCCTGACCATGATCGAATCGTGGGTGACGCCCGCGAACCTGCAGACCGAGATCATGCGCAAGGGTGCCGGACAGTAGCAGCGGACCGGCTCGCCCGCGCGCTCAGGGGACAGCGGTCTGGTCCGGTACAGCGCCCCGCGGCTCCTTCGAGGGCGTGCATCGTACCAATTGAACACGGCATGGTGTGCCATCGGCGGCCTTGATGGCATCGCAATTCGCGATCCGTCAAAGCCGCCGATGGCGTTCCAGTGCGGTCGAGCTACTTCGCCGATGCGCTACCAGCCGATGGCGCGCGGGAGCCAAGTGGCGATGCCAGGGAACATGAACAGCATGGCGACGGCCAGGATCTGCAAGGCGATGAACGGGATCACACCCTTGTAGATCGCCATCGTCGAGACCGACGGCGGTGCGACGGAGCGCAGGTAGAACAGCGCCCAGCCGAACGGCGGCGTCAGGAACGACGTCTGCAGAACCAGCGCGATGAGCGCGGCAACCCATACCAGATCGACGTTCGCGTTCATCAGGATCGGCAGGAACAGCGGCACGACGATGTAGCTGATCTCGATCCACTCGATGAAGAAGCCGAGCACGAAGATCAGCCCGAGCATGAAGACGATGTCGGCATTGATGCCGCCCGGCACCCACTCGAACAGTCGGTGCACCAGCGCCTCGCCGCCGAGACCGCGGAAGGCGAGTGCGAACACCTGCGCGCAGATGAGGATGAACATCATGCCGGCGGTTATGCGCGTGGTGGGGGGGGTGGTGCCGCGCGGCAGGGCGAAGGAAAGGCCCCCCGCCAGCGCGACCACGAGCGGCGACCCGAGCGCGCCCATCGACGCCGCTTCGGTCGGCGCGGCGATACCGCCGATGATCGAGCCGAGCACGGCAAGGACAAGCGCCACCGGCGGCAGTCCGACACGCGCGGCCTTCTTCCACAGTTCGCCGCGCCCCATGGCATCGCGCTCGGCGATGTCGACCGGCGGCACCATCTCCGGCTTCACCATGCCGAGCACCAGCAGGTAGATGACGAAGATCGCCGCCAGCAGCAGTCCGGGCAGCAGCGCGGCCGCGAACAGCGTGCCGACCGACTGGCCGAGAATGTCGGAGAGAAGGATCAGGATCGTCGATGGCGGGATGATCTGGCCGAGCGTTCCGGACGCGCAGATCGTACCGCAGGCCGTCGGCAGGTGATAGTTGCGCCGTATCAGGGCCGGCAACGTGATGAGGCCGAGGGTGATGATGGTGGCGCCGACGATGCCGGTGGTGGCGCCCATGAGAATGCCGACGATGATGATGCCGATGCCCATGCCGCCGCGAAGTCCGCCGGCGATGTGGCCTATGACGTCCATCAGATCATCGGCGATCCGTGACTTCTCCAGCATCACGCCCATGAAGACGAAGAGCGGTATGGCGATCAGCGTGTAGTTGGCCGTGACGCCGAAGATGCGCGCCGGAAGCAGGTTGAACAGGATCGGCCCGAAGCCGAGATAGCCGAATACGAGGCCCGAGACGGCGAGCGTCAGCGCGACGGGAACGCCGATCGCGAGCAGGCCGAAGAAGGAAACGATCGAGAGGATCGCCAGCAGTTCGTTGGTCGCCACGTCAGTGCCCTCCGCCGGCTTCGGTGTGGTGCGCGGCGGCCGGAGGCTCGCTGCGGTCGGAGAGCGCGAGCAGTGCGCGCAGCGTCGCGGCGATGCTCTGGATCAGCAGCAGCGAGAATCCGATCGGCAGCATCGCTTTCAAGATCCAGCGATGAGTGAGTCCGCCGGGATCTGGTGACTGCTCGCCGATGGAATAGGACTGCTCGACGTAGGGAATCGAAAGGTAGATCAGGATCGCGACGAGGATGACGACGAGCACCATCGACACGAAATCGATGATGCGCTGGACGCGGACCGGCAGGCGGCCGTAGACGATGTCGACCTTGACGTGACCGTCGTGGAGCAGCGCATAGGAAAGGCCGAGCAGGCAAATCGGCGCCATCAGGTGCCATTCGAGCTCCTGCATCGCCACCGAGCCCGTATGGAAGAAGTAGCGAAGCAGAACGTTGTAGGCCATCACGCAGACGAGCAAGAAGGCGCACCAGCCGGTGACGCGGCCAATTCTGTCGATGAGCCAGTCGAGGCTGTCGGCAATCCTCTTCACAGTTGCCATGGGTATGCTCCCCCGCTGATGTCGCCAAGATCAACGGCCAGCGCGGGGTGAGCCGCGCCGGCCGCTTTTCTGCTTTCGACCCTGCGTGCCGTCAGCCCTTGATCTGGCCGCGGATCTGCGTCTGGTAGACGGCTTCGCTGATGCCGGCCCACTTGTCGTGCTTCGCCTTGAAGGCCATGAAGCTGTCGTTCACCTTCTTGACCAGCGGGTCCTTCGCCGTCGCATCGGCGATCACTTTTTCGGTCGCTTCCTTGAGCTTGGTGATGATCTCGGGCGGCAGCGGCGCTGCGATGACACCGAAGTTGGTGACGAGATCGTCGAGGGCTTCCGCGTTGGTCGCCTCGCACCACGTGTGGCTGATGACGTTGCACGCGGCGGCGGCAGTGCGCACGACCTCCTTGAGATCGTCGGGCAGCGACGCCCACGCGGCCTTGTTCACGATGAGCTCGGTCACCGTCGACGTCTCGTGCCAGCCGGTGGTGTAGTAGTACTTCGCAGCCTTGTGCAGGCCGAGGCGGCGATCCTGATACGGGCCGACGAACTCGGCCGCGTCGATGACGCCGCGTTCCAGTGCCGGGAAGATTTCACCACCCGGCAGCAGCTTCACGTCGACGCCGAGCGTCGCGTAGACTTTGCCGGCGAGGCCCGGGATGCGCATCTTGAGGCCCTTCAAGTCCTCGACCTTTTCGATCGGCTTCTTGAACCAGCCTGTCATCTGGATGCCGGTATTGCCCATCGGCATCGGAACGAGGTTGAAGGGGTCGTAGACCTCTTCCCAAAGCTTCAGTCCGCCGCCGTGGTAGAGCCACGCGTTCATGCCCTGGAAGTTCATGCCGAACGGCACGGCCGTGAAATACTGTGCGGCGAACGTCTTGCCGGACCAGAAGTAGCTGTTGGCGCAATTCATCTCGACGGTGCCCTTCGACACCGCGTCGAAACCCTCGAGCGCCGGGATCAGCTCGCCGGCGGCGAAGTGCTGGATGTTGAGCCGGCCGCCGGAGAGCTTCTTGACGAGATCGATGAAGTACTTCGGGCTGCCCGGTCCCTCGACATAGAAGGGGGCGCCCGGCCCGTAGGCGTTCGTCATTTTCCAGTTGAAGGTCGTCTGAGCCTTGACGATGGCGGGCGCGCTGACAGCGGCGGTTGGTGCGAGGCCGGCCTTGAGGCCCGATTTCATAAAGCGACGACGGTCCATTCTGTGATCTCCCTCTCTCGGTTCTTCCGGAGGTGCATTGGTTAAGGCGCCGTGTCATAGGCATTTTGCATGCCAGCTTGAGTGCTGCCGGACTTTCGGGCCGTTATGCGCGCCGCGAATACGGACAATCGCCGGCAATTGCCTTTGCGTTCGGCATGTGGCGCTGGAATCTGCCTAGCTGCAGGGCAGGGCCGCAGGATGCGCCGATGCCGCGTGGTCTGATCCGAAGCAGTCCGATGAAAGGTGCACCGCTGTACGGTTCGTCTTCGCCGCGTGCGGAGCTTCTCTGCCCGGATACTCGACGCGATCGCAGAACGTCCCTCGGCGTCGCGCGGCACGTGTCGTCGAGAGGTCGGCTCGCGCATGCGTCCGAGCCACGCCCGAGCCACGCCAGGGCAGGCCGCGCGATGCAATGTGCGGAGTGAGATCAACACGGACTGTATTCTGATCTCGGTACGGCCCACGTCGTCGCTGACAGCGCCGCTTCTCCGCTTCACCCGAGCGACGACATGCGACGAGCCGCGTTGGCGCTTCGCGTCACCGCACTGACCAGCGTCAACATCAAAGCGCTTGTGCCTTGCGCCAGCATCTTGCGGCGGTATGACGTGCGACGTGACCGCGAGGACCGTTTCAGAATCCCGCCGCGCGCCCATCGCTGCGTGGATCGGACGCGCCTTCGATCGTTCCCGCACGCGGGCCAGAACGATGCTGCACAAGTGCGCCGGCGTGTCCCATCACTTCGTCGAACGCGCCGATCACCTCGACGTCGTGGCCGGCGGCGCGCAACCGGCCGATCACGTCGTCCCCCAAACGGGATTCGACGCGCAAGTTGGTCGCGACGCTTCCCCAGGTGCGGCCCAGCAGCCATCGCGGCGCGTTGATCGCCGTTTGAAGGTCCTGTCCGTACATGACGTGGCGAGTGTAGATCGCCGCTTGCGTCTGCGGCTGACCTTCGCCGCCCATCGTGCCGTAAGGCATCACGCGGCCATCGTCGAGCAGCGCCATCGCCGGCTGAATGGTGTGGAACGGCCGGCGGTAGGGCAGCAGCGCATTCTGCTTCGTCGGATCGAGAGCGAAGCTTGTGCCGCGGTTCTGCCAGACGACGCCGGAGCCGGGTAGCACGAGGCCGGAGCCGAATTCCCAGTAGACGCTCTGGATGAAGCTCACCGCGCGGCCTTCCGCGTCGATAGCGCCGAGCCAAACCGTGTCGCCGTGCGAGAGCGGTTGCGGCCATGCGAGCGCCTTTGCCGGGTCGATGCGGCGCGCGCGCTCATCGAGCGCCGATGGGGTCAGGTAGGCGGCGGGATCGACGGTCATCTGCGTTGGGTCGGTGACATGACGGTCACGCACCAGAAACGCCTGCTTCGTCGCCTCGACGAGACCGTGCACGTAGTCGAATCCCTCGGCCGCCTGCACGCCGAGCCGGTCGAACAGGCCGAGGATCATCATCGACGCCAAGCCCTGCGTCGGCGGCGGCATGCCGAACGCGGTGCCGTGCTGCAAGCGCACCGCGAGCGGCGTCACCATCAGCGCGCGGTGACGCTCGAGGTCGGCGAGGCGCAGCGGGCTACCCGCGGCCTCGAGCTCCGCCGCCATCTGCCGCGCGAGATCGCCGCGATAGAAGTCGTCCAGCCCGGTGCGCTGGAGATGCTCGAAGGTCGCCGCCAGCAGCGGCAGCTTGAACAGGTCGCCGACCTCCGGATGCTGGCCGTTCGGCATGAACTGCGCAGCAAAGCCTGGCACATGCTCGAGCTCGGCGCGCTTGCCGATGTTGTTCTTCACCTGCGTCGAGCTGGCTGGGAACCCCGCCCGTGCATAGTGCACGGCATCGGCCAGAAGCCGTTCGAGCGGCAGCTTGCCGCCCCACTTGGCGCTGAGTTCGAGGGCTGCTTGCCATCCTGAAACGGCGCCGGCGACGGTGAGCGCAGCGAGTGGCCCGCGTGAGGGGATCACTGCGGTGTGACCGAGGGCCGCGTAATGCTCGCGCGTGGCGAGCCCTGCCGCTCCGCCGCAGGCGTCGATGCCGACGGGCGGCCTGCCGCCTTCGCTCACGAGCCAGAAGTTGTCACCGCCGAGCCCGTTCATGTGCGGATAGACGACGGCGATGGTGGCCGCGGCCGCAACCATGGCCTCGATCGCGTTGCCGCCATCGCGCAGCACGGCGAGGCCCGCTTCGGCAGCCAGGTGGTGGGGGGCGACGACCATGCCGCGCGTGCAGCGTGCGGTCTCGAGCATTGATGCCTCGCGTGTTCAGGAAGAATGGTTCACATGCCAGACGCAACTGGGCGATGCAACCGAAACGGCGACCGCGCTCCGTTCAGCGCGATGGCGCGCTCTGCTTGAGGCTTGCGAGGTAAGCGGCGATCCGCGCCTTCAATCCTGGCACGGCGAGTGTGTTGACGAGGGCTGCGAGCGCCGCGGAATCGTCTCCCGCCGCCGCGTTGCGGGTCAGGGCCAGCATGCGCGACAGACTGTCCGCCGAGAGCTCGGTCGCATCGGCCGTCGCCTGCTCGGTGAGTTCCAGCCAATCGTCGTGGGCGGCGATCCGCGTCAGGAAGCCGATGCGCCGAGCCTCCTCGGCATCGAACACACGACTGGTGCTCAGCAACGCACGGGCCGCGTCCGTCCCGACGAGGCGGGCAAGGCGAGTGGTGCCGAGCGCGATGCCGAAACGCAGGCCAGGCATGCGGAAGTGGGTGTCCGCAGTGCCGATGCGCAGAGCGCACGCGGCGACAAGGTCGGCGGCCGCGCCGTAGCAGGGCCCGTGCACGAGCACCATCGTCATGAACGGTGCCGACGCCACCACTTGCAGGAGCTGCTCCAACCGGATGAAGCGGAGCACGAGATCGCCTTCGCTCTGATGTTCGAGATCGGTGAAATCAAATCCGGCCGAGAACCCTCGACCTGCGCCGCGTACCGCAAGAAGGCGGGTGCCGTCACGCGCCGCTGCTTCGAACGCCGCCGTCAGCTCTTCGACAAGGGCTGCATCGAGCGCGTTCAGGCGATGCGGGCGGTTCAATGTTAGCGTGGTGCGAGGCCCCGCGCGATCGATGATCAGGTTTGCCGTCGTCAAGGCTGAGGTTCCCCGTATGAGAGTGCTCGACCTTCATGCCGGTCTACCACTCGCGTGGTGTGCCGGGCGCGCGGTCTCGCATCCCCGCAGCATCGGGCAAGCTCGGACGGAACGCTAGGGTGTGCACGGCGGGACACGAGGCCCACAGCACATTCATCGAAGGTGTGCAGCGCCGCCGACGCTCATCTTGGAGAGTGCCAATCATTGCTTTGTGGAATGGCCGCCGGATTTTCATCGAAACCGATGACCCGGACGAGCGGGCGTCATGTCGACCTGCTCAGCAACATCGCGCGTGCGCGACCGTGTTGCCGACGGCCTGGAAATGGCAATGGCCAAAGTCGTCCCGTCGATAGGCGAGGGACTTATCGATCTGAAACGCTTCGGATCAACCGCCGCGACGAGACGCAGGCACACGCGCGGTGATCGCCTCTGCTCCTTCGGTCTGGGCAACGCCCCACGGCATCATCCGCATGGCGATTTCCTTGAGCGGTGTGGCCGGCGCCAGCACGGTTCCCGCACCGAACAAAGCGCCGTGCACCATCATGAAGACGAGTAAGGCTATTCCCGATCGAACGGCCACGTCGGCCTCCGTTGGGTTGCTTGAGTGGTCGTGCATGAGCAACTCATGATCGCCCTATCAGTTCCGGGCACATTGCTTTTCACCGGCGGTGGTTGAATGTTGGCGGATCAGAGGGGCGCTATCCGCAAAGTTGGAGCGCGCTTTGCGCCGTAGCTGCGGCCTCGACTTGCAACACCAGGGGGCTTCCATGAAGGACAAGGTGGTCTGGTTTTCGTTGGGAGTGGTCGTCGCGTCGGCGTTCTGGCTCGCCGTACTCTACGGCTTCGGCAACGATCTGCTCAAAACGCTGATGTCGGCGCGCTGAACCTAGTGCAGCAACCGGCCCGGAGCATGCGCGCGCCGCCGGCCTCCACAGGCCACGATGCGATGGGAGCGGATCGATCATTCCGTGGCGAGATCGCCGGCCCCCGCCCGCCGCACCTTTGTAGGGGGGCTGCGGCCTACGTTGTCTTGGGCGCGGCGCCGTGATGCCGCGCCCGGCCGCCTTACTTTAGCAATGCTTTAACCCCATTGATCGAACGTGAAGGCTTGTCCCGATGGGGCTCGACGACTGCTCTTGGAAGGCGCATGGCGACGGCACTGAAATTGAACGCGCTCACGTCCGGCACGTTGATGCTGGCGTTTGCACTGGAGGCTGCATCAGCGCCGGTGCGAGCAGAGCCACTGTCCGTCGAAACGCTGCAGAAGAGCATTCCCGGCTCGCGCATCAATCTCGATACCCCGCTCGGCAGTGTGGTGCCGATCGCCTACGGCACGGACGGCAGCCTTGAAGGCTCTGCCGGCGCGGTCGCTTTCTTTCTCGGCTCGTCGAAGGATCGCGGGCGTTGGTGGATCGAGGATGCCAAGGTCTGCCACCAGTGGAAAGTCTGGTTCAATGGCGACAAGAAGTGTTTCCGCATCGAGCTGAAGTCCAACAGTCGCATCGAATGGACCGACCAGGACGGCGACAAGGGCACGGGTACGATCGTCTCGCTCGGGACGGAGGCTCAGAAACCGCAGCAGCAGGTTGCCGCAAATGTGGAGCGGCCTGCGGCGCCGCCGCCCGCCATGCACGTTGCAGCACCGTCAACGGCCGTCACTCCGTCGCCTTCCGTCGCTGCCGCGCCTATGCCGCCAGCGAAGCGGCCCGAAGCGCGCGAACCACGATCGGCGGCGATTGAGATTGCGCCGAGCACCAGATCTGCCACCACCGCTCAACCTGTGTCGGCGAGGCCCGCGGTCTCCGCCGCGAGTCCGCGAGCCGGTGGCGGTAATGCGAAGGCCCCGGCGAATGCTGCCCGCGACTTGGCGGTGCGTGCCGTGCCGGTCGAGAAGGCAGAGGTGCGCCCCGGGCGCCGCGTCGCCGCTCTGGACGTTCCGCCACCTGTCGCGAAATCCGAGGCGATGGCGCGGTCCTCCGACGCGACCTTTCAACTCGCGAGCGCCAGGACTTATAGCGTCGTCAACGTTCCCGAGGGCGACGTGCTGAACGTGCGCCGCGGCCCGAGCGCGGAGACCGAGATCGTCGCGACGATCGCGCAGCGCGCGACGGGCATCCGAACGGTCGGAGAATGCCAGGACGACTGGTGTCCGGTTCGCAGCGGCCACCGTGTCGGCTGGGTCCACCGCTACTTCATCTGGCCGGACGCCCCGGGCCTTGCTGTGCGCCGCCCGCCGCCGCAGAGGGATGCGCGCGACGCCATCACCTACCGGGTTGTTCGCGTTCCTTACGACGATGTGCTGAACATGCGGCGGCAGGCGGACGGAGATTCCGCGATCGTCGGCAGCATACCCTCCGAGGGCAAGCGCATTCGGATGACGGGGTATTGCGTCGGCGAGTGGTGTCCGGTTTCGCATGGCCAGAGTGCGGGCTGGGTGAACCGCCGCTACTTGGCCATCGAGTTCTGACACTCGATCCGAAGACGACAATCCGATCCGTGCGTGCCCATCGCAGTGTGTTCGATTCCCGGGCGCATTGAACCCGGCGCGTGAGCAACGCGACCACATCGCGATGCACCTCTCACACCCGCCAAAGCTGACGTGCGGCACGAGCGAGGCCAGGGCTTGGAACCGCTGGCCTCGCGATCGCGTCTTGCGCTATGTCGCCTTCAACACGGCAGATGCACGATCGATGCAAGACTACTTGGCTCGCCGCGAGAGTGAGATGGCATAGGCGGGCGAGCGCACCGCGAAGATCGCGTCGTTCGTCGGGCCGGCGATGCCGTCGACGAGGTTGGCGGGATCGAACACGACGGCATCGCAGGTGGCCGGTGCTTCGATCGCCGAAAGCGCTATGGTGCCGAGCTTGACGGACTTGCGCGCTTCCTCGGGCCAGACGGCCGTCGGGTCGTCGGTCGCATCGCCGGGCTCTGCGACGATGCTCAGGAGATCGAACGACACGGGGCCGGTCGAAAGCCGCTGCTTGAGATCTTCACTGTAGAAGTCCGGTGTCTTTGTCTTCGCCTCCTCGTCCGTCATGCCGATTTCACCCGCTTGCGGAACGGCCTTGAATTTGACGACGGTTGCGGCGCCATCAGCGTTCGTGAACGTGAAGGCGTGGATCCCCCAGTAGTTCGTCCCAGCGTAGCTCGCTGGAATGGGATGGCTCGCGAGCCAAGCTCCTTGCTTGGTCGTGTCGGGATTGCCCGCGGCGAAGGCCTTGATCTTCGCCGGATCGGGCTTGCCATCGGGCCCCGGAACGCGGGCCTGCAAGAAGCCGAGCATTTGCTCCGGCGTTTTCGCGAAGAACATGGGCGTCGACAGCAACACGAGATCGAAGGCATTGCCCGCGCCGAGATCGAAGCGCAAGGCAAGTCCGCGCGGAGCCGGTCGGGCCGTATCGGGAATCTTGGGGTTGCCGCCTCCCATGGAGAAGCGGCCGAGCAGCGGCACCACGCCCGCGAACTGCGCCGCCTTGGACAAAGACTTCGCCAGGGCCGTCGGAGTGAACGTTCCCGTCACACATAATCCCTTGGCGTGGCTGGCGCGCGCGCCGTGCTGGCCGAACACGGCGTTGAGACCGTTGATCAAAGCTTCGGGGCTGGCCTCTTGCGAACGTGCGTTTGTCGTCATCATCACCCCCGACGTGATCGATATGGCAACGCCGAGCCAGCCGGCGCCCAAGGTCTGCAGTGCTGCGTGTGTCATGTGGTTTCTCCTCCCTTTGCCAACCGCCATCCGGCGAAGGAAACAATCCAGGTAGTCCCGTCGTGAGGTGTTCACGGGGTTCTGATCAATCCGGAGGGCGATGAGCGTTTGGTCGTACGGCCGCGGCGTTGCGTTACGCGACGGGGCACGTTTATTTTCGCGCGATGAAAGACCAATCGCTTGGCGAGAAGAGCTTCGGTAGTGCGGTGGCGGCGTTCCGGCCGTTCCTTCTTCGTCTCGCGATGCTTCAGCTTCAGGACAAGGCAGCGGCCGAGGATGTCGTGCAGGAGACGCTGCTGGCGGCCCTCGCTGGAGAGGCCGGATTTCAGCGCAGGGCGAGTCTCAAGACCTGGATGATCTCGATCCTGAAGCACAAAATTCTCGATGCCATTCGCGCCCGTCGCCGGGTCATGCCTCTTGCACCGATCGGACCGAATGAAGAGGACGAGTACGATCTGACGCCGTTCGACAGCCTGTTCGACGCGTCCGGCTTTTGGGCGCGGCCGCAGGATGCGTGGAGCGACCCTGCGACCGTTGCGGAGCGCACGGACTTTATCCGCGTGCTCGAAGCGTGTCTGACGCACTTGCCGGAGCGGACCTCGCGGGCGTTCCTGATGAGCGAGTGGCTCGAGGACGAGCCCTCCGAGATCTGCTCGGTCCTGCAGGTCACGCCGGGCAACCTCCGCATTCTTCTCTATCGTGCGCGCATGCAGCTTCGCGTCTGCCTCGACATGAATTGGGAGACGCGAACATGAGTTCTCCTGCGATCGTGTGCCGGGATACGACGTGGCTGGTGAGCGAGAGCCGGGACAGGCCGTTGACCAGCTCGGAGATGGAGCAACTCGCCGCGCATATCGCGGGCTGCCCGATGTGCCAGGGCGCCAAACAGCAGTTCGACGTGATGTTTCGCGGGATCGACGCCCTGCTCAAGGATCGTCACTCCGATGGCACGCCACCATTTGACGATCGCTAGGCCACAGTCCGACCGTACAGAATTGCGGTGGCGGTGAGCGGTCCGATAGAGAAGTCCCAAGGTGCTGCCGGCTTTGGCGGGATCAGACCCGCGAACCATCGAAGTCGTGAAGTGCACGCTCAAATCATGGTTTAGGGTGCGACCGAGCGTTCGCTGAAAGCGAAGAGCGCTTTACGCCTCGAACGATCACACCCCGGCCGCCAGGGGGCTGGCCGTCTGACGGGGCGATCGATCCGCGTGACGGCGCCTGCGGATTCGTGCACAGAAGATGGCGCTGGCCGCCGCCATGCGCCGAGCCGGTCGAGGGTGCGGACCGGCAAGCGGGGGCAGGTCTCGCCGCCGCACACAGACGGGATATGGAACGCGTTGCAACCTCTGTCTCACAAATTCTCCGTTGCCCCGATGATGGATTGGACGGACCGGCATTGCCGGTTCTTTCATCGCCAGTTGACGCGCCATGCGCTGCTCTACACGGAAATGGTGACGGCCGACGCGGTGTTGCACGGGGATCGCGCGCGGCTGCTCGGCTATGCGCCCGACGAGCATCCCGTGGCGTTGCAACTCGGCGGCTCCGATCCGGCAAAGCTCGCGGAGGCCTCGGTTATTGGCGCCGAGCTCGGGTACGACGAGATCAATCTCAACGTCGGCTGCCCGTCCGACCGGGTTCAGGAGGGCCGTTTCGGCGCGTGCTTGATGGCCGAGCCTCGCCTAGTCGCCGACTGCGTCGCGGAAATGCGCGCGCGGGTCGCGGTGCCGGTCACGGTCAAATGCCGGATCGGCATCGACGAGCAGGATGCGGAGGCGGACTTCACGGCCTTCATCGAGCGCGTCGCGGAAGCGGGATGCCGCGTTTTCATCGTCCACGCGCGCAAGGCGTGGCTCAAAGGTCTGTCGCCGAAAGAGAACCGCGAGGTGCCGCCGCTCGACTATGCGCGCGTCTACCGGCTCAAGGCGGCACGGCCCGATCTCACCATCGTCATCAACGGCGGCATCGGTACGCTTGCTGAAGCGGCGGAGCATCTCCAGCACGTCGACGGCGTGATGCTCGGCCGCGCGGCCTACCAGACCCCCTACCTTCTGGCGGACGTCGACCGGCTCGTCTACGCCGATCCGGTGCCCCCCGTAGCCCGCGCCGACGCCGTCCGTGCCCTGGGGCCCTACACCCCCCCCCACATCACCCCCGGGGGGCGGCGCGA
>OEIV010000238.1_pt1 | contig 34311 bp, 54 predicted proteins | sample 1539231 | NCBI WGS metagenome assembly OEIV01 (sample SAMN03794762, study PRJEB22550) | activated sludge metagenome | feature: wastewater treatment plant; material: activated sludge; isolation source: Wastewater treatment plant of a petroleum refinery complex | place: Argentina: Buenos Aires ... | reverse complement strand
TAATAGACGATACAAAAGACGCAGACACCAGAGATAATAAAGAAGAAGTGAAAAAAGACGAGCAAGTAATTAAAAAGATTAGTAAAGGAGATGAAGTTTTAGCTTCAAGATTGAGAATTAAAATTAAAAACGTGATCCTCAAAGAAGACTTAGAAAAGTTGAAACCAGAAATAACCGAAGCAGGAAAAGTTTTAACAAAAGAACAGTTTACAAGCGTAATTGATGAAGCGAAAAAGAAGAAAGAAAGCTTAAAAAGTGTTGAAATTTCAGACGAGGAATTAATGAGTTTAATTTTTAACGAATAAAGATGAACAAATTAATGAATATGCAGACAGGAGAAATAATTGATTTAAAGAAATCTACTCCGAAAGAAATAACAGAAGCCTTGTCGATGATTATTATTAAAAGAAAAGAGCTAGAAGCGATTGAGAAGAAAGTTAAAAAGCATATAAAGGATTTAAACTTAAACTTTGAAGAAAATACGAACGGAGTGTTAGAAGCCGAGTTTGGATTAGCAAAAGTAAGAAAGTCTTACCGAGAAACCTTCGACAAAGGAAAGTTTGAAGAAAAAGGAAGCGAGAAAGAAAAAAAGATATTCGAGTTATCAGAACAGATTAGAAAGAAGTATATACGATTAACAGAGATTTTAACCATAAGCTAAATGAGGATTACTAAAATGGACAAAATATTAATAGTGATTGCGATTGTCGGATTTACTGGAGTCGCTTCACTGGTATTCAGGTTTCTCAATGTGGGCTTTGAAAAGCAAACAAAAGAACTTTGTGCTATCTACGCAGAAAAAGATCACAGTAAAGAGATAGCAGAAACCAGACGACAGTGGTTACTGGAGAACGGTTACGATTACAATAACGACTTCGACTGGTACGAAAGTTGTATCAAGCACAGCTCTAATTATTAACAAAGACAAATGAGAGAGATAAAATTCAGGGCTTGGGACTTTGGTACAAGCGAAATGATACAGGTTGATGACATTCAATTTCGCAATCCAAACACAATAACCGTGGATGGCATTGAGATGAAACCCAAAGAAGTCCAGTTTATAATGATAAACACAAAAACAGCTTGGAGAATAATTGACGGAGAAGATGCTATCCTCATGCAATACACAGGCCTCAAAGACAAGAACGGAAAAGAGATTTACGAGGGGGATATATTAAAACACTCTGAGTATGGGAGTTGCGAGGTTGTAAATAAATTTGGGGGTTTCGGAATAGAGGCTAAAACATCATCTTGGATAAGTAGCGGTTTTCATTCTTTTTCAACTAGGTCTGCCGACTATGAACATTGCGAAGTAATCGGAAACATCTACGAAGATGGTCACCTCCTAGGGGATAGAGTTTAATTTGTAAACGAAACATAATGCCAAAAGGTATAAAAGGTTTTCAAAAAGGACACAAGCATAGTCAGGAAACGAAAGATAAAATAGGTAGAGCTAATTCTAATAGGGTTGAGTCCGAGTGTGATATGTGTGGGAAGGTATCACTTATTAAGCCTTCCACAAAGAAAAGATATAAGCGACACTTTTGTTCTACGAGTTGTTATTCTCAGTTTAGGAAAGAGCTTCTTCCAAAAGAGGAGCAACACAGGTATGGTACTGGACTTCCTCAGAATGAAAGAATAGAAAGAATGAAAGCGAGGAGGGACTTAAACCACTATATTAGGGATAAAAAGATTCAGAGACCAGGTTGTCAAGAATGTGGAAATAAGGCAGAGGCACACCACAAGGATTACACTAAGCCACTTGAGGTAATTTGGCTTTGCTTCGAACATCATAGGTTGCTTCATGGACAAAACCCTAATTTATTATCAGAAAACAAATGAACTTAATACAGAAAGCTCAAAAGGTTAAAACAAGCACTTATTCATATAACAAGAAGTATACCTTTGAGGAGGTACAACTTGCCAATGCTTGGGTTCATAGAGCAGTTACTTCTCACCAATTAGCTACAGTACTGAACATGAGTGGCGGAAATATTTATGTATTTATTTGTGGAGCTTTAAAGTATGGTGCAAGCAAGGGTTGGTTAGAAACAAATATAATTTATTAAAAGATAAAAGATGAAAATTCACGAGGTTAATAAGTTCATAAGGGACACTAAAGTCACATTGATAAGCGAATATTATGACGGACAGGTTGCTGACACTACCATAGAAATAAATGGCGAATATTTTATAACGATTTCGGGAGATGATATCCAGAGCTTTATGGCAGATCTAGAAAAACTATTAAGCTATAAGATTTAGTAACATATGTATTATCCCAAAACTATAAAAAAAGACCCATTCCATAATTGGAAAGAGATTGAGAAATATCGAGACAATAATAAAGGGAGATTACCAACAGAACAAGCAAAGGGGACTAAAAAAGTACCAACACTTGATATTACCAAGAAGGTAAATCAAGATCCTATCCGAAAGAGAGAAGTTAACTAACTTATTAAATGATTGAGATGACGGACAAACAACTTGAGGCGATAAGGGGAAGAATACAAGACCGAGAAGTTGGTACTAATGGAAATTGCTCACACATATATATTGATGGTAAAGAGGCAGACTCTAGTGACGTTATGTTTCTCATAGAGAAGCTAGTCGATGAGGTAGAAAAGAAAACGGAAGAAGATTTGATAGGTGAATACGGAACTTTCGGAATGAGACCAGAGGATTAACTAACTTATTAGATGTTTGAGATGACGGACAAAGATAAAGAGATGTTGCTTAAGTACGAATTGCCAAGTATAGCTGAGTGTTGTTCTGTCGATTGGATACAAGATATTATCGCTAGGTATACTGCGATGAAAATAAATAGGAAGTGGGCTAGATACCAGAAGAGATTAAAAAGAGAAAGGTTTATTAATTCTTTTAGAAAGCAGTTATGACAGACAAAGAGATAGCGGAAAAAAGAGAGGAATTTATTACAACATTTCCGAGTATTTACGAAGGTCTTGGAACTGGAAGTTATTTAGAAATTCACGACAAGGTATGGCAATGGATAGAGGAACTGATAAGGCATTATTATACACAAGGGAAGATAGAGGGATATAAAGAATGTCTTGAAGAAAACGAATGGGAAATGGAAGAAGATGAGGGATTTCTTTATAAGGATAATAAACTTATACCGATAAAGAAAGGATTCAAATTAAAGGTTGGCAAAGACCAAAAAGTTACAAAATTCAAATTAGGAAAAGACAACTAACTTATTAAATGATTGAGATGAAGAAAGGACCAATAGAGACCAAAAAGCAAAGGTTTTCATACAAACAAGTACAAGAGCTAAAACCATATTGTAGTTATTGCAAAGAATTTTTAATAGGCGATGGCTCACACAACTTCCCATATAAGTGTAGATGTGGAGAATGGAGCAGGTCGTTGGATATTAACGATACTTTGTATTATTTAATTAAACCAAAAACTAACTAACTTATTAAATACAAAAAATGAACAAGAAATTTTCACTAACGAGAAATGAAAAAAAACAGGCGGGAATAACGCTCTTTCAGATTAAGGCAGAAGTAAGTTTTGGCAATGTAAAAAAAGGTGAACTAGGTGGTTGGGTAGAGAGGGAAGAAAACTTGTCACACGATGGAAATGCATGGGTGCGTGGAAATGCGCAGGTATCTGGAAATGCAAGGGTATGTGGAAATGCATTGGTATATGGAAATGCATTGGTATATGGAAATGCATTGGTATATGGAAATGCGCAGATATATGGAGATGCATGGGTACATGGAGATGCATGGGTATATGGAAAGCTTAAAATAATAGCAGGGTCTTTCTTTGGAATGCGATGGAAAGGGGAAGAAATTAAGTATATACAGATAGATGATGATGTAGAGTTAATTTACAAGGGTGAGGCTAGGTTTGGGGAAGAAGAGAAAGAAACCATCAGAATAGGTGGGGTGGAGTACGATAAGGCAGATGTAGAGGAAAGATTGAAAGGAATTAAGCCAGTTAACTAACTTATTAAATGATTGAGATGAAGAAACTTACACATCAGTGACTTAAAGACGCTTTCATTGAGTGGCTAGAACTTTCTGAGATGGGAATAGAAGAAGATATAAAATATTCAAAAATTAAATTAGCACAAGTAAGGACACTATTGGAAGGTATCAAACAACAAGAAGTAGAAGCTCTTAAAAACTAAATAGAAGTAGAGAATTAATGGTAGCGGTTTCCCAATGTCTGAATGTTGGCTAGTGACCCAAGTTAAACTCAAAAGTGTCATGAACTTATGGAGCACCCAAATAAATCTAGTGTACGCAGACAAGACCAAAGGGGTTCTCAGGTTTCATTAACCTGAAGATGGGGATTTGTCTCCTCGACCGTCACCATTAGTTCTTTAAAAAATAGAAGCCAAACACAGGTGGTTTGTGGATAAACCCAAGTGTCAAGATGGGTGTACACCTAGACTTGATGTAATTGATTGGGAAAAGAGGTAACCTTGTCTGCAGAACAGGGTGAATCGGTGCAATCCCGTATTACAGACCACCGCTGTTTAGTTTTTATTTAAACAAATGAACATAATAACTTTACCAGCATTTTGATGTTTGGTATAAGTCAAAGATGGAAGCTATTATTCAAGGATTAAAAAATAAAATAAAATGAAAATTAAAATAAATCCAAAATTTAAAAACAAAATCCCAGAATTACAAGAAAGTGAGTTTAAACAATTAGAAGAAAATATAGTTCAGTATGGTTGCAGAGAGCCACTAGTTGTATGGAATGGCTTTATTGTCGATGGACATAACAGATATGTGATTTGTATAAAACATAATATTCCATATCAAATCAAAGAAGAACACTTTGAAAGTGAACAAGATGCGATTATGTTTGTAATCAAAAATCAATTGGGTAGAAGAAATATCTCAGCATATCAAAGAGCAGTATTAGCACTTGAGTTTGAGGATATGTTTACGGAGAAGGCAAAAGAAAATCTAAAACTATCAGAAGGTAGAGGCAAAAAAGGTAGTCAGATATCTGACAAGGTTATTGACACTAAGCGTGAAGTAGCGAAACTAGCAAACCTATCACACGACACGATAATGAAGGTAAAGAAGATTCAAAATAGCTTAACGCACGAAAGGAGAGAACAGTTAGAAAACAAAGAGAAAAGCATAAACGAAATATACAAAGAAATTAAACAACAGGAATCAAGTGAAAGAATTAAAAAAGAAAGAACTGAGGTTGCTGAAAGTGCAAAAAACTTACCTCTTAATGAAAGAACAAATCTTATAATAGGCGATATTGAAAAAGTAGAACTATCTAAAAAATACGATTACATAATAACAGACCCCCCGTACCCAAAAGAATACTTATTCCTGTATGAAATACTTGCTAAGCGTTCTAATGAATGGTTAAAAGATGGTGGATTACTTATTGCAATGTGTGGACAATCTTATTTAGACGAAATTTATAGACTAATGTCAAAACATCTTGATTATTACTGGACTGGTTGTTATTTAACACAAGGACAGCCAACACCATTAAGACATAGGAATGTGAATACAACTTGGAAACCATTGTTAATGTTCATTAAAAAAGGTGATATGTACAAAGGCAAAATATTTGGTGATGTATTTAGGAGTGATGGAAACGATAAATCATTCCATAAATGGGGACAATCCGAAAGTGGAATGCAGGACATTATTCAAAAAATAACATCAGAAGGTCAATCAATATTAGACCCGTTTTGTGGTGCAGGAACAACTGGCGTAGCGAGTGTTCGGTTAAATCGCTTGTTTGATGGTATAGATATTGATGAAGAAAGTATAAATATTTCTAAAGCTAGGATATATGACGAGGCAACGAAACGACAAACATAGTACGGAGTTTGGATTATGGCTCAGAGAACAAGAAGAAATAGATTCTTCTATCGGTTATGTAGCCTCGAATCTGGATTTTATTTGGTCGAATTATAAGACGGGCGACTGGATATTGATTGAAGAAAAAAGATATATGGCAGAGATGACTTATGCACAGAAGAAACTATTTATAATATTGGACAAATCAATTGATAACACACAATACAAAGGGTTTTTTGTGATAACTTTTGAAAAAACATCACCAGTTGACGGGAAAGTATATATAAGTAGATTGAATGGAAAGAAAATAGAGGTTTCAGCAGATAGGCTAGTTAAGTTTTTGAAACTTGAAGGAAAATATAAAAATAAACTTGACTAAATATTAATTAAATTATTAAATGATTGAGATGACAGTAAGATTACATAGAAATCCGATGAGTGATTGCACAGAGATATATATATTTAGTGAAGTTAATGGAAAAAGGATTGCTTATAAGCCAGTAGCCTTGGAAGAACAAGAAATTAAAGAAGGTACGGTTATTGAGCCGACATTGAAAATATCGGGTGAGTATGACCGAGAATTTATCGAAGCATTCAGAGATGGAATAAACGAAGTATATGGAGAACAAGCTCAAACATCAGAATTGAAAGCAACAAAATATCATCTTGAAGATTTAAGGAAATTGTTGAAATTAGATAAAAAAAGCTCTTAAAAAAAGAATAGATGATTAAATAGAAGCCAAACACAGGTGGTTTTGTACAGTTAAGCGTATTTCGTTGGGTAGTGTGGTCTAGAACTGCTCTACACACAGAGTACAAGGCTAGATACTAACGATAATGGCTGTTAATCTGGTGGGCGATTGCGGATTCCAGAAACAAGACCACCGCTGTTTAGTTTTTATTTAAACAAATGAGAAAACCGTCTTTAGTAACAAGTTTGAAAGTGATTTTAGTGATACAGATTATTACAACAACTTTGATGGTGTTAGATTTAATTTTGAGGATTTATTCAAAATGAACATAATAACTTTACCAGCAGGATTAGTTTCGGTTAATGATTTAAAAGACAGAAGTGCGAAACTAACTTTCGAGACAAGAGAGCTTTCAAATCCAGAGTTTGTTGCTTTAAGAGATATAAGAGGAATGCAAGGTTGGTTGGCTTTTTCTATGAACGAAATTCAAGAAGAAGAATTACCAAAAGAATTGGCAGAGACTGGAACTAAAACACCGAGCCAAAGATTGAGAGCAGTTTTGTTTGTTAAATGGAAACAGGAGAACTCGTTATTGGCTTTCGATGTTTGGTACAAATCTAAAATGGAAACCTTAATTCAGAACATAAAAAATAAACTTGACTAACCATTAAAAATATTAAATAATAAAATATGGACTACTCACAAAAAACATTACAAAGAATACTCGATATTCAAACAGGAAAGAAGTTTGGATTAACAAGACTTGCAAGAGAAATAGGAGTAACTAACACTACTATTCACAACTGGAGGAACGGAGCTTCAGAGCCTAACTTCAGAAACTTTCAAAAACTGCTAGAAATACATAAGAGAGATGAGGACTTTCGTTCTGACATATGACGATTTAGAATTTCAGGTTTGTGCGACTTGTGAACTTATGGCTATATATTATGTGATAAAAAGATACAAAATTTATGAAATACCATTCATCGAGGAAGTCTATTAAGTTCACAGATAAAGAGATACTAAAATTACTAGGCAGAGAAGAAAGAAAGGTAGATTTAAAAGACATTAAAGAAAGAGTTTTAATAACAGGAGGAGCAGGAAGTATTGGAAGTGAACTAGCAAGAAAATTAATCTCATTGAGCGCAGAAGTTCTAATAGTTGATTGGTATGAGAATGGACTATTTCAAATTTCACAAGAGTTAGGAAAACAAGCCACTTATAAAATTGCAGACGTGAAAAGTCCTGCAATGAAAAAAATACTCAAAGACTTTAAACCAGAAACAATAATACACGCCTCAGCATATAAGCACGTTCCGCTTATGCAAGAGAATCCACTAGAAGCTTTTAACAATAATGTCGGTGGAGTAATGAATATGATTAAGCTTTCAAAAGCAGAAAACTTTGTTTTGGTATCAACAGACAAAGCAGTTAATCCGTCATCGTATATGGGAATGACAAAAAGGTTGTGTGAACTAGCGGTAGAGAATGCAGGAGGAATAAGCGTAAGATTCGGAAACGTGATTCAGTCAAACGGAAGTGTTGTTAATACTTGGCTAAAACAAATTGAAGAAGGAAAGAATTTAACAGTAACTCATAAAAAGATTCGCAGGTATTTTATGAGCAAGAACGAAGCAGTTTCTTTAATCTTAAAAGCAAAAGAGATAGGAGAACAAGGCTCGATTTATTGGTTGGATATGGGAGAACTTTATTCTGTTTACGAACTAGCTGAAAAATTAATAGAGAAAACTAAATCGGATTCAGGAATAGAGATTGTCGGACTTAGGAAAGGAGAAAAGATGATTGAAGAATTAGATATGGTAAAAGAAAAAACAGAAGATGATTCGGTTTATAAGATTAAGGAATGTTTTAAGAACAAGAAAAGAGTTCCAGAAGTTTTGGAGAAGTTTTTAGTGAAAAGTTTACAGTACAAAGTAGGAGACAAAGATGTTGTTTATCTATTTAAGAAGTTAGGATTATGAATTTAATCACAGGCTCAACTGGAAGAATTGGAACTCATTTAGAGATTCAGGGAGCAAGACCAACAAAGCACGAACTGGATTTAACAAATAGCAAGGCAGTTGAGAAGTACATTAAGAAGTTAAAACCAGAAAGAATAATACATTTAGCAGGATTAACTTTCGGAGATGATGTTGCAAAACTAAAGCAGGTAAACACAGAAGCAACGAAAGTGATGTATGAAACAGCAAAAGAGTTTGGATTGAAAAAATTCGTTTTCGCTTCAACTTGCTCAATATATGACCAGAAAGAAGTGTTACCAAACAAAGAGACAGAGAATATAAATCCGAGAAGTCTGTATGCAAAAACAAAATATGACGCAGAACAATTTCTAGGAGATGACGCTTTGGTGTTTAGAATCTTTAATGTTTACGGACAAGGATTTAGTGATTCGTTAATTAACAAACTTTTAACAGGCAGACCGATAGAGATATATAATCCTGATAATTATTACAGAGATTATGTTCACGTTTCAGATGTTGTAAGAATATTAGAAGAAGGACTAACGAACGAAGTTTATGGAACTTTTAATCTATGTTCAGGAGTTCCGAGAAATACAAGAGCTTTGATTGAGTATTTTGAGGATTTAAATATCCAAATGAGTTACACTATAAAAGAACGAAAAGGATTCTCAATAAGTGTTGGGAGTGTTGAGAAACTTGAAAAGTATTTTAAATTACCTAGTTCATCTTTAATACTAATATGACACCAAAGTATCAGACAGAGGAGAAGATATTACTTAAATTTAACGCTATAACAGAGCCAGAAACCTTTTGGACCGGAAAAACGGTACTAGATATCGGTTGCAACGAAGGATTGCTTCTACCACTATTAGAGCTTCAAGAAATTGCTAGTTATACAGGAATAGACACAAGCGTTGAATACATAGAAATGGCAAAGAAGAATTTTCCTGAAGCAGATTTCAGATTAATGAATTTGTTTGATTGGAAAGAGAAAATAGACATAGCGATTTCGTTATCAACTTTTCATATTTTAGATTACGAAGATTTTGAGAGAGCGATTAAGCATTATTCTAAACTTGCAAAGGTTTTGATAATGGAATACCCAGTCAAAGGAAGTTCTCCGATTTATCATACCAGAACGGAAGAACAGACTTATAAAATTGTGGATAAGTATTACAAGAATTGTTTATGTTACGGAGTATCGCCAAGTCCACACGACCCAAAATCAATAAGGAAAGTTTTTAAATGTTACTGAAGATTGATGATAATTTTATTTTATTTAATGCTAGTTGCTTGGACAAGTTTAGAACTAGGAATTGGCGGAATTTTATTAGCAATAGTATTTCAATTATTGGAAAATGCGGAAATTAGTACCAATTAAAGAGATTTATACAAGACAATTTGGAAAGTTAGAGCCAATTTTAGATATACCTTTTATGGGATACGCTAAAGAATTAGCGGATAGTAAAACAGAACTCAAAGAAAGTGGTTACTACAAATGGCTTGAAGAAAAATTAAAAATACACGGTAAGGTTTGGGATTCTTTGGAAACAGAAGAAGATTTGTTAAGAAGAACGCAAGAGTTCAGAGAGATAATAAGAAGTATTAAAAATGGATATTCAGAAGAAAAAGAAGACAAGTTAAGAGTGATAAACGGAAAGATTTATGGAGGATTAACAGCTTATGAAGAAGACGGAAAATATATCTTAATAGATGGAAGTCATCGAATAAGTGCGATGAACGCTTTATCAATAAAATACCGTTACTTACTTATATGCGAATAATTTTATATCACTCTTGCCAAAACACAGTAGGAGGAGTTGAGAGCTTTAATTTGAATTTCTGCAGAAGATTATCAAAGTATTACGACATAACTTTTGTTTGTGATGGCGGAGATGTAAACGAACTAAACAAGATGAGGAAGTTCGTTAATGTGATTATTTTTAGCGGAGAATATTTTGAAACAGACTTGTGTATTTTTTCAAGTGCTTGGGGAAAAAGACCTGTAAAACATATTAAAGCGAAGAAATATGTTCAAATGGTACACGCAGACTTTCAAGGAATTGAGAAGCATTGGAACTTCAAGTATCAAAGATTGGAAGAAGTTAGTGAACATTGGGCGGGAGGAGAAAATATCGCAAAGACTTTCGAGGAAAGATACGGAGAAAAGTGCAAAGTGATCCACTACTTATTAGATGATGAGGTAAAACCAGAAAGAGTGTTGAGGTTAATAACGACTTCGAGAATAGGAAAAGAAAAAGGATTTTCAAGGATTGTAAAAATGGCTTTAAGGCTAAAAGAATCAGGAATACCTTTCGACTGGAACATTTACGGAGATGGATTAGACAAAGCTTATGTTGATAGGATTAAGAATCAATTAAAAGGAGTTCAGGAAGTGGTGTTTAGAGGAAACGGAAAAGGCTTGGAGCACATGGTAGCAGACGCTGATTATTCAGTTCAATTGTCAGATACTGAAGGCTGGGCCTTTGCTATTATGGAATCTTTGGCGGTAGGAACGCCAGTAATTGCAACGAACTTTAAAAATGCTTACGAACAAATCGAAGAAGGAAAAACTGGTTACATTTTAGATATGGAACTAAAGAAGTTTGATGATAAATTTATACAGAAAATTTATAATAATATTCCAAAGTTTGAACACAAACCAGTCGGCACAGAAGAAGCTTGGATTGAGCTTATTGGAAAGGTTGGAAAGAAAGGAAAGACTAAAATAATAGAGCCAGAAACAGTAACAGTAAAGACAATCAGAACATATAATGATATACTTTTAGGTAAGAGAATACTTAAAAATAAAGAGTTAGAAGTGAGTAAAATGAGAGCAAAAGAATTAATCGAAAAAGGTGTAGCAATATTTATTAATTAATATTATGAGATATAAAATAAGAGTAAAGAGAAAGTACTTCGATATATTAGAGAAAAGAAGTGTTGAAATCGGAGAAGAACTAGAAGTTGCAGAAGCTAGAAAGACTAAACTTGTTGAGATGAATTTAGTTGAGGTTGTGGAAGAAGTGAAGACGGTAAAAAAGAAAAGAATAGTTAAAAAGAAAAAATGATTAATTGGCATTTAGAAAAAAAGAAAGTTTCAGAGCTTAAAAACTGGAAAAAGAATCCTAGAACTATCACTCCAGAAGCTTTAGAAGAATTAGAAAAAAGCGTCAATGCTTTAGGAAACTTTGAGCCACTTGTTATCAATACTAATGGAACTGTTATTGCAGGAAACCAGAGATTGAGACTTGAAACCAAAAAAGGAAATAATGAGGTTGATGTTTATGTACCAGAAAGAGAGCTTACCGAAGAAGAAATTAAAAAGATAGGCGTTATATCAAACAGACACTCTGGAGACTGGGACATGGACATTCTAGCTAACGAGTTTGAGGACATATTGAAAGAGTTAAATTTTGATGACTTGTTACCAGATCTGGTAATGGAAGTTAACGAAGACGACTACGAAGAACCAGAACAACTGCCGAGCAAAGTACAGATTGGGGATGTTTGGCAACTTGGAAAGCACAGGTTAATGTGTGGAGATAGCACAAAAATTGAAGATGTTGAGAAGTTAATGGACGGACAAAAAGCTGATATGGTGTTCACAGACCCACCTTATAACGCAGACTATGAGGGAAGAGGAAGGAATAACTTAGGAAAGATTAAAAACGATGCACTAACTGACGATAACTTTGAGAAGTTTATAAAGGACTTTGTACCGTTATTGGTGGCATTTACGAAAGATGGTGGAGCTTTTTATGTTTGCTGTAATTGGAAGGACAGTTATCCTCGTTTTTATTTTAACCTTCAACAAAACGGAATAAATATCTCGGCAAATATCGTCTGGAATAAAGGTTCTGGCGGAATGGGTTGGCAAGACTATCGATATCAATATGAGTTTATTATATATGGCTTTAAGGTTGGGGCTTCGCATAGTTGGTATGGCGGAAGAACAGAAACAGATATATGGGACTTCAATAGAGATGGTAGACAAGTATACAAACACCCAACTCAAAAGCCAGTACAACTCTCTGCTAAAGCAATAGGAAATAGTAGTAAATCAGAAGACATTGTTCTCGACTTATTTGGTGGCTCAGGTTCAACACTAATAGCCTGTGAGCAAACAGACAGAGTTTGTTATATGATGGAATTAGATACTCACTATTCTTCCGTAATTATAGATCGTTGGGAAACCCTTACTGGTAAAAAAGCAGTAAAAATATGAGCAAGAAAAATGGCAAAAATTTAATATGCGAAGTATGTGGCAAGTCTTATTATAGAAGCGGTAGGAGGTGTAACACCTCTAGATACTGCAGTAAAGAGTGTTGGGGAAGGAGAAGCCCAAAGATAGAAATTAGTTGTTTGTTTTGTGGGAAGGTGTTTGTAGAGTACGAGGGTAGAAAAGTATATTGTAGTATGGAATGTAGGGATATAGACTATAGGTTAAGATTTAAGGGCGAAAAGTCCCATTTATGGGAGGGTGGAAAGACGAGTAGGAATAAGAAGATGAGAACCAATTCCGCATTTAAAGCTTGGAGAACACTAGTGTTTGAAAGAGACAATTATGCTTGTCAATGTTGTAGTGCGAGATGTCAGAAAGGGAAAAGGGTAGAGCTACACCCACACCATATATTAGAATTATCTAAATACCCAGAGTGTGCCTACAACATAGAGAATGGTATAACGTTATGCAGCGTATGTCACTGGGCATATCATAGGGGAACATTAGATACCCACTACTGCGATGTTATTATTGACAGGTGGGAGAAATTAACTAATCAAGTTGCTATTAAAATATGAGAAACGTGAAAGGAAACACGAAAAAAAAGTACGACAGAACGAAAAATCTAGTGTCGTTTACTTCCACAAGACAGCCATCACCAGAAGCGAAATCTAAAGGTTGGGAGGAACGAAGACAAAAGCAGAAGCTAATGGACATAATGGCAAAATATGGAGATATGTCTTACAAGAAGATTGTCGAGTTAAAAGAAAAGATTTTAAAGAATCCTGAAAAGTACACTCTTGATGAGGTTAGACTTGCTAATTATATGAGTAGAGATAAATACATAACCGACTATCTAGATAGAATGGGTGCTAGAGCTAAAACTCAGTTAGATGTTACTTCTGATGATTCACCACTAAACTATACAGTCAAAATAATAAATGGAAATACCAGCAACGATAGTTCTTCAAAAGATACTGGAAGCGGAGAAGGACTATAAGATTATAGTCAATCAAGGTGGCTCAAGGTCTGGTAAAACTTGGCAGATATTCCTATTCTTTTTAATTAAAGCCTTAAATGGAGAAAAAATAACAATAACAATTGTCAGAGATAAGTTGAGTTGGATTAGAGGGACACTTTTAAAAGACTTTGAGGAAATAACAAACACTTATAAAATACCAGTTACTCCAGAAATTAATTATAATAGGCAAGACCAAGTTTATAAAATCGGAAATGCTGAGTTTGCTTTCTTTGGTTTAGATTACCCAGCTAAATTACACGGAAGAAAACAGGACTATGTTTGGATTAATGAGGTAATGGAAGTCGCAAGGAAGGCTTTCGACCAGTTAGAAATGCGTACAACTCGAAAAATATTAATAGACTTCAATCCTTATGACGATTTACATTGGATTTATGATTTAAACAAAAGAGATGATGTAAAGTTCTTAAAGTCCACAATGCTTGACAATCCTTTTCTGTCGAAGAACATTATAGACAAGATTAGAAGTTACGAACCAACACCAGAGAACGAGAAGGCAGGAACAGCAGATGACTATATGTGGCAAGTCTATGGACTTGGAAATAAAGCTAAACTGCAAGGTGTCGTTTATAACTGGAGTACGATTGAGGCAGTTCCAGAAGACGCTAAACTATTAGCAAGAGGACTAGACTTTGGATTTAGTAATTCACCAACTGCTTTGGTTGATGTTTATATGTACAACAAAGAAGTCATTATAGACGAATTAATCTACCAAACTGGATTATTAGATTCAGAGCTTATAGAGAAAATGCAAGGATTGGATAAGAATGTAGAAATATACGCAGACCCAGCAGACGCAAAAGCGATTGAGGCAATAAGGAGAGCAGGATTCAATATTAAGAAAGCAAACAAGTCTAATGATTCTATAAGATTTGGAATTAGTATCTTGAGAGATTACGTTGTTAAGGTAACAGCGAGGAGTATTAACGTAGATTCAGAAGCTAGGAAATACAAATGGAAAGAAGGAAAAGACGGTAAAAGTACGAACGAGCCAATAGATGATTTCAATCACGCACTAGACGCTTCAAGATATGTAGCATTGCACAAGCTAATAAGAAACGGCGAGATTCAATTCTTCAACTGACATGGAATTGCTATAATATAGTTATTACCTTTCTCAAAATGTTCACAGTTAAAGCAGGAACGGAGCTAACTCCAGAACTTATCGAAGAAGCAATAGCATATAACGATAAGGACAAATCAAGACTAAGTAATTTAGAAAACTACTACTTAGGAGATCACACAATCAAGTATAGAACTAAGGCTGAAGCACAAAGCAATAATAAGGTTATTGTGAATCACGCAAAATACATCACAGACGTTAATGTAGGTTATTTATTGGGAAATCCTGTTACCTATAAAGCAAGTAAAGAGTTTAATTTAGACCCATTATTAGAAGAATATAACAAACAAGTTATAACTGATTTAGACAGAGAGATAGCTAAAGACGTTTCTATATTTGGAAGACAATACGAATTAGTCTACAATGTGGATAACTCACCAAGAAGTAAGGATATTGATGTAAGAAATTGCGTACTTGTTTACGATGATTCAATAGAACACAAAATAGTTTTCGGAATTATTTACAAACGAGCAGAGAAAAGAGGAGAGTTTGAAGACATTTTGGTTTATGACGATTCTTTTGTGTATAACTATACACAGAAAGGAAGAATTGCACTAAATACAATAGACCCACACTACTTTGGAGAAGTTCCTATTATCAAGTATCAAAACAATTCAGATGAACAAGGAGATTACGAACAGGTAATTTCTTTGATAGACGCCTACAATACTTTACAGTCAGATAGAGTAAACGATAAAGAGCAATTAGTAGACGCACTTCTATTAATCTATGGAATGCAGATAACACCAGAGCAAAAAGAATTGATGAAAGCTAGTAGAATGATGGCAAATTTACCTGTTGATTCGAAAGTGGAGTATTTAACTAAACAATTAAACGAATTAGACGCAGACACATTGAGGAGAGTTTTAGAGCAAGATATACACAAGATTTCGATGACACCTAATATGTCTGATGAAAACTTCGTAGGAAACGCAAGTGGAGTAGCTATTAGATACAAGTTACTAGCGTTCGAGCAAAACATATCAGGAAAAGAGCGTTCATTCGAAGCAGGATTAAAGAGTAGGTTTAGAAAATACAATAACTATCTAGCTAATTTGAAGGCAATGCCTTTAATAGAAACACATGAGGTAGATGTAATCTTTAAAAGGAATCTACCAAGAAACGATTTCGAAACTTCACAAATGGTGAACAATTTATCAGGACTAGTAAGCAAAGCTACTTTATTATCTGAGCTATCATTCATTGATGATGTTAAAGAGGAAATAGAAACAGCAGAAAACGAAGATGTGAAAGTAGGAATTAAACCAGATATGAATTTCGGAACTATAAATCCAACAGAGTTTCCAGTTAAATGACAGAAGCACAATTAAGGAGAAATAAAAATTACTGGCGAGATAGAACTGTTAAAAGAATGGTTAGAGCTGAAAGGTTTTTGGATATAGACACGTTACCAGTTTACAAAAGAGTAGAGAGAGAAATCTTAAAAGACTTGGATAAGATTTACAAGAAAGGTGGATTCTTTGAAAAGCTAACGAAGACTGAAGAAAAACTTCACATAGATTTGTTGAGGAAGAAACTATCGAAGTTTGATATTCAGCTAGAAGAGGTCTATTCAGAAAACCAGATAAGGATTATTAATAGATTACAGGCTTTATACCAACAGAATTATTGGAGCATTGCACAAATAGCACCAGAAGAAACAAGACAGATTGGAAACTTATTGGGAAACACTTATAGAGAAGCACACTACCAAGCGAGTAAGGACTATAACGACATAGGAGTTAAAGGAAGTCTAGATATTTTAGACAACAAAGTAGTTGAAGAAGTTATTAAATCAGATTGGAGCGGTAAGAATTTTTCAGACAGGATTTGGGAGAACAAAAAGATTTTCGCAAGTGAAGTTCCTTTAATAATTGGAGCAGGATTAGCGACAGGAGAAAGTGATTCTAAAATAGCGAGAAGAATAAGAGAACAATTTGGAGTACAAAATTACGAAGCTCAAAGGCTTGTAAGGACAGAAGGAAACTATTTATACAATCAAGCAGAACTAGACGCTAATAATATCTACGAGAGGTACGAATATTATAGTATCATGGACGGCAGAACCTCAAAGGCTTGTCGGTCTAGGAACGGTCGAGTATTCAGGAAAGACGAAATTAAAGTAGGAGTAAACTATCCACCATTACACCCAAATTGCAGAAGCACAGTAGTTTGGTTATTACCAGACGAAACAAGTTTCAATAGAACAAGACCAATGAAGCAAACGAATTTGCCTTACGAGCAGTTTGATTTGGATTCACTACAACACAGAGACAAGATATTACCAGACAATGATTTCATAACAGCAAGACCACATAAGAACAGCAGAGATGTTCATTACTTTACACCTGATACTTCAAAGGTGGAAATAACAGAGAAGTTAGGCGAGAGGTGGGTATCTGTATTCATTAAAAACGATGAAGGATTTCCAGTTGATTTAAAAGACACAAGGAAAGTTAGATGGGAGAAAGCGATGAAAAATCAATACGACAAAACAGACATAAGAGGAGATTATGATTGGAATGCAGAGATGAACATGGTTGGAAAATTAAAAGGTGAAGCGTTGAAAAAAGAAGTTAATAGAATAATGACGTCAATGCCAAAAGACTATGCAAGTTATGACGCAATCAAAAAGGTTGCTAAAGAATTTTACGGTTGGTCAGAAAAATGATACACTTAATTAGATAGCTGAGAAGCGTTAAATCGTTTATCTTTTACAGAATAATATGAAAGACACAAAAGATACTCAGGAAGCTAAAACACCAGAAGCTCCAACTAAAGAGGAAAAAAAGGTGGCAAAGACTTTTACTCAAGAGGACTTAAATAGAGTTTTACAGGAAAGACTGTCAGAAGAAAAAGCGAAGTCTGAATCCGAAAAACAGAAAGCAGTCGAAGAAGCAAAGAAAGAAGCCGAACGATTAGCAACTCTATCTCAAGAGGAAAAGCAAAAAGAGCTTACTGAAAAACAGCGAGAGTATCTAGAGAGTAAAGAGAGAGAAATTCAATTAAGAGAAAACAAGCTAGACGCAATAGCGAAGCTAGACGAATTGAAAATGCCAATCAAGTTTGCAGAATTTGTAATTAATGAAGACAAAGAAAAGATGTTTGAAAGGATTAAACAATTAAACGAATCTTGGACAACTTCATTAAACGAAGCAATCGCAGACCAACTCAAAGGAAATGCTCCAAAAGATTTTACCAGTAAGGCTCAAAAGAAAATAACAAAAGTCATTTCGACTTTTTAATTAATTTTGATAACTTACAACAATGGCACAGACAAATGCAGTTAGCATTTTCAAAGCTGATGGTACAACTCCAGAACTACTTACCGAAAGCTATGCTAATTTAATCGACCAAGTTCAAAAAGGTGCAGTCTCGGTCAGACTGAAGAACACAGACATCTCAGGAAACCCAGCTTCAGGCTCAGTAGTCGCAAGACGACTTGAATCCTCATTGGTGAAAACCTATGGAACAGCCAGAACAGCAGGAGAAGGAGATAAAATAAACAACAATGGAGTAACAGTTAATCTTGACCAAAGAAAAGAAATCGTCAAAGAGGTAAACACTTTCGATGTAGAACAGTTTGGTATTCCAGCAATGGTAGACAAACAGGCTACATCTTTTTCTCTTTCAATGACAGCTCACTTGGACAGAGCTTTCTTCACAGAAGCAGAAGCAAAAGGAACTGAAGTTGATTTATCAGGTGGAGCAAATATTTCTGCACAAATCGAAACTCTAATACAAGCAGTTGAAACTGTAACCAACGACAATGTTGACGGTGTAGACAGAGGATTGATTGCACTTTCTCTAACTCCAGAGGTTTACGGACTATTAGAGAGCTATATTGATACACTTCCTAATCCAGCAGGAGTAGCAACACCAACTTTTCACGGTGTAGAAGTTTACTCGAATCACAGACAGACAGAAGACGCTATTGCAATGATGAAAGGAGCAGTTGCTCAACCAGTTGCAATCGTTGACTTCAAAACAGCAGAAATTCCTTTAAGTAATGAAACAGCTATGCAGTTGTTCTTCAATTATGGAACTAAAGCTGTAATGGAAGATTTGATTATGTACGGAACAGTTGTATCAGAAGTTAGTGCTTAATTTTAATTACCTGAAAATATGGAAGAATTAGCTACACAAAAAACAACCATTAAAAGTTATGTTGCTATACTAGATTCAACAATAGAAACTGGTGATTTATTAGACTTCGTTGTGGATTCAGTAGTAGAGAGAGCATTAATTTTTATGAATAGATTACAGTTAGATGATGAAGACGTAACAGACTTCTACTATACAGAAGCAGACGCACCTGCAATTCTACCTGCTGAACTTGAGAGAGTTCTAGCACAAACAGTTGTGAGTGTTTACCGAAATTCAGAACTAGCTGGAACTAATACGAAAGAAGTAACAAGTATTACTGACAACGGACAAAGTGTTCACTATTCAGACAAGATGGCTGATTTCTTAAATGGTAGCGATTCGGAAGTGTTTTCTAACTCTCTAAAGATGTTAGAGAGATATAGATTACCAACGATAGTTGCAGATACCAGATAACTTTAAAAATAAAATAGCTGAAGTCTTTTACGACAAAGAGATAACGATTTACACAGTTACCAACACAGTTGATAACGAAGGATTTGCTTATCGAACAGTCGTAGAAACAGACGAAACTTTTTTAGCTAATGTCAGATTCGATAAACTTGACGAAGTTCGTGAAGAATATGGAATCAAAGAAGACATAGACGCAGTTATAAGTACCCACGAAGCAATTACTAATGGAGCTATACTCTCATATTTAGATGTTTTGTATATTGTCATCAGGAGTATTCCTTTTGATTCTCATAACTTATTGATAGCGAAAAAATGGCAAAGTTCACAATCGGAATTGTCGGTTTAGGCAAAACGATTAACAAATTTAAGAATATAGAGAAGTTGGATTTATCAGAAGCGTTTAATCACGCAACTGTAAAAGTTCAACGGAAAGCCAAAGATTATGCACCAGTCGATACTGGAAGATTATACGAAAGCATAATGCGAAAACCTTACAAAGGTAGAAGCTATAAAAATGGCGGACTTGTTTACACTAATACAGAGTATGCAGTCTATCAAGAATTTGGAACTAAATTTATGCCACCATCTAATAATGGTAGAGGCTTTTTAAGAGCTTCTGTACTAGATTTAGACGCTGAAATCAAAGCGGATATGAGAAAGTTTATACAAAACAAAATGCAGAAATACGGACTATGAATAATGTAAAAAAGGAAATATACGATTTATTATCGACACTAGAATATACGGTCTATCAAACAAGACCAGAAGTTCTAGCAGAATTTCCTTGTGTAACTTTTATGGTTGCACAACATTCAATAGAGCCGACTTTAGAGAGAGAAATTGGATACCAACAGATACAGTTCAACGTGGACTTATTCGCAAACACAGCTAGTGAAACTAGCTCAATGTTAGCAGAAGTCGAAAGTATGTTAAGGAGTAACGACTATATAATGACAGATTGCTTTGATTTATTAGAGCCTGATGGTCGTTCTCACTTAGCATTAAGGTTTACTTATTTATCTTAAAATTATGAGTGCATTAAAAAGTTTAGGAACAACACTAACACTCGACCCAGACGGTACTCCTGTGGCGATCGCAGACTTAACTTCTATTGGAGAAGTTGGTGTAGAAAGCGACGAAATTGATGTAACGACACTTGATTCAACAGGTGGTTATAAAGAGTTTATAGCAGGAAGCAAAGACGCAGGCGAAGTCTCACTTGCAGGTTTCGTGAAATCAGAAACCAATATGGAAGACATGTTAGCTTTGGCAGAAGCTCAAACAGTCTCCGATTGGGAAATCGAATTTACAAGCGGTAGCAAATGGACTTTCTCGGGATTTGTTAAGTCTTGGAAAGAAGCAGAATCAACAGTTGATGGTGTAAGAGGTTTTACTGGTTCAATTAGAATTAGTGGAGCACCTACCTATACAGCTACTGAAGTTAGTGCTTAATTCAAAAGACTGGAGTTAATTCTCCAGTCCTTTATCGACTATGTTTATTTTTTAATAATAATTATGGAGCTTAAATTTAAACCAAGAACAATAGCGTCAATAGAAGACGCAACAGGAAAACCAATTACAGAGATAGTAGGTGAATTTTCTATGCGGAATATTGTTCTATTAGTCAGTAAAGGATTGGAGAAGAACGAAGATGAAACCTATACTCTGTTGGAGGAATATTTCCAAACAGGAGATATGGTTGCACTTTATGTAGAGATCATTGAAGCGTTAAAGAATGACGGTTTTTTACCACGAACTCTAAACTTGGACAGCCTCAAGGAGACACTAAACAAAGAAATAAAAGTGTAACCTTCAAGAGCCAATGGTTAGAGTATGAAACCACAGCAATAGAGATTGGATTTAAATTAGAAGAATATTGGAACACAACGCCGACAGATTTTAAAAAGTATCTGGAAGCGTATCAGAGAAAAAAAGAGGCAAGTATGATTGAGATGGATTATAACTTGTGGGTACTTGGGAAGTATTTAGCATTCAGCTATCACGACCCGAAGAAGTATCCAAAGAAACCATTTCTAGCAAAAGAAGAAGAAAAAGCGAAGGACGATAAAGAGATGGAAAGAATAGCTAGAAGGAATACTATAATAATGGGAGGATTTATTAAAAATATTAACGAAAATTAAATGGCAGTGACAGTCGAACAGTTATCGGTCAAAATAAGTGCAGACTCGAAACAGTTTTCCGAAGTATTAGGAAAGGTAACTAATCAGCTAGAATCGCTACAAGGTGAAACTGGAAAGATTGGTAAATCTATGGGTGGGAATCTAGTTGGCTCAATTTTGAAAGCTAATGTTGCGACGGCGGTTTTAGGAAGAACAATCGGGGCAATAGGAGGAACATTAAGAAGTGTTGGTTCGACTATTATAAAGAACGGAAGTAGCTTTTCAAGATTAGGAGTGGCAACTCAAGTTGTAGCAAAGAACGCAGGAATAACAACAGAACAATTAAAAGGATTGAATCAGCAGTTAGTAGAAGCTAACACTTATGGCTCAGTCGCAGATTCAGTTATAAGGAATCTTGCGTTGTCTGGATTAGTTCAAATGGCTGACGGATTAAAAGCAGTAGACGCAAGAACAGGAGAAACGGCAACAGGTGTTAATGCTTTGGTTTTGAGTGTTAAGGATTTGGGAGCAGTTGCAGGAGTAGCTTCAGGAGAAGCGATTCAACAGATAACTAGATTTATAAACACAGGAGAACAAACAGAAGCAGTTAGAGAGATGTTGGCAGGAATCTCTAACCTGTCAGTTGAGTATGGAGAATACGGACAACAATTATCAGCACAAGAACAAGCACAGGTGAGAATGAATCTTGTAATGGAAGAAGCAGGAAAAGCTTTTGGAGCTTACGCTTTAACTTACGAGACATCAGGAAAGATAATTGCTTCTATTGGAGAAGTTATAAGAAATATAGCAGAAATTATAGGAAGTGCTTTAGAGCCGATTTTAAGAACAGCGAGTTCTGGAATTTTGCAATTATTTAACGCAATCAGAGCAAGTTTATTTAGTGCAGAAGATGGTTTTGTAGATTTAGGATTAACTATTAGAAATTGGGCAACATCTGTTGCTGGATATATTGTAGTAGTGATTCGAGTAATAGGAGCATTACTTTCTAAATTACCAGTAGTTGGAAAGAACTTTAACAATCTAGCGAGTTTTTCGTTAAAGAACTTAAAAGCTAGTGATAAGTTAGGAGGAAGTGTAGCGAATACAGGCGGAGCAATGAATAAGGCAAGTAAAGACGCAAAGGCGTTGAAGAAAGAACTTGCAGGATTAGCAGGATTTGACGAACTAAACGTATTAAAAACACCAGACGCAGGAACAGAAGCAGGAGGAGTAAGCGGAGCAGGAGGATTAGGAGGAGGACTTGGAGAAGGAGGTTTGGTAGATATTGAAGACATAAACGAAACAGCGAACATTGTAAACGCAAAAGCAGAAGAAATTGCACAGAAGTTTAGAGACTTAAAAGCAAGAATAGTTGAGTTCATAGAAAGTGTTAAAGTAAAGTTTGGCGAGATAATGCAAAATCCTTTTGTACAAGGCTTTGTTACTTTAGTTAAAACATTGGCAGGAGAGATTAAGAACAATCTTTTAAAGGTTTGGGAGAGTATGAAAAAAGCGTTTATTGATTTAATGCCAACGCTTCAAAAACTATGGGATAGACTGTTTCCTATTTGGGTAATGATACAAGCGATTTCTACGATAATAGTCGGAGCTTTGGTTAATGCCTTCTTAATGTGGCTTGATCCTGCTATCAAGGTTATAGGATTTGCTGTTAAATGGCTAATCGAAGCGTTTATCAATTGGCTTGATTCGTTTAAGCTTGTTTGGGATATTGGAAAAAAGTTTGTGGAGTTTTTGAAACAAGTTCCCAATGTTTTAAAAAGTGTTGGCTCATGGGTCAGCGACTTAGCAAGTAGAATAGGAAACACTTTAGTAAACGCTTTTAATTGGGCTTGGAATATCGCCTCTAACTTTATAAACAATTTAAAAACAGGTTTCGCTATTATGCGAGACTATCTAGTAAATAAGGTTGAAGATATAAAAAATCGAGTTACAAACGCTTTCTACGGAGTCAAAGACGGAATTGTGAATATATGGTCAAGTGTTGAGAGTGGAGTTAAAAGTGGAATTAACAAAATGATTGATTTGCTGAACAGTTTTTTTGGCAAGTTGAACAGGTTTAAGTTACCTGATTGGACAGGATTAGGAAACGTGGGTTTTGCGATACCGAATATTCCAAGACTTGCACAAGGTGGAGTTGTAACAGCTCCAACAATGGCAATGATTGGTGAATCAGGAGCTGAGGTTGTAATGCCACTTGAAAATAACACAGGCTGGATTGATAAACTTGCAGAAAGAATAGGTGGTGGAGGAAATACTATTGTAGTAAAGATTGGAGAAGATGAAATTTACAACAACTTTATAGACTTTATTAATAACAAAACAATGTCTAGCAATACTCAATTACTAAGAATCTAATGGCAATAACAACTCTACTTAAAATAGACGGAACGACATTAACAAAAGTTAAGTCTTATAAAGTTGAAAGGAATAAACTCTGGACTGACGCTGATAGGAATATGGCAGGAGACTTGAGAGCAACATTTGTTGGAATATTCCCAAAGATTGTAGTCGAGTTCGGTTATTTAACAGCAGACGAATTGAAAGCTTTAGTCTTATTATTAGACCAAGCTTCTTTTACTTTGCAATGGTGGAACTCAGGAACGGAAACTCTAAAGAGTGGAACTTATTACGCAGGAGATTATTCAACACCATTGTTTGATAAAACTAAAGAGCTTTACGAGCCATTTAGTGTTAGTTTAATTCCATTTAGCAAAATGACTTGATAACAGTATCAGCAGACTTCAAAACAGCAATGAAATCTCCTACAAGAGAACTCTATGCAACTGTAACAAACGGACTAGATATTATTGCTCACGATGACGACTTAAAAAGTATTAAAGTTTCAACTTCTAGCGGACTTCTGAGAAGTGTAATGCGTCAATGCGAAGTAAGATACTTGGGAGGCCATTCGATGTTAGGAGACACGGTACAGCTCGAAATTGGTTGTTCTATTCCAACTTATGTTGATGATTTAACGAAACCGATTTACGAGGAAGACGGAGAAACTATCTCAGGTTATTATCAGAAGATTGTTAGTTACACAGACGAGTCTATTGATTATGGAAGTTTCATCATTACGAGTGAGGAAACGAATCAAGTAACAGGAGAAACGACAGCAAAAGGTTTTGATTTGATGTATCTAGCAAACGAGCAGTACTCACTAACTCCAACATACCCGATTGATTTAATGGATTTGGTTAGTGCGATTTGTGCAGAATTAGGTTGGACTTTGAATGCAACAAGTTTTCCAAACGATGATTTAGAGATTGCTTCAGAATTATTCTCAGAATCAAAACTAACTTATCGACAGATACTTGACCAAGTTGCTGAAGCTTCTGGAAGTACGATTTATTTTTCAGGAGATGATGAACTACATTTCAGACAAGTTGAGGTTTCGAGTTTAGATGAAACACTTGGACTTGCTGATATGTTCTCTATTAAGTTAGAGCCAAAATACACAGACATCAATCAGTTGGTTGCTAGTAGAATGCCACAGGAAGATAATATTCTGGTAAAAGATGACGCTAACATTGCATTAAATGGTATCAAAGAATTACGAATTGTGAATAACTTAATCATTGATGGAGACAGAGAAACTCATTTACCAGTAATATTCGCTGAACTTCTAGGACTTAACTTCTACCCATGCGAAGCAAAGACGGTTGGACTTGGTTACTTCGAAGTAGGAGACAGAATTTCAGTACCAAACGGAGCAGGAACAGGACACGAAACTGTTGTAATGGAATACGAGGTTGTAATGGACGGAAGCTTGAGAGAAACTTTGAAGTGTTTTAGTCCTGATAAAACTTATACGAATCTAGCTTATGCAGGAGTAGTCGGTCAGGTTATCAAGAACACAGAAATCAAGGTCAATAAACAACAAGGTGAAATTGATTTAATCGTTTCAGAACTTGGTGATGTGGCAACTATTCCAAGACAAGCTGAACCACCCGAAAGTCCTGAAACAAATGATTTGTATTTAGATACAGACGATAATTTACTGTACAGATATGACGGTTCAGGTTGGGTTGCGTCAGGAATTACAAGTGCAGAAGTAAATATTATTGCGTCAGGAATAACAAGTAGTGTTAGCGACTTATCGGGATTGATTAATATGCTGGAAGAAACTAGCGATGAACACGCAGAAGATATTGAAGATTTAACAGGAAGTGTTGCGACATTAGAACAAACAGCAACAGCATTAGAACTAACGGTTGAACAATTAGGTGGTGTCAATTTGTTAAAAAATTCGGTTGGGTTGAAGGGTGACATTAAGGAATGGCAAGAATTAGATGAAAATGGTGATCCATTAGATGCAGACAATGATGGAACAATTGTGCAGACAAGTGATGTTGAATTGAACAGTGAAAGTGGAAGTGCAATTTCAATCACAGATCAATATATTTTGCAGACATTAACAACAATTGAAGGTGAATTATACACAGTTTATTGCAGGTTTAAGAAAACAGACACGACAAATGTGAACATAACAGGGATTGGTGATGTAGAATTGGCAGGTGATGATGATGTGTGGACAGTTTTCAAATATCAATTCACAGCAGGTGGATCAAGCACAACAATTAAGTTCATCACAGGTGCATTGATTACATGTGTTTTAACAGACATGGTTGTGAAGATTGGTGATTGCTCAGGTTGGACACCTGCACCAAACGAAATATATGGTGCAAATTACAGGTTTGACAAAGATGGTTTTGAAATCACAAGTTTGACAAACAGCTTCAAAAGTTTATTGGACAACACAAAATTTGCAGTGTATGACACAGCAGGTGGTGACAGGATTATCATGTATGTTTCCAAAGATGAAGCATTGATTACACAAGCAACAATTCAGGAACAATTAACAGTTCAAAGGTATGAAAATTCAGCAAGTGCATTAAGGATTATACCAGTTGATGATGGTGCATTCTTTGTTATAAATGACTGATGAAGGAAATATATAAACAAACAAAATTCGACAATTATGAAGCAAGTAATTTGGGAAATGTGCGGAACAAAAAAACCAAAAGAATTAGGAAAGTAGTAAATAGTTTTGGTTATAACAGGTTGTGTTTGTGTGTAAACGGAAAAACATTCATGTATTTTGCACACAGGTTGGTTGCAGAAACATTTATCAAAAAGACGGGTGATGTTGTAAATCACAAAGACGGAAACAAAATGAATAATAATATAGGAAATTTAGAATGGTGTAGTCACAAGGAAAACACAATTCATATGTACAGAAGTGGCATTTGTAAAAAGAAGATAACCAAAGAACAAGCAGAAGAAATAAGAAGATTATGCAAAGAAGGTGTGAAAGGAATAAATATTGCAAAAAGATTTGGAATTACAAGTGGAACAGTATCGGGTATAAAACATAATTATTATTGGAAATAAATGGCATTAAGTGGAACAATAAATGGAACTTACAAATGGCAACCGTCAGATAGATGTTACCCATTTATCGCTTGGTTTGGAACACAAAGCGTTGCAGGAAACTACACAGATGTTCTAGCGAAACATTACTTTCAGAAGGTCAACACAGCATATAATTTCGGAACAAGACAAGGACGGTGTGATGTAAGCGTTAACGGTGATAATGCCACAACTTACCCATCATTTAATGGAAGTATCGGAAACACAACACCGATTTTGTTATACGAAAGAACTGTTCGGGTCTATCACAATTCAGACGGAACAAAAAGCACATATATTGGCGGTTCTTGGAATGATGATGACTACACAGATTTTTCAGACATTTTTGGTGCAACTAATTTTGGTGCAACAGTCACATTGGATGCAATTCCAAGAAAAGCAACAGTTACAAGTACAGCAAATTTCACAATTGGAAATAACATTCCTTTAACGATTACCAACAATGCAAATTTATGGTTGAAAGCGACATTTGCAATTTGGGATGGATCAGCATATGTGGATATTAAGACACAGACATTGGGACAGGTTACATCAGGAACTTTCACATTTGATGCAGGACAGATTAGTGACATTTATGCAGAAATGCCAAATGTTACATCAGCAAATTGCAGGATTAGGTTGAACACATATGCAGACAGTGGTTATGCAACAGATTTGGGTTACAATGACAAAACAGGAACAGCATCAATTGATCAGACAGCAAACAAACCAACCTTCACAACATTTACATTGGAACAGCAGTCAAAGACACATGACAATGTGGACAAGTACACAAACACATTGGTTTCAAGTGATTTGGCAACATTAACAGATAGCACAGCAAAGTTTATCAAAGGATATTCAAAGGTCAGGGCAATTGTCACAAGTGCAAACAAAATGGTTGCATTGAACAGTGCAACAGCAGTCAAATATAGGCATGTAAACGGATCACAATACAAGGAAGAAAATTACAGTGCAGACAGCACAGTCAATTTGGACATCGACAATGTATTGGTAAATTCGTTTGCAGTCACAGCATATGACAGCAGAAGTTTAACAACAACAGTTTCAGGTCAGACAATGTCAAACATGGCAGATTATGCAGGTGTGACATTGTATGGTTTGACATTGGCAAGAACAAATGACATTGATGCAGAAACAACATTAAGTTTTGAAGGAACATACTGGAAGCAATATTTTGGTGGTGGAACAAGTGGAACACAGAACACAATAACAGCACATTATAGATTTAAGGAAACAACAGAAGCATGGGGCGCACAAAGTTGGACAGCAATCACAGTCACAGACACAGATGGTGCCTTAAGTTTTTCAGACACGGTTGATGGTGATTTAGGTGCAACAGGATTTGATGCAGACAAGTCGTTTAATATTGAAGTTAGAATTTTTGACAAAATAACAAATGCGATTGTTGAAGGAACATTGTCAGTTGGAACACCAGTTGCACATTTCACAAAGTCAGGTGTTGCGATATTGGACAGGTATGACGAAACAGTAGGTGGAAGTCTGCAAGTGGACACGATAAATGTGATGGAAGCAATCAGAAGTGGTTGGTTTCCAATCTATGACACTTGGACTTATGCAAGTGCAACAACAATAACAGTACCAGCAGGTGCAACAAGTTTGTACGAGCGTGGAAAACACATCAGAATTACACAGTCAGGAACAGAAACAGAATATATGATTTATGTGGTTGCAGATACATTACTTACGATTTACCCAGTTACTGGTGATACAGGAATTGCCAATAGTGCAATATCTAACATTAAATATAATTATACAAAACCTTTCAGGATTGGTTGTTTATTAACACAAAGTTCAGGACAAGCAATAAACAATAATACATATACAACTTTAGATTGGACAACAGAAGTTTATGACTATGGTGGTATGCACGCTTCTTCCGGTGCTACCGGCAGAATTACAATTCCTATTACTGGAATATATGATGTTTACAGTACTTGCTCAATACCAGTCACATCAACGTTTGATGCTGATTTGTACCTACGGGTAACAGGAACGGTAAATTATACATACACATTCCCATTGAACACTACAAGAAGAAGTGCAGTAGCATTTTCAGGAGCAAAATTATTATACAAAGATGATTATATTCAATCGATTTATTATCATAATGTAGGAAGCACACAGACGACAACAGCAGGTTATACCAGTTTCGGTTGTCATTTGTTATCGATAGTATAAATTTATTCAAAACAAAGATGAATGACGAACAAGACAGAAATCAAAGAAAACACAGATAACATCAAGGACATTAGGAAGGAATTTGTTTTGTTAGAAAAACGAATGACAGAAAATGAAACCAATTATAAATTGATGAACAAAGACCTTTCAACGATTCAAAAATTAGTATATGGAGTTGTCAGTATTATATTAACAGCGGTTGTAATTGCAATTACTTCTAACGTGATAAAATGAAAAGTATTATGAGAAAAATTAAGTACGAATTAAACCAACGAAAGGTAATCGACAATCTGTCGATGTTTGTTATCGTTTGGACCTTGGGATTGTTGATAATTTACGGAATTATAACTCTGTACCCATTTAAGATTGTGAGATTCAAGAAAGTAGACCCATTGGGTAGAGGAATTTATCTAGTCGAAGACAAGACAATCGAAGATGGAGAATTGTTGAGATACCACGTTCAATTCGAAAAGCTTTCGGACAGACAAGGAACTCTGTCTTGTTTCTTTGAAGATGGAATATTATTTCGGACACCATCAACGGTTAGTAATCAGCCAAAAGGAACTAGAGATTTTATTCAAGCGATTGAAATTCCTTCTACTTTGCCAAGTGGGAAATACAGGTACGGTTGTTTGGTGAGTTATGAAATGTACTTCGACCGAGTAGTTAATTATATGTTCTACACAGATGAATTTGAAGTTATAAAAAATGAACAGAATTAGAGACTTAATCATAATCGCAGGAATTTATTTTTTAGTTCTAGTGCAGGTCTATTTTTTATTTCGTCATTATTTATCGATATGAAACTAGGAAATTTTTTCACAGGAAATGTTTTTACGATTAGCCAAAGTCCTCACGGAGCATTACAAGGAGGAAAAGCGATTGACTGCGTACCCACTTCTGGAACACGAGTGATAGCTCCTTGCGATATGGAAATCTATTACAGAAAAAATGATTTAGGACATCAGTCGTATTCTTATGCAAGAGGAAACGGATTCAGAATAATATTCGTTCACGCAATGTTAGAGAAAACAGGATTCGTAAAGAAAGGAACTGACATCGGTTATTTAGCAACAGGAGGAGCTTTACATTTACACACAGCGATTGAAGTAAACGGAGTTTGGGATTGCGTTCTGAACTATATGGAAAGAACAATCGAGTTAAGATTAACAGCAGGATTTTCTTCACAACATTGGAAGTCTTGGTCAAGTTGGAGTGATAAACAATTACCAGATTCAGTTTCAACAGAAAAATATTGTATGCCATTGTCGGACTACAATTACGGAAAAGAAGCTAATCTAGCGTTCTTCCAAAAGTACGCAGACGCAAACGCACACAAAACTATGGACGGTTTCTTGTGGTATGTGAAGCACGGAGTAACAAGATTCTATCAACTACTTTCAGAGAAAGACACAGAAATTGAAAGGTTGAGCAAAGTTGAGCAATTCTTAAATGCAGAAGTTTCAAAACTTAACGCAAGTATCGGAGGACTTACAACAGACAGGAATAAATACAAAGCAATGGTCGAAGAAAGCCAACCAGAAATAGAAAGTCTCAGAGCAGAAAAAAATACATTAAAAATCGAGCTAGAAGGTATCAAGAAAGAATTAAGTGATACTACCTTGAAGTTAGATATAGCGAACAACGAACTCGACAATGTAGCTCCAAAAATGCAAGGTTATGAAAATGAACTTATTGCATTGAGAACGAAAGTAACTTCTCAAGCTCAGGAGCTTACAAGACTGAATGAAATCATTAAAAAGAACAAAGAGAACAAAGGAGTTTCACTTGCTGAGTTTTTACAAGGACTAATCGACAAAATTACTAAACGCTAATTTTATTTTTTAATTTTAATTATGAAACTACTAGAAAGCACAAGACAAGGATTCGATAAGATTCCTACACCCGCAAAAATTATTGTCTATTCTGGAATAGCTTTAATCGTTGCGACTTTAGTTCAAGACATCGAAGCAATCGAAGGAGTTTGGGTTAAGTATCTATCAATCGTGTTAGGTATTATCACCAATCTTCTGACTTGGTTACTTCTATCTCTTAAAGACGAAACAAAATGAACAAAATTATTTCAGGTTTTCTTTACGGACTAGGAGGAACAATAGCGTATTGGCTATTTAACTTGATTGTAGGAGTTTTTGGTCTATGACGGAGGTTGGCAAAAGTACCGAACCAGAGAGAGAGCTTTTCGGCTCTCTTTTACTTTACGGTGGTTTGGCGGTAACTGGCTTACTGTTAAGTCAATTCGCATTTACTTCAAGAGTTAGAGAACAAATTCTTAAAAGAGATGGTTACAAGTGCGTGGAAGAAGGAAACGGAGAATGTATTGGCGGACTTGAAGCTAGTCATCTTGACCATAATCGAGATAACAAGTGGTACAACGACCCAGAAAACGGAATCACGTTGTGTACTAAACATCATTATTATCAGCATATTCGAGAAGAAGGTCGAAACGGACTGATTAAAAAACACAACCAGTATGCCATTCAAAAACTGAAAGAGAGGTTACTTGGTTACATAAATTTTGATAATCTTAATTTTTAATATTTTTAAATGGAAGGAGAAAGCAGAGGTTATCAATGGACACCAGATATGTTCAGACAGATAGAGAACGATTCAATATTCGCACAAGGAATTTTACTCGATGACGCTTTAGGTTACCCAATTCAACAGACAGGAAATGTTGTTAGATGGTGTGCAGTCAAAGGAGATGTTGAAGATTGGAGCATATATTATCAGCCACCATATTTAGGACAGTTAGCTTGGAGCTTTGAGGAGGTGAAGCAAAACGGAGATAAACTTCATCACCCAGTTTGGATTGGAAAGCTCGTACCGTGCGATAATAAAATGAGAGGACTATACAGACAATGAACGAGACATTAAACCAAGTTCCGAGATGGAGATTTGAAATGATTGAGCATTTAAGACCTGCTACTATTTTCGATTGGGGAGTCAATGATGAATTTATATGGAGTGCCTACAGAACTACATCAGGCTGGATTGCCAAAAGAAGCAGAGACGATGGCAAAAGTTGGAACGTAAAAAAAACAGCAGTAATGGGAGAAGTTCTACACCCAAGAACAGCGTTGTTTTTGATTAACGGAGAAATGGAAATGCTTGGCGATTACATTAACGATTGATACAATTAATTGGCAGAAAAAAGTGAATGGGTAAGAGAAAAGGACTACGGGCAGAGTCCTTTTTTCATAAGTGTTCTCAAAAGAAAAACGAGAAAAAAGAAAAAGCCACTTGATTAAGAGTGGCTTTTATCTTATTCTATATTTCAGATTATGAATAATAAATGATAACAGAAAAAACTCAAAACTCAAAACTCCAGAAAGAAACAAGCAGAAACAAGTCGCTATTAATTGGCGATTTTTTTATGCGTGTTTTACGCAGAGTACTAGACTTAAAAGTGGCAAGGACGCTAAGTCTCGGCTGACCACTTAAAACATAAGAAAAGGCATTCTAGTTATGCAGAGCAGGAGAGCCAAAGAACTAGCGATGGTCTCAAAGCATATAGGATTGAAGAAAATTAGAGGTTGATACCTGAATCTTGGTTAGTGATAGAGCGGGGAACTTTTGTACTTCTCTAGAGTCCGCTCTCCTCAGTTTACAATGGACTGGGCTGAAGTAGAGATAGCTTTCACCGACATAAAAACGGAAGAATGAAAGCGAAATACGACATTGCTTTACTCTGTAAGGTACGACCGTTTTCTAGCTCAAGGTCTTAAGCATAAATATTAAAAACAAAACAATGCAAACAACATTTCTAAATAACACTTTTACTGATACAGAATTAGAATTTAGTAGTAAAAAAGGTAAAGGAAGGCTAATATTAAGAATTATATCTAGTAGTGGATTGCCTGAGAGTTTACATAGTTCCATATTGTCGTTAAAGAACGCAGGAAAGATAAAAGATATTGATGATTATATTTATTTGAAACAAAAAAGACACGATTCAGTAATGTTAGAATTAGTAAAGAAATATAAAAATGAAGCTGAAAACTTAATTAAGAAATGAAAAGAGAAACATTACTCAAGAAAGATTTAAAAGAATTAAAAAAAGTGGCTCAAAGAGCTTTTAATAAATGGGTTAGAGAAAGAGATGGTTTTAATTGTTTAGCTTGTGGCAGATATTCTGAAAAGATGGACGCTTCTCATTACGCTAGTCAAGGAAGTTCTGGTTATTTAAGATACCACCCACATAATGTGAACAATACTTGTTGGTCTTGTAATAGATTTAAAGGAGGAAACATAATAAGTTACAGACAAGGACTTATTGGGAAAATTGGTGAGGACAAAGTTTTATGGATTGAAACAAACAGGTTTAAATTGCACAAATATTCCAAAGAACAGTTAGTAGAAATAATAGACCATTGCAAACATAATACAATGAGTGTGTCCTGTTGGAACGAGATCATGTCTTCTTAAAAGAAATTTCCTGAATAAACGACAATTTTGACGCTTTAGATAGTTAAGGTATTTTCTATGTATGATGACTTGACGTTTTGTATAATATATTGTATAATTGATTATATCAATTATTAAATAATACAATAGATAGTTTAATTTAATTTATTTATTTTACAAAATGCAAAAAATATACGGAAGAAATTTCAGCGAAACAACAGTAGCTGAAGTCGTCAACGAATCAGATGAGAATTTGATAGTTGATTGGAAGAATTTTACCTTTTATTTTCTAAAAGATGATAACGAAACAAGGTTGGCAACATTGTCCAGAATGTGGAGATGAAATAGAAGAAGTTAGTGATGACGTTTATCATTGCGAGAAATGTGATTTCGGTTTTACAAAAGATGAACTTTTTGCCTTTTGGAAAAAGCAGGACGAACACGATGACTATGACAGAATGAGAGATTTAGAGTTGTAAGTTAATTTAATATTTAGTATAATTTATTTATTAATTACCTAACAAATGGAAAAGAAAAAAGCGGTGAAACAAACACCCGAAAAAATAAAGGAAAAGGAACTGTCAATTCACGATAAACTGGTTAAGATTCAAAGCGAATTAAGAGTTCCTAAAAACAATTATAACAAATTCTCCAACTTTTATTACAGAAGTGC
>OEIV010000237.1_pt1 | contig 34315 bp, 39 predicted proteins | sample 1539231 | NCBI WGS metagenome assembly OEIV01 (sample SAMN03794762, study PRJEB22550) | activated sludge metagenome | feature: wastewater treatment plant; material: activated sludge; isolation source: Wastewater treatment plant of a petroleum refinery complex | place: Argentina: Buenos Aires ... | reverse complement strand
AAGAAAAAGCCGACAAGATATTTTTGAATGAACAAAACGACATCGAGTCGCTCCGACGGCGTATTGAAGATGAATTAATGCTTGCGCGAGGGTGATTTGACGCCACGTTCGGCAAGTACAAATAACTGACGCATTGCGTCGGCAATCTGTGGACTTTCAATGATCATACCTATGGCTTCTTCTCCGAAAGATATAATACTTGTCTTGTCGCCGTACGTACTGAGTTCAACTTTGCTGGTGTAGTCGGTAGCATTCATCTTTGTGCGGACAATTTTGTATTTCTGATCTGTTGCCGGATTCCACATTTTTATATCTGAGCTTGCATTGAGCATGTGGGTCGTTATACCAAGTTTCGCACGCTTATCTTTGTAAGTCAGATAATAATCAAGCGACATTAGGTCTTGATCATGTGGAGAACGAATCACGTAGATATCCTTACCGGTCCTGAGCGTGTCATTGTAAATCTCTTTTATGGCATCAACCCCTTGGTAGAACTTGACGCCAGGTTGTTCTGAGAATGTATAGAAATAGTTGAGTAGGTTCGGCATTGCGCTCTGAATGGTACGCTCTTGTTCTAAAGCTTTTTCTCGATTCGTGCGAGCCATTTTTTCTAATGCGACCGGATTTTCCACGCGGTACACAAACTTTTTCTTCACATCTTGTTTTTTCGCTAGTTGGAACTCTACCAATTGATCAAGTACTGCATATGCGTTTGTTCGAGTGAGCGACAATTTTTGGGCGAGTTGTGGGGGAGTAAGGGTACCGTTCCTCACGAGCAAAATATATGCTTTTGATTGGGTTTCGTTTAAGCCAAGCTTCTGCAGTGTTGCGCTATCCATGTATGTATTCTAGTATAAGAATAACAAAATGTCAATAATAAATTGACAAACATTAGTTCTAATAACTTCTTAATAACATAACTTAGTCAAGATAAAATTGACTTAATGCTCATATGATTGTATGATATCGCGGTTATCTTAAGGAGAAAGATTGTGAGTAAGAAATGGGTCTCACTTGGTGAGATATATGTTAATCCTGACGGCAGTAATATGCACCCCCATGCTGAATATCCGATTGTAGGCTACGAAGTTGATATAGAGCATGATGGTGCGGTCGTGCATCATGTCACGTTTCAAAAACAGGTCAGGGGAGAAGAAGTGTTCATGGATGGAAAAATGCGCTGCATTCGTTCGGTTACACGTATAGTTGACGAAACGGTCCAAACTCGTAACAGTCCTACTGATCGATGGCGACTATTCGGTGGCAAGCTCGTTGAGTTTCGACCGCACGGTCCTTCACTACTTGATATGGCAGAATATGACATATACTTTGAACATCCTTCGCCAGAGCGAATGACCGCAATTCGTGCAGCACTTGGCTCAATAAGCCATTCGGTAACTGATACCTATAGGCCAATAGTGGATGGCAACGGGAATTTTACCGTCAACCCTGTACCGGTACCCGTCGCGAAGACTTCTTAACGCAAACAGCATAAGCGCATTGACAAAATAGCAAAAATTTGCTATAATTTAATCTGTTAATTCAAAAATAAAAAATCATGACCGAAACCACCCACGCCACTCCTGCTGACGCTGCACCTAACGAACCGCAGCCGGTGAGGTTTGTTCCTTTTCCTGTCGCTCATCGCACTGAACTATACGAAACACTAAACAGTAGCGGTGCCTCTCCAGAAGCTGTTGAGCAGGTAATGGGGCAGCTCGCTTCTCAAGATGTGCTTGATAGGCAGGGGCGAGTAGATGAATATAAAAAGCGTGCGCACACTGAAGATGAACTTACAGAGTCGAACCACAAACTCTATCATGCAGAAAACGAGAATGAACAGCTCAGGCGTGAAAATAGATTTGATACGCTCACCGGTCTCTTTAACAAAAAGCACTTTGAAGGTCAGGTACGTAAATATATTGAAGAGGGCAAATCTTTTTCGGTTGTATTGATGGACCTTGATGGGTTTAAGCAACTGAACGACACAAAAGGGCATAATGCTGGTGACGAGATACTGCGCGCAACTGGGAAGGTACTCCGAGAACAGCAGTTTGTTAGTTTGCGTGAGGGCGATTTTGCAGCCCGTCTTGGTGGCGATGAATTTGCAATATTTGTACACACTGGATTTAGCGGAAACGATCGTCGTTTCGAAAAGTCAGGGCAAGAAGCACGTAAAGGATTTGTAAATCGACTAGACCATGCGGTACACTCAGCGGCTGAAATGACCCATGCAGGAGCAGATATATATATGAGTGCGGGAGCTGCGGATCATTATGAGGGAGAGTCGTATGAAGAGCTCATGCATCGCGTCGATGAGCTGATGTACGATTCAAAGACATCCAAAAAAGCACATCGTGAACTTGTTCAAGCGAGGGATAAAAACCAATTACCAACCAGTGCTTATGTAGAATTAGATGGTCTCGGAGAAGTTAACTACCGTGGCGAGAAGTGGCAAGTCTATAACACCAACAACCTTCAGTCAAAAATAGAGCGTTATTTCATAGATGCGGACGCAATAAAAGAGGGCAGAAACGACGATGCTTTCAAAGATCCCCTCTCTGTAGAAACCTCACGGTTTATTCATGTTTTTGAAAGATTCGGAAAAGATCATCCAGCGCTTTGGAAGCGATTAGAACGTCTCGCTAAACAAAAACAGACGCACATTGATTCCGTTCGAAATAGCGAATCACCTATACCAATAGCCGATAGGCAGGCTAACTTCATGGAATGGATGCTGAACACAGAAGTAGAACGTAAGGTTTTGATGACCGCAGCATATGGATTTATGAAACGTATCGTTATGCAGAATCGAGTCTCACACCCCGAGGAAACCCTCCTTCCTATAGACCTCATTAAATAACATTGTATAGTCGTATCATCTCGGGTATGAAACATGCTAAACTTGAGGCATAAGCGGGATATATTTTTATGAGAAAACATAAGCAAGCTATGCCTACGTCATCGCCAACTTCTGAATCTATCGTAGTATCAAATGAGATACCGGAAACTCAATTTACGCAGAGCAATGTAATCAACAAGAAAAAAATTGCAATTTTTCTGAGTCTTTTGGTTGTAATCATAACCGCGGGAGTGCTAATGCTAAAATCTTCCGAAAAGATTGAACTGACCAGCTATACAAGCGAGAAGCAAGGATTTTCGATCAATCAGCCAAAAGATTGGGTGGTCGATGAGCTAAACGGTGGTGGTATCTCAAGCACAACATTCTCTGAACCGTACGATGTCTACGACACCTCAGAAGATGCAGCCGATTTAGGATTGCTTTCGGTTGAAAAAGCCGACGCATCTGCTGGAAACCCGAAAATTTCTAAAGAGGATTATTTTGCACTGTATGGCAATGCGGTGAGCGATGCAGTTAAAAAGGGTAAAGATGATACAAACCCTGACGCAGAATACCCGCTTTCATCGAGTCAAAAAGAAGCTAAGGTAGATGGGCATGATGCGCTTGTTATCGAAGCAGATATGGCTAATTTCTTGTTTACTGCGGGCGAAAACGGCAAGAAGCACACGGCTCTCGTATGGGTAAATGAATCTTTGCAGTATACAATCATGCTTGCGACGCCAACGTCAGACAAAAATGTCGGCAATGAGTGGGACAACATCCTCGCCAGCTTTAAAGTCAATCAGTAGCCGTTAGCAATTACGTTTAGCTTTGTTACAGCGTATACTGGAGTAATGGTTGAGACGAAGACAGAGCGGAAAAAGTTAGCGATTATCGACGGGAAGAGTGTTTTTTATCGTGGCTACTATGCCATGCCGAATTTGAGTACTAAAGATGGCACGCCGACCGGTGGAGTATACGGTTTTTGTGCGATGGCGCTTGAGCTCATCAAGCGCTACAAGCCTGACTATGTCTGCGTGGCGTGGGACAAGCCAAAGACGAATATACGTAAGCGACTGGCGATTTATCCTGATTACAAAGCAGGGCGCAAGCCGGCACCGCCAGATTTTTATGCGCAGATTCCGATACTTCATGAGGTGCTTGAAGCCTTTAACTGGCCACTGTATGAATATGATGATTACGAGGCAGATGACATCATGTGCTCACTATCAAAGAAGGCCTCTAGCGAAGGTATCGAGACAATGCTTATCAGTAGCGACCTTGATATGCTCCAGTGTCTCGGCCCACTCACGCATATGTACGCGCTCAAAAAAGGTCTGACCAATATTGAGCGTTTCGACCCAGAAAGCTTTGAAGAGAAATATGGGGTGCGGGTTGAACAATTTTTGGATCTGAAGGCACTCAAGGGAGATGGTTCAGACAATATCCCTGGTGTGCCGGGTGTAGGCGAGAAGGGTGCAGCGGAGTTACTACGCCAATACGACACGCTGGATGGGGTGTATGAAAACGTTGCGCTGGTTAAGGGTGCGCTTGCTAAAAAGCTGGAAGCAGGCAAGGATTCTGCGTATATGAGCAGGGAAGTTGCTCGTTTGTTTGATGACGCGCCGGTGCCACTCGACCTTGAACAAATGGATGTGAATAAATTAGATACTGCACAGCTTGCAAGCATATTGAAGCGGCTGGAATTCCGCTCACTATTGCAAAACTTACCGGAGGGGATGCGGGCCAGTAACACTGAGCAGATAGCCCCGGCAAGCAGTACACACGAGCTCCACGTACCTGCGGTGGTGCATGTGACTGATGCTAAAGGCGTGGCAAGTATCAAGCTGGAAGGTGATGTGGTTTTGCACGCGCGCAGTGCGGGAAAGCACGGTGAAAAGCCGACCATTTTACTTTTGGCTGACTCAGAAACTTGTTATGCAATCGACCTCCGTAAAATCTCAGATATCAAACCTCAGATTTCAACTATCATACCGACTGCAGTCATCGGTTACGATTTAAAAAACAGTCTTAAAGTACTATTAGAGCTCGGAGTAGAGACACTACCGCGTGTCAGTCATGACTGCTTGGTAGGTGCATTTATCGTGAATTCACTTCGACGCGACCAGTCTCTGAGTGAGCAGGCAAGTAATGATCTCGGTTATGAGGTTGAGCTGGAAAATCTTGATGATGATGAGTTGCTCTCCAAAGCTGGCGAAGTTGTCGCGGTAATACGAGAACTTGCCAATTTGCAGGGTGAACAAATGAGTGAAGTCACAAGCCTTATTAAGCTCGCTGAAGAGGTCGATTGGCCGGTCATACCGGTGCTGGCACGGCTCGAGCGGGCAGGTATGAAACTCGACCCGCCGTTCTTTGCAGAACTTTCTGAACAGCTCGCCGACCAGATAAGCGATGTTGAACAAACGATTTATGGACATGCTGACCAAGAGTTTAATATCTCGAGTCCGAGCCAGTTGAGCGAAGTATTGTTTGTGAAATTAGGCTTGCCGGTGAACGTCACGAAGAAGGGTAAAGCTGGGCATTACAGTACTGCAAGTAACGTGCTGGTGAAGTTGAAGGACGCGCACCCGATTATCGCCTGCATTGAACAATATCGTGAATATACGAAGCTCAAGAGTACCTATGTTGACCCACTGCCGACGATGGTAGATGCGAAGCACCGTGTCCACAGCACCATGAACCTGACGATTGCAGCCACGGGCCGGCTGTCGAGCATCGACCCGAACTTGCAGAACATACCGGTACGGACGGAACTTGGGCGGAAGATTCGCGAAGGATTTGTCGCAGAGAAGGGCAATATGATCATTAGCGCTGACTACAGCCAGTTTGAGCTCCGTATCGCGGCTGCCATGGCGCAAGACGAAGCCATGATTGCATCGTTTAACGAAGACCGAGACATTCATACTGAGACAGCTGCACTCATTCAGGGCGTGCCACCAGAAGAAGTTACCAAAGAAATGCGCTACGCTGCCAAAGCAGTGAACTTCGGTATCTTGTATGGGCAAGGTGTACACGGTCTAAGTGAAGGCACGGGGATTAGTTACGCTGAAGCCAAGCAGTTTATTGATAAATATTTCGAGGTCCGACCAAAGCTAAAGGGCATGATTGAGCGATTCCGCGCAGAGGCCAAAGACCGTGGCTATGTTGAAACAGTCATGGGACGCCGGCGCCCGACGCCGGACGTGCAGAGCAGTAACTTCGCCATTCGCGAAGGCGCATACCGCGCTGCCATAAATATGCCGATTCAGGGTAGCGCGGCTGACCTTACCAAAATGGCGATGGTCAAACTGCAGGCGCAGTTTGAAGAAAAATGGAAAACGGAAAAGGAAATAGGGGATAGACCACAGCAAATCATGCAGATACACGACAGCATTATGGTTGAGTGCAAAGAAGCAGACGCCGAAGCCGTCAGCGCCATGATGAAAGAAACCATGGAGCAAGTCTACCCAAGCCTTGGTGTAAACCTCCGCGTAGACGTGAGCGTAGGCAAAAATTGGGGCGAGCTCTAAGGTGTGGTTTAACATACTTAGCTTAATAGTCACATCTTTTATTGCGATTATTTCTGCCACTTGGTTTTCCTCAAGACAAAACAGTAAAGTGCTAAAACAGAACCTCAGAATCAAGATTTACGAATTATTTTGGAATTCAATTCAAGACGTTTCGAATTCGTTGGCGGTTCTTCCAACAAAGGCGACTCTAGGACTTGATTTTCTTAAAAATTCGATTGATTCACACGCAAATTTCGGGGAATCTCAAGCTGATTTTGATTCACGCAGAAGAAGTTTAATTAGCAGCTGGGTTAAGGAATATGACGAATCATTAGATGAAATACAAAAGTACCAAATTAGACTTCATCAACTATGGGAACAATATGAGCCAGTTATCCATAATCTCAACATAGCTTTTAGAACATATATCGAAGAGAGCAGAAAAATAACTGACGTCAGACTTAACCCGGTAGTCAGTCCCTGGGATTTAGATATTACTGATTTCGATAAGATATATAAACCACTTCGAAATCAAAACGAGGAACTTACCAGAAATGCTATGTCTCTTTTGGTCTATGGAATTGATCTTGGAAGAATGCTACAGGAAGAATTAATTGCAGAACATTTTGATTTCATACCTATTCATAGAGGGGAGGGCGCGCAGGAAGGATATGAACTGACGCGAACGGGCCTCGTACCTGTTAAAGTCTTTTCGGGCTTGAGAAAAATTACTAGTTGAAATGAATAACTTAGGGATTTTATCAATTATTATTTGTTGGGCGGGGCTTTTCTTTTTGATTTGGAGGTGGAAAGGGAATAGCTCTATGACATTTAGTCAACACGCAGCGCGACAGAAATCCTCAATAATCTATTATGCAATTTTATGGTTGTTTGTCCTGCCACCATTTTACTGGTTTTTGATGTATCCTTTTGCCGAGAAAACCGAATTAGGAATACTGTTTAAGATTCTCGTTTCCGTGTGCTCAATTGCTATGCTAATGGCAGCTTTAATTCCTGAGACTTATGGATGGAAGCATAAAGTTCATCGCATCTCTGCGTATTTGATGGCGTATACAATGTGCCCAATCGTACTGCTAATTGCAACTGAAGCGAACATATCTACTACAGCAACTATCATCACATGGGTTATCGGACTAACGATGCTTTTTGGTGTGACTAAATCAATAACCGAGAAGAGACAACATTCAGACAAAACGCTAATATACCAAGCAACCTATAGTGCACTTTTCCATGTAGCGATTTTACTTGCGTATTACTTGTAGCTCCCCAGCCTAAAACACAAAAACCGAGAAGCTGAAGCTAAAAACTTCTGAATCATTTCCGAGGACCAGTCAAAAGTCTTCCTATTAAAAAACCACTTTTGACCGCTTGCCGTTCCGCAAGGAACAGAAGATTTTAGATTCTGGTTCATCGTTATTTTTTTGTCCGGCTGCGGACTTTTTGCATACTTTTGTGACTGCAGACAAAAGTATGGCGTGGGGTAAAAGGGGCATGGCACTAGCCCCTTAGAGAAATGTATTAAGCTTTTTAAATTCCCAAAATAAAGTTACTATTCATAAACAATGAGAGAAATATTAATAATCGCCGGAGGCGTCACCTCAGTCCTTGGAGTATTGCCATACCTGCGCGACGTCATCAGAGGCAAGACTAAACCGCGTGTTGTGTCGTGGCTGACATGGACGGTGCTGACGGCAATTGCGACTGGCGCTGCGCTGAGTGACAAGGCTTACGCAAGTGGTATTTTGACGCTTGCAGGTACGCTTGCGACAGGTTCGGTTGTGCTTGCGGGTCTAAAATACGGCGATAAGAAATTCGAACGCTTTGATATCTTTTGTCTGACGGGCGCACTAGTAGGTTTGGTGCTTTGGCTGACATTCGGCTCACCGGAAATCGCAATAATTGCGACGGTTACGATAGATTTTATTGGTGCGATGCCGACGCTACGTCACAGCTGGAAAAAGCCTCATGAGGAAACAGAACAAGCGTTCATCATCTCATCATTTGCTGCATTTCTATCTTTGCTTGCGGTTGAACAAATAAGCATCACCAACCTCGCTTTTCCGCTGTATTTAACCCTCATGAATGCTACGATAGCGAGTGTCGTCGTGACTCGTAAAAGAGAAAATAAATAGTCATGAGAGCCCTTGTCTTAGCATCTTTTTTACCGTTCTGGGTGCTCGTCATATATATCCTGAATAAGTGGCCTAAAAACGGCAAACACTCTTTTAGCATGCACGGCGCGGCTTCAAAGCGAAGCTACAGATTTTATGCACCAGTGGTTGCGTACTGTGGCATAAGTTATTTTGTATTTAACGTGCTGTGGTATATCGATAATTTGAAACTGGGTCTCGTTTATACAGTCTGTATGCATGCAATATCGTTTCTGCAGGTGCTGTTTGCAGTTGTGCCTGATAATCCGAAGAAACCAAGCATGCTACACCGCAACGCAGCTAATTTATGGGGAGTACTTCTGTTGCTAACTTTCATAATCACGCTTTATGATGCGCCGTTGAACAGGGTACAAATATTTAGCATACTTGCGACACTCGTTATTATGAGTTTTTGTGCTCTTAGGATATTCGGTGCGCTTGAAAAACACGAACACTACTTACGCTTTCAGCTAATCGGAATCGCCATCATCCACACAGGTATTATTTCACTAACCTACCTAACATAGTGTTCGTGTGCCCGTTCGTTAGTTGCTCGCCAGCATAAAGCAGAAAAACCGATGAGCTTGCCGCTCAGTTCTTCGAGTCATTGCCGAGGATCAACCACAATACTCCTTTTCAATAACTATTGTGGTCGCTTGCGTCCCGCAGGCACGGAGAAGTGAGTGACAAGCTCAGTCGCTGTTTTTATTGCCCGCTGCGGGGCGTTTTGGTTACTTTTACACCTGCAGGTAAAAGTAACTCGTAAGCGTGGCGCGAAAGCCACATCTATAAAAAGTGGTACAATCATGCAATGATTAAAGCCATTATCTTTGATTGTTTTGGCGTCATCTATCTCGACTACTTCGAGAAGGTGTATGCGCATTTTGGTGGTGATATCCATAAAGACGCAGCCTATTTGAGCAGTATGTTTTTTGAAGTCAGCAAAGGCACCATTGATTGGTATGAAGAATTAGCGCGAAAGTTCAATATCACACCAGAGGAGTGGAGAGAGGTCAAAGAGCAGTTCAGCACCTTCAACTTCGAGCTTCTGGACTATATAAATGAACTACGTAAGACATACAAAGTCGCAATGCTGAGCAATATCGGGCCAGAAGGTCTGGAACAGCATCTTGACCGCTCGGTCATAGAAGCCTATTTTGACGAGATTGTAGAGTCGGGGAAGATTGGCTATGCAAAGCCAGAGGCACAAGCATATGAGTATGTAGCTGACAAACTTGGTGTTCGACTTGATGAATGTGTCTTCACTGACGATCGTATTGAATACATTGAAGGCGCGCAAAGCGTTGGGATGAAAACAATTTTGTTCGAAAACACCGAACAGTTTATTCGTGATTTAGAGCATGTTTTCACTTCTTAAGACGTAAAGACAGAGACAACTGCGTCTGCCAATTCACCCAATGAATCTATGCAATACCCTCCTTCTTGAATTAACAATGTCGGCAATCCGAGATTTTTTATTGCCGATGCGATCGCACTATAGTCAGCAATGTTTAACCCAAATCCTGCTATCGGGTCATCTTTATACCCGTCAAATCCGAGAGATACAACCAGATAATCTGGTGAATATTTTTCTACACTTGCGAGTGCCTGATTTAGTGCTTTCTGGTACGTTGTCCAGCCGCAATGTTGCTCGACGATGAAATTGTGGTTATAGCCAAATCCAGCTCCAACGCCGCACTCATCACTAAATCCGTGTGTGTATGGGTATTGGTGTGCAGGGTTTGCGTGCACTGACACATACTGCACTTCATTACGATTATAGAAAATTTGTTGTGTGCCGTTTCCGTGGTGGTAGTCGATATCTAGAATCGAAACACGACCTTTTTGCGAAAGTGTGTGCGCCGCCACTCCAGCATTATTAAAAAAACAGTAACCTCCCATATAAGAATCGCCAGCATGATGGCCAGGGGGACGACAGAGCACATATACAGGATGGTTTAGTTCTGTAAGTAGTTCTGCGCCTGTAAGCGCCATATCGAGCGCTGATCGTGCAGCTTGCCAAGTGCCTCTCGTAAGCGGGGCATATGTATCGTGAATGTAGTTAGACGCAATACAATCACTTCTATTCTCTAATGAATGAGACAAAGTTTGTAGATAATTGCTATAACGCAAATCATGCATCGCTAAAGCAATTTCATCTGGATAGTGCATTGGTTCATGCCAAGTTATATCGCTTCTTTTCAGAAGTGTACGCCGTATTGTTTCTATACGGTCCGGGAGCTCGGGCATGTTAGTGGGCTCACCATCGTACAGTTCCAATTTTGGATGATGCTGAATGTGTGACTGGCTGTAAACTACGCGCATTGTAGTTCTCGATTCTCCGCTCTTCGGTACATCATCATTGTAAAATCGCGAAGAGGCCAATTATTTTTACCGTCATGTACTCCCACGTTTTGCACCAGGATTTGTGGCGCAAAAGATCTGTCTGGCACAACAAACCCAGCCTGATGTCCGCGCCTATCAGCACGTGATGCGTAATTGCACTCAGCAACGATGAGTGCATCCGGTATGTCTCGCAAAACTTGATTATGTAGATTGTGCAAAACTGGCAAAATGCTTCCTGCTGGTCTTGTTCGGTTTGGCGAACTTCGCCATTCGGTGCTTTCAACGAGGTGTATTGTTTTATTCAATCCAACAAGGTCGACTCGTTCCGCCATAGCTGCGCTGACAAATGCGCTTGGGTTAGCTGACCTATCATTTGCTTCAAGGCCAGAAAACCACAAGGTTCGATCAATGCCCGTTTGGGTATACTGTTGCATGATTGTTCTTGCGAATGAACGAATTTGTTCATGGGACCAGCCAAAGGTAGTTCCCCAGAGTTCGTGCAAAGACGCATATTGACTCGGGCCGATAATAGGCGAGGGGAGAGAACGTAAAGACGCTACGTTAATATCTAACGATTCTACACTTTGAAGTTCATCGTTTGTTTGTTGCACCATATCTTCTATGGGTTCAATCGTTCTCGATCTTACCCAGTTATTGTGCGCAAAAATTGCCAGTATCGAATCATCGCGATCATGCTCATCAAGTGGTATCACGACTTCAGGATGTAAGTTCCGATCAATCGATTCTTGTAACACTTCCAATGGGACTATAGCCCGTAGTACACCACGCGATACAATACGCCGACGCTCAACAATGGAAGTAATTCTGGTGAACAGGTTACTTAAGTTTTCTGCTGACTCAATCGGTTCATGTGGAGTGATGTAGAGTCTATTAAAACTCCGTCGTTCTACGCCAACACCTCCTGCGCTTGTTACAATTTCTTGTGTGTTCATTTTTTAATCTCCAAATTAAATAGTTAAAGAAAACTAAAACCGCCCTTTCGGGGCGGTCATTTGGAGTTCATTTTTTCAAGTAAAATGCCAAACTATCCCCGAAAGGGCAATAGCTTTGACTTCTTAGAAACACTTGAAAATTGATTCATAAAATTGACTATAACATAATAATAAAACAAAAGCAAAATTATTCTTCGAATTGTAATTATTAATATGTGTAGTTAAATTTGCCAGCTTAGAGAGAGTTTAATTGCAATAATATTATAATATTATTATAATATTTGTATGACTATAAAATCTATCCAAAAAGTGATAAAAGTAGGTACCAGTGCAGGGGTCACCATCCCTGCAAAAGATTTTGCACATCTTGGCATAAAAATTGGCGAGGATGTAGAGGTGACTATTAAAAAAATTGAAAAACCAGAAGCCCATACGGAAGAGGTGGTCGCAATCACACAAAAACTCATAAAAAGGCACAAACAGGCATTAAAAAATCTTAGTCAGCGATGAAAAAGCTCACGCTGAAAGATCTCGAGCTCATACATATGCAAATTATTGATGTATCTGGTGGCTCGCAGGGAGTCAGGGATATAAATCGACTCGAGTCTGCTCTGGCGAGTCAGTTTCAAGAAGTTTTTGGTGAAGATTTGTACCCGACAGTTTATGAGAAAGCAGCGGTACTAGCCCGCGGTGTTATTGCAGACCATCCATTTGTAGACGGTAATAAGCGCACAGGGTTAATGGCGGCACTCGTGTTTTTGAATCTGAACGATATCGATACCACAGAACTGACAGATAAAGAGCTGGAAGATTTTGCGGTGCAGATTGCAGTCGAACATTTGGATGTGCCGGTGATTTCTGCATGGCTGAAAGCACACGGAAAGAAGCGATGATTAAAGCCGTTATTTTCGATTGTTTTGGGGTGTTGGTCGAAAGCTCGTATGAGCCGTTTAAACGCAAATACTTCGGCGGTGATGCCGAGCTGATTCAGAAGTTTATTGAAGTCGAAGACCGCTCGAGTCGGGGTGAGATTACGCTTGATGAAGCAGAAGTTGAATTTGCAAAACTCGCTGGCATTTCGGTGGAGCAGTGTGCAACTGAGCTTGAGATGAACCCACGCAACGAGCGACTTCTCTCTTTTATCCGAGATGAGTTAAATCCGGTGTTCAAGATAGGATTTTTATCAAACGTGGCACGTGATCGTATGCAAGAATTATTCACGCCGGAAGATATTGCGTTGTTTGATGATGTCGTGTTGTCCTTTCAAGTGGGGCTGGCAAAACCTGACCCCAAAATTTTTACACTCGCTGCAGAGCGACTCGGTGTGCAACCAGAAGAATGTCTGTTTGTTGATGACCTTGCACGATATTTAATCGGCGCTGAAAAAGTTGGCATGAAAACGCTACACTTTCAAAGCACTGAGCAATGTATTGATGCGCTACAAGAGGTGGCGAGGGCACAAAGTTAATGGAGCTGTTTTTGCTGCTGAGTGCCGGGGTGATTATTAACGGCGTGCATGGGTATTTACTGTGGTCGCAACGGCATGAACGGAAATGGTCTATAAGCGTACATGCGGTTAAGAGTCGACAAACTTACATACTATATGTCGCAGGGCACATGCTTGCAGGCGGGTTGTTTTTACTATTTGCCAAGAGATTTTTCTTAGAACGTTATAACGAGCCGGCCTTGTTTGGTCTTGTGTGTTCGACATACTTTTTTGAAATAGTGCAGGCCATTTTGCCGTCGCGGGGCAGGTATGAGCGTCCGCATACGGTTGCTGCTTACATAATGTGGTTTAGTTTTGTGAGTGCAGGATTACTAAGTTTGGCAATCTTGCCCGTGGAATTTTGGGCGCGAGCAGTAGCGACGCTGGTGTACATTCCGCTTCTTGCCATGCTCTACAAAGCGCATACTGATCGAAATAAATTTTATTATTATCAGATGACAATGGTGATTTTGTTCTACGTCAGCATGTTTTTTGTCGTCGTTGGTAGTAAATAAGGATATAAATTACCACAGTAGTGGTGAGGGTGTGGGGGTATACTCGAAGTATGAGAACTAGCGAGATACTTGAAGATAGGCGAGATAGCGGGTTTATATCTTTGCGTGATCTGTTTACCGTACTCGGGATAGCGGGCATCGTAGCGTACGGCCTGGACCATCGTGGGGAGCCAACACAAGATCAGCGCCAAAACGTCACGACAACTCTACCCTCACCGGAAGTCGTGGGGAGTGTTCCGCTCGATGCATCAATCCAAACGGTAACTGTCACACTATCGCCAGAAGATCAAGCAATACTAGACGCAATAGAGGCGCATCATAGTGGCTCGTCTGTGGCTGAAGTATCAAGTACGTCAGAAGTGGCACCTTCCGAAGAGGCAGTAGCAACCACGCACCCTGAGCACGCTCCCGATTCGACTGTTCAAACGGTCGTGACGCAAGGTTCAGTCGCGCCAGAAACAACCCATAATCATCCAGCGCCCGCGACGAATACCACCGTACAATCAGCGCCGAACACCACGGCACATAGTGGAAATCATGAACCGGCAGCAACTACCACGGTCGCACCAGTGCAATCTAGCCCGGTTGTTACGCAACCAGTATCGCCTGAAACAGTGCCAGCAACGCCATCGGGAACAGTACCAATCCCCGCAGGTTAAAGAGAAGGAAGGAATATAGAATGAAACGCAGAATAGTTGCAGCAGTATTAGTCGTCATCGTGTCGGCTTTCTCATTTGCCCGGGGCGAGGCCGTGGATACAGTCGTTGACCATACGGCTCATACTGCAACCACTCTCACGACTAACTTTCAGACCACGACGGTTGGTTCAACGGCATGGGCATCAACGCTCACCGCTCCCGCGGGTACGACCGTATCGTGGCTCCTGAGTTATAAAAACGAGACACAGGTCGCCGTGAATAAACTTATTGTGTATGCATCAATTCCAGCCAATCAAACGCTCGTTGCTGGTAGCGTTACGTGGTTTGATGGGAGTTATCCGAACGGCTACGTGTTAAGTGATACGGGACTTTTCAACGAAGGTGTGCAAGTAGGTGCTATAGCACCGGGTGTGAATGGATTTATACGCTATCGTACACAGTCGGACGCAACGACTCCCTGTGGTATCACGTCCAGTGCGAAAGCTTATTTTGAGGTGGACGGGACGAATGTGCCGTATAGTGCAGCATTTTCTACGCCAGCTTGCGTAGAAACTTCGACACCCCCGGTGCCAACTACTGCGGTAGCGTCAACCCCGGCAGTTACGACAGTCACCGATCACACTACGCATACACCTGCTACGACGGTCGTAAGCGAACCATCAGTAGCTACGACGAGTCCTGATACGGAAACAACTTCGACTACAACGCCAACAATTACTCCACCTTCAACGACATCGGCTGACCACACAAGCCACGTGGTAACCGACACCAATGCAGATACTACGACTACTCAAACGAGCACGACAACAACCGCTGCTTCGACAGCAACGACTACTAATCACACGACGCATGTAGGCACAGCAGCTCCAGCTACAAGCACGACATCGAACAGTACTGAATCGACAAGCCATACTGAACACGTACTTGCAGCAGAAACGGATAAGTCAACTACAGCGACCTCTCATGAATCTCACGAGGAAACCGCGACGAATACCAAAACCACCCAGTCGGATGAGCATGCGAGTCACACCATTCCTGCAACTGGTGGCAACCCATTTTGGCTCATGACGGCTACACTTGCTGTTGGGTATATCGGGAGCCTTCTGTACTTAAATCGTCGACACGCGAGCGTGCGACAACGCTAGACTACGTATGGAAAGTCGTCGTCCACCAAAGGGGCAAAATACACTCGCCGTGCTTGTTGCAGGGGGTTTGCTCGGTATCGTGGTGCATGAGACAAAAGTGCTTGAACGAATTGGACGCACGGAAAGACCGGCTACAGAACAACTCGAGCCTGCACCAACAACGATACTGACTAGTGAGCAACGTACCGAACTATATGGCACACAGAAATTGTTCATTTGCCAGATTCCAGATGAAAATGGTGTCTTGCAAACGGTAGAAATAAATATTGGCGGGCCAGAAACACCTCTACAGATTGCACTGATGCTTGAACAACAAAACCAAAGTAGGGCGATAGACTTACTTTCACTCGGGGTTGCTGAATATAATTCGTTAGAACCTGCGGTTTCGCTCCTTGTCGATGCAGCTTCTTCAATAGGAGTTAGACGATGGGACTATGAACAGCTCACGACCACGCAACTTTGGGGAATAAAAAATATGACCGTTGATGCTTATCAAAAATCGACAGGCTAAATTAAAAATCATAAGCGTGATAGAATGAAGCCATATAAGAGGGCCTATTATGTTTAAAAGACTGCTTTCTCACTTGTTAATTGGACTTGCGACGTTTACGCTGACTGCCACGTTCTTCATGTGGACGATTGATGCGCGTCTACTTGAACCGACCGTTTTAAATGGTGAACTACAAAAAGCTGGCGTTTTTGAAGAATTTACGAAGTTGCTTCCGCAAATAGTGACAACTGACGAAGAAGCAACTGAGCAAGAAAAACAAGATATGGTAGACAAAATTTCTCAGTCGATTGATGCAGCGTATGTACAAGATAAACTACTTGAAATAAGCAGTTCTTTAACTACCTTTATGAAATCGGGGGAGCCAGATCCAGTGCTTGATATTAGCGACTTCCCAGATCGTTTGAGCATGCATGGTGTTGAGGCGGGTGAAGAAATTGAATCGAAATTCAACGACCCAATCGAACTCAATAAAGACGGCAATTTAGATATGGTACCGAAAGTCTATAAGACGTTTAGCATGGTGAAATGGGCTGGCGTGTTCGTATTTGTCGGGCTTCTTCTCCTGGAGTGGTTACTCGTAGAGAAAGGGAAAAAACTACGACGTATCAGTAGGATTTTCTTATATGCGGGCATCTCTTATTTCCTTTATTGGGTACTGTTAGTCGGCGCGCAAAGCAAATTAGGGCCAGTTCTTCAGAAAAACGTCCAAGCCACGTATGATACGACCGGTCTCATTACTGCTATCTTGAAGGCTATAAATGGTATATTTTCTGCCTATTTCTTGAGTTTTGCACTCGCATGTTTTGCAGTGACCGTTACTCTATATGCAATACGACACTACCGCGACGGTGATGTGTTGAAGGCACAACCGGAAAATACAGGGAAGAAAAATCCAAAGAAAGCGTAACACTTATGTCAATGAAGCATTTCTATGTAGGAGTGAAGGCGGTTATACGGACGTCCAACGGGGTACTTGTTCTGCGGCATGACAGTGGGTACTGGGATATGCCGGGAGGAAGAATAGATGATGGCGAGTCGCTTGAAGATGCGCTTAGGCGAGAAATCTGCGAGGAGCTACCAGGAACTATCGTAGAATCGATAGGACCTGTCGTAGGAGGATATCGACTTGATAAGGATATTGAGCCAGATGTTGGCCTGATACTTGTTTATTTTGATGTATCTGTACGGTTGCCAGAAAACATCATCTTGAGCGAAGAACACGAAGCATTTCACTGGATACCGGATGCGCAACGTATACCAGAGGAAATGTATCCAAACATGAAAGACATTGTAAAGAGAGCTTTAGCTGAAAAACTATTGCATTAATGCTTATACTGTGATATAATATAAGCATTATGGAGTTAGCATCCAAATTCCGATGGCTTATCGTCGTCTTCGTGCTTTTGTTTGTTCTTATCTTTCTAGGATGGGGTATTTCTTCAATTGCGAGAAGTGTTTTTAGCCGTAGTTCAAGCAATGATGCGGCAGTAGACATCACGTCAAATCAGAAGCTCGATGATGTACGCGTGGCGAGATATATCGTTGACGGCCCCGTAGTGGCAAGTGAACTACACCGAAGTTATAGTATTGAGGTGACAAGCAATGTTGCAATCATGAAGGTGTATTCAGACTACGGACAAAAAATAGTTGCTGAAAAGAGTTACAAGAACAATACCGAAGCATTTAATACCTTTATTAAATCACTTGAAGAAGCAAATGCCGCTGCACGATATGCAGGTACAGATGAAGATGATGATATCTCTGAGCAGGGAGTGTGCCCTGAAGGGCGTCGGTATATTCTTGAGCTCGGAAACGATATTCGTCGATGGACTACGTCGTGTGATCGTAAAGACGGTACTGCTGCTGGTAAAATGACTACCATGCGAAAACTGTTTGCAAAACAGATTCCTGATTTTGACGCACTCGTCAAAGACACCGCATTAAACCGACAATAACGACACGGTATACTTAAGTGTATGATAAAAGCCATTATCTTTGATTGTTTTGGCGTGCTGTACCCAGATACCTATTGGACAATGGCGCATGAATTTTTGGGTGATGATACAGAGAAGCATGAGCAGGCGTTACATGATCTAGTTAAAGCGGTTGATTTAGGCCATATTACCAGAGAAGAACTGTGGAATCAGTTTGCGAAACTAGTGGGTGTTGAAACAGAAGAAGTGTATGATCGATTAGATCAATTTGGGGGGCTGGATACACGCCTGCTTACATTCATAGAAAAGTATAAAGGCCAGTATAAGATAGGGATGATATCGAATGTGGGCAGGGGATTTTTAGAACGAATGTTTACCGATAAACCAGCTGAGTACTATTTTGATACGATTGTGCTAAGTAGTGATGTCAATCTTGTAAAACCAGACCGAAGAATATACGAACTCACTGCTGTGCGACTAAATCTAGATAGTTCAGAGTGCGTATTCATTGATGATTTAGAGCCCAATGTGCGCGGTGCTGAGAAAGCGGGCATGAAAGCCTTACAATACCGTTCATTCGATACCTTCTTAAAACAAATTGAGCCACTGCTTCATTAGTAGCCGATGTGGATGACGAGCCGTTTATCGAGCATGCATGATTCGATAATTTCTGCGGTATCCATACGAAAACGGTGCGCGTGAGCAGCGCCAGGCACATTGACTAGATAATGGCTGCGACTCGCTCGAACGGTTACTTCTATCCCATAGCGATCTTTTGCAAAACGCTTAAGCGCTTCAATTTGTGGGGGTTGCTTTGGTTGGCGGTTTTTTAACATATCATCGAGTGACTGCATACGTATGAGTATGAAGGAGGGAATAAGAAATATGAAATATGAAATAAGGAATAAGGTCCGCCAGCTGACGGAATGAAATATGAAAAATGAAAAAGGAAAAATGGCTCGAGAAACAAGAAAGGACAAAAATGGACAAGGATAAAAATAAACCAAAACTTATTGTGCTGAATGGGTGTCCGGGAGTGGGGAAATCGACCTTATCTAAGAAATATGTCGATAACCACCCCATGGCGTTGAACCTCGATATAGATACAATTTGGTTCATGATGGGGCAGTGGCAAGAGTCAAGACCACGATCACACGAACAAAAGATGAGGCTTGCATATGTTTTAGCAAATGAGCATTTACGTTGTGGGTATGATGTAGTAATTGCGCAACATATTGAAAAAACATCGTACCTCGAAACTTTCAGCAACATCGCAAAAAAACAACATGCGTATTTTGTGGAAATTTATTTAAAAAATAGCGCTGATGAGGCGGTAAAGCGATTTATAGAACGTGGCAAAGCGTCAGGCTATCGGAATGGGTTCAGGCCTGGTGGAATAGTTGATATCGAAGGCAGAGAATCAAAAATTCTGCAGATGCATTCACAAGTAGAACGGGTGAGCAGATCTCGAGCGAATACCCATGTTATTGAAGTTGAACATGGGAAAATAGAAGAGACCTACCAAGCTATAATGAGCAGAGTAACAAGAGAGTAATGCATGCCAGAGCTACCAGAAGTTGAGACGGTACGAAGAGGACTTGAGCGCCTTATTGTGGGGAAGACCATTATAAATGTCGAACACGATTGGCCGAAGAGTTTCCCGAATGCGCACGCCGATGTTGAACAGTTTCTAAAAGGAGCTTCAGTAGTCTCGGTCAAACGAAGAGCGAAGGTACTTCTAATAGAGTTAAGTAGTTCATATAGTTTGGTCATTCATTTAAAGATGACTGGTCAGTTGGTTTTTGTTGCCGAGGCAACGAAAGAAACAAGAAATAAGAAACATGAAATAAGGGGTAGAGCTAAAAAAGAAACAGCAACTGAGTTGCGGTTTGGGGCGGGTCATCCGAACGACTCGCTTGTGGGTGAGTTACCTGACCGTTCCACGAGGGTTATTTTTGCCTTTAGCGATGGTTCGCGCCTATATTTTAATGACCAACGGAAGTTTGGGTGGGTTCGATTACTCCCGACGTTGCAGGTGCCTGAAATTGACTTCTTCAAGAAAGTTGGACCCGAGCCACTCGCGGATGATTTTACGTCGAGCGTTTTTATTGAAAGGGTGCGCATACGAGCAAATACGACCATCAAAGCGGCGCTGCTGGACCAGACAGTGCTCGCTGGTGTAGGAAACATTTACGCGGATGAAAGCTTGTGGGGAGCGCGCATACACCCAGCAAGTAAAGTCAAAGATATAACGGACAGACAGCTAGCGACGTTGTATAGCGAACTTAGATATGTTTTGAATCTTTCTATTGAAAAAGGCGGGAGTACCGATCGAAATTATGTGAACGCTGAGGGCAAGCGGGGAAGCTATATCGATTTTGCACGGGTGTTTCGGCGCGAACGATTGCCGTGCCCTCGCTGTAACACCATCATAGAAAAGTCGAAAGTTGCCGGACGCGGAACCCACGTTTGCCCAACGTGCCAAATACGGTAACAGACAAAATATAGTGCAATTGAAAATGTACATACGATGAAAAATGCAAAAAGGAAAATGAAATAAGGGGTCGTAGGCTACACTGGTGGTATGATTCGGACGCTTACAGGTAAAAACACATATGCGTTAAGAGCGTATATGCACGAGGTGACTTCTCAATTTATGCGAGAAGTAGGCGAGCTGGGCATAGAGCGCATTGATGCATCAGAAGCGACCGCAGATACCATACTTCAGGCGGCACAGAGCCTTCCTTTTTTGGTTGAACGCAAGCTTTTAATTGTTACGAATGCCGGGCAGAATGCGTCACTTCTTGAGCGTGTAGAGGAGCTCATAGAACGCACGGCAGACCAAGTGGAAGTTTTGCTGGTTGATGCATCTTTTGATAAACGGAAAGCAAGCTTTAAGACATTGCAAAAAAAGACCGAAGTACATGATTTTACGGAAACGAACGCGCGAGAATTACCTGCTTGGGCTGTTGAATATTGCAAGGAACAGGGTGGAGTGATGAGCAGAGCCGATGCGAACTATCTTGTCGAACGAGTTGGTTCAAATCAGGACTTGCTTGCAAGGGAGATTGAAAAGCTTGTCCTCTTTGAGGCGAATGTTGATCGTACAACTATTGAGACTCTCACTGATCGAACGCTACAGAGTACCGTGTTTGAACTGCTTGACGCTGCTTTTGCTGGTAATCATAAACGGGCCATCTCACTGTATCGCGAGCAACGTGCTTCAAGAATTGAACCACAATACATCATTGCGATGATCGTATGGCAACTTCACGCACTTGCGCTTGCAGTTTACGCGCCCAATCAGCAAGAAAGCACACTCGTCGGGGCAGGACTGTCACCATATACAGCCCGAAAAGCGGCAGGGCTTGCTCGGTCGATTTCCAAACAGGCGATTAAAAAGATGATCGTAGACCTGACAGAGCTTGATGAACAAATAAAAACCAGCGCCGATGCCGACGCTGGTGTAGAGCTGTATCTGCTCAATCTGTAATTATTTCTTTGTTGCTGGCTTTTTTGCCGGGGTTTTCTTTGCAGCAGGCTTGCTTGCTGGTTTCTTGGTTGCTGGCTTTTCTGCTTTTTTCGCTGGAGCTGGCTTTGTTGCAGTCTTCGCTGGCTTGCTTGCAACCGTTCGCTTACCACCATTGGCAGCTTTTGCTGCCGCGTTCAGCTGACTCTTTTTGCGAGCTGCTTTATTCTTGCTCATCACCCCCTTTTTTACTGCGGTATCAATCGCTTTTTGAGCGGCGTTCTGGTTTTCTTCAACTTTTTTGCCAGATTTCAGTGCTGACTGAAAGGCTTTGATGGTTGCGCGGAGTGTACGTTTGGTGCGTGCGTTTTGGACGCTCTTTACTTCGGCAACTTTAACGCGCTTTTTAGCTGATTTAATGATTGGCATAAATTGTATTGCTCCTTGTCCTGTGGATAAGTTTCACGGACGTATTACATTTAAATTGTATTTCAGGCAATTATACCGAAGATATAGCAAGAAGTAAAGGAATGGCTGAACGGGGGATGAGAATATCTGACAAAAAACTAGACAACCCTGCAAATATAATGGTACGATTATTACCGTAAGCGTAAAAAATCAAAATACTATGCAAAACCCCGCCCTTGACCAAGTCACCAAAGCGTTAAAGGAAGCCAATAATGTATTGGTTACTGTTAAGAACGGCCCAACGGTTGATGAACTTGCTGCGGCTATCGCGTTAACTTTGGTCCTAAACCACATGAATAAACATGCAATAACAGTGTTTAGTGGTCGAGTGCCCTCAATGCTCGAATTTTTGCAACCTGAAATGGCGATTGATACCAACACAGATTCCTTGCGCGATTTTATAATTGCTTTGGATAAATCTAAGGCAGACAAACTTCGCTATAAAGTAGAAGATAATGTAGTTCGAATCTTCATCACACCTTATAAAACCTCTATCAGTGAAAAGGATCTAGAGTTCAGCCAAGGCGATTTCAACGTTGATGTCGTGGTGGGACTTGGAGTGGTATCGAAAGAAGATTTTGATCAGGCGGTGACCACGCATGGTCGTATATTGCACGATGCGAAAGTTATAGCGCTCACCAATCATAATAATGTCAGCCATATCGGTGCGATTAACTGGCAGGAATCTCAGGCAAGTAGTATTTCTGAAATGGTTGCGCGAATCGTACAAATATTAGGAGAAGATCTGATAGACCCACAGGTAGCAACCGCATTGATGACGGGTATTGTCGCCGAAACAGACCGTTTTAGAAATAACTTTACGACACCAGAAGTCATGACTTTGAGTGCTCGACTTATGAGCGCAGGTGCAAACCAGCAACTTATTGCTGAAAAATTAGAAGAGCCAGTTAAAAAACCAGTCGAACAATTAGCGTATCAGCCAGAGGTACCCGAAGACATACCAGCAGCGGTGTACAGGGAAGAAGCCGAAGACGGTTCACTACATATCGCCCATGAAATGGCTACTATCGATGAAGCAAATACTAACGAAGCCTCCGCAGTGCAACAACCAGAAGCAGCGCCGCAGGTACCACAACAAATTGAGCCTGTCGATACGTACGACCCTTATGCAGTAGCAGAAGCAGCCTCATTCTCAAATGATTTCACCCAGTCTAGCGTAGATAGTTCAACGCATGCATCATATATGCCGCCAACTCAAATGCCGACCTTATATGCTCAGGACGATAGCGATGCGAAAAGTGTTGCTTCACTCCTGGAAGATAGTCCTGGCGTAGAAAGACAACAATTGCTGACGGATACAAATTATCCTCACGAACCTGCATTACTTGATCCTGCTCGCAGAAAGGTAATACAGCCGCTTCCTGATGGAGCAGATCACGGATCGTATGGACATCCGTTTATTCCGCCTGCTGATATGAATCATCCTGTGCAGCCAATGGCTCCTATGCCAGCTCCTGCCTCTTTTGATTCTGCGCCGGTAGCACCTTCGCCTATGCCACTACCAACTCCAGTACCTAACGAAGCAACCTTGCCACCAATGCCGTTACCTCAACCGCAAGTTCCTGCTGCTGACAATATGCCACCAGTAGTACCAATGCCAGATGTACCTCCAATGCCACCAATGCCAGAAGTATCTGCTGCATCGAATGAATCACCACAAACCTTGTCCGATCTAGAGCGTTCTGTTCATAGTCCTCACACGCAACAAGTTGATGACTTCTTAGGGACCACAAGGCAGCCAGTAGATCAAAATGCTCAATCAGAACCGAACAAACAAGAAGAGCAAAAAGAAGACGAAAAAGAAGAAAAACCAGAGCCAGTCGTGGAGGTACCACAACCTGCACCAAAAGTAGTAAATCCGAGTGCGCCACCAGAAGTGCCACCGCCTCTGATGCCTGCACCTACACAGCCACAGTTTTTCGATGCCGACGGAAACAATAACAATCCGTTCTTAAACCCGAGCTGATACAATATCGTGCATGAATGGACTATTGCTTGTAGATAAGCCCAAAGGGTGGACGAGCTACGCACATGAGACAAACCAAAGGTTTTTCTCATCGCGCCGTGCGCGGAATGAATCCGACGCGCGGGCTGCTCTTTTCCAAGAGAGCGCCGAGGCATGAACGGAATACTGCTCGTAGATAAACCTAAGGGTTGGACGAGTTTCGATGTGGTGAATTACATCCGTGGTATGGTTGCTCGAGTTGAGGGGAAGAAGCCACGAAATGTAAAAGTGGGGCATACCGGGACACTTGATCCCGCTGCAACGGGATTGCTCGTGATTTGTGTGGGTAAGGCAACAAAACAAGTGCCACTGCTCATAAAGCAGGACAAAACGTATGAAGTCGAACTTACACTCGGAAAAACAAGCACAACGCAAGACCAAGAAGGTGTTATAACAGATGTTTCAACCATACAGCCACCCGAAAACGAGGTACAAAAGGTGATTGCATCATTTGTAGGAACGAGCCAGCAAGTACCCCCAGCATTTAGTGCGCTAAAAGTAGGCGGAAAACGAGCATACGATTTGGCTCGAGCCGGCAAACAAGTTGTCCTTGAACCACGTACCATTACAATCGAATGGATAAAAGATGTTGTGTATGTATATCCAACAGTTCGATGCACTGCTCGAGTGGGGAGTGGTACGTATATTCGAGCGCTTGCCCGCGATATCGGTGAGCAACTCGGATGTGGGGCGTATATGAGCGAGTTGAGACGAACTGAAATAGGCACTGAAAACGTAGCTCAAGCGTATGCGGTTTCATCACTTACAGAGGAACTCTTGCAAAAAATACTTGTCTGAACAGAGAAGACGTGCTATAGTAACCGCTAACGATGACTGAAATGAAAGAAAAAAGCACGGCAAAGCGTGCGGCATCAACCGATGTCGGATCACCTGAAGCGCAAGTAAGCGCAATGACGGCACGCATTAATGAATTGACCGACCATCTGAAAGTGAACAAAAAAGATCATATGGCCCGCCGTGGGTTATTGAGCCTTGTTGGAAAACGAAAGAAGCTTTTGAAGTATCTTGCACAAAAAGATAGTGCAGCTTATCTCGCGCTCATTAAAAAACTCGGTCTTCGAAGATAATTTTGCGCCTCGCGCATTTTCTAGCTCCAGTGCTCGCTCGTCGTATGTTTCATACGCCTCACTGAAGCGCTTGACTAGAAAAAGCACGCCGCATCAAAATTCTCTTCGAAATCAATTCATGACACGAAATAAAAAACTTTATTTTCTTGTGACGCGTACGGATAAGAGTATCTGTACGGGCTAGAAGCAAATAACATTGGTCTGAATACTCGGTAGTAGAGCACAGTTTGCGAGGGTACACACGCAACTGAACCCTGTTACCGAACAGCCAAAGAAAAGGATTAACAATGCAATCAACCATCATCAATCCGTACGGAAAAGAAGTGATGAGCGTATCTACCGAATTGTGCGGTAAGACACTCACTCTTGAAGTGAACCGTGTCGGATTTCGTAGCACTGCCTCAGTATTGGCGCGCTACGGTGATACGGTCGTACTTGGTACGGCAATGGTGTCAAATAAGTCAGTAAGCGGGCTTGATTACTTCCCATTAAGCATCGACTACGAAGAGAAATTCTATGCTGCTGGCAAAATAAGTGGCTCCCGCTTTATTAAGCGAGAAGGACGACCGAGCGAAGAAGCAATTCTTATTGGTCGTATCATCGACCGTCCTATTCGACCACTATGGCCAAAAGGGTATCGTCAGGAAGTGCAAGGTGTAGCAACAGTCCTTAGTACTGATCCTGCGTTTCGTCCCGATATGATCGCAATGATTGCGATGAGTGCCGCATTTATGCTTACGGGGGCTCCATTTGATGGTCCCGTAGCAGGATTACGTGTTGGTATTGACGAATCGGGCGCCTTCAAAGCGTTTATGAGCGCTGAAGAATACGATAAAAGCACACTTGACCTCGTCGTGGCAGGCACCGAAGCCGGTATCATGATGGTGGAAGCGGGTGCGACCGAGGTGACTGAAGAGCAAGTTATTGCAGCCATGCAGTTTGCGCACGAACAGATGCAACCGGCTATTCAACTGCAACGCGAACTTGCTGAGAAAGTTGGAGTAACACCGCTCGAATACGAACTCGTGAAGCCAAACGAAGATATTCAAAAAGCAGTCGATAGTTGGACTGCTGGCAAACTTGGTGCACGTATTCGCGCTGAGTATCCAAAACGAAACCAACTCGTTGATGCACTTCGTGAAGAAATGCATGCGCACTTTGAAGCTGAACTTGGCGAGGAAGCGTATGCAGAAGTACGAGGCGAATATGCTGAAGCTTTCCAGATGAGTGTACATGCTGACGTACGAGCGGGCATTGTCGCTGAACAAGTACGACCTGACGGTCGCAAAATGACCGATATCCGTACGCTTTCAAGCGAGACGGGCTTATTGCCACGAGCACACGGTTCAAGTATCTTTACGCGAGGTATGACACAAGCGATGAATATTGTCACGCTTGCACCGCTGAGCTATGCGCAAATTGTCGATACCATGGAACGCGATATGGAACGTCGCTACATGCATCACTACAATGCACCAGGTTGGACCGTCGGCGAAGTGAAACGTCTTGGTAGCCCTGGTCGCCGAGAGATCGGTCACGGTTACTTGGCAGAGCGAGCACTTTTGCCAATGCTCCCTGACGAAACAGACTTTCCGTATGCGATTCGAAGTGTGACAGAAATTATGAGCCAGAACGGTTCTACCTCAATGGCAGCAACCTGTAGCTCTTGTATGGCACTGATGGATGCCGGTGTGCCACTTAAGCGACCGGTATCTGGTATCGCGATGGGTCTTATGATGGACGGCAATACACCATATGTATTGAGTGATATCGCCGATGCGGAAGATTTTGCTGGTGACATGGACTTCAAGGTGACGGGTACCGAAAATGGCATCACCGCACTTCAGATGGACATGAAAGTGCACGGGCTCTCAACTGAAGTCTTGGCCAAAGCACTTGAGCAGGGGAAGCAAGGCCGTGCTGAGATTTTGCGTCATATGCTCACCACAATTGGTGCGCCAAAAGCAGAGCTCAGTCCTTATGCGCCACGCGTGGAAAGCATCAAGATTAACCCTGATAAGATTCGTGAAGTGATTGGGAAGGGTGGTGAGACCATCCAGAAGATTACTGCAGAAACTGGTACGGAAATCGACATTAAAGACGACGGCACGGTCATGATTGCGAGCCCAGACAAAGAGAAGATTGATGCAGCCATGCAATGGATCCGTGATATCACGCAGGAGCCGGAAGTTGGTACTATCTACAAAGATAAGCCAGTGGTCAGTGTTATGGACTTTGGTGCATTTGTACAGATATTACCAGGGAAAGATGGCTTAGTGCATGTAAGTGAAATGAGTGAAGAACGAGTCGAGAAGCCGAGCGATGTCGTGAAAGAAGGCGATAAGGTCACGGTAAAATTAGTCGCCATCGACGACCGAGGACGACTACAGTTGAGTATGAAAGCAGCAGCACGAGAACTGAACAAGTAAAAGGAGTAAAAGGGTGGCACACAAGGTTCAACGAATTCAATTGGGTACGAAACAGACAGCACTGGCAATAGTTGTTTGTACGACTATCGTGTATGTTTCGGCAAGTTGGGCGATAGACAGCGGTAAAATTGTGCCATACCTCCTCTCATTTTTCTCAGCATACTATCTCGTTTATTTCAGTATCGAATTAGTGAAGAAAAAAATTCATCATGACAAAAGAAGCATCACTCGAACAGCTAAAAAAGCTCATTGAAACATCGCACGTGTGCCCGGAGCTTGAAGAAACGGCCACGCAACTGGTGTTCGGCTCTGGAAATCCAGATGCAGAGATTGTGTTTATTGGTGAAGCACCGGGAAAACAAGAAGATCTGAGCGGTGAACCTTTTGTAGGAGCAGCAGGCAAGTTCTTGAATAAAATGCTCGCATCAGTTGGACTGAAGCGTGAAGATATATATATTACCAATATCGTGAAGTACCGACCGCCGGAGAATCGAGACCCGCTCCCTGAGGAGAAGCACGCCTTTTGGCCGTATCTACTAAAACAACTTGCATTAATAAACCCAAAAATAATCGTGACACTTGGTCGCCATAGTGGGCAAGCCTTCATAAAAGACTTGCGCATAAGTGCCGATCATGGCCAGCCAAAACGCGTACGAGTTATGCGAGATGGTAAAGAAGACAGTCTGTTAATCTTGCCGCTTTATCATCCAGCGGCGGCTTTATACGACGGAAGTCTGCGGACGACTTTGATAGAAGATTTCCAGTCCGTCCCAACATTATTACAAGAAACGAAAAAGGAGTTATCCAAATAATGAACCAACAGAAACAATTTAAAGGCAAACCGCCACGACCTCAACAACAAGGTCAGCAGGGAAAGCCGCAAGGTATTCCATCTAAACCACGTCCTAAGACCACTGATCAGGCACGGAGTGCTTCTCGTGGAGAAGCGATTCGTGCACAACGTCGAAGTCACGATGACGCAGCGCGCATGATAGAACAGTATAATCTTGCCGATAGTGCTCCAGATGTGAAGCAGATGCGACGTGCAAATCAGATTGATGAAAGCCCTCGACTGAAAATTATTGGCCTCGGAGGCATGGACGGCGGTGGATCAAAGAACATGATGCTTGTCGAATATAAAGATGATGCGGTGGTCATTGATGCCGGAAGCGATCTTGGGGTCGACTTACCGGGAATTAATTACGGCATATGTGACATTAGTTATCTCGAAGCAATTAAACACAAAGTAAAAGCCTATGTTATTACGCACGGACACCTTGACCATATTGGTGGCTTACCGCACATTGTGCCTCGTGTTCCGGCTCCCGTGTATGGCAGTCGCTTTACCGTAGGACGTGTTGAAGAAATCTTCCAGAATTTTGGCTTACCAATGCCTGAGGGCTTTAACCTTCAGACCGTTATCATGAACGAACAGACACATGAAAAATTGAAGGTAGGATCGTTCTTTATCGAGCTTGTCGGTGTCACACACTCGATTCCTGGAAGTACGTGTGTCGTCGTTGACACGCCAGTCGGGCGCATTGTGAACACCGGTGATTTCCGTTTAGACCCAAACCCGCTTGATCACGAAAAAACTGATACAGAGCGACTGTTTGAACTTGGACGAGAAGGGGTGCTCGCACTCTTAAGCGAGAGCACCACCACCGAACGACCTGGTCGAACACCGAGTGAAAGTACGATTGAGCAAAGTTATATCGACGTGATGAGCAAAGCGCCAGGGCGTGTGTTTGTCGCTGTCTTTTCAACAAATGTCAATCGTATCCAGATGATCGTGAACGCAGCCGTACACCACAACCGCAAGATTGCACTCGATGGTCGCAGTATGATGAGTACGCTTGAAATGGCAGTGCGCAATGGTTTCATGAAGATTCCAAAAGGTACCTTTGTGCCAATTGCGAGTGTGCCGAATCTGAAAGATAGTGAAGTTATTGTAGTTTGTACTGGTTCGCAAGGTGAGCCGAACTCTGCTTTGCAACGTATGGCAGAGGGTCAGCACAAACACGTTAAGTTGAAAGAGCAAGACACGGTCGTGCTTTCGAGTACACCGATTCCTGAAAGTGGAAATGATGCCCTTATTGGCCGTATGGTTGACGATTTGATGCGAAAGAATGTGCATGTGTATCGACATGAAACGTACCAGCTCGACGGATGTGGACCTTTGCACGTTTCAGGACACGCCAGCATCGAAGAATACCGCGACATGATCAATATGCTACAACCGAAGTTCTTCATTCCAATTTACGGTAGCTACCGAAGCAAGAAGCGCCACATCGACATCGCGATTGAAGAAGGTATCCCACGAGCGAATACGGTGAATGCTGAAAACGGACACATTATTGCGCTCACGTCTGACCGTATGGAGATTGCGGGTGAGATACCAACCGGGACCACACTCGTGGACCAAACCGGCGCTATTGTGAACAGCGTGGTCGTCAAAGATAGGCTCCTTCTAGCTGAAGAAGGACTGGTGACGGTTATTTTGACGCTCGATAAAAAGTCCGGCCAGCTCATGACGAGCCCAGATATCATTAGTCGTGGCTTCATTTACATGCGCGACAATGAAGAACTCATGAATCTTTTCCGTGCAGAGTTGAAGCGCGCTGTCTTACAACGATATAAACGCGTAGATCTTGACCGCTTTAAGGCTGAGCTCAAGGATTACGTCACGCACTTCCTCTATGAACAGACACAGCGAAGCCCAATCGTCATACCAGTCGTCAATATTATCGGTGGAAACGGTGGCGGTAGTGGTAAGCCGAATGGAAGCAATGGTAAGCAGGGCAAGCCTGTGCCAGAGAAGACTCCTGAGCAGATTGCAGCTGAGCAACAGAAGCGATTTGCTGATATGCGCAAGGCGCTTCTTGGCCAAGACGCCCGCATAGACTAGCGCTATGCTTATGAGAGGAGGTGACTCCTCCTCTCATCGTGCCGGGCGTCTGCTTAAAGCAGAACGCTCGGACTGCTCACCACCCGAAGCGGTAAAGATTTTCGCGGAATAATCCGCCAGCTGGCGGACGCAAAGAACTATTATTTGAGGAATTAGCTACAAGGCTAACTTATTTGTTTATTTGTTCCGATTCGTAGCGTCGCACCGAAATATCATCCCCATGGGGGCATACTGTACATCGGCTATTCTCCCCTGGATAAGGTATAGATTTCTAGAACTATGAATCCAATCGTAGTCTATTATTTTTGCTGATAGAATAAGTATTTTATTTTTACACTCATGGTTAAACTTGAGCATAAGACTATAATGGAAGTTTATGAGCAAAAATGCTGAAAAAGCTTACTTTGGTAATGAAGTTGATTTGAGATTGTTTGAACACGATCTAATGGATTATTCTTGGCGGACTGGTTTTAATGTAGTACCCACAAATGAACTCATGGATGCCTATGGAGAGAATCCGGAGCAATCGGTCGACCAAGCGGTAGCAACTTTATTGCAATTTGCTGGATGTGTCGTAAATTTTGTTGATATAAGCCGTAAAGTTCGCTCTTATGGTAATAGACACTATGAGTATCCACTCGAAAAGTACATGTTAGGTTTTAATGACCATTTTGGTGGGTCAGAAAGCTACTATAAGATTTTACTCAATCAGTCACCTGATGGCGATAAAGCTTCTTATGTACTTCTTTCACCGCCACTTGAAGATGGCTCACCGAGTAATATGACTTTTCATCGATGTGATTTTACCTTTTTGTCACGGGAGCCTAGCCCAGCGCGTTTTACTGAAGAACTACGCTATGGTCCGTTTGTACCAAATCCGTTAAAAACCCATCACACAAGAAACCATTGGGATAGGAAATACTACTTTACTGATTATAATTATTATCTTTTCGGATTGCCAAACGCAAAGCAGGCGTTTTTTAAACGTTTTGAAGACATTGGTTTTGAATTTTCTAAGGAGCCGTATGTCTCGGGATACGGGAGTCGAGAAGCTAGACCAGAAACAGCCGCCGGTCTGAATGATGCAGAGTCGAACGCAAAGGAACGACTTGGATTCTACGGTACTAGGTTTTGGCCTGGTGATCAGTTCGCCCCACAACTAGCTGAACTAGGACAACCCATATATCTGCACCCTGAATATAGAGGTAGACTTTCTGAGTTAGATGAATAAGATACTTATGTACTATGTTGAGGAAATCGGTTGACAAAGCATAAGCGATTATGTTAAAATAACAACGTTAGCATAACACCGATTGAAAGGTGTAAAATAAAAATCTAATGCCTAAAAAGAAAAAACACTCCAAGAAAGCAAGCAAAAAGCAGGTTGACGTTCCAAAAGAGCCGAACATGTTCCTACGTGGTGTGTTTGCGGTACTTCTGTTTGTGCTTGGTTTCTTCTTACTTCTCGGTGGATTCGGGGCAGGTGGAGCCTTACCGAAGGGCATGTTTGATCTCGTTTTTTCTGCTCTTGGCGGTGCTGCATATCTGTCCCCACTTGCTTTTGGATATTGGGGTTTTTATAAATTCAAGACAGAAGAGCACAAAGTACCATTTATGAAGGTTGCCAGTATGAGCACCTTGCTCGTAACGATGGCTACATGGCTAGAAACCATTACTGCTGAAGCGGTCGCCGGATCAGACGGTGGGACTGCATGGATAAATGGAAAGGGAGGAATGATTGGCGGTGCTTTAGGCGGAATAGCGCTTGGCTTCTTCGCAAAACTACTGGCTATCGTTATCTTTTTCGTACTCACCATTTTGGCTACTTGCTGGGTCTTTAAGATACCACTTCGAGTTTTCTTGGTACCATTTAAACGGCCAGAACGGAGCGAAGATACCGATATTAATGAGCTCAAAGAACATTCTCACGGTTTCCAACTGAACGAAGGGGTCCCGGTTGAGCATCACGCTGCTCAGCGTGCGTCGCTAAAAAATAGTGTCTCACCTAAACTTGCCCCTGAAGAAAATCATCAAGCTTTGACCGTTGCGAGTGATCCAAACTGGCAGTTTCCTACGACTGAATTACTTATTAAAAAACAGGACAAAGCAGATGCCGGCGATGTAAATGGTAATGCGGAAATTATCCGTGACACCTTCCAGAACTTCAATATTGAAGTTGATATGGAAGGGGCAAATATTGGCCCACGTGTGACACAGTTTACCTTGAAACCACCTGCTGGTATTAAACTGAGCAAGATTTCTGCGCTAGATCGAGAGCTCGCATTAAACTTAGCCGCACAAAGCATCCGTATTGAAGCCCCAATCCCCGGAAAGCGTGCGGTTGGTATTGAGGTTCCGAATGTAAAATCAGCTACCGTGCGCATGTCTGGGATACTTGATGATAAGTCCTGGAAAACGTTGAATGAGCCACTTGGATTTGCGATAGGTCGGGATATTGCTGGTCTCCCGGTCGTGGCGGCGCTTAATAAAATGCCTCACTTGCTGATAGCAGGTCAGACTGGATCAGGTAAGTCTGTCATGATTAATACGCTACTTACGAGCTTGCTATATAACAACAGCCCTGCAGATATGAAACTTATTTTGGTTGATCCAAAACAGGTCGAGCTCACGCCATATAACGATATCCCGCATTTGCTGACACCGGTGATTACTGAGCCAGAAAAATGTATAAGCGCGCTTAAATGGGCGGTATCTGAGATGGAAAGACGTCTGCGTACCTTTGCCGAACATCACAAGCGAAATATCGCAGAGTATAACAACTTAAAAGATCAAGACTCTATGCCATATGTGGTGATTGTGATTGATGAGCTTGCCGACCTTATGATGATGGCAGCCCGTGATGTTGAAGCATTGATTGTGCGTATTGCACAGAAGGCACGCGCTGCTGGTATTCACTTGGTGCTTGCGACTCAGCGTCCGAGTGTGGATGTTATCACTGGTCTTATCAAGGCAAACGTGCCTGCTCGTATCGCGTTTACGGTGGCAAGCCAAGTAGATTCACGTACGATTATTGATGGTATTGGGGCAGAGAAACTGCTCGGCATGGGTGATATGCTCTTTAGTACTTCTGATATGCCGAAGCCAAAGCGTGTGCAGGGAGCGTTTATCACCGATGAGGAAACGATAAAAGTAAACGACTTCCTTCGTATGCAACGACCACCGCAGTATGATGACGAAGTGGTGAGCCAACCAGTACAGATCGGTAAGGGTGGCGTCGTCGCTGACAGCGGTCCATCTGGTGGTGATGACGACGATATGTGGCGTGATGCCGTGCATGTTGTGGTAGAAAACCGCAAGGCAAGTACGTCGCTCTTGCAACGTCGTTTGCGCATTGGCTATGGCCGAGCTTCACGGCTTATCGATATGATGGAAGAGCAAGGTATTGTAAGTTCTGCTGATGGCAGTAAACCACGTGATGTGTTGATTTCGAGCATGGATGAAGTGTTTGGCGGTAGCGGTAAGACAGGAGTCGCAGCTGAAGAAGATGCGGCGCTAGACGAGCTTTGAACTTAAGTCCAGAAGCTTGCCAGACAAGCATTGTCTCGTTTCTTCATGATAATCGATACGTTGTTTTTGCAGGACTTTTAGTGGTATCACTACTATTTTCGGGGTTTGTTGTAAGACAAATAATTCGCTCAACCTTAACGAAAAAAGAGATGACGCTTTGGGTGAGTGTGGCCATGGTGCATTTAATAGTAACGGTGACGTTTTTTACTTTTGGCGCATTTGTTATAGCGCGGTGCGCATCTTGAAGCGAAGAAGAAGTTGTCTAGTTGCTTGATAACACCTTTCGTGATATAATTTTGATACTAAAAACTAATTTCTGATTGTAAAT
>OEIV010000236.1_pt1 | contig 34361 bp, 26 predicted proteins | sample 1539231 | NCBI WGS metagenome assembly OEIV01 (sample SAMN03794762, study PRJEB22550) | activated sludge metagenome | feature: wastewater treatment plant; material: activated sludge; isolation source: Wastewater treatment plant of a petroleum refinery complex | place: Argentina: Buenos Aires ... | reverse complement strand
GTGCGTCCCGCGATCAACGTCGGCATCTCGGTGTCGCGCGTGGGTGGCAACGCGCAGGTGAAGGCGATGAAGAAGATCGCCGGCTCCTTGCGACTGGACCTTGCGGCGGCCCGCGAGCTCGAGGCGTTCGCGCAGCTGGGCACGGAGCTCGACAAGGCGACGCAGCGCCAGCTGGATCGCGGGCGTCGAATGGTCGAGCTGCTGAAGCAGGGCCAGTACACGCCGTTCCACATCGTGGACCAGGTGATCTCGGTGTTCGCGGGAAGCAAGGGGTATCTCGACGACGTGGCGGTGACGGACGTGCGTCAGTTTGAGATGGACCTCCTGAAGTTCTTCCAGGCGTCGGGCAAGCCGGCGTGGAACGCGCTGAACGAGAAGAAGGCGCTGGACGCGGAGACGGAGAAGAAGCTGGAAGAGGCGATCAAGAGCTTCAAGAGCACGTGGAAACCGGCGAAGTGAGAAGGCGGGCGATGATGGCGGGCGCTTGAAGCGGTTACGAGATTGTAAGATTGCAAGGGCGCTGGCCACGCGATCACGAACGCTGAACAGGAGTCTGCGAACCCCGGGCGAGAGCTCGGGGTTTTTCGTTGGGGGAGAGGCGGAGCGTCATCGGCGTGCGCGAGGGTGGCGTGAGGGTGCATGCTCACGCGGCACCGCAGGACTCGCAGGGCACGGCGGGATTGGCGCGCGGGCGGCCGCAGTAGGCGCAGACGCTCGGCTTCGGCGCGAGCGGGTTGGACGAATCGGGAGCGGCGGGTGTCGCGGGCGCGGCGGGGCGGGCGAAGTTGCCGAGCCAGGCGGCGCCGACGACGAAGATCGCTAGGCCCATGAACGCCAGGCCGAAGACGGTGAAGACCGCGCCGAACGCTCCCTCGGGCTTGTCAGCCGCGAACGCGAAGAACCAGCCTCCGGCGAAGAAGGGGGCCATGAAGAGCGTGAGGAAGATCCTCGCGATGAATCGGCCCAGCGGGGTTGAAGGAGTGGGGGAGGGCACGTCGCGAGATGGTATGGGATTGGTCGGAAGGGCGACGACAGTCAGGTCAAGATGTACCGCTCGTCGTAGGTGATGTCGTGCCTGCGCAAGAAATCGACAAGCTCGTCGGAGAACGAGCGAGTGGCGTGATGCTCGCGCTGAGAGCCGATGTACGCGCGAACGGTGTCGACGCCGGACTTGCTAACGGAGAACGCGGCGTATCCGGTTTGCCAGGCGAATTCGGCGATCGCGAGTTCCTCGTGCATGAGCCGCGAGGAGTTGGCCTTGAGGTCGCGCACGAGGTCGGCGAGGGCGACGACGGGATGAATGGACATGAGGAGGTGGATGTGGTCGGGCATTCCGCCGACGGCGAGCAGATCGCATTGCCGGTGGCGCGCGATGCCGCCGAGGTAGGGGTAGAGACGGGGCGCGGCCGCGTCGGTGATGAATGGCTGGCGCAGCTTGGTTGAGAAGATGATGTGAATGACGTGGAAGGTGAGCGTGCTTCCCATGGCATGAGTATGGCGGAGGATCGTGAGAAGTGCTAGTTGGAATGGACCCAGCACCGAGCGAAGGGGGGAGCACGCCGCGCTGTGGATTCCGTGGTCCATGTATGCAGGCCCGAAGGGCCGAGCGAAACCAGCCCGCGACGGCAGCCCCGGGTAAACGAGCGTTTCGTTGAGCGAGCCGCGGAGCGGCGAGACATGGCCGTGCGAGAGGCGCGAGTGGCGCACCTTCGGTGCTCTGGATTCACGGAGCGGGTGGTGGCGGCAGGTTCCGTTGACCCGGGGCTGACGCCCCGGGCTGATTTCACGGACCGCTTCGCGGTCGAGTGCCCAGGGACCCTATGGACATAGGCAATATCGCCATGCAGTTCGGATCAGCTCCCTGTGTTAGAGAATGTCAGCCCAATATCACGCATTAGTGGCAGCAAAAGGTGCGGCCGAAAGGTGAGGTATGTCTTTCCGTCGTAGCGCGGATACGAAGTGTCTGCCTCAGGTCGGACCAGTACTTCGGGAGTGCATCCGAATTGCTCCAGCGTGCCGTCAATAATGTAGCCTTCGCATTGCAGCCAGGAATGACGCTCAGCATCAGCCTCTTCTCTTGGAGTGATCGTGCCGTGAAACACGCAAATCGTTGCGTCGACGTGCGGAACTGCGGAGATCGCCGAGGCAAGTGAAATTTCAGTACAACGAGACTCAACAGACTCCCGCTTTGACAGCCATGCCCGTCTTACTTTGGCCACGATATCCGCGAGTGTGGAAACTGCCTTCGGGGTCACAGATTCCCTCGCCGCTCCTGCTCGAGTTCCAGCGCCTCGAAGAGCGCCTTGAAGTTGCCCTTGCCGAAGGACTGGCTTCCGCGGCGGCAGATGATCTCGAAGAAGAGCGTCGGGCGGTCCTGGAGCGGCTTGGTGAAGAGCTGGAGCAGGTAGCCCTCGTCATCGGCGTCGACGAGGATGCCGAGCTTGCGGATCGCCTCGTGATCTTCCTTCACGGCCTGGTGCCCGTGGCTGGTCAGCATCGTGTTGACACGGTTCCACACATGGTCGTAATAGGCGTCGGGGAGCGTGAGGAAATCCACGCCGCGCGAGCGGAGGGCGGCGATGGACGCGAGCTCGTCGTCGGTGCGGAGGGCCAGGTGCTGCACGCCGGGGGTGTTGGAGTGCCAGTCGAGGTATTCCTGGACCTGGCTCTTCTTCTTGCCGGCGGCGGGTTCGTTGATGGGGATCTTGATGAGGTTGTTGCCGCTGGACATGACCTTGGACATGAGGGCGGAGAACTCGGTGGAGATGTCCTTGTCGTCGAAGTGCTTGAACATGGAGAACTCGAGGACGCTCTCATAGAAGGCGACCCAGTAGTTCATTTTGCCCATCTCGACGTTGCCGACGAGGTGGTCGACGTACTTCAGGCCGCACGGGTGCTTTTTGTTGTGCTCGTTGATGGAGAGGACGGAGGTGACGCCGGACTGGGGCGCGCAGCCGCGGGCGGGCTCGTGGGCGCAGCCCTCGGCGAGGCGGCGGAACTGCGGGGCGAAGGTGGCGCCCTGCTTGACCTTGGTGAGGTCGTAGGCGCCGGTGCGGCTGACGAAGGTGTGGATGGCGCGTCCGAAGGTGCGGATGGCGGCGGTGGTGACGCTGCCACCGGCGTCCTTGGTTGTGCGCGGCTCATAGGCGGACTGCGCACCGTTCTTGATGGCGCGTTCGTAAGCCTTCTCGGCGTCGAAGACGGTGAAGGCGACGTCCTTCACGCCGTCGCCGTACATCGCGACTTCCATGGCCGCAGGGTGCTCGGGCGTGAGGGCGCTGGTGAGGAGGAAGCGGATGTTTCCCTGGGTGAGGAGGTAGTGGGCGGCGTCGCGGGTGCCGGTGGTGAGGTCGGCGACCTGTTCGATCTGGAAGCCGAAGCAGTGGGCGTAGAAGAAGGCGGCCTGCTTGGCGTTGCCGACGTAGAAACGAACGTGGTCGACGTCGATGAGCTGGAGGGGATCGGTGCCGGGGTTTACTTTGACGGCGGTCGAGGGCGAGAGGGTGGTCATGGCCTGCTCCGGGATGGAGGTACGGGCGGCCGCCCGCGCGCTGGGCGACACCGCTGGTGCATTCTACGTTCCCGGACGTGGAAGGGTGCTTCCCGAGACGGCGACGTCGGGCGAGATGTCGGGTGTTTGTGTGGGGAAGGGAAGCATGGGGCGGGTGTCGGGCGGCGTGGGCGGATGGTGGATATGCTTTGGGTTCACCCGGCGAACAAACGGCCGTTCGGCCGATCGACCGGGGCCTCTGTGGACCACCCGCGTTGGGCGCTTCTAAACAAGAGACTCCGACCTTCGGCTCGTATCGGCTGATCCGCCGCCTTGCGGATGCTCCGCTCGGCGAGCGCTGGATCGCGCGCCATGAGCTGAACCACACCGCCCACACGGTCTACCGCCTCGCCAAGCGGTTTGATCGGGCGGCCCAGGCGCGGTTCCTTTCGGCGGTGTCGGAGAGCACCTACAAGCATCCGCATCTCCTTGATATTCAAGAGTTTGCGTTTGATCTGCAGGGACGGGCGTGCCTGGTCACGCCCTTCACCGGCAACCACCTTGGGCTCGTGACGCTGGGGTCGCTGGTTGAGATGAAGGGCGGGCGGATGTCACCCAGCGAGGCCGAGCGGGCCACGCTGCACCTCCTGGGCGCTCTCTCGCACACTCACGAGAGCGGCGGCCCGTCGCACGGCCCGATCGCGATCGACGAGGTCCTCGTTGACAAGCACGGGCGGGCGGTGATCGAGCTGTATGGCCTGTCGCAACGGATCGCGGCGAGCGCGGCCCCGGCGCGGGCGATGGCGGCCGACGAGATCCGCAGCGTCGGACAGATCGCGTATCGACTGCTCACCGGTCTGCCGGCGGAAGAGCCCATGATCCCCGCGGGACGGCTGGTCAAGAAGCTGCCCGAGGCGTGGGACCGCTGGCTGGAGCGGGCGCTCGACGCGGCGGGCGGCTTTGAATCCGCGGAACGCGCGATCGAGCAACTGCCGTCGAACGTCAAGACGCCGGACGCGCCGGCGGCCTTCCCGACGGTGCGCGTGGTGCTGGACAAGTTCCGGACCCGGACGCCGTAACAGATCGCTCAGTTTTACATGAGCACATGATCACATGGTGCAAGCAGCGCTGCGCGTGCGGGGGCGTCATCGATCCGGCATGGATTCGGAGCCGGGCGAGGACTCGAGCACCTTGGCGATCGCGTCGCGGCGCTGGTTGAAGGCGGTCTGCTGGGCCTCGTCCATGCGACCCGCGAAGAGCATCTCGGTGTAGTTGAGGAGCGACGAGGCGTACGGGCGGCCGGCGGCGGACTTCATCGCCTGCAGCCACGCGTCGGCGTCTGGGGCGGCGGTCTCGGCGTCGTCGGGGCGGCCCATCGCGACCAGGGCCGCCACCTGGACCGCGTCGTAGGCGCTGGCGCCGACGACCTCGCGGAGATTAGGCATGGCGGAGAGCGCGAGCAGGGCTTGGTCGCCGCGCCCGCCCGCCAGGTGCGAGTCGGCGAGGAGCATGATTCCCTCGGCGAGCGCGGGGAGCGTGGACGCGGCGGCGGCCTCGGTCATGATGCGATCGGGGTCGGAGAAGTTCTTGAGCAGGCGTCCGTAGAGCGGATCGCTTGCGGGCGTGTGGCCAATGACCGAGAGCAGGTCGGCGGAGGAAAGAAACTCGCCGATGCTCGCGAGTGATTCGGTCTTCTCCTCTGGGGAGATGTTCGAGAGGGCGCGGAGCCGCTCAAAGGTGGCGGCGTCGGTACGCGAGAGGATGATGCCGCGGGTCGCCATGGGCAGGAGCTGCCCGTCGCTGGCGACGGCGTTGAGAAGGTCGTCGAGGAACTCAGGGAAGACGACGAGGGCCTCGGCGGCGGCGAGACGTTGCGCGGAGCGATCGGAGCGGAGCAATTGCGCGAGGCGCTGGCGGTCGGCGTCGTCGCCGATGGCGGCGAGGAGCTTGCAGGCGGCGGGGGGGAAGGCGGCGCCCTCGATCTGGCGGAGGCGAACGAGGGCGCGCTGGCGCTGAGACTCGGTGAGCGCGCCAACGCGATCGGCGGACGTGAGCATCTCGGCGGCGGCGCCGGAGGCTGAAGTCCCGGTCTCGAGCCAGCGGAGCGCCAGGTCAATCGTGGCGGGTGTGAGCCAGCGCGACGAGGCGGAGAGCAACGCCGCCGCGGTCTGGGCGGAGGTTTCGCGTTCGAGGCACGCGAGGACGGCGGCTTGTCCGCCGGGCGGGTCGAGCTGCGCGACGAGGAGGGCGGCGCGCTCGCGGACGAGCGCGGAGTCATGGCCGAGGAGCGCGATCGAGGCGGCGCCGACCTCGGGGCCGAGCGTTGAGGTGGCGGAGAGTTCGCGCGCGACGAGCTCGAAGCCCAGGTCGCGGACGGAGGGTTCGGGGTCGGCGAGGAGGGACGCGAGGAGCTTGGAGCGGTCCTCGGGCGGTGTGGCGAGATGGAGCTTTCGGAGGGTGTCGGAGAGGCGGTCGGAGAGTGCCTGGGTGCGTTGGCGGTCGCGTGCGACGCGGGCCGACAGGCCGCCGGCGAGCTCGCGCTGCCAGTCGTCGGCCGACATGGCCTTGGCGCGATCGATCCAGGCGGCCCAGTCGGAGCGGGACTCGCCGAGGTCGTCGCGGCCGCTGAGGTCGGCGAGGGCGGTATAGGCGGAGCGCGCGACGATGGGGAGGCGCGAGGCGACGGCGGCGTCGAGCAGGCGGGCGGCGTTGTCGGGCGTGCGATAGGCGGCGAGCGCGGCGAAGTAGGGCGGCGTGCGCTCGTCGGCGACATGCTGCGCGCCGAGCCAGAGCGAATCGAAGAGCGGGGCGAGGCCCTGGGGCTCGGTCGTGAGGGCCGTGGCGATGAGATCGCCGGCGAGCGGGTCGGGCGAGCGGCCTTCGAGCGCGGCGCGGAGCAGGTCGAGGATGGCGTCGGGCTGGGCGGCTTTCGCTCGCGCGACCAGGGCGGCGGCGGCGGCGGCGCGGGCGGCGCGGTCGGCCTTGGGTGAGTTCAGGGTCGCCCAGCTGGCGGCGTCGTTTCGGGACTGATCCGCGCCGATGGCGGCGGGCTGGGCCAGCGCCCGCGAGGACAGGGTCGAACACAGGGGTGAACACGGGGCGAGCGCCAGCACGGTCAAAATGGCGTGGCGGGCCACGGCGCAGGGGCGAGCGGCGGACGCTTTGGTCCGGGAAGTCGATTCGGGGAATGAGCTTCGCCAGTTTCCCACGGGTTTCGATCGTATCGGTCGGGCGTTGATGCGAGGCTTGACGTTCTCTACGATTTGGGGAGTGTCCGGTTCGCCACGCGTCGCCAGTGGCCCGAGAGAACCATGAACGACTGGTTCGATGCCGAACAGCACGTGGAACGGGCCCACGACTTTTACCAGTCGGGGCGTTGGGACGATGCCGTCTCAGAGTTGCGGCGCGCCATCGCGCTGAACCCCTACCAGGGCGAGTGGCACTTCAATCTCGGTTTGACGCTCAATGCGGCGGGTCGGCATCGCGACGCGATGGACGCGTTCGGCGAGGCGTCGCGGCTGGAGCCCTCGGACCCGCAGCCATTGATCATGGTCGGGCTGTCGCACATGCATCTGGATGAGCCTCGCAGCGCGATCCCGTGGTTTGAGCAGGCCGGGAAGCTGGAACCGGCGTCGAGCGAGCCGTTGATCCATCGGATCGAGGCGCACGCGCGGCTGGGCGAGTACGAACAGGCCGAGCTGGCGTTCTACCTGGCGCAGCAGGTCGATGCGTCGAACCCGGACCTGTACGCCGCGATGGCGGATGTGCTGCTGGACCGGCGCGAGTTTGAGCGGGCGATCTGGTGCCTGCGCGAGGCGTCGAAGCTGGACCCGGAACTGCCGGGGATGCAGGCGCGGCTGGCGGAGGCGTACGCGGCGCTGGGACGGCCCGAGCGGGCGCGGCAGCTGTACTTGCTGGAGCTGCGCCAGAACCCGGGCGACACCGACACGCTGCTGGAGCTGGCGGACCTGCTCGCGTCGATGAACCGGCTCGCGGAAGCGCAGGAGAAGGCGGGGCGCGTGCTGGAGCTCGAGCCCGAGCACGTCGGCGCGCACCTGATGCTGGGCAAGCTGGCGGATCAATCGGGCGATGCGCGGCGGGCGCTGCGCCATCTGGAGGTCGTGCTGCGCCTGGACGCGAGTCTGCCGCGTGCGCGGACGGCGATCGCCCACATCCTGCTGCGCGAGCGCGATCCTTCGACGCTGGAGCGGGCACGGGTGCTGCTGGATGAAGAGCTGTCGCTTCTGGCGCGCGACGACGAGATGTTCGAGAACGTCGACCTGTCGGCGCTCGGGCAGGCGCTGCTCTCGGTGGGCTGGGCTTCGCGGGCGGTGGACGTGTTCCGGCGGCTGACGGAGCGCGATGCCAACGACGCGGGCGCGTTCCATGATCTATCGGTCGCGTGCTTTGAGGCCGATCGCTCGCCCGACGGGATCGAGGCGGCGCTTTCGGCGCTGAAGCTCGAGCCGCGGATGCTGGCGCCGATGCACAACCTGGCGGTGGCGTACTTCAAGACCGGGCGGTTGACGCGGGCGCGGTACTGGGTGAAGCGGGCGCTCGCGATCGACAGCGAGGACCACGGTCTGCGCCGGATGCGCGCGGTGCTGGCGATCCACGGTGCGGGCGAGCTCATCGGTCGGATGTTCTCCGGCCTGACGCGACGGCTCGTGCTGGGGCGGCGGAGGCGGTAGACCCCTCATTCCTTCTACGATCACGCCTTTCGCTGCTGGCGTTCCGCGAGCAGGCGGGCGGCTTCGTCGACGTCCTTGTCGCCGCGGCCCGAGAGGTTGATGACCAGGTGCTGGTCTTCCTTCATGCGTGCGGCGGCGACGACGCCCTCAAAGATGGCGTGCGAGGATTCGAGGGCGGGGATGATGCCCTCGGTGCGTGCGAGGAGCTCGAAGGCGTCGAGGGCCTGGTCGTCGGTGCACGCGAGGTACTGCACGCGGCCCGCGTCCTTCCAGTATGAGTGTTCGGGGCCGACGCCGGGATAGTCGAGGCCCGCGGAGCAGGAGTGGACGTCGGCGGTCTGGCCGAAGGGGTCCTGAAGGACGTAGCTGAGCGAGCCGTGGAGGATGCCGGGCGTGCCGTAGGAGAGCGGGGCGGCGTGGGCGCCGGGGGCGGTGCCGCGGCCGCCGGCCTCGACGCCGATCAGCTTGACGGATTCGTCGTCGACGAAGGGGTAGAAGATTCCGGCGGCGTTGCTTCCGCCGCCGACGCAGGCGACGACGGCGTCGGGGAGCTTGCCGAAGAGTCGGAGGCACTGGGCCTTGCACTCGTTGCCGATGACGCTCTGGAAATCGCGGACGATCATGGGGAAGGGGTGGGGGCCGACGACCGAGCCGATGATGTAGTGGGTGTGCTCGACGGAGCCCATCCAGTCGCGCATCGCTTCGTTGGTGGCGTCCTTGAGGGTGCGCGAGCCGGCCTCGACCTCGTTGACCTTGGCGCCGAGCATGCGCATGCGGATGACGTTGAGGCGCTGGCGCCGGACGTCTTCCGCGCCCATGTAGACCTCGCAGGTGAGGCCGAGGTGGGCGGCGGCGGTGGCGGAGGCCACGCCGTGCTGGCCCGCGCCGGTCTCGGCGATGATGCGGCGCTTGCCCATGCGCTTGGCGAGGAGCCCCTGCCCGAGCGTGTTGTTGATCTTGTGCGCGCCGGTGTGGGCGAGGTCTTCGCGCTTGAGCCATATGGTGGCGGATTGGCCGACGCCGCCGACCTTGGTCGAGATCGAGCGGGCGTAGTCGGAGAGGCGGGCGGCGCGATAGAGGGGTGTGGGGCGGCCGACGAAGGTCTTGAAGAGCGACTGGAGTTCATCCCAGAACTTGCGGTCGCTGGCGGCGTGGTCGTAGACGTCGGCGAGCTGGCGGAGGGCGGCGGTGAGCGTTTCGGGGACATACGAGCCGCCGAACTGGCCGAAGCGGCCCTCGGGGGACGGGACCTCGCTGACGCGCGGCTTGCGGGCCTTGGCGCCGGAGAGCATGGTGGGATCGGTGTTGGCCTGGCTCATGGGCGAAGGGTAGTAGGTGTGTTGTGTGTGGGCGGGAGACACGCGTTCCGCGGCGGTCGGTCGGGCGGAATCCGGGGCGAGATCGGGGAGGCCGCGATCGCTGCGGATCACGGGATTTGAGTTTCACCTTGGCCCGAGGCGTTGGCGGTGTCCTTGGCGAGGAACCTGGCGCCCAGGGCCCAGAACACGCCGCTGAGGAGGATGGCCAGCGAGATGGCGAGGAAGGCCTTGTTCATGTCGCCGTGGGGGAGTTGGTCGGTGCGGGTCGCGTCGCAGATGCGTCCGATGATGGGGGGCGAGATGACGTCGCCGAGCGCGTGGATGGTGAAGATGGAGACGGCGTACGCGGTGGCTCGGAGGGGCGCGGGCGTGACATTGGCGATGATGGTGTTGCTGGGGCCGGTGTTGAGGAAGAGGCAGAAGACGGCGGCCGCGAGGAAGACCCACGCCAGGGGGAAGGGCGTGTAGAGCACGCCCAGGAAGAGCGGGAAGCCGAGCAGCATTCCGGCGGCGGAGACGAGGAAGTACGAGCCGCTGAAGCGGGCGCGGAGTCGATCGCCGAGCCATCCGCCGAAGAGCGTGGCGGCGAGGCCTGTGACGACGACGATGGCACCGAAGGTGGTGCCGGTGGCGGCCTCGTTGTTGAGCCCGCGGTATTCGTTGACGTAGGTGCGGATCCAGAACGAGATGCCGCCCAGGGCGAAGGTCATGGCGGTCATGCCCGCGAGGTTGAAGAGGTAGGACCTGGTCTTGAAGAGGATGAGCACGTCGGCGAGGGAGGTTTTTCGCTTGGCGTCGACGCGATCGGACAGGCCGCGCGGAGGCTCGGGGCGGAAGATGGCCCAGATGCCCAGCGCGATGCCCCAGGGGACGACGGAGTAGAAGGGCCACTGCCAGGAGTTGGTTTTCGCGGCGACCGTGGTGCCGAGGGCGTATCCGATGGCGGTGCCGACGGGGATGGCGGCGTAGAACCAGGCGAGGACGGCGCCGCGGCGCTGGACGGGGAAGAGGTCGGCGATGATGGTGGGGGCGGTCGGGCCGTAGGCTGCTTCGCCGATGCCGACGAAGATGCGGGTGATGAGGAGGACGGTGAAGGTGGTGGCAAGGCCGGAGGCGCCGGACGCGAGGCTCCAGGCGATGGCGCCCAGGCCGATGATGGTCCAGCGGCGTGTGCGATCGCCCAGCCAGCCGAAGACGGGCGCGACCACCATGTAGGAGACCATGAACGCGGAGCCGAGCCAGCCGAGATTGGTGGCGGCGTCGGGATCGTTCTTGTCGAAGAACGCTTCGCGGATGCGTGGCTCGACGGCGGCGAGGATGTATCGATCGATGTAGTTGAAGAGGTTGATCGACAGAAGCACGAACAACGACACGCGCGCGGAGCGGATTGCAGCGCGATCGGGCGGCGATGAGGCGGTGTTGGGCAGGTCGGGCACGGGCACAGACTAGCAGCGATCACCGGCGGGCGCGCGGCGGAGATCGGGGCTTTGGAATGTCAAGCGGATCGCGGCGTGCGCTATGCGAGGAACACGAGCGGGTCGCGGTCCTGGCCCGAGATGATGACGCGGCAGCCCTGGAGCATTTCGGCGAGCTTGGTCGAGACGCGGGCCAGATAGCCGCGCTCGGTGTTGGTGTGTCCCGCGAGGACGACGGACATGCCGGAATGCAGGGCCGCGACGACCTCGTGGTGCTTCATTTCGCCGGTGACGAAGACGTCGCAGCCCTCGGTTCGAGCGATGGGGGCGAGTTCCGCGCCCGCGCCGGGGACGACTCCGACGACCTTGACGGTGCGCTGGAGGTCGTCGGGGCCCGAGACGCTGGCGAGCTGGACGCGGGCGCGACCGAGGTGCTTCTTCAGACGCTGGCCCAGCTCCATGAGCGAGCAGGGGCGATCGAGGACGAGTCGGCGGCCCGCGCCGGCGTGACGCTCGGGCCGGGGCAGGAGCTCGTAGATGTCGATCGCGGGCTCTTCGTAGGGGTGGAACTGTCGGAGCGTCGCGAGCGCCAGCGGCAGGGCGCGCTTGGCGCACACCATCTCAAGGCGCACTTCCGCGGCGCGCTCGAGGCGTCCGGTCTCGCCGATCACGGGGCGGGCGCCGTCGCCCGCGAGGAAGGTGCCCTCGCCCTGCACGCCGAACGAGCACACGCTGTACTTGCCGATGATCCCCGCGCCGGCGGAGGCAAGCGCGGAGCGCACCATGTCGGCCTTTTCGAGCGGGAGGAAGGTGACGATCTTGGTTTCCTGCGTGACGTCGGTCGTGGAGGCGGGCGTGATGGCGCGGCAATCGCCGGCGATTTTTCCTTCGACGCCGGAGCCCGAGATGCCCTCGCAGAGCCAGTCGGTCACGCCGCCGGGCGTGGCGTCGAGCGCCGTGTGCGGGCAGTAGATGGCGATGCGGGATTCGACGGCGTGGCGGATGATGCGTTCGCTGGGCGTCGCGTCGGTCATGCGGGACATGGGCTGCCAGATGGGCGGGTGGTAGGCGACGAGGGCGGAGGCGTTCATCTCGATGGCTTCGGCGAGGACGCGCTCGGTGAGGTCGATGGTGAGGACGATCGGGCCGTCGATGGGGCGGGCGCGGTCGCCGACGAGCAGGCCGACGCGGTCCCAAGACTCCGCGAAGCGGAGGGGCGCGATGGACTCCATGGCAAGGACGAGGTCGCTGACGTTCATGGCGGGGCCTCCGCGGATGCGAGCGCAACTGTACGATCGTCGTATGCGGGCGTTGGCGAAATTGAATCTGTCATTGGCGGTCGGGCCTGCGATCGAAGGGGGGGCCCGGAAGGGCTTTCACCCGATCGCGTCGCTCTTCGCGCCGATCGACCTGGCGGACGAGGTCGAGGTGGTCGAGGGAGGGCGGGGGCTTGATCTCGCCTGGGCGGACGACGCGTCACGCCCGACGCCGATCGATTGGGCGGCGGAGAGGGACCTGGCGATGCGGGCGCTGGCGGCCCTTGAATCGCGGGCCGGTCGAGGGCTTGGGGTCGGGCTGCGCGTGCGTAAGCGCATTCCCGTGGGCGGCGGATTGGGGGGCGGATCGAGCGACGCGGCGGCGGCGCTGGTCGCGGTGAGCGAGGCCTGCGGGCTCGGGCTCTCGCGCGTGGAACTGCGCGAGATCGGGGCGACGCTGGGCTCGGACGTCGCGTTCTTTGTGGATGATGCTGAGCCGGCACGGGCGGCGGTCGTGACGGGCCTCGGCGAGGTTATCGAGCGGGTGACGATGCCATTTGCGAGCGAACTCTCGCCGGTGCTCATCGTGCCGGCGTTCGGATGTCCGACGGGCGAGGTGTATCGCGCGTTTGATCGTGCGCCGACGCGGGGTGTGGATGAAGCGCGGGTTCGCCGGGCCGACCCCGAGGACTTGTTCAACGATCTCCTGGCGGCGGCGGAACTCGTGAGGCCTGAACTGGCGACGGTTCGCGCGAAGGCGGGTGTCGCGTGCGGGCGAAAGGTGCATTTGACCGGGAGCGGGAGCGGCCTGTTTGTGCTCGTGCCGAATGCGGAGGCGCCGAGTGTGGTGGCGAAGCTGGCGGCGGCGCTTCCTGATTGCAACGTGCTCGCGACGACGTTTGTTATTGCCGCGCGAACGAGAGGATGAGGCGATGCCCGAAGCTCGTGGCCATGATCAGAGTCGGGGCGGGCGTGAGGGCGCCAGCGCGCGCTATCCGGTCGTGAAGCACCGGCAAGGCCAGACGCCGACCCGGGCGGAGGATGAGGCGGTCGTCGAGGAACCCCTGGAAATCCGCGTGGCGGGTCGCGGCGTGGGCGTCACGATGCGCACGCCCGGTCACGACACCGAGCTTGTGCTTGGGTTTCTCGTGGGCGAGGGGCTGCTGGCGCGTGCGGGCGATGTCGAGCATGTTCGCCCGTGCGATCGCACGGCGGGTGATCTGGTCGACGTGATTGTTTCGCCCGGCGTGGCGGTCGACTTTGCACGACTGACCCGGCATGTGTTTGCGTCGTCGAGCTGCGGCGTGTGCGGGACGGCGAGCATCGACGCGCTGCGACACCGATTCCCGAATGCGGCGGATGGGCTGGTAGTCCCGGCGCGGGCGTTCTATGAGGTTGTGGCGAAGCTGAGGGCGGCCCAGCCGACGTTTGATCAGACGGGCGGGTTGCACGCCGCGGGGCTGTTCGATGCGTCGGGCGCGCTGGTCGTGGCGCGCGAGGACGTGGGGCGTCATAACGCGGTGGACAAGGTGGTGGGGTGGGCGTTTTCGCGCGGGATGCTCCCGTTGACGGGGCATTTCCTTGTCGTGAGCGGGCGCGTGTCGTTTGAGATCGTTCAGAAGGCGCTGGCGGCGGGAGTGGCGCTGGTGGCCGGCGTGTCGGCGCCGTCGTCGCTGGCGATTGATCTGGCGAGCGAGAGCAACATCACGCTGATCGGATTCCTGCGCGAGGGGCGGTTCAACGTGTACGCGCACGGGGAGCGGATCGGGGGGTAGCGCGGGGCTCGGAGTCGGAAAGGTGCTCGACAACACACGGGCGTGAGCGCGACGAATCGCTCCGAGTACTCCGCTGATCGTTGGCGGGGAAATCGCTGCAAATGACCGAGAGCCCACCCTACTCCGGCGGCGGCTCGGGGCGCAGGTGCTTCACGAGGAACGCCGTCTGGATGTTCTTGGCGTCGTTCGAAACCGCGCCGAAGCCGGAGTGTTCCTCCGGCGCGCCGGTGTGTTTCCAGGTGACGGCCTCGATCATCGCGGCGTCGGCGCCGTGATCACGGTAGTGGCCGCGCAGGCGGTGGAGGAACCGGCGCATGCCGTCGTATGGCACGACGCGATCGGCCTCGGAGTTGAGCGCCAGGAGCGGTAGCGGCTTGAAGGGGTCGAGGGGTTCCCACGGGTCCTGGGCGCGGACGCTGTCGCGATCGTGGATCGCGGAGGCGCGGGCACCGGCGGCGGCGCCCGATTCGTGCGGGAAATACAGGCCGCCGAGCCAGCCGGTGGTCCCTTCGACCGCGGCGCAGATGAAGGGGTGCGGATCGCAGAGGCGGCGGAGCGTGACCATGCCGCCCGCGGACATGCCGCCGATCGCGAGGCGCGAGGCGTCGAAGGCGGGGATGATGCGCAGGTGTTCGACGATCTGATCGATCTCGGCGCGCATCTGCGCGAGGATGCGCATGGTGCCAGTGCCATCCTGCATCGAAGGGTCGGGTCGCTCGCCGTGAGCGGGCAGATCGACGCTGCAGGTCGCGATACCGGCGCGGAGCCAGCGGAGATAGCGGCCGGGGTCGAGCTCCTTGCTGGCGGTTCGGCCGTGCATCCAGAGGACGACGGGCGCGGGGCGCGACCAATCGGGGTGCGCGAGGAGCGTGGGGATCGTGCCGCCGATGCGGGCGGACCGCGTGCGGGAGGCGAGGGCGGCGGGGAATCGTGTGAAGCGGTCGGACATGGGCGGCGGGATGGTATGACGCCGGTCATCATTGATGGAGCGGCGATGACGAGCTGGTGATGCCGCTAGGCGCTTGATTGCGTGGGATCGTTGAATTACTCGAGCTTCGCGGTGCGGAGGCGCAGGCTGCTGGTCACGACGCTGACGCTGCTCATGGCCATCGCGGCACTGGCGATGATGGGAGAAAGAAGCCAGCCCGTGAGGGGGAAGAGCACGCCCGCGGCGATCGGGATACCCACGACGTTATAGGCGAACGCCCAGAACAGGTTGCGTCGGATCGTTCGCATCGTGGCGCGTGAGAGCGCGATCGCGTCGGGAACGCTGCGCAGGTCGCCGCGCATGAGCGTGATGTCCGCCGCCTCGATGGCGACGTCGGTTCCCGTGCCGATCGCCATGCCGATGTCGGCCCGCGCCAGAGCGGGCGTGTCGTTGATGCCGTCGCCCACCATCGCGACGATGTGCCCTTGGCGCTGGAGGGCCGCGACGTGTTCGGCCTTGTCGCCGGGGAGCACCTCGGCGTGCACGTCATCGACGCCAATCTCGGTTGCGATGGCACGGGCCGTCGCGCGGTTGTCGCCCGTGAGCATCACGACCTTGAGGCCCATGGCGTGGAGGCGATCCACGGCCTGTTTCGACGTGGGCTTCACGCGATCGGCGACGGCGAGCAGGCCCGCTTCCGCGCCGTCGATCGCGACGTGCAGCGTGGTTCGCCCGAGGCCGGCCAGTTCGGCGGCACGGGGCAAGAGCGAGATTGGTACGCCCCGAGATTGCAGGAGCGAAGGGGAGCCGATCAGCACGCGCCGACCAACGACGGTTGCTTCCACGCCCTGGCCCACGATCGCGTTGAACGTCGATGGTTCGGCGAGCGAGATGGAGCGGGAGGCTGCCGCGGAGACGATCGCGGCGGCGAGCGGATGCTCACTGTGGCGCTCGGCGCTGGCGGTCATTCGCAGAAGTTCGCGCTCGTCGGCGCCCGGCGCGGCGATGAGATCAATGAGCGTGGGCTTGCCCTCGGTGATCGTGCCGGTCTTGTCGAGCACGATCGTGGTGATCTTGTGCGCGGTCTCCAACGCTTCGCCGCCCTTGATGAGGATGCCCATCTCCGCGCCGCGGCCTGTTCCCACCATGATCGCCGACGGCGTGGCGAGCCCGAGCGCGCAGGGGCAGGCGATGATGAGCACGGACAACGCGGCCGTCAGCGACATCGAAAGGCGCGTGTCGATCGGCGAGACCAGCCACCACACGAAAAACGTGACGAGCGCGAGCCCCAGCACGATGGGCACGAAGTACGAACTCACCCGATCGGCGAGGCGGGCGATCGGGGCTTTGTTCCCCTGTGCTTCGCGGACCAAGCGAACGATCTGCTGAAGAACGGTGTCGGTGCCGACCTTGGTCGCGGCCAGGCGGAGAGAGCCCGTCGCGTTCATCGTCGCGGCAAAGACGGTGTCACCCTGGCTCTTCTCGACGGGCATGCTCTCTCCGGTCAGCATCGATTCATCGACGCTCGAGCGCCCCGATTGAACCAATGCGTCCACGGGGATCTTCTCGCCCGGGCGCACGAGCACCACGTCGCCCACGCGGACCGACTCAATCGCGACATCGATCTCGCGGCCGTCGATGAACGCGCGCGCGGTGCGCGGCTGGAGCGCGACGAGACGCGCGATCGCGGCGCCCGTCCGGCTGGTGGCGCGGGATTCCAGGTACCGCCCGAGGAGGATCAGCACGATGATGACGGCGGTGGCTTCAAAGTAAACCGGAACGCCCTGGTGCGAAGGGTTCGCGTGTGCTCGCACGGCGAAGAAGCCGGGGCGGATCGTCGCGGCGAGCGAGTAGATGTAGGCCGAACCGGTGCCCAGTGCGACCAGGGTGTCCATGTTGAACGAGAAGTGCAGCAGTCCCTTCCACGCGGCGCGGAAGAACCGGCGCCCGCACCAGAAGAGCACGGGAGTCGTCAAGGCCAGTTGAATCCAGTGCGACCACCCGGAGAGCGGTGGGCCGACGAGGGCCTCGAACTTGCCGTGCGACATCGCGATGATGAAGACCGGGAGCGCGAGAGCGGCCCCCACGAGGAGATTCGCCAGCAGACGCCGCGTTTCCGCGTCGGCGGGGTTGGCGGGCGCGGCGTGTGACTGGTCGAAGGCCGCCAGGGATTGCGGGGGTTCGGCGAACGGCGCGGCCGGCGACATCGCGGGAGTCACAAACGCGGGGGCGTTCGCGGCGATCGCCTCTGGAACGCTCGCGGAATATCCGAGATCGTCGACGACCTTCGCTAGTGCGCGGGCATCGATCGCGCCGGGGTCGAACTTCACGGTGGCGACCTTGGTGGCGTAGTTGACGCTCGCCGAGGTCACACCCGGCTGCTTGGCCAGGCGCTTTTCGATCCGGGCGGCGCACGCGGCGCACGTCATGCCCTCGATGGGCAGGTCGCAGCGCTCGCCGTCTTCTTGGCTCGGCGCGGTGGACATGGCACCATCGTATTCGATGTCGGGGGGTGCGCCGGATGTTCAGGGGATTACTTCAGCGACGCCATGTCGATCACGAACCGGTACTTCACGTCGCTCTTGAGCATGCGCTCGTAGGCCTGGTTGATCTGGTCCATGCGGATCAGCTCGATATCGCACGCGATGTTGTGCTTGCCGCAGAAGTCCAGCATCTCCTGCGTTTCCGCGACGCCGCCGATGAGCGAGCCGGCCAGGTGACGGCGCGGCATGAAGAGGCTGAAGGCGCTGACGGGCTGCGGGTTCGGCGGCGCGCCGACCAGCACCATCGTCGCGTCGAGCTTCAGCAGGGCCAGATAGGCGTTGAGGTCGTGGTCCGCGGAGACGGTGTCGAGGATGAAGTCAAAGCTCGCCAGATGCTTGGCCATCGCGTCCGCGTCGCGCGAGATAATGACCTCGTCGGCGCCGAGGCGTCGCGCGTCCTCGGCCTTGCCGGCGGAGGTCGTGAAGAGCACGGTGTGGGCCCCCATCGCGTGGGCGAACTTCACGCCCATGTGTCCCAGGCCGCCCAGCCCGACGACGCCGACCTTCTGGCCCTTGCTCACCTTCCAGTGTCGCAGGGGGGAGTAGGTCGTGATGCCGGCGCACAGGAGCGGCGCGGCGGCGGCGGGATTGAGATTCGTCGGCACTTTCAGCGTGAACGCCTCGTCGCACACGATCGACTGCGAGTAGCCGCCGAACGTCATGCCGCCCGAGTGCTTGTCTTCGCCGTTGTACGTGAACGTCGAGCCCTTGTGGCAGAACTGTTCAAGCCCTCGCTGGCAGCTCGGGCAGGTCCGGCAGGAATCGACCATGCAGCCCACGGCCGCGAGGTCGCCGACTTTGAACTTCGTCACTTTCGGGCCCACGCGCGACACGCGCCCGAGGATCTCGTGGCCGGGCACGATGGGATATTGCGAGAATCCCCATTCGTTGCGCGCGAAGTGAATGTCGGTGTGGCATACGCCGCAGTAGAGGATGTCGATCGCGACGTCGGTTGCGAGCGGCTCGCGCCGATTGATTGAGGACGGGCCGAGGGGCGAGGTAGCGGACTGGGCGGCGTAGGCCTTGACGGGCATGACAAGCTCCGAGGGACAACGTGCGGGCGAGGCCGGGCGGCCTCGCGAGGCCCAAGAGTATCGCGGATCGCGCGAGGGGGTAAGTATCAAGCACGCACGGACGGGTTCCGATTGGTGAGCAAACGCCCGAGTCAAAGGCGGGCGTTCGTCCGATCGACAGGACTTGACCCGTGAGCGGGGTACAGTGGCATGAAAGGAGATCCCCATGCGTATCACGGTTACGACTCTGACGCTGGTCGCCGCGCTCTCGCTGTCCGCCTGTACGACTGAGACCGACGACGAAAACGAGGCGATGTGCAAAGAGGTGAAGCCCGGCGTGGTGACGAGCGTGAATTCGTACTGCGCCGTCGTGTGCGATGATCCGGTCAACCCCGAAGTGTTCACCGAGTACAAGGGCCAGCGCGTGGGCTTCTGTTGCAAGGGTTGCGTGCCCAAGTGGGAAGCCCTGACCGATGCGCAGAAGGACGCGGCCCTGGCCAGGGCGATCGTCAAGGGCAAACCGAAGTCGTAATGCCGTCGGCTTTCAATCAGCCCAGACGGGCGTCTTCCAGATCGGGACGTCGCGCTTGAGGCGGTCGATAAAGGCCGTCATGGCTGCAAGCGCCTCGGCCCGGTGCGACGACGAGATCGTCAGCAGGAACGAGATTTCGCCCACGCGCACACGCCCGCGGCTGTGGAGCGTCGTGAGCGCGAGCAGCCCGAACTCGCGTGAGATGTCGCGCGAGAGCGATTCGAGCTGCGCCTGGGCCATGGGGTCGTAGCTCTGGTAGTCGAGCGCACAGATCGGGCGGAGTATCGGAGCAGCACTCGGCGGTGCGCCGGGCGAGGGTTCGTCACGACGCACGATCCCTTCGAAGCGCAGCGTCGCACCAACGCGGCCTGAGGTGTTCAATTCTGGCAGGGCACGCGCGGCCGATGACAACGCCTTTGCTTCGGCCGACGGATCGACCGGGCCATCGAGAATCGCGGCGAGGATCACGGGCGAGCGATCCATCAGCCGCCCCCCACCATGGTGATGAGCGCAACCTCGTCGGTCGATGCGATGGGCGTGGACAGGCTTGCGAAGGCTTGGTTTACGGCGAATCGCGGCGATTGCAGCGCGAACGCGAGGGGCGGATGCTGCTCCGCCATCGCGCGCGCGACGTCCGCGAGCGTTGGCGCGTCGCCGAGCCGGACCCGCACGCGATCGGCCTTGGCGGCGATGGCGATCGAACCGAAAACGAGCACGTCGAGGTGCATCGGAAGAGTGTATGGTACTTCGTGAGTCGTGAGTCGTGAGTCGTGAGTCGTGAGTCGTGAGTCGTGAGTCGTGAGTCTGATTGCACGAACGCGGTCGATTCATGGATCGTCCGTGCAAGCTGACGAAGGTGTCCCTATGGGATTTCGTGGCGAAAAGTTCGCGTTCGATTCGCCCGCCGAGGCGGTGAGCGCGATGATCGCGCGCCTGGCAGCTTCCCAGCCGGCGCCGGCCAGCGAGCGGGTTCCCCTCAACGAAGCTCGTGGGCGATTCCTCGCCCGCCCGATCCGTCTCGATCGCGACAGCCCCGCGTTCGACCACTCCGCGATGGACGGCTATGCGCTGCGGCTTGCGGACGTCACTCTCGATCCGCCTTCGGCCTCTCCAGACACGCCGAGCCGCGACATCGCCCCACCCCTCCGCATCGTGGTCGCCGGCGAATCTCGCATCGGGCGCGGGCCGCCTCCCTGGCCGACGAACGCAGCTCGCCCGGTCGTGATCCGAATCGTGACGGGGGCGGCCATTCCAACCGCGGCGGACTGTGTCGTGAAGCGCGAGGATGTGGCCGAGCACGCCGGCGGAGACGCCGGAGTGGAAGCGATCTCGATCGCGCCCGGTGTCCTTTCCAAGCTCCGCGCGGGCGACAACATCCGGCGGCGAGCCGAGAACGCGCGCACGGGCGAGGTGGTCCTTGAGGCGGGCGCCATCATCAACGCCGCGGGCGTCGGCGTGCTGGCCGCGGTGGGCGCGACCGTCGTCGAGGTTGCGCCGCGCGTGCGCGTCGCGATCATCACGACCGGCGATGAACTCGTCGACCCCGACCAATCCCCGTCGGCGCATCAGGTCCGCAACAGCAACGGTCCGGCGCTGCGGGCCATGCTCTCGACGCCCAACTGGCTCGAGGTCGCGTCGAGCGCTCACGCTCGCGACGAAGGCCCGGGGCTTGACGACGCGCTCCGCGCGGCGATGTCCGCCGCCCACGCGATCATCCTCACCGGCGGCGTGTCGATGGGCCATCGCGACCCCGTCCGTGCGGCGGTCGAACGCCTGGGCGCACACATGATTTTTCACGGCCTGCCGCAGCGCCCCGGAAAACCCATGCTCGGCGCGGTCGCGCCGCGCGGGCCCGGCGAAGCACGCGGCGTTGTCCCGATCTTCGCGCTCCCCGGCAATCCGATCTCCGCGATGGTGACATGCACGCGGATCGCGTTGCCGGTGCTGGCGTCGATGGCCGGTGCGATACGCCCGTGGTCCGCGATCTCGCCCCGCCCTGTCACGATCAGCAACCCCGACGCCAAGGCGCTCGACCTCTGGTGGCATCGCCTCGCGGCTCTCGAGCCCGGCGGCTCGGTTCGGCTGCTTCCGGCCCTGGGTTCGGGCGATATCGTCGCCGGCGGGCGCAGCGACGGATTCGTTGAGCTTGCTCCCGGAGCTTGCCCGGATGCCAAAACGCCCGTTCCCTTCTTCGCGTGGATGTGACGCACCGTCCGCCGGACGCGGAGAGGGGCTCAATTCTGCATGTTGACCCATGTGGCGTCGGCGGCGTGGGAACTCACCAGCGCGATGTCCTGCTTGAAGATCTCGACCTGCTCCATGTACGCTCCCCAGTGGCAGGTCAGCCAGGCCAAGAGCAGCGTGCAGCCCCACACGCCCAGCTCGGCGTAGCGCGAGCGGCGGGCCCAGTAAAAGATCGAGCAGGCCAGCAGCATCGAACCCAGCTTCCACGACGCGACCAGCGCCGGCGAGCCGAAGCTCATGATGAATCGGGCCAGCGGGTTGCTCTCATACATGCCCACCGACATCGCGTAGGTCAGCGTCATGTACAGGTCGCCCAGCGACAGAAGCGTGATCGCCGCCAGGAGGATCGCCACCCGCTTTCCCCGGATGTCCGGCGACGCGGCACGACCGAAAAAGTCGTCCATGGCGGGTGCGAGCGAACCGGCGTGTAACATCGACGCGAACATCAAGAGTGGGGGATCGGTTGCTTCACCCCCCGGGTCCAGTCGGGCCGGGCATTTGGCCGACTTAGACTTGCATCTTCACGATCCGCCCGAGACGATCGGGGGGCTTGAACGGACTTTGGTGCGGGATTGCGTGGGACGGAGGTCCGAATGCGCCAGCGTGGGTCCCAGAGCCTGTGGGTATTCGCGGCCATGTGCGGCCTGGCGCTGTCGTTCTCGCCCCCGGCCCGCGCCCAATCCGGCCCTGTCTATCCGGATGACTCCGTACAGGCCCACGAGGGCCTCGGCCGTGTCCAGGAGCTCGCCGCCGCGGGCAACGCCGCCGAGGGCGTGCGCGTGCTGCAATCGCTGCTCGAGAGCGAGGGCGACCATGTGCTGGTTTCCGACGCGGACCCCGACCTCTTTGTAAGCGTTCGCGCCCGCGTGCATGAACTTCTGCTCTCGGACCGGACGCTTTTGGAGCGCTACCGCGCGGCGGAAGAATCCAAGGCCGCCGACCTTTTACAGAAGGGTCGGCACGCGGAAGTGGAGCGATCGCGGTTTCTCACCCGTTCGGGGTTCGAGGCCTGCTTGCGCGTGGCCCAGTCGTTGCTGGAGCGCGGCCAGTTCCAGGCGGCCCGGATCACCCTGAAGCAGCTCGACACCCACCCCGATCGGCGCGCCGATCCCCGCGCCGGCGCGGACGCGGCGGGCCTTGCGGCCCTCCTAACCCGCTATCTATCGCGCGATGACCTGCGCGACATGGCGACCCGATGGGCCGCCGAAGCGGGCGTCGGGGCGCCCCGCGCCGACGCCTTCCAACTGCCGTCCCAGCCGCCGCCCATCATGCCGATGGGCGTGCTCGCGCCGGCGGAGTTGCAGGGATTGGTGAAGCGTCCGATCCAGACGGCGTGGCTCTCGGAGGAAGCGCGGGCCAACGCCGAGTTCGAGGCCCAGCGCTCCCTCCGCGACGACAACCGCGCCTGGTTCCTGCGCAGCCTGCGCGACGAGGCGTGGCCCGTGCCCGCGCTGCTCGGCGATCGCCTGCTGCTGAACGACGGGCAGTCCGTGTCGTGCCTCGATCGCTTCACGCTCCAGCCGCTCTGGAGCTTTACGCCCGAGCTCACCCTCGACGCGGGAGACGCCGGCCCCGCCAATCGCGGCGACACGCTCCGCGCCCTGGCGATGGTCGAGGACACCACCAGCGTGGCGGCGGGCGAGGGCGTCGCGGTCGCCGCCACCGGCTTTGCCGCCGGCGAACGGCGCGAGGGCGACCCGCGCCTCTACGCCTTCGACGTCGAGTCCGGGCGACGCCTCTGGTCCGCCAGCCCGCCGGCGATGGACGCGCTGCTGGCCCAGGCAATCGTGCGCGGCCAGCTCGACCTCTCCGAGGGCGTCGTGGTCGTCCCCATGCGCAAGATCGCGTCGTCGAAACGCGTCGCCAGCGTGCACTTGGCCGCGCTCGACCTCTTCACGGGCGAGCTGCGCTGGGCCCGCACGCTCGCCAGCGCCGGCTGGGTCGGCGCCCAGCGGTTCACCAAGGCCGCGGACGTCATCAGCATCCACGACGGCGTCGTCTACAAGTGCGACGAGCTGGGCGTGCTGGCCGCGGTGGAGGTCGGCAGCGGGCGCGTCGTGTGGGTGCGCCGCTTGGTTTCCGAGCAGTTCGGCGTGCGCGGCGAGAGCCTCCCTCCCTGGGGCGGCGTCAAGCCGCTGGTCGTCGGCGATCAGCTCATCACGCTCACGCCCGGGCGCGACTGGATCATCCGCGTGGATCGCGCCACCGGCGCGATCGTCTCGCGCCGTCCCGCGGGCGAGCTGGGCGACCCGCACTACCTGGTCGCGGTCGACGGCTGGCTCGCCGCGGTCTCGCAGGACCGCGTGGTGTTCGTTGATGAGGCTTTCGAGAAATCCGAGGTGAAGGCGCTCCCGCCGCAGCGCGAGCGTCGTCTGGTTGGCCGCGCTTTCGCCGCGGGGACGCGCCTCATGCTCCCGGCCACGGGCGCGCTGTTGTCGATCGATCCGGTCAGGCCCGACACGCCGTCGATGGTGGAGCTGGAGCGTCTGGGCAACACGCTTGCGGTCGACGGGCAGGTGATCACCACCGACCGCTACCGCGCGTACAGCTACCTGAACTGGGATTTCGCCGACCGCGTGCTGACGGCCCGCCTCGACGCCGACCCGCGCGATCCCACGCCGGGCGTCACGCTCGCGGAGCTGGCGTACCGCGCCGGGCGCTTCGACCGCATCGCTCCCGCCGCCGATCGCGCCGCCGCCGCCATCACCCAGGCCTTGGGCGACCCGTCCCGCGGCACGCTGGCGGCCAAATCGCGCGCCACCCTCTCCGCCAACCTGCGCGCCATGATCGAGGCCGGGCAGGAGCGCCTGGCCAAGCGCGAGGCCACCGACGACGCGCCCGCCATCACCGACCTCGTGGTGCTCGACGCCCTGGTCGCGCGCCTGGCGCGCCTGGCCGATTCCAACGCCGAGCGCGTCGCGGCGATGTTCGCCCTCGGGCGGCTGCGCCAGGACCAGGCCCTGGCCAAGGGGCAGGACGTGACGCTCCTAGCCCAGGCCGTGGACGCGTACCAGAAGATCCTGGAGGACCCCGGGCTGTCGTCGGCGACCTGGACCAGCGCGGGGCGCTCCGTGCGCGCCGACCTGGACGCCAGCACGCGCGTGATGGCGATCGTGCAACGCGCCGGGCGCGCCGTCTACGCCGCCCACGAGCAGCAGATCACGCGCCAGCTCGAACTGCTCGGACCGACGCCCGACGCCGAAAAACTGACGGAGCTCGCCCGCGCGTTCCCGGCGTCGGAGCGCGCGACGGAGCTCTATCTGCGAGCCGCCGCGCTGCACGAGCGCGCCGGACGCGTCGCCGAAACGATCACCAGCCTCGATCGCGCCCTCGAGCAGGCGCGCTGGGCGCTCCCCCTCTCGGGCGCCGACCCCGCGGGCGCCAGGGCACGCCTGGGCGAGAGCGCCGGGCGGTTGCTCACCGCCTACGTCAGGTCCGATCGCGTCACCCCCGCCGCCCAGCTCATCGAACGACTCAAGCGCGAGCTTCCCGACCTCACGCTCACGAGCGACGGCCGGCCCGTCGTCATCGACACCCTCGCGGCCCAACTCCGCTCCCGACTGGCCTCCATGGACCGCCGACCCCGCATCGGCGACGCCATCAGCGGCGAGGTCCAGACGCTGGTGGGATGGCAGATTCTCCGCCCGCTGACCTCCGGCGGCGGCGCTCGACCCACCGACCAGATCCTCCTTCATTCAAGCTCCTCGCGCCAGGTCTCCCTCTTTGCGCCGCAGGCCGACGCCCGGCTCGGCCAGTCATGGACCATCAGCTACCGCGATCGCGCCCCCGCCCTGGTCTCGGTCGACATCGCCTCGGCCCTCTTCTTCTGGCCCAGCGACGAGGGCGGCGTGCTCGAGCGCGTCCTCACGGTCGGCGGCACGTCGGCCTGGAAGACCCCCGCCTTCGCCACCCTCTTCCCCGAGCCCAACCCCGCCCCCCACGAACTCGTCAACACCCCGCGCGACGGGAGCGTCCGAAAGTCCGACATGCTCGTCACCCTCGACCAGCAGGTCGCGGTCCTGGCCGACCACGGCGGGCGCGTCGCGGCGATCGATGTCGAATCGGGCAAGATCCTCTGGCAACAGTCCACCGTGCTCAGCCGCGTCTACGACATGATCATCACCTCCGACGCGCGCGGCACGATGCTCGTGCTCGCGGGTCGCGCCCGCGCCACCGACGCCGCCCCGGAGTCCCCCGCGATCCTCGCGATCGACCTCCGCACCGGGCGCCAATCGCAACTGATCCGCGGGCTCCCGAGCGAAATCGGCTGGGTGCGCGTCGCGGGCGGCGCCGCCGCCGTCGGGCTGGATGACCGCGTCGTGTGCTTCGATTTGGCGAGCGCCGGCGTGAACTGGATGCTCGCGGACGCCGACATGCAGGGCTCGCTGAGCGCCTGGGCGTTCGGCGATTCGCTCTATTTGATGTCCCCGCGCCGAGAGATCGTGCAGCTGGATTTCGCCAAGGGCCAGCGCCGCCTGCCGGCGCTCGACACCCGCCGCCGCCTCGCGGAGGCCTCGCCCATCGAGGTCGCCACCGTCGGGCCCGCCGCGGACGGACGCGTCGCCTTCATGGCCAAACGCGGCATCGCCGTCTTCGAGCGCGACGGCACGCTCGTGGGCCTCGACGCCTTCGGCGCGGGCGGGGAAATGCTCCCCCCCGACCTCGCCGACGGACGGGCCGCCCCCGCGGAGCCCACCCCCCGCCCCTCCGACGCCGGCGGCGACGTCGTCGGCGTGTACCTCCTCTCCATGCCCTCGGCCCGGTTGCTCTCGGCGCGGGACATCACCGTCGGCGCCGCGCCGCGCGATCTCATCGCCCTCGACCATCGCGTGGTCCTCACCGCCGGAAACGTCACCCTCGTCCTCCCCGTGCCCGCGAAGTAGCCCGGCCCGATCGGTCCGCGCCGGTTCGAGGCGCACCCCCAAAACGACACGCCCGGCGCCGGAGCGTCGGGGGTGTCAGAGGAGAGAGAGAGTGAGTCTGGTTTGCCGCCGGGCGGCGAGAGCGGTTTCAATTCAAGCGGCGCGTCTTCCCATTGCCCATTCCCCAGTGCCCATTGCCGGAGGCGCTCTCCATGACGCTCGGCTCCGAGCGAATCCGCTCTATTTCTTGGTTTCCGGCTTGGATTCCGGCTTCGCCTCCGGGAGCGTCGCGGGCTTGGGCGGCGTCACCTCGTAGCGCTTGCGGAACTCCTCCAGCGCCTTCTGACGCTTGGCGGCCTCCGCGGGATCGACCTTGCCAAGATACCACTTGTGCTCGTCGGAATTGAGCACCTCGTCGAGCTTGGCCGAGAGCGCCGCCGCCGCCTTGGCCTTGGCCGCGTCGGAGCTGTTCTGGTGCTCGCCGATGAGCTTCCGAAGCTCGGGCACCATCTCGGAATAGAACTTCTTGGAGACTTCATAGGTCCCGTGCCAGTGGGCGTAATCCGGCGCCATCATCGACGCGCCGTGGCGCGCCCGGCGTCCCTCGTGGTGCCACAGCTCGTACCACACAAAGTCGAGGTGGTTGCTGAACTGCACCGGGTTCATCAGCGGCCTGGCCAGCTCGTACAGCGACTTGCCCGGGATCGCGAACTTGGTGTTGTACAGGTTGATGAACGCGTCGTACTGCACATAGAAGTTGCTGGTCCACTGCGCGTCGTGGCAGTTGACGCACACGTCCTGCATGTTCTTGCGCCGCGTCTGCCAGCTGATGTTCGCGCCGGGCAGGCCCAGCTTGGCGTCGGCGGCCTCGGGGCGGATCGAAATCTCCGGGCGGTTGTTCCACGAGATGCGCAGGCCCACGTCGTGCGTCACCGGCTGCTTCCGCGTTGCCGACATGTGGCACGTCGCGCACGTCGGCGCGTTGTGATAGTCCTCGCCCACGACCCACTTGGGATTGTCGAGGTTCATCTTGCCCTGGTTGGCGAAGAACGCCGCCCCGTGCTTCGAGGACTCGTAGATCTCCTTCTGCGGGTGGTCGGGGCCCAGGTGGCACTTGCCGCAGGAATCGGGGAATCGTCCCTGCGAAGCGCTGAACGAGTGCCCGGAGTGGCAGGCGTTGCACGAGCCCTCCGAGCCGTCGGGGTTGATGCGTCCGATCCCGCTGTTGGGCCAGGTGGTGGGGTCCAGGCGTCCGCCCGGCAGCACCTTCACCTCCGCGCCGTGGCACTGCCAGCACCCCGTCACCGCCGCCGACGACACCCCCTCCGGGAATCCCTCGGTCTTGAACCCGTGGCTTCCCTCCACGATCTCCGCGAGCGTGTTGTCGAGCGAACCCAGGATCCGCCCGGCCTTGGAGTGACGCGAACTGGCGAACTCCTCAACCTCCTTGGAGTGGCAGCGGGCGCAGTCCTTGGGCGTGACCAGCACCGCGATGGTCTGGCCGAAATGCTCGTAGGCGTCGGTGTCGTCCTTGTTGGCGCTGTGGCACTCAAAGCACGCCACGTTGGCCCGGAAGTGCTTGCTCGAGCCCCATTGCTCGTACGCCGCCGGGCTGTGCTGTTTGTGGCACGCGATGCACTGCTTGCTCGGCTCGCTGATCTCACGCGGGCCGAAGGCCTGGCCGAACGCGAGCCCCGCGGGTGCGGCCAGCGCGACGAGGGCGGCGAGCCAAAGATGCTTCATCATGATCGGGTACTCCTGCGCAATATCGCGCGATCCAGACCAGTGTGTTCAGGCCCCCGCCGCGCCCGACGCCGCGGAGTTCGGGGAGTCTTCATCGTTCCCGGAGGGGTCGTACGGGCGATCGAACGCCAGCTTTCCCGAGAGCACCGGGATCGTGACGCGGACCAGGATCGTGAAGACCAGGAATCCGAACGCCGCGATCCCCGCCGTGACCAGCCATTCATTCAGCGTGGGCGCGTACTCCACGATCTCGCCCAGCGGCGAGGGGATGAACGCGGGGATGACCAGCCCCATGCCCTTCTCGATCCACACGCCGACGATCATCATGGCGCACGCCGTCAGCAGGAACCCGCGCGATTTGCTCGCGGGCGTGAACAGGATCACCAGCCCGATCGCGTTGAGCGAGAGCGCGGTCCAGATCCACGCCACCAGCCCGGAGCGCCCGTCGAGGCCCATGAACAAGTAGCGGGCGCTGGCGACGTGGGCCGAATCGGTGTAGAACTCCGTGAAGAGCTCCGACATCAGCAGGAAAAAGCTGGCGGCCATGGCCACGCGCACGATGTTCCGCAGCGTCAGGAACGCCTGCTCCGGCACCCGGTAGTCCGTGGACGTGGCGATCACATGCAGCGCCAGGATCAGGATCGACGGGCCGGCCGCGAACGCCGACGCCACCAGCCGCGGCGCGATCACCGCCGAGTTCCAGAACGGCCTCCCGCCCAGCCCGCAGTACAGGAACGCTTCCACGAGCTGCGTGCTGAAAGCCCAGATGATCGCGACCATGACGAAGGGGATGTAGAAGAGCTTGGTGGGCTCGCGCCGCCGGTACGCGGCGTAGATCAGGTAGCCGCAGATGTGCAGGTTGAGGAGCAGGTACCCGTTCAGCGAGATCACGTCCCAGGTGAGCATGGAGATCGGGAAGTTGAAGCGGAGCATCATGTGGTGGAAGCGATCGGGCCGCCCCAGGTCGACCACCACGAATAGCAGCGACATGATGATGGTCGCGACCGCCAGCAGCTGCGCGAAGATGACCAGGTGCGAGAGCTCGCGGTTGCGATAGACATAGACGGGAATCACGAGCATCGCCGCCGACGCCGCCATCCCGACAAAGAACGCGAAGTTGGCGATGTAGAGCCCCCACGAAACGTGGTCGGTCATGCCCGTGACGCCCATGCCGTGGACGAACTGCTTGCAGTACGCGTTGAGGCCCAGGAGCGAGACGACCGAGAGCGCGAACATCCAGAGGTAATACCCCGCCGTGCCGACAAAGGAAAGGCGGAAGCACCGGTACAGGAAGGTGAGATACGCGCGGATCATCGCGACACCTCCGCGCGGGCCGGGTCACCCGCGGGCGGCGTCCACCCGCCCGCGCCCGGCGTGTAGCCCAGCGACAGCGCGACCTGCTTGGCCTCGGGGTCCAGCGATCGCGGGTACCGCTCGTCAAAGTAGTAGAAGAACCGCGGCAAGGTCCCGACCTCTTCCTTCAGCACGAACACGCGCTTGGTCTTGAGGATCTGAGAGACCTCGCTCTTGGGATCGAGCACATTGCCGAACTTTCGCGCCCCCGTCGGGCACGCTTCGAGGCACGCCGGAAGACGTCCCTCGCGCGTGCGGTGCAGGCAGAAGTGGCACTTCTCCACCACGCCCTTGGGGCGCGGCCTGTTCGACAGGTATCCCATGTCCTTGTTGATGTCCGCCTCGGGGATTTCCGGCTTCACGAAGTTGAATCGCCGCGCCCAGTACGGGCACGCCGCTTCGCAATACCGGCAGCCGATGCACCAGTCGTAGTCGATGACCGTGATCCCGTCGTCGTCCTGCCACGTCGCCTCGACCGGGCACACCTTCACGCAGGGAGGATTCGCGCACTGGTGGCACTGCACCGGCATGTAGAAGTGGTCGGCGTCCGGCACCGTCGGTCGCTCGTAGTGATGATTCCCCTTCTCAAGGTCGAGTGTCCCCCGTGGCATCTCGATCACGCGGATGTACTGGATCTCCGGTGCGCGGCTCTGGTTGTTCTCTTCCACGCACGCGTACACGCACTTGCGGCAGCCGATGCACCGCGACAGGTTCAGCGCGTACACGAACTCGACGCCGGCCTTGGGCCGCATGTCACGCACCTCGGGTCGCACCTTGTAGCGATGTTCGACCTCGCGCGCGATGCGGTCCAGGGCGCCCTTCATGTCGTCGGGCGTCATTTCCTTGTAGTGCTTCTGGATGAACTTCTCGATCGAAAACTCTTCCGCGGGGTTGAGGTCCTTGAGCGGGCTGAGCGCCGCGGCCAGGGCCGCCATCCCGCCCGCGACCGCCGTCCCCGTGCGCAGGAAGCTGCGCCGTGTCACCTCGGCTCCCGCCGACCCGCCTTCGTGGATGCGGATATTCACTGGCCGCCCCCCTTCTCCGCGGGTTTCGCCGGTTCCTTGGGCGCCTCGGTCGGTGCGTGCTTCGCGGGTTCGTTGTTCTTGGGCGCGTCCTCGTGGGCCGGAGCGTCGTGCGGACTTGCCGAACGCCTGCGCAGCGGCGATTCCTTGCCGTGATGCTGCTTCGGCAGGCTCTGATCACCCATCCGAAGCGTCGTCGGCGCGGGCAATGGCTGCATCGGCCGATACGCCGGCGAGTGCGGCTCGTGGCACTCATTGCACGTCAATCGCCGGTGCTTCTCATCCTTCACGTCCCACGAGCCGAGGGTCTTTCCGTGCGTGCCGAGCTGCCAGTCGCGGTACACCGTCCCGTGGCACTGCGAGCACAGGCGCGGCGTGTCGGAATAGCTCACCGTGGTGCCGTCGTGAAGCACCAGCTTGTCGCGGTCGTCGCCGTCGTGGCAGTTGAGGCAGCGCGTGTTCATCCCGTGGTTCATCACAATGTCCTTGTGCTGAACCAGCGCCTTGTTCTCGCCGGGCGGCGTGGTGAAGAGCTTGTGGCATTCGCTGCACGGGCGATCGCTCCCCGCAACCACGCCCCGCGCGTCCACCTTCGCCTCGCGCCACGCGCCGCCACGGATCGCGTCGCGCGCGATGATCTTCATCTCGCCGATCGGGATGTCAGCGGGCGGCGAAGCCAGCGCCAGGTAGGCCGCCACCCCCAGGAACGCCGGCCCGATCAGCCACAGCACCAGCGAGGTCTTTCCCGCGCTCATCGCTTGGGCTCCTTGGGGGTTTCCGAGGGTGCCGGGGTCGGCGTCGGGCTGGGTGCCGCGCCCGTCGCGGGCTCGCTCGTGCTGTTGCCGCCGCCGGTCGAGTTGTTCTTCTTGCCCGTCAGGTTCGAGGGTAGCTTGCCGGTGTCGTCCAGCGGCTGGATGCGCGGGCCGGCGGGGCGCACGTACTTTTTCACCTGGTGGCAGCCCGGCGCACAGCTCCCGCCCTCTTCGCTCGCCTCGTAGTTGATCTCCAGCATCCAGTTCGACGTGCCGTAGGGCACCGACTCACGCACATGCGCCGGCCGGGTCGACGCGTGGACCTCATGGCAGGCGCGGCAGGTGCGTCCGTTGTCCTTGTTGACGTGCAGCGCGTGCAGGTTCCGCGTGCCGTCGCGGAACATGGTCACGCCCGTGCCGTCCTCCTTGGTCACCATGTCCGCCGAGTGACAGCGGAAGCACAGCTTGTAGTTGTCCATCGAGAACGCCGAGTAGAACTTGGCGGGGTACTCGTCGGACAGCAGGCTGAAGTGCGGGCCGGCGTGGGGATCGTGGCACACCGTGCAGTGCCCGTCGCGGATCGGCCCGTGCTTGATCGGGTTGGTCTCCAGCAGCTTGGCCATGTTACTGATCACCTTGCCGTCCGCCTTCTTGATCTGGCGGTCGTGGCACTTCAAGCACGTCGTCACCTCGCTGGCACGTTGCAGGCCGGGGAGCTTCGACGAGTGCGGGCTGTGGCACGAGGTGCAGCCGCCGTCCTGCGACACCGCCTGGTGCACCACCTTCGCGCCCGCCGTCATCTGGTCGAACTTCTCCTGGTGGCACGACAGACACAGCTTCGGCGAATCCTCAACCAGCTGGAACTTGTGGTCGGTCGCGTGCGGGTCGTGGCAGTTCACGCAGCCTTGCTCGAGCGCCTTGTGAAGGTGAACGCCGTCCTCGGCCCTGCCGGTCTCCTCGTGGCACGTCATGCAAAGCGCGTTTGGGCTCGCCTGGAGCAGCTTGGGCTCGTCCGACGAGTGCGAGACGTGGCACGTCGAGCAAGCGCCCACCGCGACCGGCCCGTGGACAAACTTCTTGTTCGTCACGTCGGTCTTGTGGTGGCACTTGATGCACAGATCCTTGTTGGGGTCGCCGCGCAGCTCGTGCTTGTGCTCCGACCCGTGCGGGTCGTGGCACGACATGCACTTTCCCTCGGTCATCGGCAGGGGGGCGGGCTTCTTGGCCGGGAGCTGGTGGCACCTGACGGACAGATCCTCGGGCTTGGCGGGAAGCGCGAACTGGTGATCCTCCGCCTTGCCGGTCTGGAGGTGGCAGGCGGCACAGTCCGCCGCCTTCTGATCGTGAACGTACTTGTGCGCAATGACGTCCTGGTGACACTCCGACGCCGTGCAGTCCTTGGGCGCGACCTGCTGCGTCGGCTTCTTCTTGGCGCCCGCGATCTGTGCCGACGATTCCGATACAAAGACAAGGCTCAAGCCGAGGCTCAAGCCCAGCCATGCCAAGGAGCCCAGAAGCGAGGACAGGCGAAGCGAACGCGCGGAGTGTCCCATCTTTGAGAGCCTTGCACACGGCGTGCCATCGGACTCGCGGGTCCACAGACCGAGAATCATGCCTCGCTCCCATACCAGAGAGCCGAAATTTCCCAACCATCCCAATACTGAGAATAACCAAGAACAGAGTTTACCAATTCCGAGATCGACCCGAGAAGTCGCACCAAGGTCGGACTCGACCAAATCAGAACACTGGATACACTAGTCGTGAATTGTCCGCGCCGCAACCGCGACCGCCCGGTCGGATTCCGCCCCGCTGCGAGGTGCCTCGATGAACAAGCGTTCCTGGGCCGAGCCCTTCAAGATCAAGATGGTTGAACCCCTGCGCATGACCACCCCCGACGAGCGCGAGGCCGCGATCGCCGGCGCCGGCTTCAACACCTTCCTTCTCCGCAGCGAGGATGTCTACATCGACCTGCTCACCGATTCGGGCACCAGCGCCATGAGCGACCGCCAGTGGGCCGGGCTGATGCTGGGCGACGAGGCCTACGCCGGGAGCGTCAATTACTACCACCTCGAGGACGCGGTCCATCGCTACTACGGCTACAAGCACCTTATCCCCACCCACCAGGGGCGCGGCGCCGAGCACATCCTGAGCCGCATGATGATCAAGCCGGGCGACGTCGTGCCCGGCAACATGTACTTCACCACGACTCGCGCGCACCAGGAACTCGCCGGCGGACGATTCGTCGACATCATCGGCGACGCGGCCCACGACGTCACCAGCACCGAGCCCTTCAAGGGCAACGTCGATCTGAACAAGCTCCAGGCCGTCATCGACAAATACGGCCCGTCGAAAATCCCCTACGTCAACCTCCAGTGCTGCGTGAATATGGCGGGCGGGCAACCGGTCAGCATGGCAAACATCGCCGCGGTGAGCGCCCTGTGCCACAAGCACGGCATCAAGGTCATGCTCGACGCCACCCGGGCGGTCGAGAACGCGTACTTCATCAAGGTCCGCGAGCCTGGCTTCGCCAAGAAGAGCATCGAGGAAATCCTCCGCGAGATCTGCTCGCACACCGACGGCTGCACGAATTCTGCGAAGAAAGACTGCCTCGTCAACATCGGCGGCTTCCTGTGCGTCAACGACGATGCGCTCGCCGAGGAAGCACGCAACATGGTCGTGCTCTTCGAGGGCCTGCACACCTACGGCGGGCTCGCGGGTCGCGACATGGAAGTCATGGCCATCGGCATCGCTGAATCCGTCCAGTACGACCACATCCGCGCTCGCATCGGTCAGGTCGAATACCTCGGTGGCCTCCTCGAAAAGGCCGGCGTTCCCATCATCCGCCCCATCGGCGGGCACGGCGTGTTCCTCGACGCGCTCAAGTTCCTCCCCCACATCCCGCGCGATCAATTCCCCGCGCAGGCGCTGGCGGCGGCCCTGTACGTCGAATCGGGCGTGCGCACCATGGAGCGAGGCGCGGTCTCCGCAGGGCGCGACCCCGACACGCGCCAGAACATCTTCCCCAAGCTCGAGCTTGTCCGTCTCACGATCCCGCGGCGCGTCTATACCCAGGCGCACATGGACGTGACCGCCGAATCCATCATCACGCTCTTCGAAGAGCCCGAGCGCGTGGTCGGCCTGCGCTTCACCTCCGAGCCCAAGTACCTGCGATTCTTCCAGGCCCGCTTCGAGCCCACCCAGGGCGACCTGGTGCTCAAACGCTCCGCGAAGACGGGCGCCCTCACGCCACGCTGAGCCCTTCGGCGTGAAACGCCCCACGAAAAAGCGACGCGGCGTGCGAGCGCCGCGCCACCGGAGTCACGACCATGCCAACGTCGTGGAACGTTCAGGTGTCGTTGCGCCGACGCCGGACCACCGCGACCACACCGCACCCCACCAGCGCGGCAGCGCCCGGCGCGGGGG
>OEIV010000235.1_pt1 | contig 34421 bp, 29 predicted proteins | sample 1539231 | NCBI WGS metagenome assembly OEIV01 (sample SAMN03794762, study PRJEB22550) | activated sludge metagenome | feature: wastewater treatment plant; material: activated sludge; isolation source: Wastewater treatment plant of a petroleum refinery complex | place: Argentina: Buenos Aires ... | reverse complement strand
AGCTCGAACCCGCGACCGCGGAGGTCCGCGTGATGCTTGACGGCGACACCCGCGAGTGGCCCACCGACAGCGTCGCCTGGGCCGACCAGGACTACGTCTACCTGCGCTTCACCGTCGAGAACGAGCGCTTCACGCTGCAATCCGCGCCCAAGACCGTGGCGATCCTTCTTGATGGGGAGGGGAGCGCAGCGAGGGGCATGGCGGGCAAGCAGGAGCCCACCGCCGGCATCGGCGTTGATCTTGAGATCCAGTGCTCGCCCCTCGATCCCGCCGGCGGCGCGCCCACCAAGGGCGTCGCCTGCTTCTCGGTCGCCAGCGACGGCACGCGCACCAAGCTCGACAACGCCGCGCTCGATGTCTCCTTCTCGCCCACCTACGCCTCCGAGTGGTACGAAGCCCGCATCAAGCGCAGCGCCGTGATCCCCGCGCTGGCCGCCAACGACGCGGGCGGGACGGCACGCGGCGTGGTCGTCATGACCGACGCCGCCGGAGAGATCGAGGCCTGGGCCGATCCCTTCGGCATCATCATGCCCCCGGCCCGAAAGCCCAACGAGCCCGTGGCGGCGGGCGATGTCGGCGCCGGCGTCGTCCCCGCGCGTCCGAACGAAACGCTGCGGGTGATGACGCTCAACGTTCTCAAGAGCGGTCCGGTGACGAGGCCCGATTCGTTCGCGCGATTGCTGAATGCCGCCACGCCGGATGTCGTTCTGCTCGAAGAGTGGGACGAGGGCGATGCGACCAGCGTGCAGGCGTGGTTCACCACGCTCGTGAAGTCCGAATCCGGATGGCACGTGCTCAAGCCGCCGGGCTCGTCGGTCGCCATTGCGTCGCGTTATCCGATCACGGCACTGGGCGGCCCGGCGGAGGGCGTGAAGAAGGATGATGGGAGCGATTGGAGAGTCCGCTACGTCGCGGGCAAGGTCAACTCACCCATCGGCCCGGTGGCGGTGGCCGCCATGCACCTCAAGTGCTGTGGGAGCGCGGATTCGTGGGAAGACCAACTCCGCCTGCGCGAGGCCAAGGCGATCAACGCGACGTTTGCCGCGGCGGCCAAGGACGTGAAGGTCCGCGTGATGGGCGGCGACCTGAATCTCGTCGGCTCACGCCCGCCGCTGGACGCACTGCGGGCGGGGATCGACAGCGATGGCACGGACATGAACGTCGCGGACCCCGTGGTCTCGGGCGATCACGCGATGTACACGTGGGTCGACTGGAACACGACCTTCACCCCCGGACGCCTTGATTACCTCGTGTACAGCGATGCGAGCGCGGAGGTGGTGCGTTGCTTCGTGCTGGACACGTCGCGGTTGTCGGACGCGGCGTTGAATGCCGCCGGTCTTTCGAGGAGTGACAGCCTCGCGACCGACCACAGGCCGGTGGTGGTGGATGTGAGGGGGAAGAGGTAGGAGAAGTCACGAAGTCACGAAGAGAATACGTCGTGAGTCGTGCAAGGAGTGATCGCGGCTAGTTTCCTTCGGTCATGCGCAGGCCGCCGTTGTTGTCGTCGATGATGACGCCGAGTTCCTTGAGGGCGTTGAGGGCGGCCATCTGTTCGGCGCGCTTCTTGGACTGGGCCCAGCTCGATTCGTAGCGTGTTGCGCCGATCTCGACGCAGATCTTGAAACACTTGGCGTGGTCGGGGCCCTTCTCGTCGAGGACGCGGTAGATGGGCGTGCCGAGGCTGGCGCGCTGGGCGTGCTGCTGGAGCACGCTCTTGAAGTTCTGCTGGTGCCCGCTCTGGGCCGCCTCGTCGATGAGGGGCTCGACGATGGGAAGGATGAACGCGACAACGCGCTGGAAGTTCGAGTCGAGGTAGATCGCGGCGATGATGGATTCGAGGACGGCGGCGGCGAGTGAGGCGGGGAGCTCGCCGTTCTCCGCCTGCATGCCCTTGCCGAGCTGGAGATGGTCGGTGAGGCCCATCTGCATGGCGATGCGGGCGCACATCTGGCGCGAGACGGCGAGGGACTTGATCTTGGTCATCTCGCCCTCGAGGAGCGAGGGGTACTTGCGATAGATGCACTCGCACACGACCAGGCCGAGGATCGCGTCGCCGAGGAACTCCATGCGCTCGTTGCTGGCGAGGCGCGATTCGACGAGGGAGGCGTGGGTGAGGGCGCGGTCGAGGAGGCGGGTGTCGGCGAAGCGATAGCCGAGCACGGATTCGAGCGGATGACGGCCGATGTTCTCGTCGGACATGAAGGGCCCCGCGCTGCGAGCCCGCGCGCCGAGTGGGCGCGGGCCTCAAGCGTGCGGCGTGGGGAGGGCCGGGACCGAGCGGCGACGCGCCACCCGCTGCCGGCCGACCTCGCGCCGTGCCAGTGAGATCGACCAAAGAGAGGCGGGAGTCCACGCTATTTGCGCATGATACGAACAGAAAGCGATCGCAAAGCGGGAGTCCGGAGTTTGGAATGGGGGGTGGGGCAGAAGGGAAGGGGAAAGGTAGGGTTGATGGCGAACTCGTTGGTTGGATGGGGCAGAGAGGGGTGGCGAGGACGGGCCGGGTGTCGCGTGACAGGCGGAAGGGGGCGGCCTAGAGTCTGGGCCTGTTTCGTGATCGAGTTGATGGGCCGCCCGAGGCGATGACCCGGCGGGAAGAACGAGGTTTCTATGCACTATCCCCACCGTACCAGCCGCCTCAAGCGCAAGCGCGCGATCGGGTTCCGCGCCCGGATGAAGACCAAGAACGGGCGGAAGATGATGAACCGCAAGCGCCGCGTTGGTCGTTCGCTCAACGTCGCGGACAAGTAAATCCACGGATTGCATTCGACTTGAACAGCCCGCGCACGCCGCGGGCGTTTTTTCGTGCGCGTGGAGCGAGACCGTAGAGGCGCCGATTTGTGCGGCATCGATACGTGAACGCGGGTCAATACACCGCGCCGCGTGATTCGACGGGGCGGATGCACCCGGGGTTGTCGAAGCGTGTGCTGTTCACCAGGCGGCTGACTTCCTGCACGCTCGTCAGTTCGGCGGGGTAGGGCCTGCACAGGTCGTGGGCGGCCCGCACCTCCGCGTCGGACGATTCGCCGCGCTCGCCCAGCCACTTCGACATCGACGAGACTGGAACGACGGCGGGCATGCGCTCGTGGATCGGCGCGATCGCGCTGTTCGAGGGCGTGGTGAGGATGGCGACGGTGGTGACCGGCGAGCCGTCACGCGGCGTCCATTCCTCCCACAACGCGGCCATCACGAACGGGGCGGGCGCACGCTCGCCGGGCGGACAGAAGCGCACGAGATAGGGCTGTTTCTGGCTGGCGTCGAGCGTGCGCCATTCATAGAACCCGTCGGCAGGGACGAGGCAGCGGCGCGAGCGGAGGGCGGGGGCGAGCTTGTCGTCGATGGTCTCGGCCGCGATGTTGATGGTGCGGACGCCGACGTCGGGCGTCGCGGACCAGTGCGGGATCAGTCCCCAGCGCGCGAACTTCATGGCGGGGCGCTCGCCCGGCACGAGCGGCGGGAGGATGATGGGGATGTCCTGGCCCGGCGCGATGTTGTAGCGGGGAACGAGGCGAGGGAGCGCGGCCAGCGACGCGCGGCGAGCGGCGTCGAGCGGGCCGTCGAGCAGGTCGAGCGCGGGCGCGAGAGCTTCGACAGGGGTTGCGAGGAAGAACCGGCCGGGCATGGGGGAAGGGTAGGAAGTGGGGAGGGAACGGAGAGGATCCGCCGTTTGATGGACTTCTGCGAGTGGCGGGTGTTCGACATGGATGAGCGATTGGACGTGCGATCGATAAGCTTGAAGAATGGCGACTCCATTCCTGAGAGATGCGAGGGACTGCGGCCCGGATCGCCTAATAGCGGATCTCGATCCGATCGAGTTGACGTACGTGCGAGGCAAGCTCTCCCTGGCTCCTCGTGTCAATGGCGATGTCGATCTTGTGCGGAGGGAATGGGTCGGCCCCTTTGTTTCGCTCGGAGGATCGGCAGTTGTCCTCGCCATGCTGCTCATTGCACCCAGACCGCAGAATGCCATGATCTATGTGTACTTCGTTCTCATGGGAATCCTCGGTGGCGTGCCAGTGCTGAGCGCGATTGTGTGGTGGCGACAGCGTCGCTACCTTCGCCCGCTCCGGATTCTGGCCGGAGGCGATGTCGAAGTCGGCGTGGTTGGATCGGTGATTCCGCGGCGCGACCTCGTGGAAGTCGAGGCCGTGCAGGGAATCGTCGGCTATATAGAGGGCGGCTACCAAGAGCGAGTCACGCAGGTGCGCCTGGTCTTCAGGCTCGGCGATGAGTCGCTGCGATTGATCCTCAGCGAGCAAAGCGGCAAAGCCCACGCCGATGATCGCATGGCCAAACAACTCGCCGATCGCCTTGGGCTCTCGCTGATGCAAGCCACAAGCAACGCGCCGATCAATCGTCACGGCGGCGCGGAGTCAGGGGCCGTCTGAATCGCGACGATCTGATTCGCCTCGCTCACCCCTGCAGATGTGGCCCGCCATTGACGAGTCCGGCGTGGTGTTCGTGCGATCGGCCTTCGATGCTCGCGAGTTGCGTGTGCTTGTTCAGGTATTCCATCACGACCATCGCAAAGGTCGCGTGGCTCCATGTCAGCGGGCTGACGCTCATCGATTCGCCGGTGTGCGGGTGGAACTGCTCGGCCAAGACGCCCGACGCCGACGCACGCTGCACGCACCATTCCAAGAGCGGGACGGCCTCCTGCAATTCCGCGAGCGTACGGGCCCGCGCGATGTGATACTGCGCCTGCCACAGCGTGCAGATCACCCACGGATTCCCGGGCACTTCGCTGATGCGGTCGCGCTCGACCTGGTGGTAATAGTCGTGCTCGTAGCGGGCGCAGCCGCCGATCGGCGTCTTGATCCACAGGCGCTCGCGGAGGGCCTTCATCTCGCTGGCCATGCGCGGGTCGTTGGGGTCCAGCGCGCCGAAGGCAAAGAGGGCGTAGTTGGCAGAGTCGGCGGTCATGTCAAGTCGGTACGAGCCGTCGGGGAGGGGCTGGGCGAGGCGAGCAAAGCGCTGCTGCTCGTCGTTCCAGAGGTGGCGGCGCAGGGCGGCGCGCATGGTTTCCGCGCCGTCGCGATAGGCCGCGGCGCGGTCCTGCTGGCCGAAGTCGCGTGCGAACGCCGCGGCCGCCTGCAATGCGCCGATGGTCGCGGCGACGGTGAAGGTGTGGATGCCGCGGCGTTCTTCCCAGAGGTCCCAGGACGGGAGCGGCAGGCCCGCGGCGTCGCGATAGCGGAGCATCCATTCGGCGGGGCGGGTGATGAGCGAGTTGTAGAGGGGCTTGATGAACTCCACGTCGCGGAAGGTGGCGAAGTGTTTGCGCAGGGCCCAGAGGACGAGGGAGGTTTCGTCCTGCTGGATGGGAAGGATTTTCAGGCCGTCGAGCATCCACGGGTGCCAGGACGACGCGAGGTCTCCGGTGGGGGTGTACTTGTGGAGGAAATAGCCGTCGGGCTCGACGCAGTCGGCGCAATAGCGGAAGAAGGAGCGGGAGAGTTCGGATTGGCCGCAGAGCGTGAGGGCGTAGGCGACCAGGGCGCCGTCGCGGGTCCAGCAGTAGGAGTAATGGTCGCCGCCGAACTGGGTGATGTCGGAGTCGTTGGCGGCGATGATGGCGCCGCCGTTGTCGATCTGGGTTCGGAGGACGAGTTGAGAGCGGTAGAAGAGTTCGGCGACGCCGGCGGAGAGGGGGGAAAGGTCGATGGGTTCCTTGCGTGCCCAGAGTCGCCAGTAGGACTCGGTGCGGTGGAGCATGTTGTCGGGGCCGGATTCGTTGACGCGGCGGTTGAGGGCCTTGACCTGGTCGTAGGAGCGTCCGCAGACGAGCCAGGCGGTGATGTGGGATGTGGCGTTGGGGGGGACGAGGATGTTGAAGCCGATGGTGGCATCGACCGAGCCTTGGGAGATGGCGTTGCGGCCGAGGACGCCGTCCTCGGCGTCGCGCCAGGTGCCCTCGGTGCCGCGGACGCGTTTGGTTCCGATGGCCCAGTGGTCGATGCCGCACTTGTGCTCGTCGCAGGCGTTGAAGAGGAAGTAGATGTCGTCCTTGTAGATGACGATGGAGGAGGTGGAGGGGTCGTAGTTGGCGGTGTCGCCGACGGGCGTCCCGCCGATGGACATATCCCAGTGGAAGAAGACGCGGACATCTCGCTCGTGCCCGCGCAGGTCGCGGACGGTAACGCGCCGGAAGTAGATGGGTTCGTGGAAGTCGACGGCGTCGTTGCAGATGAGTTCAAGGCCGAGCTCGTCGTTGGTGAGGCGGACCTCGGTGACGAGGGTGTCTTCGCGGTAGCGGAGCTCACGTCTCCACGAGGGGTCTTCGGACCAGGCGAGGCGGCCGTCGGCCCAGACGCCGAAGCGCTGCACGTTGCCGTCGGTGTGGTTGAAGCGACCGACGTTCGGGAAATAGAGATCGCGGACGCGGTAGAAGCGGTCGAAGGTGATGAGCAGGTTGCCGTTCCCGACGGGGATGTCTCTGGGCATGGCGTCTCCGGGGCTGGACGCGGCAGGGTATCGCGCCCACGCTCGGCCCGTCTGAAGTTGAGGGGTTAGACCTGCCCGGCCAGGAGCTGGGCGGCGAGGTCTTCGGCGGCGGCGTCGTCGCCGGACTCGGGCTCGGCATGGTTCTGTCCGGCGGCGAGGGCGGCGGCGCGCTCGGCGGGCGTGCCCACGAAGGTGACGAGGATGCCGAACTTTTCGCCGACCTTAACGGCAGTGCCGTGCCCGATCACCTGGTTGTTGACCATGAGGTCGAGCTCGGCGTCGGCGAGCTTGGGAACCTCGACGATGGCGCCGGCGGTGAGTGCCAGCACCTCGTGGAGCTTCATCTCGCGCTCGCCGATGCGGACGACGATGGGGACTTCGAGCTTGAGGATGGAGTCGGAGGTGGAGGGCATGGTGGGACTATCGGCGCGCAGGGGGGTCGGCTGAAGCTCCGCAAGGGGCGTGCCATCCGAAGGGCATCGGTCCACCTGGACCCCGGCCGCCTGACCACCGTGCTCTGGGTGCGACTCGGGGTTGCGGGCGTGCCTGGCGCCGACGGCCATGGCCGCCCCGCGAATTCCGATCAAGCAGCCCGGCCGGATGTCAAACCCGGCCGATCGGCCGCGGGCGCGGGTGAACTCCTCCGGGTCTCGTGCGTCTGACCGGCGCTCGGACGTGCCGGGTCGCGGATAAAAAGGAGTGGCAGGCCGGCTCCCGTGCGACGCCCGACGAGTATTCTCAGGTGCGCGGCGCTGTGCTGGCGCGATTCCAGAACCGATCGGAGGCTTCTCAATGTACCTGCGCAATTGGCCGGCAAGGGTGATCGCGTTTCTCGTCCTCCTGGGAGCGGCCGGGGCGACGTCGGCATCGCGCGAGGCATGGGCGCAGGTTTCGAGCCCACCATCGACGCAAGCCCACGATTTGCGCGCGTTGGACGGCGAGTGGATCTATGTCGAGGACAAGACCGAGGGCCGCGCACTCGAGCAACTCGGCCCGCCGATGAGCACGAAGTTCTCGATGCGCGTCGAGGAGGGCGCGGTCGTCCTGAATGGGCACGGCTCCGGGCATCGCGACGTGCGTATCGCGATCGACGGCTCGATCACCGAGGTCGCGGAAGCCAAAACGTCCTCGCGCTACCGCGGTTCGTGGAGAGACGGCACCTTTGAGTATCAGGTCGAGTTCATACGAGCCCCGGAGACCGTCTCCGATGTGTCGATCCGATCGATCCGGAGGAGCTTCCGCTCCACGCCCGAGGGCCTGCTTGTACGCGTCGTGGTCGATCCGCCCGTGGTGAAGGACTCGGTTGGGCTCTACCGCCATGCGGAGGACATCGAGATGCCCGCGCCCGCCAAGGCCGCGATCGGCGATCTGACGTGGCTGGCCGGCGATTGGGTTGGGACCCGAAGCTCGGGGTCATCGATTGAGGAGCGATGGAGCCCGGCGCTGGGCGGCGCCATGCTCGCCGTATCGCGCACGGTCAACTCCGGCGGCAAAATGGTCGCGTTCGAGTACCTGCGCGTCGTCGAGCGTGACGGCGGCTTGATCTACATCGCACAGCCCGGCGGCAAGGCGCCGACCGAGTTCGTCCTTACCGAGCTGAGCTCCACCCGTGCGGTGTTCGACAACCCGCGACACGACTATCCGAAGCGCATCGTGTACGAGCTTTCGAGCGAGGGCACCCTTTCCGCCACGATCGGCTACATCACGGGGGGCACCCCCCGGCGCCTCGCCTCCAAGCCGGAAGGTCGCTAGGCGTACCGCCCGACGATGAGCGTGACGTTGTGCCCGCCGAAGCCGAAGGTGTTGTTCATGGCGTAGGTGACGCGGCGCTCGCGCGGGGTGTGGGGGACGAGGTCGATATCGAACCCGTCGTCGGGGTCGTCGAGGTTGATGGTCGGGGCGACTAGGCCATCGCGCACGGCGTGGACGCAGGCGATGGTTTCGACCGCGCCGGAGGCGCCCAGGCAATGCCCGTGCATGGACTTGGTGGACGACATGAGCAGCCTGCCGCCGGCGGACTTGCGGGCGTGGTTTCCGAAAATGGAGAGGACGGCGGCAACCTCGGCCTTGTCGCCCAGGGGGGTGGAGGTGCCGTGTGCGTTGACGTAGTCGATCTGCTCGGGGGCCATGCGGGCGTCGCGGAGGGCCCAGCGCATGGAGCGGGCGGCACCCTGGCCCTCTGGGTCGGGGGCGGTGATGTGTCCTGCGTCGGAGGAATTGCCGCAGCCGACGAGTTCGGCGTAGATTTTCGCGCCGCGCTTCTTGGCGTGCTCCTCGGTTTCGAGCACGAACATGGCGGCGCCCTCTGAGAGCACGAAGCCATCGCGGCCGCGGTCGAAGGGGCGGCTGGCCTTGGTCGGGCAGTCGTTGCGGGCCGACAACGCCTTCATGGTCATGAACGCGCCGATGCAGAGGGGGGAGACGGCGGCCTCGGCGCCGCCGGCGACGATCACGTCCGCCTCGCCGCGACGCATGATGTGCATGGCGTCGGCGATGGCGTGGCCGGAGGAGGCGCACGCCGTGGCGTGGGCGCCGGCCGGCCCGCGCAGGCCGTAGCGGATGGAGATCATGCCCGTGGCGGCGTTGACCATGAGGCGCGGCACCGTGAAGGGCGAGATCCGTTCCGGACCCCGCTCCACCATGCTCATGACGCCCTCTTCGATGGTCTTGATGCCGCCCACGCCCGAGCCGACCACCACCCCGCAACGCTCGGAGTCCTCTTTGGTGAAGTCGATGCCCGAGTCCTTGACGGCCTCGGCGGCGGCGCCCAGGCCGAGGATCGCGAAGCGATCGATGCGGCGCACCTCGCGCCCGTCGATCACCCCCGCCTTCACGGGGTCCCAATCCTTGATCTGGCCGGCGATCTTGACGTCCCAGTGTCCTTCGTAGCGGGCGAACTCCTCGCCCTGGAAGTTGGAGACGCCGCTGCGCCCTTCGCGCATTCCGGCCCATGTTTCATCCGCCGACCGGCCCAGCGGCGTGATCGCGCCCATGCCGGTGATGACGATCCGGGTTTGGGGGTTGTGATTGGCCATAGGGGAGGTGGTGAGGATGAGAGTCGGAGCCCCGCCGGTCGCCCGGCGCTGGGAGGCGCATGTCGCGGAATAACCTTGGCCAGTGTACGCAGGCGGGCGCGCCAAAGGGGCGCGGACCGCGGGCGATCACCCGGCGCGGTGACGGGCGGAACGGGGGCGGGATATGGGCGTGCCGCGGGGCGGCTCAGGAGATGCCGTGGGCCTGCTTGATGAAGTCGATGGCCTCACCCACGGTTTTGATCTTTTCGGCCTGCTCGTCGGGGATGGAGGTCTCGAACTCGTCCTCGAACTCCATGACGAGCTCGACGGTGTCGAGGCTGTCGGCGTTCAAGTCCTCGACGAACGACGTCGCGCGGGTGATTTTGGCCTTATCGGCGCCCATCTGCTCGGCGACGATGTCGATGACTTTCGCTTCGATTTCCTGCTCGGTCACGGTGGGTCTCCCGTTGGAATGGCGGGGTGTCGCCGGCCGGGCTCCAGCCCCAAGAGCCGGGATTATAACGGCTCGTGGCCAGAAGCAAGCGGCATCGGAAATATGCCTTACATTGTGCGAACAGTTAGTGTTCGCTCGCCTGGCGGAATGCAAAGCGGATGATCGGACGCGGTTTGCGCGGATATGGGAGCGTCGGCGGGAACGATGGCGCGAAATCTGCGGGCGAGCGCGTGTATTCGGCGTGTCGGATGGGCAGTTCGCCCTTGACGCGATCCAAAGGCAACCGGGCTGCGGAGGGTGAAGTCGATAGACGCCTGTCCGAGCAGTTGGCCGGTTGTTCACCGCTGCTTGATGCGTTTTGACAGCGTCTGGACACCGGCCGACCGCTCCGATCGAGAAGAGAGAGGAGAGGTGGCGATGTCGAGTATGCCGCAGGAACCGGGAGCGTTCGCCGAGGCTGTCGTCGAGATGCTCAAGAAGCTCCAGCCTGAATACAAGGTGGACCTCGTGGGCCCGCGCGAGATTCTGGTGAACGGGCGTCGCCTCGACCTCGAGAACCTGTATCGCATGGTGCGTCACGAGCCCGGGCGCGGGTCTGAGATCGTGGAGCATTACCTCGACCAGCTCTTCGCGGGCGAGGCGATGCAGCTGATGAACATGACGCTGGATTTTGCCAGGCCGCGGATCATGCCGCGCATCCAGCCCGAGACGATCTTCGAGCACCTGGCGCGCGAGATGGTGGCGCACGTGCCGTTCGTGAACAACACGGTGATCGTGTTTGTGACGGACCTTCCCAATATGACGGTGAGCATCACGACCGAGCAGGTCGTTCGCTGGGGCGTGACGATCGAGGACATCGAGCAGATTTCGCGCGAGAACCTCGACGGGTTTGCGCCGGAGCTTGAAGTGCAGGTGGTCGAGAGCAAGGAGGGCGGCAAGGCCGCGATCCTGGCGGAGCACGACGGCTACGACGCGGCGCGCCTGCTGCTGAGCGGGCTGTACGACCGTCTGGCGCCGCAGCTGGGCGGCGACTTCTACGTCGCCACGCCGGCCCGCGACATGTTCATCGCTCTCTCGCCCGGGCCCGACAGCTTTGTAAAGCGGTTGGCGTCGCGCGTGCAGCAGGACTATAAACGCCTGCCGTATCCGATCACCGGCGAGTTCTTCTACGTCACACGCGACGGCGTGGCGGGGCGGCTGAATGAGCCCTGGGCCCAGCAGGGGGAGGCGGCGTGAGCAGGCAGGCAACAGGCACCAGGACCTAAGCACTGGGCACTAGAAACAGGCCCAAGTTGGGAACGCTGGGCGTGGCTTGACGCACCGCTTGGCCGCGACAAGAACCGAGAGCCCCGATCATCGCTTTCTGCGATACTAAACCCCCGAGGCAGGAGCCAAGGGGGTTTTTCATGCGCCAGCGTGCGAACGGAACTGCAATGGTGAGCGTGATGTCGGCCTGCGTCGCCGCGATGCTGGTCGGCGGCGCGATCATGCTCGCGCTGGTGCCGCGGGCCTCGACGGGGGCGCAGATGGCCGGCGCCGCCTCGGCGTGGCTCAAGAGCCTGTCGCCCGAGCTTCGCGCCAAGGGGCTCTTCGATTTCAACGACGCGTGGCGGACGGACTGGCACTTCATCCCGCGCGAGCGCAAGGGCGTTCCGCTGGGTGAGATGAACGAGGCCCAGCGCATTGCGGCGAGAAATGTGCTGCGTTCGGGGCTGAGCGCGCACGGCTATCTGAAGGCCGAGCAGATCATCGAGTTGGAGCTCGTGCTGCGCGAGATGGAGCAGCGCGCGGGGCAGAGCGGCGCGTGGCGCGACCCGGAGAAGTACACGCTTTCGATCTTCGCGAGCGCGGGCAAGGCGCCGGGAGAAGGGGCGTGGGGCTGGAAGTTCGAGGGGCACCACCTCTCGATCAACTTCTCGTCGATGTCGGAGGAACGCATCGCGACGGCACCGATGTTCTTGGGCGCGAACCCCGCCGAAGTGCGCACCGGGGCGCGTGCGGGATTGCGAGTGTTGAGCGCGGAGGAGGACCTGGCCCGCGAGCTGATGAAATCGCTGGATGAAGCGCAGAGGAAGGCCGCGATGATCGCGGTGGACGCGCCGGCCGACATCCTGCTTGTGCCCGGGCGTGAGCCGAAGCTGGACAAGCCCGAGGGCCTGCCCGTGTCACGCATGAGCGACGACCAGAAGCGCATGCTCTGGCGGCTCGTCGAGGTGTACGCGAACAACCTCACGGGCGACCTGGCGAATTGGCAGCTCGAACGCGTGAAACGCGCTGGCATCGACGCGATCGTCTTCGCCTGGGCCGGCGGCGTGGAGAAGGGGCAGAAGCACTACTACCGGATTCACGGGCCGACGTTCATCGTCGAATACGACAACACGCAGAACGACGCGAACCACATCCACTGCGCCTGGCGCGATACGGAGCATGAGTTCGGGAACGATCCCCTTCGCGAGCATGTGAAAGAGGGGCACGGGAAGTAGGCGCTGGGTGGATGACAGGTCGGCGTGGGTGCCGGGTGGCCGAATTCCCAAGTGGTCAAGTAAAGAGGGAGCGTCGATCACGGCGTGCGTCGGCGGCCGCTGGCCCGGCGCTCGCTCACGGCGTTCTTCCTACTCTTCCCCCGATGATCCTCCTGATCGACAACTACGACAGCTTCACCTGGAACCTGGTGCAGCGATTCGGCGAGATCGAGCCGTCGCTGGAGCTGGGGCGGGACCTGCTGGTGGTGCGCAACGACAAGATCACGCCGGACGAGGCGGCGGTGTTGGACGGCGGGCGCGGGCCGACGCACCTGGTCATCTCGCCCGGGCCGTGTACGCCCAACGAGGCGGGCGTGTCGAGCGCGATGATCGAGCGATTCGCGGGGCGGATTCCGGTGCTGGGCGTGTGCCTCGGGCATCAGTGCCTGGCCGCGTCGAACGGCATGACTGTCACGCGCCACGTCATCCAGATGCACGGCAAGACGAGCCCGATCACCCACGACGCGCGCGGCATCTTCGCGGGCATGCCCCAGCCCTTCACCGCGACACGCTATCACTCGCTGGTCGTGCTCCCCGAGACGATCCCGCCGCCGCCCGCTCCCGGGCAGGATGGCTGGGTGGTGTCGGCGTGGACGGACGAGGATGACGGCAAGGGGGGCACGCGCCGCGTGGTCATGGGCCTCCGGCGTGTCTTCGCCGATTCGGCCAAGTTTCCCGTCGAGGGCGTGCAGTTCCACCCCGAGAGCTTCCTGACCGAGCAGGGCACGAAGCTCCTGGCGAACTTTTTGGCGATGGGCTCCGCGCCGGGCTTCAAGACGGGGCGGGCCACGACCGCCTAATCTCTTGGACCATGATTACCCCCTCGCCGACCACGAAGATTGCCCCGTATCTCTGCCGCGGCGTGCTCGAGCAGGTCGTGCCCGAAACCGCCACCAAGGGCGCGTACGTCGCCGTGTCGTTCCCCGACACGAGCTATCGCCTCCACCTGGTGCCCACCACCGGCCTCTCGACCCCCGTGGGGAAAAAGGTGATCGGGGTGATCCGGGCCAAGGCGCGGCGTGTGGACGTGGTGCAGAGCGGCGGGCGGTACGTGGAGCCCGTGCAGGGCAGGCCTCGCCGCGTGTAGGGGCACGTTGTCTCCACCGAATCGAGCACGAACTCGATCACGGTGAACGCGGGTGTGCCGATGGTGTGCACGCTGACCGATGCCCGCCAATCGGCGTCGCAGTTCGAGCCGGGGCAGTTCGTGAGCTTTGACGTGCTGGACGGCGCGACGCTCACGCCCGAGCAACCGGCGTAAGGCTCGCCGCGAATGGTGCGGTGGGTTCTGTTCCTCGGGCCGCCCGGGTCGGCCTCTTGTTCCGAGCGAGTTGGTGGTTGACGAAGCGGCTGGTTTCAGCGGGAGCGTTGCGCCGTGAGTGCACCGCACGAGCATGAGGCCGACGAACGCGAAGCGCTGCAAGGCGTGACGCCGTCGCGCACGGGCTGGTTGGTCGCGATCGCGCTGGCCCTTCTCGGCGGCCCGATGGCGACGCTGGTCGCGTGGCTGGGCTCCATGAAATCCGGGGGTTGGTCACCCTGGATGCTCATCGTGTTCGGGCCGGCGCTGGAGGAAGTGCTGAAGTCATGCCTGGCGGCGGGCGTGGTCGATCGCAGGCCGCGGCTGTTCGTTGATCGCGATCAGATCCTGCTCGCGGGCGCGTGGTCGGGCGTGTGCTTTGCCGCCGTGGAGGCGATGATCTACACGAATCAGTCGCTCGAGCCCGCGCCGGTCGAATTGGTGTGGTACCGATGGACGGTGTGCGTGGTGCTGCACGCGGCCTGCTCGCTCATGGCCGCGATCGGTCTCGCGGAATCGTGGGAGCTGGCGCGCCGGGGTGAGCGTGGCGGACCCTTCGCGGCGTTGCCGTTCCTTTTGGCGGCGATCATGCTCCACGGCGGATACAACGCAATGTGCGTGCTGCTTTCGATCCGCGGATATGCGATGTAGCGGAAGTCACGGAGTCACGAAGAGGATGCCTCGTGCGTCATGGAGGACAGGCCCGGGAGTGGGGAGTCGGGAATGGGGAGTGGTGGGGGAGCAAACACCACGGTGGAAGAACTGCCGACGATACGATACCTGCACTTTGCCACTTCGACTGTGTCTCTTCGCACTTCTTCACATCCGAATTCTCGGATCGATCCAGCGATATAGCACGTCCACCACGAGGTTGAAGAGCACCAGCATCGTGGAGAAGACCAGCACCACGCCGATGATGAGGAACAGGTCCTTGTTCTGCACGGCGTTCACGAAGTGCTGGCCCAGGCCCGGCACGTTGAAGACGCGCTCCACCACGAACGAGCCCGTCATCGCCATCGCGCACGCCGGCCCGAGGTAGCTCACGACCGGCAACGCCGCGTTCTTGAGCGCGTGGCGCAGGACGACGCTGGATTCGGGCAGGCCCTTGGCGCGCGCGGTGCGAACGTAGTCGCTCGACATCGCCTCGACCATGCCCATGCGTGTCAGCCGGGCGATATAGGCCGCGAAAGGCAGGCTGAGCGTGAGCGCGGGGAGGATCATCTGCGAGAACGATCCCCAGCCGCCGACCCTGCCGACGCCCAGCCACACCGGGAAAACGAGCACGAGCAGCGTGCCCGTGACGAAGCTGGGCAGGCTGATGCCGATGAGCGCGATGGCCAGCGAGAGCGAGTCGATCCACGTGCCGGGGCGCACGCCGCCGAGCACGCCCGCGGGAGTGCCGATCAGGATCGCCAGGATGATCGCGATCACCCCGAGCTGGGCCGACACCGGGAGCGAGCCGGCGATGATCTCGGAGACCCGTTGATCGCGATACTGAAGCGATGGCCCGAGATCAAACACGCGTCGCGGCGGTGGCGCGAGGTGGAGCGATTCCAAGCGATGACGCTCGCTCTCGGCACGACCGCTGAAGTGGTCGCGAGCCGCCCGCACGCCCGTCGCGCTGTCGAGATAGGACCAATAGAACGACCAGAAACTGTCGAGGCTGTACTGCGATTTCATCGCGGCCTCGACCTCCGGCGGCGGGCGACGCTCCGAATTCTCCAGCGGATTGCCGGGGATCGCCCACGCCAGGGCGAGCGTCAGCGTGTACACCGCGAGGAGCACGAGCGGAAGCTGGGCCAGGCGTGTCAGGATGAGACGGGTCATGCGAAGAGGAGAGGTGGCAAAATGGTCAAGCGGTCCAGAGCCCGGAAACGAGTGCCGATCAGTGGCCCGACCGTGAGGGAGGGCGCTGGCCGTGAACCCCACGAGGTGCATTTCGGGATCAGTCTACCTTGGCTTTCGTGGTGCGTCTTTGTCCAAAGGCCCTTGAACCGTGTCCAGCACGCGGAGTGTTCGGGCTCTCTGCGCCTTGTCGGCGATGAGCAGCGCTCTCGTCGAGCCCTTCATCGCCTCCGCCGCAAAGTACGCGGCCGAGGCGTTGGCGAACGTGAACAAGACATCGCCGTTCCACCAAACCAGGTTGGTCCGCAGCTCGGCGATCGGCACCTTCCGACGATCGCGCCAGTGCTTCGGGCACCACCCTCCGGCAACGAGGCAATAGCCGTGCTCGATGTTCCCGGTTGCCGCGAACAGCCCGGCAATCAGGCTTTCAGAATCATGCACATGTCCGGTCACGACGATGGCACATTTCGCGTCGAGGTGCGCCTCAAGGTCATGCGAGATCCCTTCGCTCAGCAGCTCCGGCCTCGACAGGTACCGATCTCGCTTCGTCGGGCCGACGAAGTGGTGAATGAACGCCTCGGCTTCGGCACGCCACTCCGAGTCTGCCATTCCCTCTCGCCGACTCATTCCATGCTCCGTCTGGTCGCCGCTCCACGCTCCGCCCAACTCTCATCACTTCTTCGCCGGCAGCGCCAGCGCCTTCTCCGCGCCCTTGCCGTCGCCCAGGATGTCCACGCGGAAGAGCTGCTGCTCGCTGCGCGGGTGCGAGCTGACGCCCGACACGCGGTGCGCGTCGAACAGGTAGAAATTGTTCTGCACGAACAGCGGGATCAGCGGGAGCTCGTCCTCCACGATGATCCGCTCGGCTTCCTGCAGCAATTGCAGCCGTTTGCCCGCGTCAAGTTCGGTCTCGGCGCGATCGAGCAGCGCGTCGTAGGCCGGGTTGCTGTAGCCGCGGTCGTTGTTGCCATCCGCCGTGCGGTTGATCTCGAGGAACGTCGTCGGATCGCCGTAGTCGCCGTACCACCCGGCGCGGCTGGTCATGAAAGTCCCGGTGCGAAGGTCGTCGCGAAAAACCTTGATCTCCTTGGTCATGAGTTGCACCGGCACGCCGAGGTTGGTCTGCCACTCTCGCGCGATGTACTCCGCGATCAGGTCGTGCCCCGAGTCCTTGTTGAACAGCACCTCAACCACGGGGAATCTCGTGGGGTCTGGATATCCCGCCTCGGCCAGGAGCGCCCGCGCTCGCGCGGGGTCGAACGCCAAGCCGCGCGGCGAGCGATACCCGTTGATCGAGCCCGGCGGGATCAGCACATCCGTCGCGACCTCGCCCGAGCGTCGAACGTCCCGCGCGAGCACCTCCTTGTCGATCGACATCGAGAACGCACGTCGAACTTTCGCGTCCGCGAAGGGATTGGCGCGTCCATCGGGGAGCGTCGGGCGGCAGTTGAAGTTGTAGAAGTACGTGCCGAACGCGGGGTACGCGTGCATCGTCGCGCGCGGGTCGGGCGGCAGGCGACGATCGATCTCGATCGGGTCGAGCCCCTGCGCGAGCAGCGCCTCGTGTTCCGCGCGATGCTCCGCGAAATACGCCTCCTTCTGCGCGATGAGCTCGCCGCGATAGCCCGCGTTCACGTCGCTCACCCAGTCGACCGCGCCGGTGCGGAAGGCCATCACCGCCGCGTTGGGGTCCTCGACGCTCGGGATCGCGATCGACCTGACGTTGAGCGCCGCGAGATTCCAGTAGTGCGGATTGGCTTCCAGGCGCATATCTCGCTTGAAACGCCACACCGTCAGCCTGAACGGCCCGTTGGTGATGAACGTGCCCGCCTTGGTCCACGAGGGATCGGTCTTGACGCGCCCCGAGTCGGGGTCGATCGTGTCGTGGGCCGTCACCAGCGGCGGATACACCGGGTAGAACACCGGCATCGACATGAGATCGAGGAAATACGGCACGCGCCTGTTCAGCGTGAAGACCAGCGTGTGCTCGTCCGGCGCGTGGAGGTTGAGCAGGCGATCAAAGTCCGCGCACGACTTTTCCCAGAGCACCCGCGCCGCCTCGCGCCGCTCCGACGCGGAAAGACCCTTGGCTCGCTGCGCGTGCGCCTTCAGGTCCGCCGCACGCAGGTCAAAGAACTCGCGCCCTCCCATCATCCAGAAGAGCGTGGTGTAGTCCGTCGAGTTCTCGGGGAGCATGGCGCGACGCCACGAGAACAGATAGTCGCGGGCCGTCACCGGCTCGCCGTTGGACCACTTCGCGTCGCGACGCAGGTGGAACGTGTAGGTGCGCCCGTCGTACGAGATTTCGGGGAGCGATTCGGCGGCGGCCGGCTCGAGCGTGTACTCGCGCGAGAAGATGTTGGGGCGAACGAGGCCCTCGCACAGCAGGCGCGCCATGCGGAGGTCCATCATCCACGACATCTGGTGGACGTCGAGCGTCGTGATGTCGCCGCGGTTGATGAAGGTGAAGTCGGCGCGCGGAAGCGGGCGATCCGCGGCCGCGGAGAGCGCGATCGCGGCGATCAGCGTGATGAGCGGAAGAACGAGCTTCCACATGAGGATCGATCCGTCAATCGCTCTTCAAAGCCGCACGCATTGCGCTGAACAGAACAAACTGCTCCGCTGCCCCGCTCACTTCTTCGTGAAGCGCGACGCCGGGAGACCAAACTTCTTGACCAGAGCTCCGTCGGCGCCGATGAGCAGGGACGCGCCGTCGAGGAACCCGGCGTCGCCCGCGGTGTCGGCCCGCTTGATGAGGTCTGCCATCGACTGCTTCGGCGTCGCTTCCGGGGCCGCCAGGGCGACAATCGCCTCGGCCAGCGCCGCGATCTGGCGTGGTCGTTCGCGGGCGTCGGCCTGTCCGGTGGGAAGGGACTTGGCCTCGATCGCCTGCTTGAGGTAGGCGAGCATATCGCCGGCCAGTCGCAGCGCGTCGTTGCGGGCCTCGTCGCGGAGCGCCGCGGTGCCCACGGCGGTGAGGCGGTCCCGCACCGCCGAGCCGGCGACGACGAGGGTGTCGGCCCAGGAATCCTCGAGTTCGCCGTTCCAAAGGGTCCGCGTGCGGTCCCCGGTGCGCTTGCAGAGTTCGCTAAAGGCGCGGGCGGGGAGGGAGTCGAACTTTTCGCGCGAAACGTTCACGCCCGCCGCGAGCGTTCGGACCATGATGTCCGCGACCCACGCGTCCTTTTCCTTGTCGAGGCGTGCGCCGACCTCGCTCATGATCCGGTTGCAGGATTCGAGGTCGATGGCGGGGGTGGTGCGGCCGACGGCTTCGATCGTGCGCGACAGCGCCTGCACCGCGAGGAATCGGACCGAAGGCTCGGGGCGGTCAAGCTGGGAAAGCACCAGGGCGGCGCACGACGTCGACGCGACCTCGCCCGCGATCCGCAGCGAATTGCCCGCTACCAGCTCGCGCTTGTCCTTCACCAGCGGCGCGAGCGCCGGCTCAAGCACCTTGGAGTACGACAGGCGGAAGGGGGCGCCGACTTCGGCGTCGGTCAGGGGCTTGAGAAGCTCCGTGCGAGCACGTTTCACCTTGACCGGATCGTCGCTCCCGAGGTCCGCGATCGAGAGGTCGACGTACTTCTTCAACGCGTCCTCGTCGCCGGCGGAAAGAGTCGCGGTGGCGCGGACCAGGTTGGAGGGAAGGTCGTTGGTCTGGGCCAGGGCCGGAGCGGCCAACGAGAGGAACAGGACGGCGACAGGCGGGAGCACGCGGCGCCACCCGAGGCCCGATCCGACACGCCGCTGAAGAAATGACTGAGTCGTCATGGTGATATCGCGCGATCGAGAGAAGCCAAAACCGTCGTCCCGGCGCAGGCACGGGCGTTTCACGAAACCGACGATAGGCGTGGCAAGCTACCAACGCCCGCGACAGGGGTCAAACGATCGGGGTCCGATCGGTATCGATCGCCCACCGGTCCTCCCGATCCGCTCCCGGCAGCCCGACGGTTTCGTCCGGCTTGGACATCCGCCTGCATTGCGGGCTGGCCCATCCCGTTCCCTAGTAAACCTCGAGGAACACCCGCCGCGAGGGGTTGATCTTGCGGCTGAGCAGCTTGCGGTCCCAGGTCTTTGGATCCTGATATTCCGGGTCGGTCTGAAGGTATTGCCCGAACGCCTCGGGCGACAGCGACGCGTGCAGGCCCTTCAGGATGCCCATCTCCATCCCCGCGATGCCGCAGACGTAGATCAGCCCGCGCTCGGACGAGAGCAGGGGCGTGAGCAGATCGCGGTGGGTGTTCAGGCGGTCCTGCACATAGAGCGTGCGATCCGCCGCCGGGCCGACGTGGCGCGAGATGGTGGGGAGGTAGGTGAAGTTCTCGTGCTTTGCGGCCAGGGCTTCGAACTGTTCGTGGTAGATCAGGTCGGATGTGTACGCCGAGCCCATGATGAGCACGACCTTCGACGCGGCCCCGGATTCCAAGAGGTCCATCACCATGCCGCGGAAGGGTGCGATGCCGGTGCCCGTGGCGAAGAAGACATAGTCGTGATCGCTCGGGTTCCTGGGGAGCACGAACCGCTTACCGCTCGGGCCGGTGAGCAGCACCTTGTCGCCCGGCTTCAGATCGCAGAGATAGTTGCTGCACACGCCGATGAAGAGCTTGTGCGTTTCCCATTCCTCGTCGATGACGCGCTTGACGGAAGTCGCGACGACGTTGCCCCGGCCGTCCTCGCCGCGCGACGGGGAGCTGAGCGAGTAGAGCCGCAGCTTGTGCGGCGAGCCCTTGGCATCAACGCCCGGGGGGATCACGCCGAACGACTGCCCCGGGCGGAACGAGCCCGCCAGCGGCGTGCCGGTAATGTCGAACGAGATGTGCCTGACGACGCCCGCGGCCTTGGCCGCCCCGCCGCGCCCCGTCCCCTGCGTGCAGCGCGATGTTTCGACCACCGTCGCCGTCACCGGATTGGCGGGGTTCGCCAGGTGCATCTTGACGTCGGGCATCGCAGGGCCGGTTTCGGTCTTCATCCCGGATTGTTCCCGAAGGAACGGGTTGGGCAAGCGACGACGGGTCTCCTCCCGCGGCTTTGGAGTCCCCCATCCACCGGCTGGTTCCCGACCCTGAAGGTCCGCTGTTTTCCATTCGCGGACGCGCGGGCGGTTTAGACTTCTCCCATGCGGCGTCGGATCTCCCTGGCCAACAAGTGCCTGCTCCTCTTCGGCGGCGCGGTGGTGCTCACCGTGCTCGCGACGGCCGCCGCGCCCTGGCTCCGCATGAACAACCTGGTCGACGACGGGCAGCTCGAGCTCTCGCGACGCATGGCCCAGATCTGGGATCGCCTCGACCGCGATTCGACCGGCGGCCTGGCGAGCTACAGCGAAACGCCCTCCGAGCGAGCCGGGATCAGCGCCCGTCGCATCTCGATCGACCAGGCCCGCGCCCGCGCCAGTGAAGATGAATTCGTCGCCCGCGCGATCGAGACATTTGAGAAGGACGCCTCCACCGAGGAGCTCCACGGCCCGCGCTGGGAGGGCCTGACGCGCGAATACCGCTACGCCCTGGCCGTCCGCGGCAAGGAAGGGCTCGACGGCATCGTGCTCCTGCAGCGCCGATCCATCCCGGCGACCGAACTGCTCCTCATCAACGGCGCGTACCTCATCAGTGCCGGCTCGGTGGTGCTGGGCGTGGCGATGCTGGCGTTCTATCTCATCACGCACCGGCTGATCCTGAGCCCCGTGCGGGCGCTGAAGGACACGGCCGAGCGCGTGCGCGAGGGTAACCTCACCATCCGCTCCGACATCCAGACCGGCGATGAGTTCGAGGAGCTCGCAGACACCTTCAATGTCATGCTCTCGGACCTGCAGGCCGGCCAGGAACAGCTCCGCGGCATCAACGCCGCCCTGGACCTCAAGATCAACGAACTGCGCGAGGCCAACGTCGCGCTCTACGACGCCGCCCGCGTCAAGGGCGAGTTCCTGGCCAACATCAGCCACGAGCTGCGCACGCCGCTGAACTCGATCATCGGCTTTGCGGAACTCCTGGGCGAGATCGTGAAGGCGGAGGTGGGCGACGTGGAGCCCACGCCCGTGCAGGCCAAGAGATTGCGCTATGTCGATCGCATCCTGACCGCCGGTCGCGGCCTGCTCGATCTCATCAACCAGCTCTTGGAGATGGCCAAGATCGAGGCGGGCAAGGTCGAGGTCCACGCGCAGAAGGTGTCGCTGCGCGACGCGTGCGAGGGGCTGATCGGGCTGATCTGGCCGCAGGCCGAGCGCAAGGGCATCCAGGTCAAGCTCGAGGCCAGCGACGACGTGCCGATGGTGTCGACGGACGTGAAGAAGTTCCAGCAGATCGTGTTCAACTTCCTGTCGAACGCGGTGAAGTTCACCGAAGCCGCCGCGCCCGGCGGCAAGACGCCGACGATCATCGTCCGCGTCGAGCGCCTCGCCTCCTCCGATCCCGAACGCGTCCGCGTCAGCGTGATCGACAACGGCCCGGGAATCCCCCACGAGGAACACGCCCGCATCTTCGATAAGTTCCACCAGCTCGACGGCGGGCACACCCGCGGCCAGGGCGGCACGGGCCTTGGCCTCTCCATCGCCCGCGAACTGGCCACCATCCTTCAGGGCGAGATCCAGCTCGTCAGCGATATCGGGCGCGGCTCGATGTTCAGCCTCATCCTGCCCGTCGAATACGACCCCGCCAACTCCGCCGAGACGGCGCTGGAAGCCAAGTTCCGCGGCACGCTGTCGGGGCGAAAAGCGTGGGTGTGAGTGGCGGCCTTGATGCGGGCGAGTGGAGAGCTCGTCTCCGGCTCACCCTGATTTCCCGGCATTTGGACGCCGGACCTGACGAGTCCGCGAGGAAGATCCGGGTTGATCGAGCGAGCATGTACAAGTGTGCTCGGGATACGGAAGGCAGGCCATGAGCGAATCAAGTCCGCCGAGCTTTGAGGAGTGGGTGGAGTATTGCTTTACGAAGGCCTACGACGACTGCGAAGACTACATGAACGAAGAAGCCTCGGACCGGGTGGCTCGCTTCGTTTCGCTCGAGTCCCCAATGCTCGTGTCCTACCTGACGACGCTCTTCGAATCCCCGGTGTTCCTGGCTGATCGCTACGCGCCTGACAGTATCGCAAAGGCGTTGTGGTTCATCTTCGGTACGAAATCGGAGTACTTCGCACAAGTGCGCCTCGATCCGATTGAGCCTGGCGATCAGGTTCGTTGCATTCGCTCGGTGGCCACGCTTTACACGGACCTTCTGGATCGGGTGTGTGGCGATCGGGGCCGGGATCCAGATACCGATCTGCGAGAGTGCAGCGAGATCGACGGCGCCGTCTACATGCTTTGGGACATGGATTATCTTGAAGGCACGGTCATGTTCCCTGAAAAGCACCCGCACCTCTTGGAGCCCGGCCTGTTCGTGCTTGAAACGGTGCTGCGGAAGTGCCGCACCAGCGCGTGCTTGGTCAGCGCGCTTCACGGCATCGGGCATTGCGTTGGAAGCGCGCATTCAAGCGGCTATCGCGAGCTTATGCGCCGCCTCCAGTCGCTCGTTGACGGGCTCGTGTACTCGCGCCAGCTGCCGCCGTGGTTAATCGGGTACGCGAGAGCAGCCTACCGCGGCCTGGTGCAATGACTCCATCTGCGCCGCCCTCGTCCCCTACCTCCCCCTCACCGCATCCACGTGATGCCTGATCTGTGGCCGCTGGCCGTCGCGCCATTCGATCGCCACCACGTCGATCCGCCACGGGCGCGCTTCCCAGTGATTCGCCCGCACCAGCCCGCGCGACACCGCGATCAATTTGCCGCGTTTGTGCCGCGTGATCGCGTCCTCCGGCGTGGCGGCCGCACTCTTGGCCGGCTGGTCCGGCGTGCGCCTTCGCGTCTTGACCTCCACGAACACGATCGTGCGATCATCCGGGGCGAGGCACAACAGGTCGAGCTCGCCGACGTTGGTGCGGAGGTTCTTGCCGAGGACGCGATAGCCCGCGCGCCGGAGGAACGTGGCCGCCGCCCGCTCGCCGCGCGCCCCGAGCGTGCCACGCCGTCTCCATCGGGCGATCAGCGCCGCCCAGTACCGCCGCCAGGGGTTGAGAGAGGTGGGGGAAGTCACGAAGTCGGGCCTGGAAGAGACGGAGAGACGGAGTGAGGGGAAGAAGTGGCCAGGTGGTCCAGTGGCCGGGTGGTCAGGTGAAATACACCGGGCTCGAACGTCATCCTTCGCCGCAGACTTCCATCCAGCATCGGCGTTTCACTCGACCACTGTGCCACTTGGCCACTCGACCACTTTTCCTTCTATCGCGTCTTGGTATCCAAGTACCGCTCGACCGCGACCGCCAGGAGCGCGTCGGTCATCTCGTCGATGTCGCTCACGCTCGCGCGTTCCTGCAGCTTGCGGATGTACTTCTGGCGTGCCTCGTTCTGACGCTGCTTCGTGATGCCCTCGGAGATTCCCAGCTGCGCGTCGTACAGCCCCATCGTCTTCTGCTCGATGCGGTGCAGCTTGATCCACCACACCGAGCCGCCCGCCTCGACCGGCCCGACCTTGGCGCCCGGCGTCAGCTTTCGCACCGCGTCGTTCAGGTCTTCGTATGCGAAGAACTCTGACGTCTCGAAGCTCCCCGTGAACTCCTTGGCGTTGAGCCCCGCTTTCTCCGGCAGGTAGCGGTTCTGCTCGAGCGACGCGACCTCGTCGAAGTCCTTGCCCGCGGTGAATGCCTCGCTGATCACCTGCACGTCGGCCGTGTCGTCCTTGGAGACCCGGATGATGCCCAGGAACGCGGTGGGATTGGGGTTGAAGAGCTCGTAGTTCTTTTCGTATGCCAGCTCGATGTCGTGCCACGAGACGTTGATCTTGCGGAAGATGCCGCGCAGCTCGTACTGGATCAGGTTCTTTTCCTTCTCCGACTCCATGAACTCGTCGAAGCTCTGCCCGGTCTTCTCGCGGATGCGTTCGTCGGCGGCGGTGCGGTTGCCGCCCGACTTGCTCACCTCCGCCGTCTGCAACTGACGCATGAACGTCACGACGCCCGAACGCTGATCGGGCGTGAGGCGATTCAATGCCTCGGCCCGGAGCAGTTCGTCCTCGACAAATGTCACCAGTCGCTCGCGGATGTCCTTCCGAGCCATCTGGATCCACTCGGCCCTGGGGCGTTTGGCGGCCTCGGTGCGCAGGCGTTCCTCCAGCGGCGAGAGGAAGTCCGACACATACACCGGCCGGTTGTTGACGTCGCCGATCTTGGCGTCGATAAACGCTGCGTCGGCGATCGGCACGCTCTGCTCGGGCAGGTTGGGGTCGCCCGGGCGGGCCTCGAGATCGATGATGGATTCCGAGGCCGCGATCGGCCCGGTGCGCGTGACGTTTCGCTCGGGTGTCCGCGCCGGGGCCGGTGCCGCGGTCGCGGAGGGGTCCACGAAGTCGGTGGGGCGGAGGTTTGCGTTGGCCGGGGCCTTGGTCGAGACGCACCCCGCCAGGGCGAGGATGCCGATCGCCTGGAGGGCGAACTCGGCAAGCGTGCGGTGGGCGGCGCGTCGGGCGGGGGTTCGGCTGGACATGCCTCAAGCTCCTGGCGGACGGGTCGGGCAGCGGGTCAAAGCGGACCCCGGGCGGGATTCATCCCCCCGGAATTGCTCTCCAAGGCCGACGAAGCCCAAAGGCTTCCCTAGAATCGCCAACCGGGCGGCGGCGAGGGAACTCCGCGTCCCCGTCCCGGCGAACGCGAGGTCCAATGGCCGGCGAGGAACAACCGAAGATTATCATCGACAGCGACTGGAAGGCGCAAGCACAGGCGGAGAAGGAAAGGCTGGCCGCCGCCAGCAAGCCCGCCACGCCGCCTCCCGGCAGCGCCCCCGCGGGCGAAACGGGCGAAGGCGGCCGCCAGCCCGGCGAGCCGATCGGCTTCAAGGACCTTCTCAGCCTGCTGATTTCCCAAGCCCTTTCCGCGATGGGCGCGTTCCCCGACCCCCGAACCGGGCGGGCGATGGTCGCGCTCGACCTGGCCAAGGTCTACATCGACATGCTGGGCGTGCTCGAAGAAAAGACCAAGGGCAACCTGACCACCGAGGAATCCACGCTCCTGACCCGCGCCGTCAGCGAGCTGCGCATGGAGTTTGTCGAGATCTCCCGCGAGGTTGCCAGGGCCGTGCAGGAAGGCCGCGCCAAGAGCGTGCCCATGTCCGCCGCGGGCGGGCCCGCGGGAGGCGTCATGGGCGCCGGACCGATCGGATCCTCGGGCGGCGTCATCGCGCCCGGCGGCGGCACGAATCTGCATTTCCCGAGCTGACGGATTCCAAGCGTTATCCTCGTGATCGCGTCTTCAGGCGATCGCATCGGCGGAGGCCCAAACCGTGCCGAGCTTCATCGAGAAAAACCACTTCCTGCTTCGTCGCCTCCACTCGCTGACGGGCATCGTTCCCATCGGCGTCTTCCTCATCGCGCACCTGCTCACCAACTCCTCCATCATCTGGGGCGGGGCGGCGCTGCGTGAGGGCATGCACGACGCGCCCTTCGCCGACAAGGGCATCGCCTACTTCCAGGAAGAGGTCGCCTGGATCAACACCCAGGTGCCGCACCTCCTCCTCATCGAGATCACGCTCTGGGCGTCGCTGGCTTTCCACGCGATCCTGGGCATCTACTACGCCAAGACCGGCAGCGCCAACACCGATCGCTATCCCTACCAGGGCAACTGGCGCTACCGCGTGCAGCGCCTCTCCGGATACCTCGGATTCCTCTTCATCTTCTACCACGTCGCCACACTCCGCTGGGGCTGGACCTTCCTCGTCCCGGGCGGCACGGAATGGTCCTTCCGCTACAGCGCCTCCACGCTCGCCGCCGCACTCCACGGCTCGACCGCCGGCCTCACCACCGTGGGCGTCGTCGTCTCTCTCTTCTACTTCGTCGGCGTCTCGCTCCTGGTCTTCCACTTCGCCAACGGCCTGTGGACCGCCGCCATCACCTGGGGCCTCACCATCTCCCGCGCCGCCCAGCGCCGCTGGGGCTATGTCTGCACCGCCGTCGGCGCGGCCCTCATGCTCATGGCCTGGATGGGCCTCTTCGGCGCGCTCGCCGTCAAGCACGACGATGCCAAACGCATCGAAACCCAGGTCCATCAGGCGACCGGCGCGGACTCGCACGTCGCGCCGGCAGGCTCGGTCGCCGACGGGCACTGAACACCTTCCCTGACTCTCGGAAACTCGCGGGATACCCAGGATATTCGGACGACCTGAAGACGGAATCGGATCACCATGGCACAGCATCGCGTCATCGTCGTCGGTGGTGGGCTCGCGGGACTGGCGGCCAGCGCCCGCATCGCCGAAGCAGGGCTCGCCGTCGATCTCTTCTCCGTCGTCCCCGTCAAACGCAGCCACAGCGTCTGCGCCCAGGGCGGCATCAACGCCTGCAACGAGGTCGCGCGCCAGCAGGGCTACAGCGAGTACGAGCACTTCGACGAGACCATCTACGGCGGCGACTTCCTCGCCGACCAGCACCCCGTGCTCGAGATGGCCAACTGGGCCCCGCGCATCATCGACCTCCTCGACCGCATGGGCGTCCCCTTCAACCGCACCAGCGAGGGCTACCGCGATCTGCGCCTCTTCGGCGGCTCGCTCTTCAAGCGCACGCACTTCAGCGGCGCGACCACCGGCCAGCAGCTCATCTACGCACTCGACGAACAGGTCCGCCGCTACGAGAGCGAGGGCCAGGTCACCAAGTACGAGTTCTGGGAGTTCCTCTGGCCCGTCATCGAAGACACCGCCCAGGGACAGCGCTGCGTCGGCATCGTCGCCCAGGACATGCGCACCATGCAGATCCGCGCCTTCCGCGCCGACGCCGTCGTCATGGCGACCGGCGGATGCGGGCTGGTCTTCGGCAAGTCCACCAACTCCATCATCTGCACCGGCGCCGCCGCCGCCCGCTGCTTCCGCGCCGGCGTGTGGTACGGCAACCCCGAGATGATCCAGGTCCATCCGACCGCCATCCCCGGCGCCGACAAGCTCCGCCTCATGAGCGAATCCGCCCGCGGAGAGGGCGGGCGGGTCTGGGTCCCGCGCAAGAAGGGCGACAGCCGCCCGCCGCGCGACATCCCCGAGGCCGACCGCTACTACTTCCTCGAAGAGCGCTACCCCGCGTACGGCAACATCGTTCCGCGCGACATCGCCACCCGCGAGATCTTCAGCATCTGCGTGAACGACGGCCTGGGCGTCGCCGGCGAGAACCAGGTCTACCTCGACCTCACCCACAAGGACCCCGAGTACCTCACCAGGAAGCTCGGCGGCATCCTCGAGATCTATGAGAAGTTCGTCGGCGTTGATCCGCGCCATGAACCCATGAAAATCTTCCCCGCCGTCCACTACTCCATGGGCGGCCTGTGGACCAGCTTCACCAAGGGCTCGTACAACCCCGACGCCGCACGCGCCAAGCACAAGAGCGGCACGCGCCCGCCCATCCTCGCCGAGGTCGGCCAAGGCATGCAACTCGGCGCGCTCAACAACGCCCAGACAAACATTACCGGTCTCTACGCCTTCGGCGAGGTCAACTTCGCCTATCACGGCGCCAACCGCCTCGGCGCCAACGCCCTGCTCTCCTGCATCTTCGACGGCCTGTTCTGCGGCGTGTCGGTCGCGAACTACGTCCGCGACGGCGCGCCCGCCAAGACCCCCGCGGGTGACCTCTCCTCCGCCGGCTACGACCGCGTCGTCGCCCAGGAACAGCAGAAGGTCAAGCGCTGGGTCGATTCCGCCAGCGCCGGCGCCGCCGAGCCGCGCACCAACCCTTACATCATCGGCAAGGAACTCGGCGACGAGATGACCGCCGCCTGCACCGTCGTTCGTCACCAGACGCGCCTCACGCAGTGCGCCGGCAAGCTCGCCGAGCTGCGCGAGCGTCAGGACGCCGCCACGCTCGCCGACGGCGCCTCGTGGTCGAACCAGGCGCTGGGCTACGCCCGCGCACTCTCCGACATGCTCGTGCTCGCCGAGGCGATCGCCAGGGGCGCGACCGAACGCAAGGAAAGCCGCGGCGCCCACTACCGCACCGACTTCCCCGACCGCGACGACGCCAACTTCATGAAGACCACGCTCGCCAAGCACCAGGGCGGCACCACCTCCCTCGAGTTCGTTCCCATCGACGCCTCGTTGATCCTGCCCACCGCCCGAACCTACGGCAAGAAGGACGACAAGCCCGCCGCCAAGCCCGCGATGGCCGCGTCCGCCTCCTGATTCCAATCGAACAAGATCTCGGAGATCTCGCATGTCCGCGACCGCTTCCCATACGACCCACGCCCGGCCTCAGGCCAAGCCCGGACGCACCGTCCGCTTCCGCATCAAGCGCTGCGACGGCCCGGGCAAGCCCGTCCGCTGGGAGACCTTCGCCGTCAAGCCCGAGGCCGGCGCGAACATCATCTCCTGCCTCCAGCAGATCGCCGCCAGCCCCGTCACCGTCGACGGCCAGAAGACCACCCCCGTCGCATGGGATTCCGGCTGCCTCGAAGAGGTCTGCGGTGCCTGCACGATGGTGATCAACGGCAAGGTGCGCCAGAGCTGCTCCTGCCTCATCGACGAATACGCGCCCAACGAGGGCGACGAGATCACCCTCGAGCCCATGAGCAAGTTCCCCGTCGTCCGCGACCTGTGGGTCGACCGCGCCCGCCTCTTCGACGCCCTCAAGCGCGTCAAGGCCTGGGTGCCGATCGACGGCACCTACTCGCTCGGCGCCGGCCCGCGCGAGTCCGCCGAACAGTCCGAGTCGCGCTACGTCATGTCCACCTGCATGTCCTGCGGGTGCTGCCTCGAAGCCTGCCCCCAGTACCAGGTCGAAGAAAGCCCCGAAAAATGGCCCACGTCGTTCATCGGCGCCCACGCCATGAACCAGGCCCGACTCTTCAACGAGCACGCCACCGGCGCCGTCCTCAAGGGCGCCCGCCTCGACACGCTCATGGGCGAGGGAGGCGTGAACGACTGCGGCAACGCGCAGAACTGCGTGCAGGTCTGCCCAAAGCACATCCCGCTCACCGAGTCCATCGCGACCATCGGCCGCTCCGTCACCATCCACGCCATCGCCAAGTGGTTCAGGGGCTGAGTGGCGCGGCTCGCCGTGCCTCCTTCATCGGTCCCGCATGTCCGTCTGTGCGGTCTGCTCCATCTGTGCCGCCTGCGTGGCGCGGGGTTCTCGCGTCGGTTTGGCGGGCCGTGCTCGCGCTCAGGGGCCGGCGCCGTCCCGTCGATGCTTTGGGCGATGAGCCACGACAGCCGCACGTTTTCTCAGGTCTCCGACACGTTCCCGGACCACGGAGCCGCCGCTTCGCCGGGCCTGCTCTCGGCCCGGGCCGGCGCCGCGGGCACCGTCCTGACCGCGTGCGCGTGCGTCGCCACCGCGCGCTACCTCGGCCTTGACTGGCTCAACGAACCCTCGCTCGGCCTTCCCATGGGCGTGTGGATCGTCGCCCTCGCCGGCGCGTGGAACGGCGCGGTGCAGGCATCGCGCGAGCGCCGGCGTCGCACCGCACTCCGCAGAAGCCATCGCGGCTGGACATGGCCGGGCTCTCCGTTCTTCTCCGGGCTCATGAATCTCGGCGCGACCATCGCCGAACGATCCTGCGCGCTCCTAGGCATCGATGCGCAAGGCGTCTCCGCCTGGCACGACTCCATCGCCTGGCCCCAGCGCCCGCTCCGCGTCGGGCTCGCCATCGACGGAGAGCCCGCCAGTCTCATCATGCACGGCCCGGGCGCCGCAGGCATCGAGTTCGTGCACGCCGACGCCGACGATGACTCGCTCGATGCGATCGTCCTTCCCGCCGAGGGCGGCGTGTGCATCCGCACCGGAACCACCGACACGCGCGACGCCGCCTGGTTTGACTGGGGCGCGGAGCGCCCGCTCAGCTATCTCTCGCTCTTCCCCGTGCGCATCGACCCCGAGCTCATCACCATCGCCGACCAGCGCGGCGTGCCCATGGGCTCTTCCGCGATGCTCTCGCAGATCGTGCGCGCCGCGGCCCTCTTCTCCCGCTCCGCGTCGCGCCTCTCGCTCCACAATCGACTTATGGGCCGCCGCCCGCTCTCCGACGACCGCGGGCGCGGCGACCTCGAATCACTCGACGCATGCATGGAGCGCCTCGCCGAGCAGATCCAGACGCACACCAATCCGTCCGAGCTCTCGCCCGCGGACCGGGTCGCGTGCCGCGCCGTCAGCGCCTGGCTGGCGACGACCGGCCCGATCGATCAGGCCAAGCGCGCCTCGCTCATGGAGTGCGCCGCCAAGCTGATCGGCGACGAGCCCGAGACCATGCTGCGCCTCGCCGCCGTGCGCATCGCGTCGATGGACGATGAGGGCGGAATCGAAGCCATCATCGCCGCCGACAGGCTCCTGCGCCAGCGGGCCACGCACGTCTCCTCCGAGCAGGCCTCGATGCTCTCCTGCGAGCTCGAGCACGGGCCGTACTCGCCCATGACCCTCGGGCGCGTCGCGGCCGGCATCTGCCTGCTGTGCGCCTCCAGCCCGACCGAGCGCCTCGCGTATCTCCGCGACGACCTGCTCGAGGACATGCGCTATTCCGGCTGGCTGGTGGGGCGCGACACCGAACGCGCGGTGCTCATCGACGTCTTCCGCGCCATCGAACGCGCCCGGCGCAGCGAAACGCCGCGTTCGTCCGGGTCCGCAAGCTCCTCAAACGCCAAGGCGGCCTGAGCGACTCGTGTCTGAAGCCCGATGCCCGATGCCTTTCCTCAGCACCCCGCGTCAAAGGCGGCGGCGAACTCGTCGTAATCGTTGCCGTTCACGAATCCGTCGCTGTTGAAATCCGCCGCCGGGCTGCCCGCGTCGAAGAGCGCCGCGAACGCGTCGTAGTCATCGCCGTTGACAAACCCGTCGCCGTTGAAGTCGGCGCTGCACATCTCGGTGGGTGAGGTCCATAGCCCGCGCCCGTGCGTGGCGCTGAGCAGCACCGTCGAGCCGTGCATGAAGTTCAATTCGTCCACGCTGGCCGCGTTCGGCCCTTCGTTGTTGGTCGCCCACGTCGCGCCGCCGTCCGCCGACGCGAACACGCCGACCTCTGTTCCCACATAGACCCAGCCGCGTCGATTCGGGTGCAGCGCCACGCCGCGGATCGGCGCGTCGGGCAATCCCGTCGGCCCGGCGCCCGTGATGTCCTCCCACGTCGCGCCGGCGTCCCTGGTGCGCCAGAGGTTGTCGGGCGAGAACCCGCCGAACGCCGCGTACACCGTGTCGTGGTCCATGGGGTCGACGACCAGGCGCGTGCAATAGCGATCCGGGAGGGAGTTGGTCGTCACGCCGTTATCGTCGATCACGTTCCAGGTCGGCGTGGTCGCTGTGCCGTTCACGCTCTTGTCAATTCTCCCGTCATTCTGCGCGATCCACACGATGTCGGAGTTCCCCGGCGCGACCGCGATCGCGGAGATATTGCTCGTGCCCGCGTTCCTGATCCGGCTCCACGTCACGTTGAAGAGGGCCGTTCGCACGTTCTTGGATCGCCACAGGCTCGCGCCGCCCGCGAGCATCGTGTTCGAGTTGTTCGGATCGAGGATGAAGGGCGCGATGAAGTTCGCCGCCGTCCCCGCGTCGGGCAGGCCTCCGGTGATGTAGCTCGCGCTGGCGCCGCCGTTCTTGGAGCGATGGATCTGCAGCGTGATGTACTCGCCGTACATCACGTTGGGAAAGTCCCAGTCGATGGCGCAGAACCCGCCGTCGCCGCCGAACGGGATCGCGGCCGTGTCCGACCCGGTGCTGAGCAAAAGGCTCCCGTTGTCCTGCGTGCCGCCATAGATCTGCCCGCTCGCCCCGTCGCCGACCGCGCCATAGAACTGCGTCGTGCGGTACGTCTGCTCGAGTCTCGCCCATCCCACGCCCTGGTTCGCGGCGTAGACATCCTCGGTCTTGTAGACGCCGCCATCCGTGCAGATGTACACGCGCTTGTTGGTTGTGCCGTTGAACCCCGGGTCGCTGATGATGGTGTGGATGTCCGGGTGCGGGTCGATGGTGTTGATATATCCGTTGCTGATCTGCGTGAGCGTCACGCCGCCGTCGGTCGAGCGCTTGGTGTGATAGCCGCCCGCGAGCACGATGTTTGGATTCGTCGGATCGACCCACAGCGGCGCGCAATACCAGTTGGTGTCGGTCGTGCCGCTCGTCGTCACCGCGGCGTAGTTCTTTCCGCCGTCGGTCGATTTGTAGATCTTCGAGTCGGCCGCGCACGTCGCGTACACGATGCTGGGATTGGCTTTGTGATACGCCAGCGCGATGCGGCTCCCCCAATCGTTCACGGTGCCCAGCCCGCCGGCCGCGCTCCACGACGAGCCCGTGCTGGTCGAATACGCCGCGCGATGGAACCACTGACCCGTCGAAAAGTTGTAATCAATGATCTCGGCGATCGCCTTGGCCCCGTTGGTCGGATCGAACGCGACGTAGTAGCACCCCTGCGCCCAATACGGATTCGACCAGCTGCTCCCGCCGTTGATCGTCTTCTGAATGCCGTAGTAGCGCGTGCCCACCAGCACGATGTTGGCGTTGCTGGGGTGGACCGCGATCGAGCAGACGTTCCCGAATCCGGCGGTGGAACCGAGATAGCTCCACGTCGCGCCGCCGTCGGTCGACTTGTACATGCCGATCCCGCCGATGGCGTCGCCGTTGAAGAATCCCTCGCCCGTGCCCGCGTACATGATGCTGGGGTTGCTCGGGGCGATCGCCAGCGCGCCGATCGCGAGGTTCGGAAGCGTGTCGTCAACCGTGTTCCACGAAAGCCCGCCGTCGGTCGAGTGCCAGATCCCGCCGTCCACGCCGCCCGCCCACAGCTTGTTCGTCTCCGTCGGGTGGATCACCAGCGCCAGCGTCCGCCCGCCGATGTTGTTCGGCCCGCGGCTGGTCCAGCGCGTCGGCGCGATCCCCGCGATCCGCGACGAACCCGCCCACGCCGCCATGTTGGCCTCGCGCTGTTCCAGCGCCCTTTGCAGCGCGCCGGGCGCGATCTCGCCACGCTCATCCAGCCACGCCAGCCTGCGCCACTGATGACCTTCCCAGGCCCCCGTGGCCGGGAGTCGCGTGCCGCCATTGTCGCGGTTCGCGGCCTTGGGCGGGCGCTGCACGCCACGCACCTCGGACGCGCACGAGCACAACGCCGCCAACATCCCGAACAGCAATACTCCGGCCACGGCCTTCCGCGCGTTGTTCATGGCGATGCTCCCGCACGCCAGACTATCGACGACGCTCGGTCGGAACAAGATCGCACACATGAAAGTCCATGCCGCCGCAGCGCCCGTGTTCTTGCCTCGCCCGCGAAAGCGCGACGCCGAATCACGAAACACCGGCGCTTTCGCTCCGCGGCAAGGTCACCGTGTTATCGGCACGCCGAAGAATCGCCGCGCGATCGGAGTTCAGACCCCAACCACCCCGCCTCATTCCTCCGCCGGACGCTCCACCTTCGTCGAAAGGTCCGTCGCCCGCTCCAGCAGTTCTTTCTCGTACTGCTCGCGAGGCATCGACGTCTCGAGCGCCGGCACCAGATCAAAGTGCCACTTCACCTCGTGATCGATCCTCGCCGGCATCGCCTCCGCGAACAGGTCGAACGGCGGCACCTCGTGCAGCGGAATCTTCGCCGTCATCCTCTGATTGGTCGGCTCATACCCCTCGAGCTTCACGCGCACGTCGTAATCGCCGTAGTAGGTGAAGTCCGTCGAGAGCGGCGTTCGCCCGACCTCCGCGTCGTTCAGCCACACCGTCGCTCCCGCAGGGTTCGATGTCACCGTGATCCGACGCGTGAGACAGCCGGGCAGCACCAGCGTGCAGGCGACGAGGCCGAGCAGAATTGTGGAAGTGGCGGGCCGCAGGGTCATAGTGTCACGATACCACGTCCGGCCCGGCCCGGCGCGGCGGGCGGCCTCCCCCCGGGGCCCG
>OEIV010000234.1_pt1 | contig 34486 bp, 35 predicted proteins | sample 1539231 | NCBI WGS metagenome assembly OEIV01 (sample SAMN03794762, study PRJEB22550) | activated sludge metagenome | feature: wastewater treatment plant; material: activated sludge; isolation source: Wastewater treatment plant of a petroleum refinery complex | place: Argentina: Buenos Aires ... | reverse complement strand
CAGGGGGAGGGGGGGGGCTGGTGGGGGGCGGCGGGGGGGGGGGCCAAACCCGCCGCTATTGGCGGGCACATACGACCATTCCGACATCTTTCGCGGGCGACTCCCAAGTCCGCCGACAGAGGGATTTGTTTGGATCGTGCGTGGGTCGCGCCGGAAGGTCCTGTTGCTATCGCCTGGGTCGCTGGTGGTCCGGCAGGTGCGACTCGCATCCCGGGGCGGTCCTTGTGCAAGGCGTGAGATGTACGGGCGCCGCTGAGCGAGCGACGGAAAAGCCGCACCGATCATGCGGGGCGTTCGTCATCGCGTGCGCTCTGGCGGTCCGGGCGCCTGGCCGACCGCACCCGCTGCCGATCAGTTGGCCGCCGAGGACTGCCCAGCGTGGGTGCCGAGCGTGACCCGCGGGTCATGGCCGACACGCTTCGCCGCGGTGATCGGATCGACGTCGCGGCTCACCACCTTCACGACTGTGGAAGTAGGCGTTGGAGCGACACGGTGGGGATGGTGCGATACAGGTCGGGTCAGTACCCGCTGATCCTCGACCCCTGGCGAGCTCATCGGGTCATCGCGACAGCGGCGTCGTAGTCGTGGTTTGCGGTGTCCCAGCCGAGGTTGCGGCGAGGAATGGTGTTGGCTCGCGGTTCGATCGTGCGGAGCGCTCCCCTTTGGAGCGGAGCGACCTCGATCCGGTGTCGGTCGGGCGATTCGGCCGGGAGTTCCAGGATTCGTGCTTACGGCCGCGCCGGCCGTTCGAACGCGTGGGTGTGGGTGTTCGCCTGTGCTTCAGGGGCGGTGGCGGGGTTCCAGGATTCGTCGGGATTTCCAGGGTTCTGCTGATCTGACAAGGCATGACGACGATTCATGCTGGTTCGGCGCGGCAGGCCTTGACGCGGTTGCGGTTTATCTGTCAGTTGGCGGAGACGGGTTCGGAGTTGCCGTTGTCGGCGTTGAACACGTTGGTGTCGGAGGCGGTGGATGTGGTGGTGCATTCGGAGCGTGGTCCGGATGGGCCGCGGGTGATGAGTGTGTTGGCTGTGGAGGATTTGGTGGCGGGGGTGGAGTCGACGCAGTTCACGGTGACGGAGGTGTTTGCTCGTCGTTCGGTGCGTGATCGGTTGGAGTGGACGGGTGTGGTGCCGTCGCGGTTGGCGGCGAAGTTCGATCGTGCGGGTATGGATTTGCGGGTGGTGTTGGGGGCGTTGGGGTGATCACGTTGGGAGTGGCGTTGGTTGCTGCCTATGGCGTGCATTTGGTGTTCACGGCGTGTGCGTTTGGGTGGTCGGGGGTGGGGCCGGCACCGCGGTTGGGTGGTTCGGGTCGGGTGTCGTTGTCGGTTCGGGTGGGCCGTTGGATGACGCAGGCGGGTTTGGTGGGTGTGTCGGTCGGTGAGTTCGTGGCGGTGTCGTTGGTGTTGTTGGTGGCGGGTGTTGGTGCGGGGTGGGCGTTGTTCGGTGGGGTGTTGCCGGGGTTGGGTGTGGGGTTGTTCGCGGCGTCGGCGCCGTTGGCGTCGTATCGGGTGCGTCGGGGGGCTCGGATGGCGGCGGCGTCGGAGGCGTGGCCGCACATGATCGAGGAGATTCGGGTGATGACGGGTGCTGCGGGGCGTTCGATTCCGCAGGCGTTGTTGGAGGTGGGGTTGCGTGGGCCGGAGGAGTTGCGGCCGGCGTTTGTGGCGGCGCAGCGGGAGTGGTTGTTGTCGACGGATTTCGGCCGGTGTGTGGGGGTGTTGAAGGAGTTGTTGGCGGATCCGACGGCGGACGCGACGTGTGAGACGTTGCTGGTCGCGCATGACATTGGGGGGAGTGATCTGGATGGGCGTTTGGCGGAGTTGGCGGAGGATCGGCGGGCGGACACGTTGGGTCGGAAGGACGCTCGGTCGAAGCAGGCGGGGGTGAGGTTCGCCCGGTGGTTTGTGGTGGTGGTGCCGTTGGGGATGGCGTTGGCGGGGTTGTCGTTGGGTGATGGGCGTGTGGCGTATCAGAGCGGTGCGGGTCAGGTGTTGGTGGTGATCGGTATCGGGTTGATGGCGGCGTGTTGGGTGTGGTCGGGGCGGATGTTGCGGTTGCCGGAGGCGCGGAGGGTGTTCGGGTGATCGATCGGTGGGCGGTGTTGGCGGTGTTGGTGTGTTGGGTTGGTGCGACGTTGGTGTTGTCGTCGTTGCGGTGGTTTCGGTCGCCGGCGTTGATCGATCGGTTGCGGCCGTATGTGGCGGGTGCGCCGAGTCGTGATCGTGTGGGGGTGTTGTCGGCGGAGTCGGTGCGTGATGTGGTGGCGCCGATCGTGTCGGATGTTGGTGCGCGGTTGGGGCGGTTGTTCGGTGTGAGTGACGAGGTGTCGGCGCGGCTGGTGCGGACGGGGTCGCCGTTGGATGTGGCGGGGTTCCGGTTGAAGCAGGCGGCGTGGGCGGGTGGCGCGTTGTTTGGTGCGGCGGTGGTGTCGGCGGTTGTGGGGTTGGTGTTGCCGGTTGCGGTGGTGTGCACGATCGGTGCGCCGTTGTTGGTGTTCTTGGTGTTGGAGCAGCGCTTGTTGGCGGCGTCGCAGGATTGGCAGCGGCGGGTGTTGTTGGAGCTTCCGGTGGTGATCGAGCAGCTCGGAATGCTGTTGTCGTCGGGCTATTCGTTGGGCGCGGCGATCGGCAGGGTGGGTGCGAGGGGTTCGGGCGCGTGCGCGGAGCAGTTCAGGGTGGTGAGTTCACGGATCCGTCATGGGGTGTCGGAGGTCGACGCGTTGCGGGAGTTCGCCCGGTTGGGGGATCTGGCGGCGTTGGATCGGCTGGTGGGGGTGCTCGCGTTGAATTGGGAGGCGGGCGATCTGGGCGCGTTGATTTCGTCGGAGGCTCGGGCGGTGCGTCGGGCGGTGCAACGCGAGCAGGTCGAGTTGATCGAGCGGCGGGCGCAGCAGGTGTGGATTCCGGTGACGGTCGCAACGTTGTTGCCGGGCGTGATTTTCATGGCGGTGCCGTTTGTCGACGCGATGCGTCGGTTGACCGGTGGTTGAGGTGGCCTGTGGGTTGGTGCGCTGCGGTGCGGTGTGGGCGGAGGTTTCGAAGTGGTTCACGACAAAGGGAGAGACACGATGACATCACGAGATATGGCGGTGGCGCCTCGGGCGATTCGCGGGCCGATCGAGGGACGCAACGAGCGTGGCGAGGGGGTGATCTCAACGGCGATCGCGGTGCTGATCATCGCGTTCCTCGGTGTTGCGATGTGGGCCGGGTTCAACAGCATTTTCAGCGACGCGGCCCAGACGACTCGCGACCAGGTGCAGCTGATCGGCCGATGAGGCGGCGTGGCCGCGGTGGCGTTCACCGCTGGCCGTGTCGCCCTCGGTTCCGCGGTCGGGTCCCTGGTCGGTTCGGTGAGCGTGGCAGCGGCGTGTTATCGACCACGTTCGGTGTGACGGTGTTCGTGGCGCTGTTGATGTTCGCGGCGCATGTGCTGTTGAACTTGTGGGTGATCTCGAGTGTGGACGCGGTCGCGTTCGACGCGGCGACCGACGTGGCGACGTCGGGGACGTCGGGCGCGGCCCGCGCCGCTGCCGAGGATCAGGCGCTGGCGCGTGCCCGTGAGGCGTTGGGCGGCTATCGCGATGAGGTGGACTTGCGCTTTGTTGATGCCGGCGCGGGTTCGACGGCGGTGTTGGTGGACGCTCCGGGGCTTCATCTGTTGCCGTTTCGGGCGAGCCGGTCGTTGGGGCTCGACGGGTTGCATCGTCGGATCGTGGTGGTCGATGAGGTGGTGGCGCGGTGAGGTTGGGGAGGTATGTGGGTCGGGTGCGGCGTAACGATCGTGGGCAGGCGGCGGGGTTCGAGTCGTTGCCGTTCGGGGTGTTGGTGTTTGTGTCGATGACGTTGCTCGCGGTGAACGCGTGGAAGGTGGTCGATACGCGCTCGGCGGTGGACGGGGCGGCGCGTGAGTATCTGCGTGCCTATACGGCGGCGCCGGACGTGGTGAGTGCGCGGGAGTTGGGTGATCGTGCGGCGCGACGCTCGATCGGGGCGCGTGTCGCGTTGGCGGAAGTCGCGTCGATCGAGGCGCCTGGTGGGGTGTTCGGGCCGTGTCGCCCGGCCGAGGTGACGGTCGCGGTGCGGGTTCCGGCGGTGCGGGTCCCGTTCCTCGCGACGTGGGGTGAGATGACCGTCGCTGCGACCGAGGTTGAGTTGGTGCAGCCGTTCGGCCCGGCGGGCGGCGGTGAGATCGGGTTGGAGGGAACGCCTTGTGAGACGTGAACTGTGGGGTGTCGAACCGGCGTGTGGGGGCGGTGCGCGCAGTGTTGGGCGCGGCCGTGGTCGCGGGTGGGGTGATTCGGGGTCGACGCTGTTGTTGGTGCCCGCGGCGACGATGGTGGTGTTGGCGTTGGCTGCTATCGCGGTGGACTTGTCGATGCTGCACGCGGCTCGCCGTGATCTTGTCGCGGCGGCGGGGCGTGCGGTGGACGACGCGGTGATGTCGTTGGATCAGGCTGGTGCGCGTCGCGGTGAGTTCGATCGCCTCGATGTGGTGCGGGCTCGGCGCATCGTGGAGTTTGAACTCGCCGCGGCACGGTTGAGCGGCCCGATCGTGGACGGTCCGCGGGTGACGGCGGGTCCGGGGCGGTCGCTGCACGTGGAGGTCGCGATCGAGGTCGACCATCTGTTTGGTTCCGCGGTTCCGGGGTTCGGTGGCAGCGACCGGGTGCGTGTGGACGTCGGCGCCGAGTTGGTGGACCGATGAGCATTTCGGAAGCGACGCGTTCGCTGGTGGTCGATCGAAGCGCGCCGGGGGTGTTCACCAAGACCGGGTTCGGCGCCGTGTCCGCGCCCGCGGTTCGTCGTGAGGCCGAGGTGTTGACGTCGATGCGTCATCCGAGGGTGCCCGCCGTGATCGATGTGATCGATGACGGCGATCGTGTGCGTCTCGATGTCGTCGATGCCGGACGGTTTGATCTGTCGCATCGGGTGATGGGCGACGCGTCGACCGCTGTGCGGATCGCAGCGGGCCTGTTGAGCGCTGTGGTGGAGATCCACGAGTTGGGGTGGGCACACGGCTCGCTCGCAGCGCAGCATGTGGTTGTCGGTTCGAAGTTCAACGTCACCCTGTGTTCGTGGTCACGAGCGATCGACCTGGCGGCAACTCCTGGCGAGGCACGCGATCGTGCCGAACGCGCCGACTTCGTGGCGGTGATCGACATTGTCGACGCGGTGATCGACGAGGGTGCGGAGCTGTCGCGGCGCGACCGACGCGTCGCGCGGCGGGCACGACGGGTGATCGACCGGCTCGCTGCCGGCCTCGACCCCGGCCCCGGCGCCGGCCCCGGGCCCGATGCGGCGGTGCTGGTCCGTAAGGCGGCCAGCGAGTTGGCGGCGCTGACCCGCCAGGCGGAGCGACGCAGCCGACGCCCGGCCGGTAGGGCATCTCGGACGACAGCCCGGATGCGGTCGCGGTCGCTATCGGCGCGGCGTCGGGCCAGGCGCACAGGTCGGGCTTCGCGTCGCGATAGAACCGGTCGTGCACGCCGCCCGGCGGCGTCGCTTGGGCTTTCAGCGCCGGTCGGTGCCGCGACGATCCCGCCCGCCGAGGTTGCCCAACCCGCCACCGGGCACCAGGTCGCCACGGGCCGGCAGGTTGCCGCGGGCCAGCAGGTTGGCGCCGTGCAGGAGTGGTCGCCGTTGCGTTCGGCGGGACGGGCGACCGGGTTGGCTGCGGTGTTCTTCGCCGCGTTGTGGGGTCTACGCCGCCTCGGTGGAACGCTGTTCGCTCCCGATGCGCTGGGCGACCGGTTCGTGCTCGATGGTGTGCCATCGTCGGTCGCGTTCGCGCTCGGAGTGCTGCACGTTGCGGCGATGATCGCCGCGGCGTACGGCCTGATGATCTCCTTGTTCGCCGCAGCCGCGATCGTGACCCGCGTGGACTGGCTGCGGGTGCTCACGGTGCGCCTCACTCCCCGGCCCGTACGCGGCGCGGTCGCGGCGCTGGTCGGTCTCGGCCTCGTTGCCGGCGCCGTCGTACACACCGCCGCGGCGTCGCCGTCCGACCATGTGTCGCAACATGCCGCGTCGGTCGGGCGGGCAACAAGTCAACACGTCGACCCGGGGGCACCCATCGGCACCCATGGTGACGCGATGGCTGTGGATGTTCGACCCGACCGCCTCGACCCGTTCGGCCCGACCGATCCGGGGTCGCAGGTAGGCGACGACAACATCGTCGGCGTCGACGCCGCCGCGAACAACACGGCCCCCACCGACACCGTCGAGGCGTCGCCCGATCCTGACGCGCTGCCCGCATCGGCGTCGGCGCCGGCGACGTGGACGATCCAACGCGGTGATCACCTGTGGGGCGTAGCCGAGGCGACCCTCGCCCGGCACCTCGCCAGGTCGCCAACCGACGCCGAGATCACCCCGTACTGGTCACGCCTCATCGAAACGAACCGGCACCGCCTCATCGATCCAACCAACTCCGACCTCGTGATCGCCGGCCAGACCTTCGAACTCCCACCGATCACCTGACCGACCACCTCACACGGCGTCGAGCCACGGGCTCGGGTGCAAAACGGCTCCCGCCGACGCTCACACGGATGCTGTCCAGGCAGTGGCGCGCCAACGCGATGTCGCCAGTCAGCGGTCGCGGGGAGTGGTGATGGCGATCCGTTCGTCGAGCTCGCGGGGATCCGCGAGATCCCGGCCGTGTGCGCCTCCACAAGGCTCCCTCTCCGCGTGCCTCACGTCGCGGTCGGGTCGCTGTGTTGCCGGGCGAAGTTCCCGATCCGGGCGGGTTGCGACGGCCGCTGCTGGTCGCCGAGGCCGCAGTCGCCGCGCTGTTGCGCTGGTGGCAATCAGTCGTTGACGCATGCGAGCGATAGCCTCGCGTCGTATGCCTTGTACGCCACTGAGACGCGGGGTTGTGGATGTGACCTGTAGCCGCCGCTGGCCCCACTTCCTCCCGGCATCGTTGGGGCTGTTCCTCGGTTCCATGGCCGTCGACAGCGAGGATCGGCCGGCCTCGCTCTGCCGGGTTCGATCGAGGGCGTGTGGGTCGTGAACGCGGCCGTCTCGGTCAGTGCTGCAACGGCCGCCGCGGCCGCGCTCCTTTGCCGGGGGCGCCGTCCCCGTCATTTGAAACCAGCCGTCCTGGCCGTCGCGGGTGTTGTCTCTGTCGTTCTGGCCTTTCGCATGCCGATTGCGGTGATGGTTGTGGCTTCTGCTGTGGTGCTGGCATCCGGCCCGGCGAGAACCGGGTTCGTTGCGGTCGTCCCGTTCGCGTGTTCGACCGCCGCGATAGCGACCAGTCCTTATGAGATGGTGTCCGACATATTCGTCCTTGCAGGCTCGATCGCATTGGTTGCGATAGTGCTCCGAGATCTGCGGGCAGGCAGCGCAACGTCATGTGCAATGTCCGGACGGGATGCGGTGGGCCAGGGGTGATGTCGGGTGTCGCTCAGTTGGTTGGCCGGATTTCCGACTGGTCCGCGAAGCCCGGTCCGTCTGGGACGAGGAACTACATAGTGGCTTACGTGCGTCAGCGACGCCGGCGCTTCGGGCGCACCGAAGTGGGCCGGAACGTCTGATGGGTTGGCGTACCTGGGGTCTGGTGGGTATTGGCCTCGTCGTTGGACGGATCGCGGTCGTATCATCCATTGCCTGGGACAGTGATCTCATTGCCCTTCTCGCTGGCGCATCACAGGCCTCTCTTGTGCTGTACGTGATTCTCGCTAGGCACGGCGAGATGCAGTCGAGTCGACTCCGACGGATGGCTCTGCTGTGTATAACGTTGCCGATAGGAGCGGTGCTGCTTAGCGTGTCTTTCATGCTTGAGCGTTTCGAGTCGCAGGAGCTCCTCGCATACGCGTCCGTGCCGGTGGTTTGGGCTGGTCTTGCTTCGGCATTCGCGATAGCGGTCGGTCGATGGACGCTGCTGAGGCGAGCCGCGACCATGCGCCTGGCAGTCTTCGTGATGGTGTTCTCTCCGCTTTGCGGTGCCATGACCGTGCTTGAGATCTGGGTGCACTCGGCGACTCGGGTTGAGTCGGTGGCCTATCGGGTGTCTGGTGGTTCGCTCGTGACAGGCCTCGTCTTCTCGATCGCTGCTCTCGGGGTCACGATCGCTGGTGACCGACTGCTCCTGGGGAGCGCACAACCCATGGAAAGGCGCTACACCGTTGAGCCCTGATCTTCCATGTCTCTCGAAGGAGCATTTGACAGGTGAACGGTATCTGCACGCGTTGAGTCAGGTGGTTCCGAGGTCGTCGCGCATGTCGGACTCCACGCGGTCGGCTCGTTCGCTGAGGCTGTCGGCCTCGGTGACGCACGTTCCGAGGCGGTGCTGTATCGGGGCCGTGGGATACCGGTGCATGACCGGGGCACGGTGTTGGTCCACACCCCTTCCTGCGATCGAAACGCGGGTCAACACCATCCCTCGCCGCGGCCTCGACTGGGACACCGCCAGAGGCCGCTACGATGCCGCTCCACTCGCCATTGAACTCGCCCTACGCGTTCAACGGTGAGTGGAGCGACGCGGCTGTGGCGTCCAATGGATTGCGGGGAGCCGGAATGGCGTCGAAGGGCGCAAGGCTGTTGAGGCGTGCGGCTTCAACCGAGGAGGGATTCGAGGGCGCCATGAGGGCGCGTGCCGTCGGCGTTCGGGCGGCCCGCCTGGCGGCTCGCGGCAAGCAGCTGAGGTGGACCGGTAGGGCAACCGGGTTGGCGAGCAGCGGTTACAACATTGGCTCCTGGGGTGACCGGCGCCGATGAGCCATCTACCGGGGCGAAACTGTGCGTCGATCGAGATCGAGCCTCACGGCGTGGTCGCGCGGCGAGAGAATGGCATCCTCAACGGGTATTGGCTACTGGTTGTGGCGAGATGGGATGGGTTCAATTGGCGAAGCGAACAACTCGGGGCTTGTTCTGGCGACGTGCTTTGGGTGTACTACGTGGCCGGCAACATGCGGACACCTGGGGTCGAGGTCCTCGTTCCGGAGGTTCGGTTCGATGTGCTGAGGTGGCGTCTCGATGTGGATTTGGGGTGGAAAGGGTTGGTTCGTCGGCTTACTGCCGAAATCAGTCCAGTACCGCGACCTCCTGCCGCTCTATGACGTCGCGTCGGAGGTCGCTCAGTTCCAGCGGTCAGCGCAAACGACGGACGGCCGGAGAAGGGCATCATTGGAGCGGTGCCCGAACGCTCGGCGCAGGGTCGAAAGTGGCTGGTATCACGGGATGGAGAGGACTGGCCGACCCGTCGTGCGGCCCCGGCTTGGGCGTCGCCCAGTTGGCTGGCTGGACCGGCATCCGGGCGTCCAAGACCGGTTGGTCGGGTGATCCATGTGAAGTTACGCTCGGAACCGGATGTGCTGTTGGGAAGATGAGGCACGTGATCAAGAGGCAACTGCGGGGAGACGCGGTTGGCATCGGAGGCGTCGCCGCAGCTTGGAGGTTGGGGCGTGGATGAGGCCATGCCTCCCGAGGCTCGCGTCGTGAGCGCGCCGAAGCGGTGTCGCGTAACGCGCGAACACGAGAGTGCACGGGTGGATTTCCCGATTTCGGCTTTGGCTGTCACGGTTGAGGCAGATGGTGCCACCGGATATCGAGTGCAGTGCCGGGACGTGGTTCTCCGAAGCGACCTTGAGCGGGTCAGACTCCTGTCCGTGGGATCAGGGTTGCGGCGGCGCCCACGGCTGTTGGATTTGGGGTGGTCGGTCTCCACGGCGCCTGGTGAGCAGTGGATCGCTATCGAGGGAGAGAGTCATATTGATAGCTATGCCATCGGTCGCGCGCGACTGGAGTTCGTGTCGAGTATCCAGGGGGTGTTGATTCGCCGCGGTGGATTCTTGGTTGGATGGTTGAATCACGGCCGCAAGCTGGTAGATGCAGGGGGTCTGGATCCGGAAGCGGCTGTCGTGGTTGTCGCGGCGATCCTTGGCGACGATGTGGATGATATGGGAGGGGTCCTGGCTTTCCTCATCGCCCAAGTTGCGAGACTCACCATCTCCACGCGGGAGGCGGTCGCGGCAGCGCTGGCCGTCGACGGTCGATATGCGCCTACCGCTATTGCAAAGCGGCGTTGGCTTGTGCGGCGGAGGGCGAGTTCAAGTGGTGACGGCAAACCTCGAGGTTGAGGGTTGGGTGTGGCGGCAGCGGCAACATGACGAGCGATGGCTTCAACCGGCGCCCGGCCCGCGTGGCGTGGGGCGTGGGGCCAGCGGTCGGTACGCCGGCGGTGGGCGGCGCGTTTCGAAACTCGACGCAACGCCGCAGCGGCGGTGACGGTGGGGTCAGGAACCTCTTCGCGTGTGCTGTGGCTTGCGCGACGCACCACTGGAGAGGCCAGGATCCTCGTCGTGGCAGAGTTGCGCCATCCTGGTCGATCGGCGAAAAGGGGCTCAAGAACAACCTTGGGGCCGGGGTACGTCCACACGTGGACCAGGTGCTTGTGATGGCGGCACCAAGCTTCGCGCCAGACGGTACCTTCTCAATTTGGCTTACGTGTGCGACGGTCGGCTTCGCGTTAGCGCGTAGCTGGGCTGAAATCCGAAGGCTCTGCGGCCGAGTTCGCCGCGCTGTGGGACTTCGCCGGCTATCCACTTCGCGTGAGGCGGGAGTGTTGCGGGAATACCGATTTGCGAGGCGTGCGATCCCTCGTGGGAGATGTTGTGCTTGAGGTCGAAGTCTTGAGGAGTGTGCGGTGGAACGTCATTTCAGGTGCTAAGTATTGGCTTGTCTGTCTCTGCGGCTCGGTGTGTCTGAGCGGGATTGTCTATACGTTCAAGGGGTCCGGGGTTTCTGTCATGTGGCCGGTTCCTGGTGCTCTCGGTGTGCTATTTGTAGCGCGAGCCATCGCTCGGATGAGGGTTGAGGTGCGTGGGCAGGAGATCCGTGTGTATTCGGTCGTGCGCATTCGACGCATTGCCTCCGGTTCTGTCGTGGGGGTAACGGCGATCGAGAGCCCCTATCCAAATCCTGGGCCGCCGTGCGCCGCCCTGCTCGTGCGCTCGGAATCTGAGCTCACCTGCCGCAGGGTGTGGGTGCGAGCGGTGCCGGGAGATGCGAACCACAGCCTGAATCAGCGACTTCGGGCCCTGGTGGGCGCGGTGGGGAGTGATTAGCGGCGCGCTGTGGTGAGAATCGATCTCGGTTGCGTGAGTCAGGAGCGCGTGCCGGGGATGGCGATGCGTCCGTCGGCTGCGGATCGGTACCAGGCCTCGACCAACTCGAGTGCCCGGCGTGAGTCGGCGAGGGTGACGGGCAGCGGCGATCCCGTGGTCACCGCCCGATGGAACGCCGCGAGCTGGCCGGCATAGCCGTTCGGCTCGGCGTCCAGCCCATGCCACAGCGCCTCGGCGCGAGCCGCGATGTCGGGCGTTCGCCAATCGAACCGCCACGGCTCGTTGCCGGGTTCGTAGGGATCGGTCGACGACTCGACGGTCACGTGTTCGAAGCAGAACCGCAACCGTGTCAGTTCCCGGATCGAACCGAGCGTGACCGACATCGACACCACGGCGCCGTCGGCCGTGCGCCCGAAGGCCGCGGCGGTGTCCTCGGTTTCCACGTCGTTGACGAGCGTGGCGACCGTCCCCGAGATGTGCGTCAGCGGCCCCGCGATCCACGTCAACAGGTCGTGGGCGTGGGTGGCATGACCGAACACCGCGCCGCCACCCGACTCGGTGGCGCTACGCCGCCACGGCGTCGAGTAGTACGTCTCATCGCGCCACCACGAGGTTTCCGACGTAGCCAGGTAGAGCCGACCGCACAGGCCCGCATCCATCGCCGCTCGCAGCCGGCGAAGCCCTGGGGCGAAGCGGTACTGAAAGACCGGCATCAGCACCCCGGCAGCGCTCTGCGCCTTGCGCTCCAGCCGCGCCAACGCGTCGAGCGACACGACGATCGGCTTCTCACAGATCACGTGCCGGCCCGCATCGAGCGCCACGGCGCAGTGCTGTTCGTGCAGGTCCGGTGGGGTGCAGATATCGACCACGTCCAGGTCGAGCGCCGCCAATTCGGCGATGCTTGCCACCGCAGGGACGCCCCAGTCGGCCGCACCGCGCTCGCGGCGTTCCGCGTCGGTCTCGGCGATGGCGACCACCTCAAACAGGTCGGGAGCGAGCACATAGGCCAACAGATGGGCCTGGCCGATCCCGAGTCCGGCGACGCCGACACGCAATCGGGTCATGCTGCACCACCGACGAGTCCGGGCGCGTCGGCGCCGGCCTGGCATTGCGCCGCAATCGCCACCCGGCACGCATCGACCACGTGGGAGTGCGGCAGGAACGTCGGCCCGCCCCGAACCTCCGCGAGCAGGCGGTCCGCCCAATCGATCACCACGGCCGAACAATCCACCCGGCGCGCCGATGAACCGTCGACGACCAACAGGTGCTCGGCGCCGTCGTGGCCGCACACATCGATGTTGGAACGCACCTCCACAGACCCCTCCTCGCCGGTGATCGTCAGGCGAACGTCGCCCCATGTGCCGAGTCCGGCGGGCGACAGCCAGTCGACATGATGGTGGCCGACGACCACCGTGCCGTCGAGGCGGGTGTGGCGAATCGAGAAACGGCCGAGGTCGCAGAAGTCCGGATGATCGGGCGTGGCCAGGTTCGCCGCGAGCGCGCCGGTCACCTCCCACGTGCCCGGCCCCGCGAGCGACAAGAACTGGTCGGCCTGGTGTGCGGCGAGGTCGGTGAGAATCCCGCCGGCCCGCCTGGTGTCGAAGAACCACGGCGGCCGCGTGGGCGCGGCGAGCGTGTGGGGCGCCGATCCGCTCACGGCCACCACCCGCCCGATCGCTCCGGCGCCGCACAGCCGCACCGCCTCGATCACGGCCCGGTTCGTGAGGCGCTCCGAGAAGAACACCCACCAACGTCGGTGGTGCTCGGTCGCCGCGGCATCGACGAGCGCCAGGTCGGCGGCGGTCGTCACCGCTGGCTTCGCCGCGAACACATGCTTGCCGGCGCGCAGCGCCTCGACGGCAACCGATGCGCGATCGGCAGGCACCCCGGCGAGCACGATCACGTCGATCGAGTCGTCACCCAGCATGGCGGAACGGTCTACCCGGCGGGCCTCTGGCTGCCACCCGCCGAACAGGTCGAGCAGCGGGCCGGGTTCGGCGTCCACCGCCGCCACCTCGGCGCCGGCGCGCACAAGCCCATCGACCATCTCGAACAGATGCAGGTGCTCGATCCCGATCACGCCCACACGAATCCGACCGGTCATCAGCGGCACGCTACCGGCCGCCCGCGCGAACGTGGCGATGCCCGACCTCGGATTGCGGGCACACGCCGCCGACAACCCATAGGGTCCCGCACCATGCCTCGAACCTCTCTGATCGGCCCGCTCGTGGTGGTTGCATCGGTGGCGATGGGATGCAGCGGAGGTGACGCCGACCGCTCGACGCGAACGTCGGAACCCGCATCGAGCGGCGCACGCGCGAGCGGCGACGACAGCGCCGTTGCCGCCGGATTCCTCGACCGCGCTCGCGCCTACCTGCAGGCCGCGTCGAAGGTGGAGCCGTCGACCGACGACAGCCGCGGGAAGGTGTGGCGCTCAGTCGCACGGCTCGCGCTCGACGCCGACGCGCCGGTCGACTTGGTGCCGGCCGACTTCGCCACGATCGACGAGCGATTCGCCACCTTCACCGACACGACCGACTTCGACATGATCGCCCTGATCAACCTGTGGTACCGGTCCGACAAGGGCCGACGGTTGTCGGCCGACACGCGGGCACATGTGAAAGACCTGATCCTGGGGTTCAAGTACTGGTACACCGAACCGCAGCCCGACGGCATCGTCGACGAGCGCTGGTACTGGTCGGAGAACCACCAGATTCTCTTTCACGCCAACGAGTACCTCGCCGGTCAAGCCTTCCCCGACGAGACGTTCACCAACAACGGCCAAACGGGCCGGCAACACCGCGAGCATGCCGCCCCACTCATCGACGCCTGGGTCGACCATCGGGCGCGGTGGGGGTTCGCCGAGTGGTACTCGAACGTCTACTACCAGGAAGACCTCGAAACGACCGTGGCGCTCGCCGAGTTCGCCGCCGACGAACCCACCGCGACGCGGGGAGCGATCGCATCCGACCTGGTGCTCGTCGACCTGGCCTCGCACACGTTCAAAGGCGCCTTCGGTGCGACGCACGGCCGCACCTACAAGAAGGACAAGATGACCGCCCTCGACGAGGACACGTGGGAGATCTCCAAGCTCGTTCTCGCCGACACCGACGTCGCCGAAGGCTCGCCGCTCGGAGCCGTCTACCTGGCGTCGGCGTCGACGTACCGCCCACCAGCGGTGGTGAGCGACATCCTGACCAGTCGCGGCGACGCCGGCTCACCCGACGACGCCGGCGGAGCGGTGGAGCGCGCCCGCCACAGCCTGGCGATCGACCCGCTCGCTCCGGTCGCCGCCGACCCCGAAGGCCCGATGGGGCTCGCCTTCGACGACCCCGACAACCTCATGACCTGGTGGGGGATGGGTGCGCTCACCCCCTGGCAGACCGTGGTCGAGACCACCGGCGAGATGACCACCTACGACCTGTGGAAGGCCGAACTCTTCAGCGACTTCGCTCCGTTCGAGCCCATCGTGAAGTCGTCGCCGCCCGACCAGGTTCGGGCGCTCGCCCAGTCGCTCGCGGCGCAGCTCAACCTCGGGCTGCTCTCGGAGGCGAACACATACACATGGCGGAGCCCCGGAGCCATGCTCTCGACCGCCCAGGACTTTCGCAAGGGTCAGGCAAGCCAGCAACACCACATCTGGCAGGCCACCTTCTCGCCGCAGGCGCAGGTGTTCACCACCCATCCACGGGTCGCGACCCCGCCCGACACCGCCTGGCATTCCAACACCGACGACTGGACCGGCAGTGCAACCCTGCCGCGCAGCGTCCAATACCGCAACGTCAACATCACCATGTACGCCCCCGGGTTCCGCAGCGATCAGGAGCTGCGCGGTTCGTACATGGACTACACGCACGCCTACCTGCCCCAGGACGCGTTCGACGAGGTCGCTCGATCGGGCAGGTGGACGTTCGCCCGGCTCGGCGACAACTACCTGGCGCTGTACTCATGGCGTCCGCCCGAGTGGGTCACCTACGACCCGGCCCGCTACGACACCAACGGGCTGACCAAGCCGTTCGAGCTGGTAGCCGCTGGAGGACCGAACAACGTGTGGATCACCGAGATCGGATCGGCAGCGCAGCACGGGTCGTTCGCGGCGTTCCAGCAGGCCATCGCAGCGAACGAACCCGAGGTGCATCCCCTCGGCGATCCCGACGACGACTCGACGGCCTTCGACGTGTCGTGGGCCTCGCCCTCGGCGGGACCGATCACGTTCGGGTGGGACGCCCCGCTCGTGGTCGACGGCGCCCCGCAGGCGCTCGGCGACTACCCCCGCATCGACGCCCCGTGGGGCCGGGTGCCCTTCGACTCCACCGGCTACGACCTGCGCGCCGGCGGCCATTCGCTCCGTATCGACACGACGAAGCCCAGCCGGACCTCACGGTGAACCGCCCTGCGGCCCGCCCGGAGACGTTCAGCGCTTCGCTCGTTTGATCGCTGCGAGCGCCACGCGTTCCGGCCGCTCCTTATAGAACGGGTCGAGCGGATAGCACCCCGACACCAGCCCGTTGCGCGGCGCCGTCGTGCAGTCGCTCAACGTTCGACAGATGCGCCGCCGGTCGACCGGCCGACCGGCCAGCACGTCGGCGGGAAGGTCGGGATACGCGAGTGCCATCCGGCCAAGGCCGATGCTGGTGGCGGCTTCGTGGCGAACGAGCGCCTGTGCAACGTTGGGGAGCCAGTCCTGCAGGTACGACATGGCGCCGGCGACCAGCGCGAGGTCGCGATGGCGGCGCTGCAACTCGGCGGTCGCCGCTGCCAACCGTGCGACCCCCACAAGCGGATCCTCGGGCGGGAGATACCCGTCGCTCGGAGGAAACGATGCCGGTCGCTGGATGTGCGGCGTGGTGTACGGGCTCCCCGCCGTGACCGAAACGAGCCCGATCCCGAGGTCGCCGCACCGATCGAGAAATGCATGCGTCTCGCCGAGATCGACACCGACGCCCGATCCGTCGCCGCCGAAGGCATGCTCGGCGCGGGAGGACTCGGGGACGCCCACCCGATCGGCGCCGGGTGTGAACGGGACGAAGTCGTACACCGACAAACGCACCGCGACCGCCAGGTCGGGCGCCGCGGCGCGGATCCCGTCGACCACCCGGCACAGAAAGGCCGTCCGCCCCGACAGGTCGCCTCCGTAGCGCCCCGCACGATCCGTGGCGGACAACAGCTCGTGCAGCAGGTATCCGTGGCAGTGCTTCACATCGACGAAGTCGAACCCGGCCCGGCGGGCGAGCACCGCGGCCCGCACGTAGGCGCCGACGAGCTCGTCCAGGTCGGCGTCGCTCATCACGACAGCCCCCGAACCCGTCCGCCGCGCCAACAGCGGATCGTCGTGGGCGAGGCGCGGGCGCGGCGACCCGTCGGGTCGCGACCAGCGACCCGAATGCGTCAACTGGAGCCCGATCACCAGATCGTCATCGGTGCCGAACCGGTCGCGGTGCGCGTCGGCGACGGCGGCCCGCAACCCGGCGAATCGCTGCGCGGTCTCGTCGTTCAACATCAGCTGGTTCGGGTTGGCCCGCCCCTCGGGAACCACGGCCGTCGCCTCGCCCCAGATGAGCTTCGCGCCGCTCGTCCCCATCCGGATCCACCGACGTTCGACCAGATCCGACGGTGCGCCCGCCTCGGTACCGTCCCACCCCTCCATCGGCAGCATCGTGAACCGGTTGCCGACCCGGCGGCGGCCCGCCGACCCGTCGACCAGATCGAACGGCTGGGCCAGCGGCCCATTCGGATCGACCGAATCGTCGACGCCGAGATGGCCGATGCCGAGCTGGGCGAGGCGCTCGCGCAGCGCCTCGGGCGAGCGCATCTGCTTCACCTGAGGGAACCGGGGCGCACTCACGACAGCCATCCCGTGATGCGCTCGACCAGGTCAGCGATGGCCGTGCGGTCGCTGTCGGGCCGGGTGGGCGAACCAGCGGCCACCGAATCGTGGGCGATCCATCCGCGCCGGTGCAGGAACATCGCTGCGTCATGGCGATACGCCGGAACCGGATGGCGAAACGCGAACGTCCCCAATTCCTGGAGCAGGTCGTTCAACTCGAAGAAGTCGGCGTCGCCGTCGGCCCACATCCGGTCGCGCAACGCGAACGCATCGGGGGCGAACGTCGAAAGCCCAAGCAGATAGTCCGAACCCCACATCACCATGTCGATCGCCAAGTCGTTGCCCGTGAGCACCAGGAAACCGGGCCGAACCTCGTCGCGGATCCGAAGCCGCGCCCACTCGAGCGGACGCGACAGCGATGAGTGCTTGGCCCCGAGGCACGTCGGAACCTCCAACAGGCGGCGGTACGCGTCGAGCTGGAGAATCCGGCCGTTCGGCACGAACATCTCGCCGAGTTCGAACGCGATGAACGCGCCCTCCCGTTCGCCGAGCCCGGCGAGCGCATCGACCCACCTATGGTCGCTCAGCGTGTGCAGCCCCCACGACGGGAACACCACGGGCACACCGCCCGCGGCGCTGACCGCTGCGGCCGCCCGAGCGAGCCGGTCGGCATCGAAGGGCGCGCCCGGCGCGTCGGCCACGAAGGCGCCGGCCACGAACGGGCGGCCCTGCGCAACGTCGGCCGTGAGCGCGAGGACCCGCCGGCGCGTCGCATCGTCGAGCAATTGGACGAATCCCGTGTCCATGTTGACGGCGGGCCGCAGGCCCGACTCGAAGGCCTTCTCGAGCTGCCCCGCCAAGCCGTCCCAGTCCACCGAGCCGTCGGTGAGATGGGGAAGCAGCACGGCGGACATGCCCACGATCGGCCGACGAAACCGTATCGGAGGGACGAGCTCGTCGATAGGCGACAGGCCGTTGTTCGGTGGATGCACGTTGTCGTACCCTCCTGATGCCGCCCGTGGTTTGTCGATCGTATCGGCGGCGCTCCGGGCGGGTCGGATTGCCCAATCCGCGGTCGACGGACCACCGCAGGCGGCGCTATACCGTGTCGCACATGACCACGTCGCTGTCACCGTTCCGCTCGTTGGCCCTCTTGGCGGCGGTGGCGCTCGTCGGATGCAGCGACGGCGCTATCAAGGCGGGTTCGGGCTCGACAGCCGCCGCTGCGCCCGAAACCGGTGGCGCAGGGGCCTGTTCGGTGACGGGCTCGGGGGTTGCAAAGCAGCTGCTCAAATGCACCGATCGGTCGATCGTGTACATCGAGAACCACATCGGCACCGGCACCGGCGTGCTCGTCGAGTTCGACAAGAAGACCTACGTGCTCACCAATGCCCATGTGGTCGATCCCGCCGGCTTCGCCGACCTCGCGCTCGGCGGTGACGGCGAGAAGTCCATCCCCGTGCTCGGCGCTGTCGCATTGGCCGACATCGCGCTCCTCGGCCCATTGAAGGCCTCGGCCTTCGACGGTACGGCGAAAGCGCTCACCGTCTCGAAGGGCGACGGCCTCGATCGAGGCGACGAGGTGTACCTGGTCGGATACCCCGGAGAATCGGACGATCCGACCAGCGAGGATGACGCCGACCTGGAGACGACCATCACGAGTGGGATCGTGTCGCGCTCGCGTGAGGTGAAGGAGTTCGGCCAGCGATTCATCCAGACCGACGCTTCGATCTCGGGCGGCCAATCGGGCGGTCCGCTCTTCGATGCCAAGGGGCGGATCGTCGGCATCTCCGGCCTGTCGTTCGCCGAGGAGTTCGCGTTGGCGCTCAGCGGCGAGGACGTGATGGAGGCTGCCGACGCGATCATCGAGGGTGACGCCGACAAGGTCGAGCTCGTGCCGGACCGAGTTGGCGACCGGTCGGAGATGGCCGCCGCTACCAGCGGCAAGATCGAGCTCGACGGCTCGGGTGACGTCGGGGTGCTCTACGTTCCGCGCAGCGATCGCAAGCGCACCCTCGAGTTGTCCTTCACCTCCAGCGTGCGCTTCGTGGCGTACGGCGACTTCGAGCCATCGTTCGAGCCGGCGTTCGTGTCGGCCGAGGCCTCCGCCGTCCAGAACGAGGTCGGGACGCAGATGGCGGCCCGCACGGGCGGCTCGGCCACCGACTTCGTCGATCCGTCGCTCAACGATGTCGAGCCGTCGGTCCGCGCCGCCGAGGTCAGCCCGAACTCATTCAGGTTCGACATCCCCGCCGACGAGGCCGTGTACGCCTATGTCGGCACGCCGCTCACCGCCGGGGCGTCGACCGTGGAGTGGGCCTCGTCGGAGAAGGCATACGTGATGTCGCCACCCGCCGAACAGCACACGATGAAGCCGGGCGAGACGATCGATCGCGTGGCGACCTCGTACCAGCAGCTCACCGACGTGTCGGTCACGCTCGAGGCGGGCGATTCGGTCGAGCTGTACGCACGGTCGCCCCAGTCGGACGTCGCGATCATCGTGATTCCCCCGTCGGTCGCCGCCGACCCGCTCGTCGCCGTCGACCCCGACACGGCCGGCGGGAAGCTGATCGACGACTCGGGCAAGGGTCTCTACGACTCGGACGCGCAGGAGGTGTTCACCGCCAAGGAGAGCGGCGTCCACCGCATTCGGGTGGGGATCATCGACGGCTACCTCGGCGCCTTCCGGTTCTCGGTGGGCACGTGCCGCGGCGAGGACGACTGCACCACACCCTCCGTTCGCTGACGACGGCGAGCGTGCGGCGAGGGTGCCGATCGATCAGGACGCGAGGCGGTCGCGAGCGTTCGAGCCCGCCCGATCCCGAGCGAGCACGGCCGCGGCCAGTGGATCGGCCAGCGCGTCGGGGAGGTGGGCGCCGACTCGATGAACCAGCTCCAGCCCCCGGCGTTCGGGCACGTACAACGGTGACGTTGCCGGCGCTGCATCACCGCTGAGCGAGGCGATCGACCCGGCAAGCGCGGCCCGCGCTCGTGGCGATCGCGGCGCCCGGTTGATCACGAGCAGCACGTCGTCGGGATCCACGCCCGCTTCGACGACCCGGCGGATGATCTGGACCGTCTCGTGCGAGCTCTTCAGCGAGGGATCGCCGACCACGACCACCGTGTCGGCGGCACGCAGCGTGAGCCGTGTCCCGGCGAAGAGGCGGTCGAGCTCGGGGCTCGATGCTGCGCCGCGGAGCGCGAGCGGCGGATCGATGTCGATCACGGCCGTGCGAAACAGGCTGCGCAGGAGGTCGATCGTGCGGCCGAGCGGCTCGTCGTCGAGACCGAGCCAGTCGCGTGCTCGCCGCGCTCCGAGGAGCAGCGAATACCCGCGCTCATCGATCTCGAAGAGCAACGATGCGAGGTCGGCCCCACCGTCGGGGTCGGCCCGGATCGCTTCGACGCATTCGGGGAGGGCCGGAATGACATCGCGCACGTCGTGGTACATCGACAACGAGCCTTCGAGCGCGAAATCGGCAAGCACGGTCGACGCCTCGTTGCCCGGCTGCGCCGCGATGCCCTGTGCGATCGCCATCGCCACGGTCGAGGTCCCAGCGCCGGCGCCTCCGGTCACGGCGATCACCTGTCCCGACCACGCTCGCGACGCGTCGGGCACACGGCCGGGCCCCGACGCGAGTCCTGGCGCGTCTGCAACCCGCTGTTGTGATCGGCCGGAGTGATCACTCGCCGCGATGCCGCCCGGCCGACCGGCGTCCGGCCTCGGCGTCAGTGCTGCGCTCTGTGTCGGCTGCGTTGGGCGGCCCGGGCTCGATGCCGAGGGGTCGACGCGGCGAACGGCGATCCGGCGAAGCGCATCGTTCAGGTCGGACAGGCCGAACGACGGCGCAAGCACGGCGGCACCGTCGATCTCGCGCCAGCGCGGTGCCGTCGCCGGTTCTGCGATCACCACCACGGCGACACCGAGTCGGCGCGCCCGCTCGACCAGCTCGAGAATGGGTCCGGGCGCTCGTTCGTCGAGCAACACCGCTGCCACGTCCGATCGCTCGACGAGTCGCTGCGCGGCATCGCTGGCACTGATGCACTTGACGAACTCGATCGGGGCGAGCCCCGCGCTCGACCATCCCGCGACCTCGGAGAACCATCGAGCGCGCACTTTGGCGACGCCGACGACCACATGGCGGTCGCTCACGCGGCCCCGCCCAGACGTTGGGTCGCTCCGCCGATCAACGTGATCTCGCCTCGGCGGTGGGCGTCGACAAGCAGCCGAGCCTCGTCCTCGGTCGCGACGACGAGCGTGAGGCGGACCGCTCGGTCGGATCCCAGCGAGTCGTCGGATTCGCCTCCGATGCTGTCGACCATGGCGCCGTGCACGATCACTTCGGCGGCGCCTTCGCCGCTCGGCACCGACACGACGTCGACGCGGTCGCCGGCCACCAGGGCACCGTTCAGGGCGTCGGCGGGATCCAGCGACAGGCCCACTCGTCGTTCATCACCCGGCGCGGCCGCGGTCCGGGCGATCGAGCCGCGCTGCACGAGTTCACCTTCGCCCAGGCCGTTCACTGCGATCTGTCCGATGACGTCGGCAGGGTCGTCGAATGCCGCGGACTGGGTGAGGTCGTGCAGGTCCATAGCGGCGAGGGCCAGGTCGTCGGCCCCGATCGCGGTGCCAGGAGCGACGGCGTGGCGCGCGATCAGCCAGGTTCGACTCGACGGCGCATCGGCGGACCGGCGGAGCGCGATGACGCCGAAGACGGAGAGCGCCACGAGCAGCCCGCCGACGATTGCTCGTCCGGTCGGCAGGCCGAGCGGCCCTGAGCGGTGCCGTTCGACCGAGCGCGCGGCCACGCGTTCGGAACGGGATCCTCGAGCCTCACGTCGTCGCATCGGTCGACGTCCCCCTGTGTTCACGCGCCGTCACGATTCAGCAAGGTACGCATGCGTCGACGAGCGACAAGTGGGGAATCGTGTGTGTCGCTCTCTGGGTACGATCACCCGCTCCGCGACGCCAAGCGGCCGGCCATCTCACGCTCGGCGTTCGATCGACGAGGATCGAGCACACAGAGTCAGCATGTTCTCACGGAACGATAGATTCCTCGCGTGGAGCGCAACACCACGGCGCGTGACGGGTTAGTCTCGCTGCAAGCCGAAAGGCCGATGCGGTGGGGCGCTCGGCTGTTCGGCCCGCTTCACGGATTCGGTCCGCCACCGTCGTCGGTCCCAACTGCGAAGGAACCGACTCCGCGAGCTGACGTGCGACAGTTTGTGCGTTCGCTGCTCCCTGTTCCCCGAGTGCGATAGGTTCACCATCCATGAGTTCCTCAGCTGGCATCGTCTGGCTCAACACCGCAGAGACCGCACGTCGTCTCGGCGTCACGCCGAGGACGCTGTACCGGTTCATCGACGAGGGCCAACTGCCTGCATACCGTTTCGGACGCGTCATCCGCCTGAAGGAGAGCGAGGTGGAGGACTTCATCGAGCGGTGCCGCATCGCTCCCGGAACGCTCGAATCCGATTCTTCCGCCGAGGCCCAGGTCGGCGAGCCCGCCTCGCCGAGACCGGCGCGGGCCTGACCGCATCGGCGCCGGCCATCCCTGGCCCGCAGACGCGCAGAGGGTCACTACACTTCGCGCGTCGGTGATCGGCGCGTGAACGCGCCGGCCAGCGTCAACCCGACCGTCGGAACGCCCGGCCGTCACACCACGCGTCGCTCGTGGCTCCGAGCGCGACTGCCATGACCGAGACCAACCGAGCGCTCACCGACGAGGCGCAAGCCTCCCCATCGCCGCCACCGTCGGGTGCCGCGGTCGAGGACGCGCGCCGCGTGAGCGTTCCCGACACCCATTTGATGGGCTCGCTGCTCGGCCCCGGCGACGAGTGGCTCGACACGATCGAGGCGGCGTTTCCGGCATCGAGGATCGTCGTTCGCGGCAACGAGATCGCTATCAGCGGCCCGGACGCCCAGCGGGTCGGCGACCTGTTCAACGAGCTCGTGACGCTCGTTTCGAGCGGCATTCGCATCGACGTCGACGTGTTACGTCGATCGCTCGACATGATCGACCAGAACGAGCAGCCTTCAGCCGTGCTCGCCTCCGACGCGATCCGGCTGTCGGGCGGTGCCAACGTGCGCCCGAAGACGGCGGGGCAGCGGCGCTACATCGATGCGATCGGCGCCAACATCATCACGTTCGGCCTCGGTCCGGCGGGCACGGGGAAGAGCTGGCTTGCGGTCGCGATGGCGGCCCAGGCGTTGCAGCGCAAACAGGTCGAGCGCATCGTGTTGACCCGACCGGCTGTCGAGGCCGGCGAACGCCTCGGCTTCCTGCCGGGCGACCTGATGGCGAAGGTCGATCCGTATCTGCGACCGCTCTACGACGCGTTGTACGACATGGTCGGCGCCGAGGGGGCCGCTCGGCTACTCGAGCGTGGCGCCGTCGAGGTTGCTCCACTCGCCTTCATGCGCGGACGCACGCTCAACCGAAGCTTCATCATCCTCGACGAGGCACAGAACACCACTCCGGAACAGATGAAAATGTTCCTGACCCGCATCGGCTTCGGTTCGCGTGTGGTGGTCACGGGCGACACCACGCAGGTTGACGTGCAGGGCGGCCGGTCGGGGCTCGACGGCATCGAAGACGTGCTGAGCGGCATCGAGGGCTTGGCATTCGTGCGGCTGGACCGGCGCGACGTGGTGCGCCACCGGATCGTCGCCGACATCGTGTCGGCCTACGAACGCAACGACAGCCGTCCGGCGGCGCAACCGAACCCCGAACGTGCGGAGCGCTCAACGCCGTGACTGCCACCATCACCGTCGACGTGCACGACGACTGCGACACGCGCGCCGATCTGCGGCCGTGGTCCGAGCTCGTTGCCTCGGTGCTCCGAGACGCCGGCGTCGAGGCGCCGGCTCTCGTCGGCGTCTACTTCGTCGACGAAGCGACCATCGCGGAGCTGAATCGCGAGCACTTGGGTGGCGTCGGACCGACCGACGTGTTGTCGTTCCCCATCGATACCGAGGCGCCGCCCGCGACAGCACCCGACCCGACGCGCGTCGTCGGCGACATCGTCGTGTGTCCCACGACTGCTGAGCGCCAGGCCTCCGGCCACAGCGGCGACCCGCACGACGAGATCGCCGTGCTGTTGGTCCACGCTGCGCTGCACCTTGTTGGCCACGATCACGCAGAGGCCGACGAGCGCGACCGCATGTGGCGCGCAGAACGGCAAGCGATGGCTGCTCATTGGCGGCCGTTGCAGCGCGACCCGTGGGCCGCGCGTTCCGCCGAGGTCGTTCCATGAGCGGCGCAGATGCAGGTCCGCTGCTGGCAGCCGCCGCGCGGTTTGAGTCCTCCGATATCGCGCTGCTGACGATCGTTCTGCTGCTGATCGCCTTCGGCGCGGTCCTCGCCATCGCCGAGACGGCGATCACGCGGATCTCGCGGGCCCGCGCCGCTGCGCTCGCCGAGCAGGGCCGTCGCGGCGCCGACAAGCTGCTCGAGATCGTCGAGCACTTCGAGCGATACCTGAACGCGGTCTACCTGCTGGTGCTCGGTTCGCAGACGGTGCAAGCGGCGCTCACCGGTGTGGTGATGTCGAAGTTCGGCGGGTGGTGGGTCGCGCTCGGCACCTTCGTCAACGTCGTCATCGTGTTCGTGGTGGCTGAGGCGGCGCCGAAGACGTGGAGCCTGCAGCACACCGACCGTGCAGCGCTCGGGACCGCGGGGCTGGTGGTCGCGATCGGGCGTCTGTTCCGGTATCCGGCCGATCTGCTGATCGTCATCACCAACGTGATCCTCCCCGGCAAGGGCCTGCACCAGGGCCCCTTCGTCACCGAAGAGGAGCTGATCGCCCTGGCCGGCGAGGCAGCCGAGGCCGGCGGAATCGAAGAAGGCGAGCGCGACCTGATCGAGTCGATCATCGATTTCGGCGACACCGTCGCCCGCGAGATCATGGTGCCGCGCACCGACATGGTCGCGTTTGCCGACGACTTCCGCGTCGCCGACTGTATCGAGATTGCGATTCTGAACGGGCTCAGCCGGTTCCCGGTGTACCACGGCAACGTCGACGACATCGTCGGAATCGTCTACGCGAAAGACCTGATGCGCGCCGAGCGAGATGATCGCGATGACGAGGAGGTTGCCGAGCTGAAGCGCGACGCCTACTTCGTGCCCGAAACCAAGCGGGTCGCCGAGCTGTTGCGCGAGATGCAGGTGCACAAGACCCACATCGCGATCGTCGTCGACGAGTACGGCGGCACCGCCGGGCTCGTCACGATGGAGGACATGATCGAAGAGCTCGTGGGGGAGATCGCCGACGAGTTCGACACCGATCACCTCGCCGTCGAACACCTCGCAGCCGGCGGGTTCCTCGTGCACGACGCGACCATCAACGTCGACGACCTGAACGACGACCTCGACCTGCGGCTTCCCGAGGGAGACTGGGACTCGCTCGGCGGGCTCGTGTTCTCCGAGCTGGGTCGCGTGCCGGTCGTCGGCGATCTGGTTGAGGTTCCGGGGTACCGCCTGCACGTGGTCGAGGTCGACGCCCGTCGCGTGTCGGCCGTGCGGATCGACCCGGTCGACGACCAGCCGGTCGCCGATGAGTGAGGCCGGGCCGCCGCTTCGTTCGGGCTTCGTGTCGCTCATCGGCCGCCCCAACGTGGGCAAGTCGACGCTGCTGAACCGGATGCTCGGCCAGAAGGTGTCGATCGTCTCCGACAAGCCCCAGACGACGCGACACCAGATTCGCGGGGTGCTCAATCGGCCGGGCGCCCAGCTCGTGTTCGTCGACACGCCCGGCATCCACAAACCCCGCACGCTGATGGGGGAGCGGCTCAACTCGACTGCGATCGAGGCCGCCTCCGAGGTGGACGTGGTGTGCCTGGTGCTCGACGCCACCGCACCCGTTGGTCGCGGCGACGCCTGGGTTGCCGAGCGCGTGCCGGCAAATGCCGTGGTGGTGCTCAACAAGATCGATCGGGCCGACCGCGACGCCGTTATGGAGCAGCTCGCCCGCGCTGCCGAGTTCGAGCGAGCGTCGTACTTCCCGGTGTCGGCACGGACCGGGCGCGGCGTCGACGCGCTGGTCGACCACCTCATCGGGCTGCTTCCGGAGGGCCCGCGTTGGTACCCGGAGGGCATGGCGAGCGACGTCGAGGAGGCCATGTGGGTGGCGGAGCTCGTTCGCGAGAAGCTCCTCGCCCTCACCCGCGACGAACTGCCCCACTCGATCGCATGCCGCGTGACCGAATGGGAATGGCCCCGGGTTCGAGTCGAGATCATCGTCGAACGAGACTCGCAGAAGGGCATCGTGATCGGGCGTCGAGGCTCGGTGCTCAAGCAGGTCGGCACCGAGGCGAGGCGGGAACTGCCCGCGGGGATCTTCCTCGACCTCCACGTGGTCGTCGACCGCGACTGGCAGCGGCGCCCCCGCTCGCTCGACCGTCTCGGCTACTGAGCCTCGGCCGGCAGGCCTCGGATATCGAGGCTCGGGTGGCGGGCCTCGGCTAATGAGGCTCGGCGACGAGGTCGCGGAGGAAGGCGAGCGCCTCCTCGGGGTCCTTCGTGCGTCGCATCGGAGGGAGCGCCGAGATCAACTGCCAGCGATACGTCGCGGCGGTCGCGAGCCGCGGGTCGAGTACGGCGACCACGCCGCGGTCCGCCGCGGTCCGGATCAGCCGCCCCGCGCCCTGGGCGAGCATCGTGGCCGCTCGCGGGAGGTCGACGGTGGCGAAGCCCTGTGCCGCTGCCGCCTCGCGCCGCGCCTGCAGCAGCGGCTCGTCGGGACGGGGAAACGGGATCTTGTCGATCGTGACCAGGGTCAGCGAGGGGCCGGGCACGTCGATGCCGGCCCAGAACCCCATCGTGGCGGCGAGCACGGTGGTCTCCTCGGCACGGAAGCGGTCGATGAGCGCCTGCTTCGGGAGCTCCCCCTGGCGCAGCACCTCGATCTCGGGATCCACCGTGGCGAGGCGCTCGGCAAGCGCATCAGCGGCCTCGTTCATGGCTCGGTAGCTCGTGAACAGCGCCAGCGTCCGGCCGCCGGCGGCGGTGATCAGCCGCTCGAGCTCGTCGTGGGTGGCTGGCGCGAAGGCCGCCGAACGGGGGTCGGGCAGGTGCGCGGCGCAGTAGAGCAACGCGTGCTCGGCGAAATCGAACGGCGTGCCGACGTCGAGCTCGTGCACCCGATCGGCCGGTACGCGCAGGCGCTCGGCGAGACCGACGGGGATCGTCGCGCTTGTGAACACGACGGTGTCGGGCAGGTGTGTTTCGTCGCCATCGCCGTCGCCGTCGCTGCCAGACGGGGCCGCGGTGAGTTCGAGGCCGGTCGTCGGCGGATCCCACAGGAGCGCGTCGAGCGTTGCCCCCACATCGAGCGGTGCCTGTTCGAGCCGAGGCGAGTCGTCGGTGCCCGACACCCACATCACCGTGCCGTCGGCGGGCGTCAGGACGGCGTCGATGTCGAGCACCGCCGCCCCGACAGCGGTGAGCACCCGGGCGACGCGGGTGGTGATCTCGGCGGAACCTCGATCCTCGATCTTGCGTGCGCCGCCGGCGACCTCGAGCATGCGTTGCCGGGTCCGCCCGAGCACATCGGCGACATCGTTGGGCACGCCGCGGCGAAGGCGCGACCCCACGAGTGGCGCCAGGCAACGCCCGAGCGCCGCGGCGTCCTCGTGGAGGCCGTCGGTGAGCGCGTCGTCGGCGATGAGCCCTGACGTGAGCCGGGCGAGATTGGTGAGCGATCCCGGGCCAAGCTCCAGCCCCGTCGTCGCGGAGACGATGTCCTCGACCTCGTGCGCTTCGTCGAACACCACGACGTCATGGGCGGGCAGCACGGCGCCGTGGGTCCGCAGATGCAGCCCGTACAGGTGCGTATTGACGATCACGACATCGGCCGAGGCCGCGCGCCGGCGTGCCGCCTCGGCGAAGCAGTCGTCGCCCCGCGGGCACTTGGCCGCCCCCGGGCACTCGCGCGGCCCGACCGAGACGGCCGACCACACCCACGGCTGTGGCTCCTCTTCCAGCTCCGCTCGGTCGCCCGAATCGGTCGACTCGGCCCAGCGGACGAGCCGGGCACGGATGCGAGCCGGAATGGGGCCGCGGGCCTCGCTCGTGCCCAGGTCGAGGTCGAGCTGCGACGTGGCCGACTCCAGCTCGTCGAGCCGCTGGCGGCACAGGTAGTTCGACCGGCCTTTGAGTACGGCCCACGACAGGGAGGGCACATGCGCTGCGATGGCCGGGAGATCGCTGGTGGCCAGCTGGTCCTGCAGCGCCTTCGTGGCGGTCGCGACGACCAATCTCTTGCCCAGAACGATCCCTGGCACCAGGTAGGCGAGGGTCTTGCCGGTGCCGGTGCCCGCTTGGACGACGAGGTGCCGCCCGGTGTCGATGGCGCGGGTGATCGCCTCGGCCATCTGTCGCTGGCCGGGCCGGTCCTCGGTGGCGGGGAGCGCAGCGGTGACGTTCGCAAGCGCCCGTGCAACCTTTTCAACGCTCACCTGCGGAATGGGGTCAGCGGCGTTCGAGCCACGACGGGTCTTCGCTGCGCTTGTGCTCGGCGTAGACGTCGTCGGGGATGCGCTCCGGCACGTATTGAGCCGGCTCGCTTTGCGACTCGTCGGTGGGTTGCGGCTCGGGATCGGTCATCGCCAGATGACGATACTCGCCCAGGCGCAGAGGTTGACGACAAGGCTGATGATCCCGAGGGCGAGCGCAGTCCACATGCGTTCGATCACAGCGCCGTTCTCGGCTCGCCGGATCGCGAGGTCCTCGGCGATGTCCTGCACCAGGTGGTCAGCGGCCTTGGCCGCGAGTTTCTCGACCTTGAACGAACCCTTGAGGTCGCGAGGCCATATGGCGAACAGCAGGGCGGAAGCGCACACGACGAGCGATGCCCATGCGATCACTTGTGCAACAGGAAACGGGTTGCCAGGGCGGTCGGCGGCTCGCCCTCCGAGTTCGGCAGCGCTGATAGTGAGCGCGGCGATGAGCAGACCGGCACGTGTCTGCGCGGCGTCGACACTTGCGAGTTGGTGGTCGATAGCGCGGACGGCTTCGTCGTAAAGGAGTCGATGCTCGGGGGTTGGTTCGATGCTCGACTCGCGCACAAGTCGGGACGCTACTCGCCGCGTCGGTCGACATCGTCGCTGGCCGGCGGTCTTCCAGAAAGCTGCAAGAATTGGCGCGTGGGGCTATGGGACGTGTTCAAGCGTAGGCAGCCGGGGCAGCCCGCATCGGACACGGTGCCACCGCCGCAACGGCCGGACTCCGCGACCCAGCAACTCACCCACCCGCCGGGGCCAGCAGGCGAGGCTCGGCTGGACATCGGAGGCACGGTAAGCGTGTCCGACGAGGACCAGTACCAAGATGCCCTCGCCGCTGCGCTCCAGGGGGTCAAGGGTGACTTCGGCCTGGTCACATCGACACTCCATCTCGTCGCGGGGAATCCTCACGCCACGAAGCCCGACGTGCCCGTTATGGAGGTCCGCATTCACGGCAACACGGTCGGGTTCTTCACGTCGGCGATGACCAAGCGATACCAGCCGTTGCTGGAGACAGCCGAGGCCCAGGGCCGCATCCTCACGGCGTCGACAGCCATCGACCGCAACCCGCAACGAACGAAGGGGCCGCCGATCGAAGTCAGTCTCCTCGCTGTTCCTCGACTCGAGGAGCAACGCAACATCGCTGGCCTCGACGTTGAGGTCACGGACGCAGAGGTCATCAACCAACGCACACTCAGTCGTCACGTCCTGCGCAGCGAATCGCCGGACGGCAGGCGCACCGCATGCGGGCTAACCCTGAAGGTGAGCGACACCACAGTCGTCCGGCGCACGAAGCCGTGGGTCGGGTGGGTCACGGATGACGGGTCGATCGTCGAGGGCAGTGGCCACCGCTGCGCCGCCTGCGCCAACGCATCGAACGACGGCTCGACGCGATCAACGAGGCCCCGAGCGAAGCCGGTCGCCCCCGGCCCCGGCCCAGGGCGGTACGGCAAGCAGACCGACGTGACGGGCAAGAGGAGGGGCCGCCAGTTCCCGTCGCGTATGAACGAGGAGTCGGTGCTGGAAGTCTTGACGCACGGCCTCGACTTCGATGTGGCAGGCGAGTCGTTCCGACCTGGGTATCCCGACAATCTGCTTCGTCTCGCCGATGTGCTCGACAACACGGAAGGCCCTGAGTGGGTCGGGGCCGTGCTTGTGCGAGATCCGAAGAACGAGTACGACCGCAACGCGATCGAGGTGCATGTCGCCGGTGGTGACATCGGTCACGTCGGCTTCGTCCCAGCTCAACTTGCCGCGATCTTGGCTCCGATCATGGACTCCGGCCGACCCCTGACCTGCAACGCAACCGAGGTGAGGATCGGGAGCGGCGGTGATGCCAGGCCAGGGTTGACGGTGTGCGTCAAGGTGGCGGGCTAGGCCGAGGATGGGCTCGACGTCGACGCGGCCGAGCGTCGTTTCGAGACGCCGATTCAGGTCCTGGGCCGTCCCGACGATGCGATCGCCGAAAGCAGGCGAGTGACTTGCCGGTGCCAGCGCCGACCGCCTCCGCGACGTGCGACTCCGACGCAATGTCCGGACTCGACGGCGCGCCGGTGGGTGCGGTCGGCGGCAGCTCAGACATCGTCCAACTCTGGCAGAAACGCGGGGTCGGGTCGGGGACGCCCGACCCGACCCGCTACCGTGCAGCCCGTGGATCTGTCCGACCTCGATCTCGGTTCGATACCTCACCACATCGCGGCGGTGATGGACGGCAACGGCCGGTGGGCGCAACGGCGAGGGCTTCCTCGCACCGATGGGCACTCGGCCGGCGAGGAAGCCCTGATGGACACCGTGTGGGGCGCTCAAGATGCCGGCGTGTCGTGGCTGACGGTGTACGCCTTCAGCACCGAGAACTGGCGTCGGCCGCTCGATGAAGTTCGATTCCTCATGAACTTCAACGAACGGCTGCTCGTGAACCGGCGGGACGAGCTGAACGAGAAGAACATCCGCGTGCGATTCATGGGTCGACGCGACTGGCGGGTGCCGCGACGGCTGCTGCGGCGGATGGACGAGACGGTCTCGCTCACCTCGGCGAATACGTCGATGACCCTGACGATCGCCTTCAACTACGGCGGGCGCGCCGAGTTGGTCGACGCCGTGCGCCGCATCGTCGAGGCGGGAACGCCGGCGTCGAAGATCGACGAGGATCTCATCGCTGCGCACCTGTACAGCCCCGACATGCCCGAACCGGAACTGGTGATTCGGACGTCCGGCGAGATCCGCACCTCGAACTACCTCATGTGGGAATCGGCCTACTCGGAATGGGTCTACACCGACGTGTTGTGGCCCGATTTTCGTCGGACCCACCTGTATGACTGCATCGATGAATACCAGCGTCGCGATCGGCGATTCGGTGGGCTCACCGACGCCTGACTCCCGCCGGAACCTGGGGCGCTGAGGTGGGGATCTACCGCGATGTCGGTGTGGTGCTGCGGACCTACAAGCTCGGCGAGTCCGACCGGATCATCGTGCTGTGCACGCAGGGGCGCGGCAAGGTCCGTGCAGTCGCGAAGGGCGTGCGGAAGACCAAGTCGAGATTCGGCGGCAGGCTCGAGCCGGGAAGTCACGTGCTCGTGCAGATGTACGAGGGGCGCGAACTCGACATCGTGAGCCAAGCCGAGTTGGTCGAGACGCTGCCGGAACTGCGCACGGGACTCGACCGCCTCGGACGGTGCGCGGCGATCCTCGAGGCCGTCGATCAGGTGTCGCAGGAGGGCGAGGCGAACGCGGTCCTGTACGACATGACTGTGGGTGCGCTGCGCGCTGTCGCCCATTGGGACACGCCTTTGGTGACCTCGGCGTTCTTCTTCAAACTGCTCGCGGTCGAAGGCGTTGGCGTGTCGGTGGGCGCCTGCGTCGAGTGCGCCACCGAGACCGACCTGGTGGCGCTCGACTTCAGTTCGGGCGGCGTTCGCTGTCGGTCTCACCGCGAGGGCGTCGCGGTGTCGCCCGAGGCGCTCTTGATCCTGCAGCTGGTGCTGGGCGGACGGCTGGCACAGGCGCTGGCCTTGCCGATCGGCGCCGCCACGTTCGAGGTCGATCACCTCGCTCACCTGGCGCTCGAGCGTCACATCGAGCGCCGACTCCGATCGATCCATATCCTCGATGGAAGCTGACGCAATGCCACATACGATGGGGCGCCACGATCCTCGACTGGAGCGACCACATGACCGATGAGTGGGCGGATTCGTCCTCTGACGCGCAACCCCCGGGATTCCCGCCGCCTCCACCGCCGCCTCCTCCTCCTCCGGCGGGTGGTGGTGGTGCCATCCAACCGCCGCCCCCGCTGCCCCCGTCCGGCGACGCGTTCCGCCCCCCATCCGGCGACGCGTACACGCCGCCGGCTCCGCCACCACCGGCGCCGCCGGGGTTGTACAACCCTCCACCGGCTCCACCGCAGTACTCGGCACCGGCGCCGCCCCCCGGCGGCTACCAGGTGTACGGCCAGGCGCAAGCCGCAATGGTCAACCCGTTCGATTCCCGATCGACCCCGGTGCTCGTGCTCGGAATCTTGAGCCTCTTGGGGTTGTTCGTCTGTTTCGGTGGGATCCTCGGCCCGATCGCATGGGTTCTTGGGAACAACTTGAAGCGCGAGGCGGAGTCGGCCGGGTGGCCGGAGCCCGGCAACTCGAAGGCAGGCCGGATCTGCGGCATCGTGGCGACGTGCCTGCTTGCGGCCGGTATCGCCTTCTACGCGATCGTCCTCATCGCTGCGGCGGCCGGATCCAGCTGACGCGCACGCCGTCGGTCGAACGCGAAGGTGCCCGTGGACCCCGTCCACGGGCACCTTCGCGATGCGGGCCGGAATCGGCCCGCAACCAGAGCTGCGCAGCGATCAGTCGACGACCGCCTCGCCGGTGACCTGGCGGTAGACGTTGGCGGTGAGCAGCGCCGTGATGGGTTCGGCGAAGAGGCCGATGATCGCCGATACGATCGCTCCGGCGACGCCTCCGGCGACGCCATCGGCGACCGCGGTGATGATCGCGGTGATGAACGTGGCGATGAACGCCACCACGATGATGACGAGCACCGGCGCGATGTTGGCTTTCGCCGCGTTGGAGCTGAACGCCATCGCGTCGGCCACGCGATCGCCGATGTCGAGCGATCGGACCGTGGAGAAGACCAGCAGGAACCCGATGACGAGCCCCGGAATGATGCAGAGCAATGTGCCGATCGCTGTCAGAATGCCGGCGACGAGAGCCGTGAGGACGTACGGCACGAGGTTCTCGGTCGAGGTCAGGTGGGCGAACGAGGGTGCCTCGCCCCGGGTCCGCTTGAGCGCGGCACGGAGGAGGCCCATTCGCAACAGCCCCGTGGCGATCGCCACGACGATCGCCAGCACGACGCCGCCGACGATGCCCCAGAATCCGGATGCATTGACGACGCTGCCGCTTTCGTCGTAGGTGAGTTCCGCTGAGTTGCTTATCAGCGCGGCGCTGATCAGGCCGCCGACGAGGCTGACCGCAGCGATCACGCCGGACAGCGCCAAAAAACCGGCGAGGTTCTTCTGGAACGCCGAGATGGTCCAGCTGAACGCGGAGCTGATGTCGGCCACGCCGCCGGTCGTGGCCATGCCGCCGGGTTGATACACCTGGTAATCGCCGGGCGGCGGCGTGTACGAGCCCGGCGCCGGGGCGGGCGGGGGCGGCGGGGTGTAGGGCGACGGCCCGGATGCGGGCGGGGGAGGGAAGCCGCCCGAACCGCCGGGGGGCGGAGGAAACCCGCCGCCGGCGCCAGGGGGAGGCGGGGTGATGGCGCCTCCGGCCGGAGGCGCGTACGGGCTCCCAGCCGGCGGCGCTGGCGGGGGTGGAACGGCGCCTCCGGGAGGAGGAGGCGGCGGGATGTCGTTGCCGCCCGTGTTGGGGTCCTGCTGGTCGCTCACACTTGCTCCTGAGGGTCGTTCGGGAACCGCCGCAAAGGTACCGCCCAGCGGTGGGATTGCGGCGGAATCTTCAGTTGAACTTTGGAGTCAGCGTCGGCGCCAGGATCGGCGCGCGTCGGCCACCCCGCATCCGTCGACGGGGCGCGGGTCGTGTTCCGCCACCCCGCGGACCGCTCGCGCCGGGACCCCGACGACGACGGTGTGCTCCGGCACATCGCGGTCAACGACGGCGTTCGCCCCGATGATGGCGCCATCGCCCACGGTGACCCGGCCGAAGACCTTCGCTCCCGCCCCGATCCAGACATCGTTGCCGATCACGGGTGAACTGCCCCGTTTCGATCCGATCGCAACATCGTGGTGCAGTCGGCAGTTCGCCCCAACCCTGGCGTTCGGGTTCACCACCACCGAGCCGTAGTGGACGATCGCGAGCCCCGGTCCGAAGACCCCCCGCGGGATCGTCAACCCGAGTCGCTGCCCCAGTCGGAGGAGCCGCAGCTTGTAGGCCAAGACCACGACGCGGCTGATGGGATCGTTGCGTCGATCGAGGTACTCCACTCGACGCAGCAGCCCCTGGAAGTGCACGATCGGATGGAACAGCGCCGCGCCCCGCGGCCGCCGGTCGTGGCCAAGGGCCGCGAGATCGGCCGCAAGCTAGTGGTCCCGCGCGTTAGTTCGTCGGTGTATCGAAGCTGGCTGTGAGGTAGAG
>OEIV010000233.1_pt1 | contig 34770 bp, 35 predicted proteins | sample 1539231 | NCBI WGS metagenome assembly OEIV01 (sample SAMN03794762, study PRJEB22550) | activated sludge metagenome | feature: wastewater treatment plant; material: activated sludge; isolation source: Wastewater treatment plant of a petroleum refinery complex | place: Argentina: Buenos Aires ... | reverse complement strand
AAGATGATGCGCATTGGGACCATCATCCCGAAAAGTGCGCAGCGGTTTTCGGACAGGATGATGCGCATTGGGACCATCATCCCGAAAAGTGCGCAGCGGTTTTCGGACAAGATGATGCGCATTGGGACCATCATCCCGAAAAGTGCGCAGCGGTTTTCGGACAAGATGATGCGCATTGGGACCATCATCCCGAAAAGTGCGCAGCGGTTTTCGGACAAGATGATGCGGGAAGGGACCATCATCCCGAAAGGTGCGCAGCGGTTTTCGGACAAGATGATGCGCATTGGGGCCATCATCCCGAAAAGTGCGCAGAGGTTTTCGGACAAGATGATGCGTGAATAAATGGAGTCGATCCTCAACACCGTTCTGCCCGTCTTCGGCCTGATCGTTCTGGGCTTCGCCTTTGCGCGCGCCGGCTGGATCGCCAGCACCGCTGCGGCGGGCCTCACGCAATTCGTCTTCAACCTGGCGATCCCGGCGCTACTCTTCCGCACCGTGGCGCTGATGGGGCCGCAGCCTGCCCCGCCCTGGGCCCTGTGGCTGCCCTTCTTCACCGGTCTTGCCCTCACCTGGGCGGCGGCCACCCTGCTGGCGCGCGGCGATGCCGAACTGTGCAAGGGCGGCGGCGCGGCGGCGGCCATGACCGCGGGCTTCGGCAATCTGGCGCTTCTTGGCCTGCCGCTCGCCATTGCCCATTACGGGCCGGAGGGAGCCATCCCCGCCGGCATCATCCTGTCGATCCATGCCGCCCTGCTCTGGCTTGCCGCCACCCTGCAGCGCGCATGGGCAACGCGCGGCGATGACGTGGCGCTGGCCCCCCTGCTCAAGGGTCTGGTGCTGAACCTGGCGCAGAACGCCATCATCCTGAGCCTCATCGCCGGGGCCATCTGGCGCCAGACGGGATGGGCCCTTCCCGCCGTGCCCAGGGTCATGCTCGACATGCTGGCCAACGCGGCAACGCCCATTGCCCTCTTTGCCCTGGGCCTGTCGCTGGCGTCCTATTCCCTGCACGGCCAGATGAAACCCATGGCCCTGCTCATGGCGCTGAAAATGGGCCTGATGCCGCTGCTGGTCTATGGTCTGTTGCGCCTTGTCCCCGGCCTGCCGCCCCTGTGGTCCAAGGTGGCCCTGCTGCTCGCCGCCATGCCCACGGGGGCCAACGCCTTTCTCTTTGCCCGGCGCTATGACGAGGGTGCGGCTCCCGTGTCCGCCGCCATTGCCGCCGGCACCGGCCTTGCCGCGCTGACCACGGCCCTCCTGCTCTATCTCCTGGACGCCAACCTCATTTAGGCAGCACGGCCCAGTAATCGAGATCGAGGATCACCCCCGGTTCCCTGGGCTTGCCGTCCTCCGTCGGAAACTCCGCACACGGAAGATCAACCGTGGCCCGGCTGCGCAGGCGCAGCGCCCCCGCGCCTGCCTGGCCCGGCACATCGGCCTTGTCCAGAACCTCGCTCCAGGCATGAACCGTGCCTCCGGCAAAGAGCGGCGCCACATGGCGCCCGCCATTGATGGCGGCGATGTGGAAGGCATTGCCCAGCCCGTTGAAGGTAAGCGCGCGGGCCAGCGAGATCACATGGCCGCCATAGATCAGCCGGCGGCCAAAGCGCCCCTGCGCCTCGGTAAACTGGTTGAAGTGCACCTTGGCCGTGTTCTGGTAGAGGCGCGTGGCCAGCATGTGGTCGGATTCCTCAACCGTCATGCCATCCACATGGTCGATCCTCTCGCCCACCGCATAGTCGCCGAAGCGATGCCCCGATCCGGCCAGCGCATTGTCCCAGTTTTCCAGCGCGAGCCGCGGCAGGGCTGCGCCGAGCTTTTCCGGCACCACCACGGAGGCCAGTTCCGGCACCTTCTGTTCGGCGATCTGCGCCGCCTCGTTGCCCTTGCGCACCATCACCCAGCGCACATAGGACAGAACCTCGGCGCCATGCTGGTTGCACCCCACCGAACGCACATAGACCGTGCCGGTCTTGCCGTTGGAATTTTCCTTGAGGCCGATGACCTCGGACACGGTGGACAGCGTGTCGCCGGGATAGACGGGCGCGAGGAAGCGGCATTCGGCATAGCCCAGGTTCGCCACCGCGTTGAGCGACACGTCCGGCACCGTCTTGCCGAAGACCATGTGGAAGGTGAGAAGATCGTCGATGGGCGAACGCGCATAACCAATGCTGCGCGCGAATTCATCCGACGACTGCACCGCAAAGCGCGGCCCATAGAGTGCGGTGTAAAGCGCCACATCACCGGTGGTCACGGTGCGCGGCGTGGCGTGGACGATGGTCTGGCCGAGGCGGAAATCCTCGAAGTAATTGCCGGGGTTGGTCTTGCTCATTGGAGACAACTCCTCAAAACCTTCGCAGAACGATTTCTACCCTTTCCTTTCCCCGCATTACCAATAAGACCAGGTATATGTAATTGTTTCAATATCGCTGTGCTGCTCTTATTTGTGAGATTTTTATTCTTTCTCAGTGCAGCCGCAATAAAATATTGCTCAACCCATTTGAGCTCTTTTTCGTCTATAGATTTCGAAAATTTACCGCCTATAGTCGTTCTTGCGATTAAAAAAATCCTTATTGTCCTATAATTTGTGTATCTATTTAGAGAGTCATGGTATTTTATAAGCTTTTTAGAATCGAAAACTTCACTTCTGAAGCCTCTTTTTTTGCTGTTTGTCTTCCCAACATACCAAGGCGTTAGTTTTTTGGTTCCGCCCGCTGCAAAAATATAGCAACCTCTTGCGGTTGAAAGACCAGGGTGATCGCGCTCTATTTCCGACCAGAATTCATTTTGATCTTTTATATCTGATGAGATGAACCCATTTTCATTAGTCTTGCCAATGAACGGGCCAAAGATTTTATAAGTTTTATTTATCGAAAGAGTATTCATTTAGAGGCCTCCGTTATTACTACCAGCCGTTCCGCCATGGCGAGGTGCAGCCGTTCCGCCATCCTGCCGTCCACGGTGATCACACCCTTCTTTTCATTCTCCGGCAGGGCAAAGGCGGCGATGATGGCCCGTGCCCGCGCCACCTCCTCCGCCGAGGGCGAGAAGATGCGGTTGCAGGGTTCCACCTGACCGGGATGAATGAGCGTCTTGCCGTCCATGCCCAGGGCCACGCCCTGTTCGCATTCGGCGGCAAAGCCGTCCTCGTTCTTGAAGTCGTTATAGACGCCGTCGATGACATCGAGGCCGAAGGCGCGCGCCGCCACCACCGTCTGGCTCAGCATGGGCACCAGCGCAAAGCGGGCCTGAACCGGCTTGCAGCGCGCATCCTTGATCAGGTCATTGGTGCCAAGCACGAAGCAGGTGAGCCTGGCATCCTTGGCCGCCGCGCCGATCTCCTTCAGGTTCAGGATGGCGAGCGGCGTCTCGATCATCACCCAGAGGGGAACGCCCTGGGCCAGGGCCGCCGCGCGCGCCACATCGGCGGCGGTGGAAACCTTGGGCACCAGAATGGCATCGGGCCTGGCCTTGGCCGCCATGGCCATGTCGGCCATGCCCCATTCCGTGTCGAGGCCGTTGCTGCGGATAATGAGTTCGCGCTTGCCATAGCCGCCGCCCGCGACCACGGCGGCCACGCGGGCCCGCGCCTCGTCCTTCTGGGCGGGGCCGACGGAATCCTCCAGGTCGAGGATCAGGGCATCGGCGGCGAGCGTCTTGGCCTTCTCCAGCGCGCGCTCATTGGCGCCCGGCATGTAGAGAACACTGCGGCGGGGACGGAAGCTCATGGGATTTCTCCTGCATCTCGCCTTCGTCCTAGTCGCTGCAGCGCACCATGAAAAGCCCACTTTTGTCCAAATTCTTTCCCGCCATGACGGGCATGCCCCGGCCATCCATGGCCCCGAGGCAAGCCGCGCGATGAGGTTGCGGCACCGCTTGGATAGGATTTTCTATCCCAGGGCCCTTTCCATCACCGCCGCCAGCCGCCGCCCGAAGCCTTGCGGGTCGGCCAGTGCCTCGCCCTCGAGCACATGGGCCTGGTCGAGCAGCAGGAAGGCGGCATCGTTCAAGACCTGCGCCTTGGCGTCGCGCTCCGCTGTGCGGGCCAGCGCCGCGATGAGCGGATGCGATCCGTTTACCTCCAGAACCGGGGCCGAGACCGACACGCCGGAATCCTTCTGGCGCGACAGATATTTCTCCAGCGTCCGGTCGAGTCCGCCTTCGTTGACCAGGCAGACGGCACTGTCCTGCAGCCGTTTCGAGGCGCGCACGTCCTTCACCCGCTCGCCCAGCGCCGCCTTCATGACCGCCATGAGGGCTGCCAGGCCGGGGGCCTCCACCGGTTTTGACCGGTCATCAGCCGACAGGGGGATGAGATCGAGATCGGCCGCCCCCATGGTGACGGACTTCAGCGGCTTGCCCTCGAACTCCGGCACCATCTGCACCCAGAAGGAATCGACCGGGTCGGTGAGCAGCAGAACCTCGATGCCGCGCGCCGCATAGCCCTCAAGCTGCGGCGAGCCCTTGGCCTTGCCCGCGTCCTCGGCGGCAAGATAATAGATCGCCGTCTGGTTTTCCCGGAGGCCCGCCACATAGTCCTTCAGCGTCACGCTGGCGCGCGTGGTGGTGCGGAAGCGCGCCAGATCCAGCAGTTGCGCGCGCCGCTCCATGTCCTCATAAAGGCCTTCCTTGATGACCGGGCCGAAGGTGTCCCACACGGCGGCGAACTTCGCCGCATCGCTCTCGGCCAGCTTGTTCAACTCGCCCAGCACCCTGTTGGTGACCGCCTTGCGGATGGCCTGAACCTCGGGATTGTTCTGCAGCATCTCGCGCGACAGGTTGAGCGGCATGTCGGCGGAATCGATGACGCCGCGCACGAAGCGCAGATAGGGCGGCAGCAATTGCACACCGTCGGCGATGAACACCCGCTTCACATAGAGCTTCTGGTGGCTCTGGCGGGCCGGATCATAGAGATCGAAGGGCCGCTCGCCCGGCACATAGAGCAGCACCGTGTATTCATGCCGCCCCTCGGCCTTGTAATGGATGGTGAGGGCGGGATCATTGTAGCTGTGGGTGAGGTGGCCGAAGAACTCCTTGTGCTCTTCCGCCGTCACCTCCGCCCTGGCCCGCGCCCAGATGGCATTGCCGCGGTTGATCTGGCGCAGCTCCCTGTCGTCTTCCTTGAGCAGGATGGGATGGGCCACATGGTCGGAATAGGCCCTGACCACACTCTCGATCTTCCAGCCCTCGAGGAACTCCAGCGCATCGTCCTTGAGGTGGAGCACAATGGAGGTGCCGCGCGGACCCCTGGGGGCGGGCGTCACGGTGAAGGTGCCCAGACCATCGGAGGACCAGAGATTGGTGTCATCGCTCCCGGCCTGGCGCGAGATCACCTCCACCCGTTCGGCGACAATGAAGGCGGAATAGAAGCCGACGCCGAACTGGCCGATGAGACTGGGGCTGTCCTTGGCCTGGGCCATGAAGGCCTGGGTGCCGGACTTGGCGATGGTGCCGAGGTTGTCGGCCAGTTCCGCCGCCGTCATGCCAATGCCGGTATCGCTGACCGTCAGGGTCTTGGCCGCCTTGTCGGGTGTAAGCGTAATGGCAAGTGCGGCTTCCTTCTCCAGCAGCTCGGGCGCGGCAATGGCCGCGTAACGCAGCTTGTCCAGCGCATCCGAGGCATTGGAAATGAGTTCGCGCAGAAACACATCGCGGTCGGAATAGACCGAATGCACCATGAGATGGAGCAATTTGGCCACCTCGGCCTGAAAGGCCTGGGGCTTGCCCGCGGTTGCCGTCGTCTTCGCCGTTTTTGCCATGAGACTCTCCTGTCGCTCGCCGATATGGGCAGAACGAGAGCGATGATCAAGGGCAGGCTGAAGACCCGAAACCGGTGGCGCGACCAGAGCACCCTGACTTTTGCTGGCCTCAACAAAAGTCAGGTAAGGTGCTCGCCATCAAGAAGTCAGGGCCTTGGCTTTGCGCCCTCAAAGCGCATTCCGCCCTGACCGTCCGCGCTCCTGTTCAGATGAACGTGCGGACGAAAGGACAAAAAAACGGCCAGTCAAAAGACTGGCCGTTAGAGGACTCGACTCCACAGACAAAGGGAATCGGGGCGTCCGGCGGGTCCGAAACCTCGGGGGCTTGGGGGCTGAGGAAAGAACCACGCCGGACATCGAGGCAACGCTACCCATATGGGCGCCCAAAGTGTTGAAGCCATGATCAAAAAACGGCGAAACTGGGGTATTTCGTGCCCCTTGTAATTTTCTCCGGCACCGTCATCTTGCCAGAGATGGAGGAATGGTGGCCGACCGTCTGATCCCCTTTCAATCCGGCCGGGAAATCCCGGACCACAAGCCCGTGGCCTTCACCCGGGCGGAACTCACCGCCATTCTCGACCTCTATGGCCGCCACGTGGCGGCGGGCGAATGGCGCGACTATGGCCTGACCTTCGAGAAGCACGTGGCGACCTTCTCGGTCTTCCGCCGGGCCACCGAGGCTCCCCTCTACCGCATCACCAAGACCCCGGCGCTTGCCCAGAAACAGGGGGCCTTCGCCGTGGTGGCGCAAGGGGGCCTCATCCTGAAGCGCGGCCATGACCTGGCCCGGGTGCTCAGGATACTGTCCCTCAAGCCGGCATAGAGCAACCTGACTTTTGCTGGGATCAGCAAAAGTCAGACAATTGCCTCTCGACCAAGGGGCGGCGTTCGCGCATTCTTGTGGATGTTCATCCGGGTTCTCCTGAGGTTGCTGTCGTCTTGCAACATCAGTCTCCGACGGAACGGCGGATGGACAACCTGTTGAAAGCTCACATCTAACAAAAGGGCCCCGTTGCCGGGGCCCTTCAAACTTCATGGCGCGAGACCTCACTCGCTGCTGGAGATGCCCAGGATGTTCAGGATGTGAACAAACAGCGTGACGAAGCTGCCATAGAGGGCGAAGGCGCCGAAGATCGACTTGCCGCGCGCCACGCCCGGCGCATCGCCCTCGTAATACATCTCCTTGATCATCTGCGTTTCATAGGCCGTGATGCCGGCGAAGAGCAGCACGGTCACGATCGACACGATGAGGCTCATCATCGACGAACCGATGAAGAAGGCATTGACCAGAATGGCGATGAGGATGCCGATGGAGGCGATGAAGAAGAACGCCCCGAACCCGGACAGATCACGCTTGGTCACATAGCCCGCCAGACTGGTGCCGGCGAAGGTCGCCGCCGCGATCAGGAAGGCGCGATAGACAATGCTGGGGTCAACCGCCAGATAATGGGCCAGCATGGGCGCCATCATCAGGCCCCACAGGCCCGCATAGGCCCAGAAGGCGGCGTGGGCCATGACCTTGTTTTCGGAAAACATCATCTTGGGGGCCATGAAGCCCAGGCCGATGGCCCCGAAGAACCACAGCCACTTCATGGCATAGACCGTGGCGATGGCCGCCGGGCTCGAGGCCACGGCCAGCACCACGAGCGCGGTGAAGGCAACGCCCAGCGCCATATGGTTATAGACGCCCAGCATGTAGCTCCGAAGGCCCTGGTCGATCTCGGCGCGGGTGGTGGCGCCGACCTGGGTCCGGGTGCGATAGTCCGACATGGCTTCCTCCTTAAAGAAAGTCGTTGGCGCAGATATGGGAAGGTCCAGCCCTCCCGTCAAGACGCAATGTCTTGACCTTGTTTCCTTACAAATTCTTAACGGACCCGGCCCTCGGCCCGCTCGTCGATCTTGCGGGCCAGTTCCATGTCCTTCTCGGTCACCCCGCCGGACGAGTGGGTGGCCAGCGTCACCTCCACCCGGCCATAGACATTGGTCCACTCCGGATGGTGGTCCATCTTCTCCGCCGCCAGCGCCACCTCGGTCATGAAACCGAAGGCCTTGCCGAAGGTGGCGAACTGATAGGTCTTGGTGATGGCATCGCGGCCCTTGGCCTCGGCCCAGCCGTGGAGAGCCGCCAGGGCGCGCGCCCGTTCCACCCCGATCAATTTCTTCTCTGTCATCACGCAATCCTCAAATCATAGGCCTGTTCAACCGCATAGGGGCCGCCGCCGCGCGCCGGCCGGGATGAGAACAGCACGAAACGCTCCACCCGGAAAGGCCTTGAGCGATAGAGACTGTGGCGCTGGACAAAATGCGACAGGCCCATGGGTTCGGCGTCCTTGAGGCGCGCCAGCGTCACATGGGGCGAAAAGCGCCTGGGGTCGGGGGCGGCTCCCATCATCTGGCAGATGCGCTCATGCGCCGCCTGCAGGCGCCGCAGCTCGGCGTTGTCCTCCACCCCGGCATAGAGCGTGTGCGGCTTGTTGCCGCCAAAGACATCAACCCCCCGCAGGGTCAGGGTGAAGGCCGGACCCGCCGCCTGGGCCAGCCCATAGGCAATCTCGGTCGCCAGTGTCTCGTCGATGTCGCCGATGAAGCGCAAGGTGATGTGGAAGGACTCCTCATCGATCCAGCGCGCGCCGGGAATGCCGCCGCGCTTCAGCGCCAGGTCGGCGGCCACGTCATCCGGAAGCTCAACCCCCGTGAACAGTCGCGGCATGGCAGCCTCCTTCCCAACGCAAGAACCAGCTTCCGAAAGGGAAGCCTGATTCGCAATCACTTCACCCGGGCCAGAAGGGCCTCGACGCTGGGCAGGATGCGCGTCACGATTTCGTCAACCCCTGCCGCATTGGGGTGCATTCCATCCGGCTGGTTGAGCGCCCTCTGCCCGGCCACGCCATCGAGAAAGAAGGGATAGAGCATTGCGCCATGCACCGCCGTCAGCTTGGGATAGATGCGGTTGAACCGCTGGCCATAGTCGGCACCGAGGTTGGGCGCGGCCACCATGCCCGCCAGCAGCACCGGAATCTTCTTCTCGCCCAGTTTCTTCAGAATCTCGTCCAGCGCCTGTTCCGCCTGCACGGGATCAAGCCCGCGCAGCATGTCATTGGCGCCAAGCTCGACAATCGCCGCATCGATGGCGTCGCCCAGCGCCCAGTCAAGCCGCGCCAGACCATCCGCCGCCGTATCGCCGGAGACCCCGGCATTGATCACCTTGACGTCATGACCCCTGGCCTTCAGGGCCGCCGCCAGCTTCACCGGAAAGGCATCCGCCGCCGCCACGCCATAGCCGGCGGTCAGGCTGTCGCCCAGCGCCAGAAGATTGAGGGTGCGGGCCTGAACCGGCAGGATCATGATGGCAAGGGCAAGAACGGCAAGCAGGACGGGGCGCAGCATGGTCCGAACATAGGAAGCGGGGATGAAAAGCCCAAGCAGAAATCCTATATGGCCATAACCCCCTCCAAGGATTCCCTCCCGTGCCCCCGATTCTCGCCCTCGACCACGTCTCCCTCACCCTGCCGAGCCGCGCCGGTTCTGTGGCGATCCTGAAATCCGTGACCCTGACGGCCCGCCCCGGCGAGGCGCTGGGCATTGTCGGTCCCTCGGGCTCGGGCAAGACCTCCCTCCTCATGGTCATTGCCGGGCTGGAACCCGTCACCGCCGGCAGCATCGCCGTGGCGGGGCAGAACCTCGCGGGCCGCAGCGAGGATGACCTCGCCCGCTTCCGCCGCGACCACATCGGCATCATCTTCCAGTCCTTTCACCTCATCCCCACCATGACGGCGCTGGAAAATGTCGCCGTGCCGCTGGAGTTCAAGGGGGCCGCCGACGCCGAAGACCGCAGCGCCCAATGGCTCGCCCGCGTCGGCCTTGGCCATCGCCTCAGTCACTACCCTGGCCAGCTCTCCGGCGGTGAACAGCAGCGCGTGGCCATTGCCCGGGCGCTGGCGGCGGGGGCGCGCCTGCTGCTGGCCGACGAACCCACCGGCAACCTCGACAGCGCGACCGGGGCCGAGATCATCAGGTTGCTCTTCGACCTCAAGGAGCAGGAGGGGGCGACCCTCTTGCTCGTCACCCATGACGAGGCGCTGGCCGGGAAATGCGACCGCCGCATCGAGGTGCGTGACGGCCGGCTCAGCGAGCAATCCTGATGCTCTGGCTTCGCTTTGCGCTGCGCGATCTCCGCTCCGGCCTGCAGGGGTTCTGGATCTTCCTTGCCTGTCTGGCGCTCGGCACCGCCGTCATCGCCATGGTGGCGGCCCTCTCCGCCGCCATCAACCGCGGCATCGAACAGCAGGGCCAGCCGCTGCTCGGCGGTGACCTGGAATTTGCCCTGACCCAGCGCGAGGCCAGCGCGGCGGAACTGGCGCATATGCAGTCCCTCGGCGTGGTCGGGCGGGTGGTTTCCTTCCGCGCCATGGCCACCACGCCTGCCACCACCGCCCTGACCGAGGTGAAGGCGGTGGATGACGCCTACCCCCTCTATGGTGCGATGAAAGTCTCGGCAGGAAGTCTGGCGGCCGATCTTGCCGCCACATCATCGGGCTTTGGCGCCGTGGCCGATCCCCTGCTTCTGGGCCGCCTCGGCCTCAAGGTGGGCGACACCTTGACCCTCGGTCAGGCACGCCTCACCATCACCGCCGAACTGCAAGCCGAACCCGACCGGCTGGGCGAGGGCTTCCTGCTCGGCCCCCGCCTGCTGATCAGCGACCGGGCGCTTGCCGCCACTGGCCTCATCCAGCCCGGCAGTCTCGTCACCTGGAAATACCGGGTGAAGATGACGGACCCCGCGGAGGCGAAGCCGGCGGTCGAAACGGCCAACCGGATGTTCCCCGCGGCGGGCTGGCGGCTGCGCGCCGCCCATCAGGCGGCCTCCGGCACGGAACGCATGGTGGAACGTCTGGGCTTCTTCCTCACCCTCGTCGGCCTTGCCGCCCTGGTCATCGGCGGGGCGGGCATCGCCAATGCGGTCAAGGCCTTCATCCAGCGCCGCACCACCACCATCGCCACCTACAAGGCCCTGGGGGCCGCGAGCCGCACGGTCTTCGCCATCTTCCTCACCGAACTCCTTCTGGTGGGATTTTTGGCACTCTCCTTCGGTCTGGCCCTGGGGGCCGCCACGCCCGCCCTGGCCCAGGCCTTCCTGGCCGATCTTCTGCCCCTGCCGCTTGCCACCGGCATCGAATGGCTGGCGCTGGCCCGCGCCGGGGTGATGGGGCTTCTGGTCATGCTGGCCTTCACCGTCCTGCCCCTCGCCGCCACCGGGGCCATTCCCGCCACCGCTCTCTTCCGCCACGGCACCACGCCCGCATCCCGCCGCTTCCCCTTTGCCCATGCCGCGGCGTCCGCCGTCTTCATGGCGCTGCTGGCGGGCCTCGTCCTCCTCAGCAATGACAATCTGAAACTCACCGGCGGCTATCTTGCCGGACTTGCCCTGAGCTTCGCCGCCCTCTCCTTCTTCGGCTGGGCCTTCCTGCGTTTCTTGCGCCTCATTCCCCGCCCGCGCCATCTCCTGCTCCGCCAGGCGCTGGCCGCGCTGGCCCGCCCCGGCTCCCCGGCACTTGCCGTCATTCTGGCCCTCGGTCTCGGCCTTGGCCTCTTTGCCATGCTGGCCCAGACCGATGCCACCATGAGCCGCGAAGTGCGGGGCGGCCTTGCCGAAAAGGCCCCGGCCTTCTTCTTCCTCGATGTGCGCGGGCCGGACCTCGACCGCTTTCTGGCCGACGTGAAGGCAGAGCCCGGCGTCATCGCCACGGGCACGGCTCCCATGCTCCGGGGCCGCATCAGCGCGGTCAAGGGCGTGCCCGCCGATCAGGTGAAGCCCGCCGAGAACGCGCAATGGGCGCTGCGCGGCGAGCGCGGCCTCACCTATTCCGCCACCCTGCCGGAAAACTCGACGCTGGTGGCGGGCCAATGGTGGCCCGCCGACTACTCGGGCCCGCCCCTCGTCTCCCTCGTCGATGACATTGCCAGGGGGCTTGCCCTCAAGATCGGCGATGACATCACCGTCAATGTGCTGGGCCGCGACGTGACCGCCAGGGTCGCCAATCTTCGCGCCGTGAACTGGCGAAGCTTCGGCATCAACTTCGTCATGGTGTTTTCGCCCAACACGCTGAAGGCGGCACCCCACAGCGACATCGTCACCGTGACCATGCAGGGCGGCGATGAGGCGCACCTGCTCAACACCATGGCGCGGGCCTGGCCGGGGGTCACGGCGGTCCGGGTGAAGGATGCCCTCGATCAGGTGGCCGCCATGATGGGCAAGATCCTGCTCGCCATCCGCAGCGCCAACGTGCTCACTCTCGTCACCGGCATCCTGGTGCTGGCGGGCGCGCTCTCGGCTGGCCTCTCGGCCCGGAGCTATGAGGCCGTGGTGCTGAAAACCTATGGCGCCTCGCGGGCCCAGTTGCTCGGCGCCTTCGCGCTGGAATATGGCCTGCTCGGGCTTGCCGCCGCCGTCTTCGGCCTGATCGCCGGCACCACCGGGGCCTGGTTCCTGGCGGGCTACATTCTCGAACTGCCCTTCGCCTTCTCCCCCGGCATCGCGGCGGCGACCGTGGCTCTGGCCCTCATCCTCACCATCGCGGGCGGGCTTCTCGCCACCAACCGGGCACTGACCGCAAGGCCCTCGGTCACGCTGCGCGACGAATGACAGGCCGGGCTTTTTCCGCTAGCACAGGCCATGGTCAAGCTGAACCGCATCTATACCCGCACCGGCGATGATGGCTCCACCGCGCTCGGCGATGGCACCCGCCTGTCGAAGGCGCACCTGCGCATCGAGGCCTATGGCACGGTGGACGAAACCAACGCCGCCCTCGGCCTGGTGCGGCTCCACACCACAGCGCCGGAACTGGCCAGCCTCGATGCCATGCTGGCCCGCATCCAGAACGAACTCTTCGATCTCGGGGCCGACCTCTGCGTGCCCGATCGCGGCCAGACGCTGGATTATGAACCCTTGCGCATCCTGCCCGAACAGGCCGCCCGGCTGGAGCGCGAGATCGATGAACTGAACGCCAGCCTCGCCCCGCTCAAATCCTTCGTGCTGCCGGGGGGCCATGCCGCCGCCGCAGCGCTTCATCTTGCCCGCACCATTTGCCGCCGCGCCGAGCGCCTCATGGTGCACCTTGCCGAAACCGCGGGCGAGACGGTCAGTCCCGCCGCCCTCGCCTATGTCAACCGCCTGTCGGATTTCCTCTTCGTCGCCAGCCGCCACGTCAACCATGTCACGGCTTCGGGCGATACGCTCTGGGTGCCGGGGAAAACGCGTTGACGCATCATCCCGAAAAGTGCGCAGCGGTTTTCGGACAAGATGATGCGCAACCGCGTCATCATCCCGAAAAGTGCGCAGCGGTTTTCGGACAAGATGATGCGCAACCGCGTCATCATCCCGAAAAGTGCGCAGCGGTTTTCGGACAAGATGATGCGCAAAAAAATCCCATGGATCAAACGCGGCGGTAGCGGCAATGGATTTGGGAAGTCCACCACAATGATGTTCGCACCCCTGATCGCCGGTTTTGCCCTGGGTGGCAGTCTCATCGTCGCCATCGGCGCGCAGAACGCCTTCGTCATCCGCCAGGGCGTGCTCAACAGCCATGTCTTTGCCATCGCCCTGTTCTGCGCCCTGTCCGACATCATCCTGATCTGGGCCGGCATCTATGGCCTGGGCGCGCTGTTGAAACTCTTTCCCGGCTTCATCGCCCTCATGCGCTGGGGCGGTGCCGCCTTTCTCATCTGGTATGGCCTGAAGGCGCTGCGCCGCGCCATGAACCCGGATGCGCTCCATGAGGCCGTCTCCAAACCGCTCAGCCTTGGCACGGCACTGGCCACCTGTGCCGCCTTCACCTGGCTCAACCCCCATGTCTATCTCGACACCGTGGTTCTGGTCGGCTCCATCGCCAACGCCCGGCCTGCGGGCCAGCAGGCGGCCTTTGCCATCGGTGCCTCCATCGCCTCCACCCTGTGGTTCTTCTCGCTGGCCTATGGGGCCCGCGCGCTGGGCCACATTCTGGCCCAGCCCCGGGTCTGGCGCATGATCGACTTGGCCATCGCCGCCATCATGTTCACCATCGCCGCCAAGCTCATTCTGGGCTAAACCGGGCCCATGTTCATTCCGCTTCACGACGATGCACCACTCCGGGTCATCCGCTTCCAGATGATGACCTTCGGCCTCATCGCCCTCAATGTGGCGGTGTTTCTGGTGACCGGGGCCTTTCCGGGCGAAGCCTTTCTCGCCTCCGTGGCCCAGGGCTTTGGCGTGGTGCCGGCCGAATTCGTCTCCGAGGCCGCCCGCGCCCATGGCGCCAACCCCGTGCCCGAGCCGGTGACGCTTCTGACCTACATGTTCCTGCATGGCGGCTGGATGCACCTCATTTCCAACCTGCTCTTCCTCTGGATCTTCGCCGACAACGTCGAGGACGCCTTCGGCCATGTCGGCTTCGTGCTCTTCTACCTGTTGTGCGGCATGGCGGCAGGCCTTGCCCATGTGCTGCTCAACCCCACCTCGCCCGTGCCGCTGGTCGGGGCCTCGGGCGCCATCTCCGGCGTGCTCGCCGCCTATTTCGTGCTCTACCCCCGGGCCCGCGTCTGGGTGCTGGCCTTTTTCCCTCTACCCATCCGCATTTCCGCCGTCTGGGTGCTGGGCATCTGGTTTGTCATCCAGGTGCTGAGCCTCTTTGCCACCGACCCGGAATCCCAGGCCATCGGCTGGTGGGCCCACATCGGCGGCTTCCTCACCGGCCTCGTGCTCACCTGGCTTTTGAAAAACCGCCTGCTCATCCGGGTGGGGGAGTAAGCCGCGTCAGCTTCCTGCCCTCAACTTTGGTCGGTGGACCAGCCAAAACCCGTCGCTGGCGGAATTGACTCAAAGAGACGCCATCACTAGTTTGCGCCGCAACAATCGCAAAAGCAGAGGACTGACATGAAGGTTCTGGTCGCTGTCAAACGGGTCGTTGACTACAACGTCAAGATCCGCGTCAAGGCCGACGGTTCGGGCGTTGAACTGGCCAACGTCAAAATGTCCATGAACCCCTTCGACGAGATTGCCGTCGAGGAGGCCGTGCGGCTGAAGGAGGCGGGCAAGGCCACCGAGGTCATCGCCGTGTCCATTGGTCCGGCGACGGCGCAGGAAACCCTGCGCACCGCCCTTGCCATGGGGGCCGACCGCGCCATCCTGGTGAAGCATGATGCCGTGGTGGAGCCGCTCGCCGTGGCCAAGCTGCTCAAGGCCATTGTCGCGGCGGAACAGCCCGACCTCGTCATTCTCGGCAAGCAGGCCATTGACGATGACGCCAACCAGACCGGCCAGATGCTGGCGGCGCTGATGGGCTGGCCCCAGGCCACTTTCTGCTCCAGGCTGGAGCCGGGCGCGGGCGAGGCCACCATCACCCGCGAGATCGACGGCGGCCTGCAGACCCTCAAGCTGAAGCTGCCGGCGGTCGTCACCACCGACCTCCGCCTCAACACGCCGCGCTATGCCTCGCTGCCCAACATCATGAAGGCCAAGAAGAAGCCGCTCGAGGAAAAGACCCCGGCCGACTATGGCGTCGATGTCAGCCCGCGTCTCAAGGTGCTCAAGACCGAGGAGCCGCCCAGGCGCCAGGCCGGCGTGAAGGTGAAGTCGGTTGCCGAACTGGTGGCGAAACTCAAGGAAGCGGGAGCGATCTAAGATGGCCGTCCTTCTCATTGCCGAACACGACAACGCCAGCCTCAAGGATGCGACCCACAAGGCGCTCTCGGCAGCGGCCCAGATGGGCGGCGACATTCATGTGCTGGTGGCGGGCAAGAACGCCAGGCCTGCCGCCGACGCGGCCGCCAAGCTGAAAGGCGTGGCCAAGGTGCTGCACGCCGAAAGCCCCGACCTGGAGCGGCCGCTGGCCGAAACCATGGCCGACACCATCGTGGCCCTGGCCAAGGGCTACAGCCACATCGTCGCGCCCTCCACCGCCAACGGCAAGAACATCATGCCGCGCGTGGCCGCCCTTCTCGATGTCATGCAGATCTCCGACATCTCGGAAGTAAAGTCTCCCGACACCTTCGTCCGCCTCATCTATGCCGGCAACGCGGTCCAGACCGTGCAGTCCGCCGAGGCCCACAAGGTCATCACCGTGCGCACCGCCTCCTTCCCGGCGGCGGCCGAGGGCGGTGCTGCCAAGGTGGAGACGGTGGCCGCCGCCAAGGGGTCCGGCCTTGCCGTCTATGCCGGTGAAAATCTCACCAAGTCCGACCGGCCCGAACTGACCTCGGCCAGGATCATCATCTCCGGCGGGCGCGGCATGCAGAACGGCGACAATTTCAAGCTGCTGGAAAGCGTTGCCGCCAAGCTCAACGCCGCCGTGGGTGCCTCGCGCGCGGCGGTGGACGCAGGCTTCGTGCCCAACGACTATCAGGTCGGCCAGACCGGCAAGGTCGTGGCCCCCGATCTCTACATCGCGGTGGGCATCTCCGGCGCCATCCAGCATCTCGCCGGCATGAAGGACTCCAAGGTCATCGTCGCCATCAACAAGGACGAGGAGGCCCCCATCTTCCAGGTGGCCGACTACGGTCTGGTGGCCGACCTCTTCGAGGCCGTGCCGGAACTGGACAAGGCCCTGGGCTGACCGCCGCTATCTCTGATTGCAAACCGCTCCTTCCTGCCGGAAGGAGCGGTTTTTTCTGGTCCATGGAATGCCGCGGCTCTGGTCTTTTCGCACTTGCGAAATGATCTTGCGGGGCGCTCCTCATCACGATAACGTCCTCACCCTGTCGGAAAAACGGGTGTTTCATGACCATCAGGAAAGTCGGCATCATCGGCGCGGGCCAAATGGGCAATGGCATTGCCCACATCTGTGCGCTGGGCGGTTATCAGGTTGGCCTCAATGATGTGTCCAAGGACCGGGTGACCACCGCACTCGCCACCATCAACGGCAACATGGCCCGTCAGGTCAAGGCCGGCAAGATCGCCGAGGCCGACCGCGAGGCCGCCCTGTCGCGCATTGTCCATGTCCCCTCCTTCGCCGATTTCGAGGGCTATGACCTGGTCATCGAGAGCGCCACCGAAAAGGAAGAGGTGAAGCGCGCCATCTACAAGGATCTCTGTCCCAACCTCGGTCCTGAAACCATCATCGGCACCAACACGTCCTCCATCTCGGTGACCCGCCTGGCCGCCTCCACCGACCGGCCCGAGCGCTTCATGGGCATTCACTTCATGAACCCGGTGCCCATGATGGAACTGGTGGAGTTGATCCGCGGCATCGCCACCGAGGAACAGACCTTCCAGAAGGTCAGGGAATTTGTCGGCACGCTGAAGAAAACCGTGGCCGTGTCCGAGGACTTTCCGGCCTTCATCGTCAACCGCATCCTGCTGCCCATGATCAATGAGGCGGTCTATACGCTCTATGAGGGCGTGGGCACGGTGGACGCCATCGACACGGCCATGAAGCTCGGCGCCCATCACCCCATGGGGCCCCTGGAACTGGCGGACTTCATCGGTCTGGATACCTGTCTCTCGGTCATGCAGGTGCTCTATGAGGGTCTGGCCGATTCCAAGTACCGGCCCTGTCCGCTGCTGGTGAAATATGTCGAGGCGGGCTGGCTGGGGCGCAAGACCAAGCGCGGCTTCTATGACTATCGCGGCGAAAAGCCGGTCCCGACCCGCTGACCTCTCACTTTGAATCCATCACCGCCTTGATCATGCTCTGGGCGTCGGCGCTGGCCCATTGCGCCGGTCCGAGCAGGCGGCCCAGCTCCCGCCCCTGCCGGTCGAAGAGCAGGGTTGCCGGCAGGCCGGGGACTGACAGGGCATCGCGCATGGCGCCGTCATCGTCGCGGTAGAACGTCAGATGGCCCGCGCCCGCAGCGGCCAGAAACTCCCTGGCCTTGTCCTGGCGCGCCGCCGTATCGAGATTCACCGTCACCACCTCGAAATCAGGGCCGCCGAGGGCCGCCTGCAATTTTCCCAGTTCCGGCATTTCCGCCCGGCACGGCGGGCACCAGGTGGCCCAGAGATTGACCAGCGTCACCTTGCCCTGCCAGTGCTCCGGCGGCACCGTGGCCCCCGCCGCATCCTTGAGCGCGGGCAGCGTCATGTCCTTGGGCGCATCATGAAACTGGAACTGGGCGATCTGCCCCCTGGCGCTAACCGCGAAGGGCGAGGCCGAGGACGCGGCCACCGGCGCTTCACCCACATGCTTGCGCGACACGAGGTTTAGCCCGTAAATGCCGACGACAGCCGCAAGCAGCAGCGCCACGCCGAGATAGAGCCGGTGGCGCGGATTTGAAGGGAACATCATGACTCCGTTCGTTCGGGTCCGGGCCGGGGGCAACCCATGACCAACAAAATGTGGGGCGGGCGCTTTGCCTCCGGGCCAGACGCCATCATGGCCGAGATCAACGCCTCCATCGGCTTTGACAAGCGCCTCTTTGCCCAGGACATCAGGGCCTCGAAGGCCCATGCCGCCATGCTGGCCGAGAAACGCATCATCACCAAGGCCGACGCGGCGCAAATTAGGCACGGCCTCGATCAGGTGCAAGCCGAGATCGAGGCGGGCACTTTCACCTTCTCGTCAGCCCTTGAGGACATCCACATGAACGTGGAAGCGCGTCTGAAGGAACTGATCGGCCCGGCGGCGGGACGCTTGCACACCGCGCGCTCGCGCAACGACCAGGTGGCGACCGACTTTCGCCTCTATGTGCGCGACACGGTGGACCACCTCGACGCCCAGATGGCTGACTTGCAGCGGGCGCTGGCCGAAAGGGCCGAGGCCCATGCCGCAACCCTCATGCCGGGCTTCACCCATCTTCAGGTGGCCCAGCCCATAACCTTCGGCCACCATCTGCTGGCCTATGTGGAAATGCTGGCGCGCGACCGCTCGCGTCTGGCCGATGCCCGGGCCCGCATGAACGAATGCCCCCTGGGGGCAGCGGCGCTGGCCGGCACCTCCTTTCCCATCGACCGCGCCATGACCGCCAGGGCCCTGGGCTTTGCCCGCCCCACCCGCAACTCGCTTGATTCGGTTGCCGACCGCGACTTCGTGCTCGAGGTGCTGGCGGCGGCCACCATCTGCGCCATCCACCTGTCGCGGCTGGCCGAGGAAATCGTGCTCTGGGCCACGGCCCAGTTCCGCTTTGTGAAACTGTCGGACAAGTTCACCACCGGCTCGTCCATCATGCCGCAGAAGCGCAACCCCGACGCCGCCGAACTGATCCGCGCCAAGCCGGGCCGCATCCTCGGCGCCTTCACCGCCCTTGCCGTGGTCATGAAGGGCCTGCCCCTCACCTATTCCAAGGACATGCAGGAGGACAAGGAACCGGCCTTTGACGCCTTCGACAGCCTGTCGCTGGCACTGGCTGCGGCCACCGGCATGGTGCGCGACATGGTGCCCGATGAGACGCGCCTGCGCGAAGCCGCCGCCACCGGCTTCTCAACCGCCACCGATCTCGCCGACTGGCTGGTGCGCGAATTGCAGATGCCCTTCCGCGAGGCCCACCATGTCACGGGAAGCCTTGTGGCACTGGCCGAAAGAAAGGGCGTGGACCTCTCCCGGCTGTCGCTCGCCGAGATGCAGGCGGCCCATCCCCGCATCACCAAGGACATCTTCCGTGTGCTGACGGCTGAACGCTCCGCCGCCTCGCGGACGAGCTTCGGCGGCACGGCCCCCGCCAATGTCCGGCGCGCGGCCCGGCGCTGGATCAGACTTCTGAAGGGAAAATGACATGACCCGTATCATCATTGTGAGCCTTGCCGCACTGCTTGCCCTGTCAGCCTGCGGCGTGAAGGGCGATCCTGAACCGCCGCCGGCCTTTACCCAGAGCCAGTGACATGCATCACTTCGCCTACCGCAACGGCGTGCTCCACGCCGAGGCCGTGAACCTGGAAGTGCTCGCCGACGAGGTGGGCACCCCCTTTTACTGCTATTCCCAGGCCACCCTCGAGCGCCATGTCCGCGTGCTGGCCGAGGCCTTCAAGGATCAGCCGCATCTTCTGTGCTATGCGGTGAAGGCCAATTCCAACCAGGCCGTGCTGCGGCTCATGGGCCAGTTGGGCTGCGGCACGGATGTGGTCTCCGAGGGCGAGCTGCGGCGCGCGCTCGCCGCCGGGGTGCCCGCCCGCAAGATCGTCTTTTCCGGCGTGGGCAAGACGGCGCGCGAAATGGCGCTGGCCCTCAAGGAGGGCATCCATTGTTTCAACGTCGAATCCGAGCCCGAGCTTGAGCTGCTCTCCGACATCGCGGGCCGCGTGGGCCAGCGCGCCAGCGTGTCGCTGCGGGTCAATCCTGATGTTGACGCCAGAACCCATCACAAGATCTCCACCGGCAAGGCCGGCGACAAGTTCGGCATCTCCTTCCTGCGCGCCCCCGAGGTCTATGGCCGCGCGGCGAAGCTGCCGGGCCTCGACGTCGTCGGCATCGACATGCACATCGGCAGCCAGATCACCGAACTCACCCCCTTCCGCAAGGCCTTCACCCTCATGGCGGAACTGGCCCGCGACCTGATGGCCAGGGGTCACACGCTGAAGCATCTCGATCTCGGCGGCGGTCTCGGCGTGCCCTATCGCGGCACCAATGACGTGCCGCCGCACCCCGATGAATATGCCGCCCTGGTGAAGAAGATCCTGGGGCCGCTGGGCCTGCGCCTCATCCTGGAACCGGGCCGCATGATCGTCGGCAATGCGGGCATTCTGGTGTCACGGGTCATCTACGTGAAGGATGGCGACAAGAAGCGCTTCGTCATTCAGGACGCCGCCATGAACGACCTGATCCGCCCCACGCTCTATGACGCCCACCACGAGATCATTCCCGTGAAGGAACCCAAGGCGCGGGCGCGCTCCCGACTGGTCGATGTGGTGGGGCCGGTGTGCGAGACCGGCGATTATCTGGCGCTCGACCGCAAGATGCCGCCCGTGGAGCGCGGCCATCTCCTGGCCACGCTGACGGCGGGCGCCTATGGCGCGGTGGCCTCCTCCACCTATAATTCCCGGCTGCTCGTGCCCGAGGTTCTGGTGAAGGGCGACCGCTGGGCGGTGATCCGCCCGCGCCAGAGTTATGAGGACCTGATCGGACTCGACCGCCTGGCGGACTGGCAGGGAAAATGACCGCACCCCGCCCCGGCATCATGCTGCCGCAATGCCCGACGATGCTGGCCCCATGACCACGCCCTCACGCTTTGCGGCCCGCATCGCCCTGCAGCGCGCCCTCCTGTTCTGGGAGGACCTGTGGCCGCGGCTGTTTGGGCCGCTCATGGTGCTGGGCAGCGCCTATGCCGTCATCGTGTCGGGCCTGCTCCTTCCTCTGCCGCAGACCTGGCGTGTTCTCGTGCTGGCGGTCATGGCCGCCGCCTTCGTCTGGACACTGCGTGCCGTGCGCGGCCTTGGCATGCCCAGCCGCCAGCGCGCCATGGCCCGGCTGGAGGCCCACGCGGGTCTCACCCATCAGCCGCTGCAAAGTCTTGGCGATCATCCCGCCGGTGCCGCCGCCGATCATCCTCTGTGGACGGAACATCGGCGCCGTCAGGAAGCACGGCTCTCCCGCCTGCCCCTAAGCCCGCCGCGTTCCGCCTGGCGCAGCTTCGACCCCCGCGCCCTGCGCGTGCCGGTGGCGCTGGCCGTGGTGGCCGCCACCGTGCTCGCCCCGCAGACGCCGCTCGCCAGCCTGAAGGAGGCCCTGACCCTGACGCCCGCCGCCGCGGTGGCCACCGGCACCGCCCTTGAGGCCTGGCTCACGCCCCCCGCCTACACCGGCAAGCCCCCCATCCTCCTCACCCGGCGCGGCGAGGAACCAGCCGCCGCCAGGCCCATCGTGGTGCCGGAGGGGTCCCTGTTCCAGCTTCGTCTGGGCAATGCCCGGGCCCCGCAGCTCCATTTTCTCGCCGCTGACGCAGCGGGCGCGGAAGCACCGCCCGCCGACCTCAAGGCCAGCCTCGCCAATGGCCTCTATTCCGCCAGCGCCAGCATCACCCGGCCGGTCAGCCTGTTGCTCGAGGACGGCAAAACCCGCCTCCGCTGGCAGCTCGACACCCTGCCCGACCTGGCCCCGGTGATCACGCTCGGCGACAAGCCGGTGGTGGAGCCCCTGGGCGCGCTCGGCCTGCCCTTTGAGGCGCGTGATGACTACGGGCTCACCGGCATCACGGCGGACATCGCGCTGGCCGACGAGCAGGCAGACGGGCCGGGCTTTGCCAGCAACGGCATCTTCATCTTCGAGCCGCCGGAGTTTCCGGTGAAACTGTCGAAGCCCCAGAGCCGAACCGAGAAGGCCACCGCCACCAATGATCTCACCAGCCATCCCTGGGCGGGCTTCCGGGTGATCGTGACACTGACCGCGCGCGATGCGGCGGGCCATGAAACCCCAAGCGCCCCCCTCACCCTCGACCTGCCGGAGCGGCCCTTCACCAAGCTCATGGCCCGGGCGGTCATGGAACAGCGCAAGCGCCTCATCCTCGACGGCGGCCAGGCTGGCGATGTGGCGGCCCTGCTGCGGGCGCTCGTCACCTATCCCAGGGGGCAGGTGGAGCACCTCGGCGATCTTCTCATGCTGGCCGCCATTGCCACGCGCCTCGAGCAGGTGGAAGACCCCGATCAGGTCGCAACCTCGGTTGTCGACCTCTGGGCCGTGGCTCTCGCCCTTGAGGAAGGCCGGCTTGCCGAACCTCGCGCCGCGCTGGAAGCGGCCCGCCGCGCCCTGGAGCAGGCCCTGGCCGAGGGCGCGCCGCCGGAGAAGCTTCAGGCCCTGATGAAGAACCTGCGCGCCGCCATGCAGCGCTACCTGAAGGCCCTAGGCGAACAGTCACGCGACGCGGCCGCCGCTCCCGGCGACAGTAAGGCCGTGACCGATCAGGATCTCCAGAAAATGCTGGACAACATCGAGAAACTGTCGCGCAGCGGTGCCACTGACCAGGCCCGCCAGATGCTCTCCGAGCTTGACCGGCTCATGCGCAATCTCCAGGCCGGAAAGAGCGGCGGCGATGTCCAGGCCATGCGCCAGCTCAACGAGTTGACCGACATCCTGCGCCAGCAGCAGAAGCTCATGGACGATACGCAGGGCCAGTCCGGGTCCGGTGACGGCAACGAGGGCGCGCCGGAGAGTGACGGCGACGCCCCCGGCATGGGCGAACCGGGAGCACCCGGTGCCAAGGGCGAGCAGGGCATGGGCACCCCCGACCATGGCGCGGGCCAGGGCCAACCCGAGGGCAGCGGCCCGTCGCTGTCGCAGCGGCAGGGCGACTTGGGCGACCGCACCGGCGCTTTTGGCCGCAGGCTCGGCCCCGCCGGGCCTGAGGGCCTGGGCCAGGCCGAGGACCACATGAAGGATGCCCGAAAGGCGCTGGGCGAGGGCGACCGGGAAGGGGCCCTCGCCGCCCAGGGCAAGGCCCTGCAGGCCCTGCGCCAGGCTTTGCAGGGCATGGCGCGCGACCTGCTGCAGCAGGGACCGGGCCAGACCAGCACGGGCCGCGATCCCCTGGGCCGGGGCCGCGACGGCAATGGCCGCAATCCCGCCACCGATCTCAAGCTGCCCTCGGAACAGGCCATGCAGCGGGCGCGCGAACTCCTGGAACTTCTGCGCCAGCGCAGCGCCGAACCCGGCTTGTCACCGGTGGAACGCGACTACATCGATCGTTTGCTGAAGGGCCTTTACTAGCGCAACGGACGATCAAATCGGAACGATTTGAGAGAGGAAAGTTGCGCCAACATATTGATTTTCGAACAACTTGTCGGCGGCAGTTGATTCCAACTGACCTCCGGTTGCTCTAAAGCAACCTGACTTTTGATGGAAAAGGCAAAAGTCAGACAAGTTGCTCGCCATCAAAAAGTTAGCGCGGTGGCTTTCACTGCATCAAAGCCACCACGCTGTGACCTCAATCCGCGCCCGGCGACAGCACATGGCCGACGAAGGGCAATTCGCGGAACTGGTTGGCCATGTCCATGCCATAGCCGACGACGAAGAGATCGGGGCAGGTGAAGCCGGTGAAGTCGGCGGCGATGTGGGCGGCAAGATGCCCCGGCTTGTTGAGCAATACCGCCGTCATGGCGCTCCTGGCGCCGCGCGCCGTCAGCAGGTCCTTGGCGAAGGCCAGCGTCCGGCCCGATTCCAGAATGTCGTCGACCAGCAGCACGTCGCGGCCATGCACCGCCGATTCGATGTCGCGCACCACATCCACCTGCCCTGACGACCTGGTGGCCTCGCGATAGCTCGCCAGCATCATGAAATCGACCTCGGGCGACAGCCCCGCCCCATGCATGGCGCGGATCAGGTCAGCGGCGAAGATGAAGGAGCCCTTGAGGATCGGCACCACCAGCAGCCGGGTGGGCCTGCGGGCGGCAATCTCCTGCGCCATGGTGGCGATGCGGGCGCTGATGTCGGCGGCGGAAAACAGGACATCGATCCGATGCCCGTCGATGAGGGTCTCAGTCATGCCCCGCATTTGAGCCGATTTCATCGGCATGGGCAAAACGAATCTGCACTCTTCCCGCAGTTTCCGGCGGCGAGGCCACGCGGGTGATGAAGCCCGTGACCTCGCCGGGGCGCAGCGGCCGGGCGCCGGTATCCAGCGTCCAGTGATAGAGGTCGGTCGTGCTGTCCGGTGCCAGAAGGCCAAAGCGCAACCACGGAATCTTGCGCGCCGCGCCGGAGATATTGGCGATCTCGCCCTTGATGGTCAGAACCCGCGTGCCGTTCGCCGTCACATGCTGCTGTTCCACCCGGCGGATTTCCAGCCCGTAGATATTCACGTCATAGCCGAGCCGGGCATAGACGCCGATGGCGGCGGGCGCGAGCCTGACCACCTGTTCCGGCAGGGCCGCGGCGGCGGCCAGCGGCGATACCGCCACCACGCCGAAGATGGCCCAGGCCTGTAGCGTGCGGAAGCGCCGCTTGCGCCGGTCCTCGTGGGCCTCGCGCGCCTCACGCGCCGCCTGCATCAGCCGTGTCACCTCGCCGTCGGGCTCATAGGCATGGTCGATGAGGGGCGGCGGCAGGGCGCGCGGCGTCTCGTGCGCCACCACGTCGATCACGTCCAGCGGCCGCGCCTCGATCCAGCCGTGGCCGCAGCCCCGGCAGGTCAGCGTCATGCCCTCGGGCGGCGGCTGGCGCGACGGCCAGTCATAGCGGGTTGCACAGGAGGGACAGGAGATTATCATGGACGAAGGTGGGGGCCTGATGATTCGAAACGCGCCCGGAAACGGGACTATGTCAGGCTAACAACCTTTACGGTTAATGGGCGGTTAAGGGCGGCGGGGAGCCGGAATTGGTCAGGCTGGATGCAGTGGGCCTGCGCTATGGCGGCGGGCCCGAAATTTTGAAGGACATTACCTTCCGGCTCGATCCCGGAGCCTTCTGCTTTCTCACCGGCCCCTCGGGCGCGGGCAAGACCTCGCTGCTGCGTCTGCTGTTTCTCGCCCTGAAGCCGACGCGCGGACTGATCTCGCTCTTCGGCGAGGATGTGACCGCCCTTGCCCAATCCGCCATTCCCCTCATGCGGCGGCGCATCGGCGTGGTGTTTCAGGATTTCCGCCTGCTCGACCACCTCACCACCTTTGACAATGTGGCCCTGCCCCTGCGCATCACCGGCCAGCGCCGCGAGACCTATGCCCGGGATGTCATGGACCTGCTCGCCTGGGTGGGTCTGGCCCATCAGGCCGAGGCCTATCCGCCGGTCTTGTCGGGCGGGGAAAAGCAGCGCGCCGCCATTGCCCGGGCCGTCATCTCGCGGCCCGAACTGCTGCTGGCCGACGAACCCACCGGCAACGTCGATCCGGCCCTGGCCCGAAGGCTCATGCATCTCTTCCTCGAACTCAACAAGCAGGGCCCCACCGTCTTTGTCGCCACCCACGACAGCGAGCTGATCCGTCAGACCGGGGCCCCGGCGCTTCACCTCGAGCACGGGCAATTGCGGGCCGCATGATGAGCGAAAAAACCGGTCCCATCATTCCGCCCGAGGCGGCACCGCTGAAGACACTCACCGTCACCATGGCGGTCATGTGCACGCTTGCCTGTCTCGCCATCGGTGCCCTGACCCTCATCAACCGCGCGGTGGAGCAATGGACGCACGGGCTTTCCGCCGAGGCCACGGTGCAGCTTCGCCAGGTGCAGGGGGTGGACCCCGACGCCGAACTGCAGAAGCTCGACGTCGTGCTGCGCCAGACCCCGGGCATCGCCGCCATCACCGTGATGGACCGGCGCGCCGCCGCCAAGCTCCTGGAACCCTGGCTCGGCACGGGCAATACCGACGACCTGCCCATTCCGCGCCTTGTCCGCCTCACCCTCGATGACGCCCATCCGCCCGATCTTCAGGCTCTGGCGCAGCGGCTTGAGGAAACGGTGAAGGGGGCAAGCCTCGACACGCACCAGCGCTGGCAGGCGGAACTCGCCCACATGGCCAGGACGCTCTCCACCCTGGCCTATGCCATCCTCGCCCTCATCGCCGCCTCCGCCGTGGCCATGGTCATCTTCGCCACCCGCACCGTGCTCGATGCCAACCGGCAGGTGGTGGACGTGCTCCATCTCGTCGGCGCCAAGGATGGTTACATCGCCCGCCAGATCGACCGGCGCTTTCTCGCGACCGGGCTTTACGCCGGCCTCATCGGCGTCGGTCTGGCGCTCCTCGTCTTCTTCTTCCTCGGGCTGTCCGGGCGCGTCAGCGGCGAAGGTCTGGCGGCGGCAAGCCGCAGCCTGCTCTTTGCCCCGCCCGCTCTGGCACTGTCGAGCTATGCAGCACTTCTCGCCGTGCCCGTGGCGGCCACCGCCATCGCGCTCATCACCTCACGCCTCACCTTGATCCGTATGCTGAGGAACGTGCTGTGACCATCCTGCGCTCCCTCCTCTTCAACGTCCTTTTCTATCTCACACTGGTGGTGTTGTTCCTGGCGGGCATCGTGCTGCTGCCGGTGGCGCATGCCACCGCCGTCAAGGCCATGCAGGGCCTGTGCCGCCTCTTGCTCTGGGAGCTGCGCGTGGTGGCGGGCACGGCCATGGCGGTGCGCGGGCTGGAACATGTGCCCAAGGGCCCCCTGCTGGTGGCGGGCAAGCACCAGTCCCTGTGGGAGACCTTCGCGCTGCTCACCCTCTTCGATGATCCCGCCATGGTCCTGAAGAAGGAACTCACCCTCATTCCGGTCTTCGGCTGGTATATCCGCAAGCTGCGCATGATCGCGGTGGAACGCAGCGCCGGATCGGCGGCCCTGCGCGGCCTTGTCGCCCGCGCCCGGGAGGAACGCGCCGCAGGCCGCCAGATCATCATCATGCCGGAGGGCACCCGCCGCGCCCCGGACGACCCCCCCGATTACAAGCCGGGGGCCGCCGCCCTCTACGCCGCCCTTGATGTGCCCTGCGTGCCCTTCGGCCTCAATGCCGGGCTGTTCTGGCCCCGGCGCAGGTTCCTGCGCCATCCCGGCGTCATCGTGGTGGAATTTCTGCCCGCCATTCCGCCCGGCCTGCCGCGCCGCGATTTTCAGGCCCGGCTGGAACAGGCCATCGAAACCTCCACCCGGAATCTGGTGGCGGAGGGGCGAAGCACCTGGCAGCCGCCGGAACCGAAGAAACAGAACGGGAACAATTAATCGACAGCGGACGTTCTTGCCGGTATGCTGCGTCCCATGGCCAAGCCCCTGCCCGACCTTCCCGCCATTTCCCAAGGCATCTGGGAGATGAAATACCGCTGGCCCGAGGGCGCGGAATCCTCACTTTCCGACACGCTGAGCCGCGTTGCCCGGGCCGCCGCCGCCCAGGAGGAAGCAGGCCAGCGCGGCCATTGGGAACAGGCCTTCGGCGATCTCCTGGCCGACCTCCGCTTTCTCCCCGCCGGGCGGATTCTTGCCGGGGCCGGCACGGGACGGGCCGTCACCCTGTTCAATTGTTTTGTGATGGGGACGATCGAGGACTCCACCGCCGGGATCTTCACCGCCCTCAAGGAAGCGGCCCAGACCCTGCAGCAGGGCGGCGGCATCGGCCATGATTTCTCGACCCTGCGTCCCCGGGGTGCCCTCGTCCACGGCACCGGCGCGGAGGCCTCCGGCCCCGTCAGCTTCATGGAAGTGTGGGACGCCATGTGCCGCACCATCATGGCGGCGGGGGCCCGGCGCGGCGCCATGATGGGCACCCTGCGCTGCGACCACCCCGACATCGAGGACTTCATCGCCGCCAAGCGCCGGGGCGACCGCCTGCGCAATTTCAATCTGTCGGTGCTGGTGACCGATGCCTTCATGGCGGCGGTGGCGGCCGACGCCGACTGGCCGCTGATCTTCGGCGGTGAAGTGTTTCGCACGGTGAAGGCCGCCGCCCTGTGGCAGGCCATCATGCGCGCCACCTATGAGGCGGCGGAACCCGGCGTCATCTTCATCGACCGGGTGAACGCCGCCAATCCCCTCAGCTATTGCGAGACCATTTCCTGCACCAACCCCTGCGGCGAGCAGCCGCTGCCGCCCTATGGTGCCTGCCTTTTGGGTTCCCTCAACCTCACGCGCTTCGTGCGTCAGCCCTTCACCGCCACGGCCAGTCTCGATGAGACACACCTGGCCGACAGCGCCCGCCTTGCCGTGCGCTTCCTCGATAATATCATCGGCGTGTCGCGCTATCCCCTGGCCGAGCAGCGCGCCGAGGCCCTGGCCAAGCGCCGCATGGGTCTGGGCATCACGGGCCTCGCCGATGCGCTGGCCATGCTCGGCCTCACCTATGGCAGGCCGGAGGCCGCCGCCACGGCCGCCCGGTGGATGAAGACCATCACCCAGGCGGCATTCGCGGCATCGTCCGAGCTTGCTGTGGAAAAGGGCGTCTTCCCGCTGTTCAATGCCGAACGCTATCTCGCCACCCCCTATGGCCAGGCGCTGCCGGGCGACATCCGCGCCATGATCGCCGCCAGCGGCCTGCGCAACGGGCTGCTCACGTCCATCGCCCCCACCGGCACCATTTCGCTTCTGGCGGGCAATGTCTCGAGCGGCGTTGAACCCATCTTCAGCCTGGAGCATGAGCGCCGCGTCCGCCTGGCCGATGGCAGCTTCCGGGTCGAACACCTCACCGATTTCGCCGTGGCCGAATGGCGGCGGCTTCATGGTGACAAACCGCTGCCGGAAAGCTTCGTCACCGTGAACGATCTTCAGCCAGCCGATCACCTCGCCATGCAGGCCGCGCTCCAGCCCCAGGTCGACAGTTCCATTTCCAAGACCATCAATGTTCCCGCCGACCTGCCCTTTGCCGCCTTTCAGGATGTCTATGCCCAGGCCCATCGCCTCGGCCTCAAAGGCTGCACCACCTTCCGGCCCAATGACGTGACCGGCGCCATTCTCACCGCCCCCGTGAGCGAACCGGCGCGCACCCGCTGCCCCGCCTGCGGTTCCTCTGACATTGCCGCCGCCGAGGGCTGCACCACCTGCCTGTCCTGCGGCACCGCCCTCTGCGGCTGACCGTCAGCTGAAAAGAACGATTGACGAACATTCCTGCTTGTTCTATATTCGTTCCCATGAACCTTCAGGGCCACCCCATCACCGCCGAACTGGCGCCCGACCTCGGTCTTGCCGACCGCTTCTGGTATTGGCAGGGCGCCTCGGGCCGGAAATACATTCACACCATCTATGAGCCCGGCAATTGTCCGCCCCTGCCCGGCGCCATCTATGTCGGCGTGCGCCGCGAGGGGGCCGCGCGCCGCGCCGTCATTCTCGGCCGCTTTCTGGCCCCGTCGGGCTTCGGTGTGGCCCAGCCCCTGTTCTCCGGCCTCGATCTCGATGAGATTCACGTCCATCTGCTGGCGCGCGACCCGGCCTCGGCCTCGGATATTCTGGCCGACCTGCACCGCGCCTTTGCCCCGGAGGCCAAGAGCGCTCTGGCCGGTTGCCACGAGAACGAGAGGGTGACGCCCTTCATGCCCCCCCGCGCCCGGCCCCCGCTGGCCCCCCGGCAGACCGAACTGGCCTTCGGCTGATCTCCTCAGATGAGAGAGGCCACACGCTCCAGCGCCGCATCATGGATGCCCAGCGCCCGGAGATGGGCCAGCGTGCTCGTCAGATAATCCGCCGCCGTGCCGCGCGACCCCCGGCCGGTGCGGAGAAGATCAAGGGTTTCCGCTTCCGTCAGGTCGCCCGCATATTGCGCATGGGTGGTGTCCGCGACAAAGGCCAGGGCCTCGCGCAACCTGCCATCGGCCCTATCCTGTATCGGGAGCCAGCGCTCCACATAGACCCGATTGGGCTGTTCGCGCTGGCGCAGGGATGACAGCACTTCTTCCCAGGCGGCATCGTCAACCTCGAGCGCCACCCCTTCGCACTGGCCGCCGCGCTGCAAGCCCAGCACCAGGCCCGGTGCGTCCGGCGTTCCGCGATAGACCACCGACTTGACGCACAAGGCCCGGTGATAGCCCGGCAGAACCGCCGACACCGCCCGGCGATGCGGAATGTCCGGCTGCCACATGAGCGAGCCATAGGCAAAGACCCAGCGGCCCCGCCCCATAACCTCAGCCTTCCGGCTTCTGGTTGCGCCCGAAGTTGGGCAGCGGCGTTTCCTGGCCCGCCGCGATGATGCTCTTGCGGATCGAGCGCGCCCGGTCGAAGAGCCGGTAGAGCGTCTCGCCATCGCCCCAGCGGATGGCGCGTTGCAGGGCCGACAGATCCTCCGAGAAGCGCCCCAGCATTTCCAGGACCGCATCGCGGTTGTTCAGAAAGACATCGCGCCACATGACGGGATCGGAGGCGGCGATGCGGGTGAAGTCGCGGAAGCCGCCCGCCGAATATTTGATGACCTCGCTGTTGGTCACCTTCTCCAGATCGGCGGCGGTGGCAACGGTGTTGTAGGCAATGAGGTGCGGCAGATGGCTGGTGATGGCCAGCACCAGATCATGGTGCTCCGGCTCCATGATCTCGACATTCGACCCGCACGCCTGCCAGAAAGCTTCGAGCCGCTTCACCATGGCGGCAGCGCTGTCCGGCAGCGGCGTCAGGATGCACCAGCGGTTCTGGAACAATTCGGCAAAGCCCGACGCCGGTCCCGACTGTTCGGTGCCCGCAATGGGGTGGCCCGGAATGAAATGCACGCCCTCGGGCACATGGGGGCGCACATCGCGGATGACCGCCCCCTTGACCGAACCCACGTCCGTGAGGATGGCCCCCGGCTTCAATTGCGGCCCGATCTCCTGCGCCACCGCGCCCAGGGCCCCCACCGGCACACAGAGAATGACCAGATCGGCATCTCTCACCGCCGCCGCCGCCGTGCTGTGCAGGGAATCGGCCAGCCCCAGCGCGCCCGCCTGGGTCAGCGTCGCCGCGCTTCTGGCGTGGCCCGCGATGTGCCGAGTGAGGCGCTCGCGCCGCATGACATGCGACAGCGACGACCCGATGAGGCCAAGCCCGATCAGCGCCACGCGCTCAAACATGACGGTCATATCCAGTAATCCCGCAGCGCCTCCAGCACGGCGCGGTTGGCCTCCTCGCTGCCAACCGACAGGCGGAGCGCGTTGGGCAGGCCATAGGCATCCATGCGGCGCAGGATCAGGCCGCGCTCGCTCAGATAGGCATCGGCCGCGGCCGCGCCCCCGTCCTCCGGCGGGAAATGCACCAGCAGGAAATTGCCCACACTGGGGGTGACCTTCAGGCCGAGCTTGCCGATCTCGGTGGCGAGAATGGCAAGCCAGCGTTCGTTGTGCAGCACGGCCCGCTCGACAAAGCCATGGTCCTCCATGGCCGCCGCCCCTGCCGCGATGGCCGGTGCCGACAGGTTGAAGGGGCCGCGAATGCGGTTCAGCACGTCGGCGATGGCCTCCGGGCAATAGGCCCAGCCGAGCCGCAGCGCCGCAAGCCCGTGAATCTTCGAGAAGGTGCGCGTCATCACCACGTTTCTGGAGGTGGCCACCAGCGCGATGCCCGCCTCATAGTCGTTGCGCCTCACATATTCGGCATAGGCCGCATCAAGCACCAGCACCACATGCGGCGGCAGGCCCTGATGCAGCCGCTTGATCTCGCTGAAGGGCAGATAGGTGCCGGTGGGATTGTTGGGATTGGCGAGGAAGACCATTCTGGTCTTCTCCGTCACCCGCGCCAGAATGGCGTCGACATCGGCGGTGAAGTCCGTCTCCGGCGCCACCACGGCGGTGGCCCCGTTGGACGCAATGGCGATGGGATAGACCAGAAAGCCATATTGCGAATAGATCGCCTCGTCGCCCGGGCCGAGATAGGCATGGGCCAGAAGCTGGAGCAATTCGTCCGAGCCGGCGCCGCAGACGATGTGCTCGGCCTTCAGTCCGTAGCGCCGGGCAATGGCCTCGCGCAGCCGCGTTGCCGCGCCATCGGGATAGAGCGCGAGCTTTGCCGCCTCGCCCTGGAAGGCCGCCACCGCCGCGGGCGAGGCCCCCAGGGGGGATTCATTGGACGAGAGCTTGTGCACCTTCTGCCCCTTGGCGCCGGACTTGCCGGGCACATAGGGGTGAATGGTGAGAATGCCGGGCCTGGGTTCCGGCGCCGCCGCTTTTGCTGATGACATCAGACCACCTCGAAGGGGCTGGGATAGCGCCCGGCCACCCGCAAATGCAAGCCGGGATTGGAGCGCATGAGCGACACCAGCGGGCTTTCATGTTCCGACAGGAAGCCCGGCAGGCTGGACAGGCGGCGCGGGCCGACCTTCGCCTCCCAGCGCGGGGCGGGGGTGAAATCGCGCGGCAGCTTGCCGTCGCTGATGATGAGGGTTTCATCCTCGCCCGTGGCGACCGCCCGGGCATGGCCCAGAACCAGAAGCCGCGGCATGGCCTCGGTCTTGAGGAAGGGCAGAACCGCAATCACCTGCGCCCGGCCCGCCTTGCCCTCAAGGAAGGGCTCAATCCACGGGGCCTCGGTTTCCACCACGCAAAGGTCGGTGGGGTTGGCCTCGATCTGATAGAGGGCCTGGGCCTCGTCGCGGTAGTCCTCCACCGCCATGGTGCCGAAGTAATCGCGCAGGCGCAGCCGGTTGCCCGCCGTCTGGGCAAAGCGGCGGCTGACATGAAGGGTGATGGGGGCCTGGGCCAGGCTGGCCTCGGCCATGATGGCCCGCCACAGGCGCACCACCAGATCCGGCGGCACGCTGCCCTGCACCGCGCGGGCGAGGAGACGGCGCAGGATGAAGGCCTCGCGCTCCGGCCGCACGGGCGTTCCCTGGCCGTTGCCGCCCTTGGCGGCGCGCACCCGGGCCACGCAGTCGAAGCGCATTTCCAGCAGGTTGAGCAGACCTTCATCGAGCGCGTCGATCTCGCGCCGGGCCTCTTCCAGAATGGATTGATTATTGTCGGCGCTGCTCATGCCGCCTCGTTCCTGCCCTGCCGTTCCCGCCGACCTTCATAACGGCGGCAGGGGGCAAAAGCAAAGCGGCTTTGGGCGAAGTCAGGAAGGCTCGCGCCGCACCGGTTGCGGGCTCAGGACCGGCGGCAACTGCGGCATGAAGCGGCGCTTGCGCCGCGCCGGCGCAAAGGCATAGACCTGTTTCACCGCCTCCACCACCGTGACCCCCGAGGCCGAGGGCCACAGCACCCCGCCCAGCCATTCCACCACGCGCGCCAGCCGCTGCATGAGGCCATGGGCCGACGGCGGCAGGAAGAGGGCATGGTCGAAGCGGGTGATGGAAAACTGCGCCTCGTTCAGCAGCCGTGATAATTGCGGCCGCGAAAAGGGCTGGCCATGGCCGAAGGGCGAGGCATCCCGGCTCGACCACATGCCGCTGCGGTTGGGCGCCACCAGCACCAGCCGTCCCTGCGGCGCCAGCACCCGCCACACCTCGTGCAGCATGTCCTCCGGGCTGTCGGAAATCTCCAGCCCGTGCACCACCAGGACCACATCGACGACGCTTTCCCCCAGGGGCAGGTCCAGCTCATCCACCAGCGCGCTGCGGTTGGCCTCACCCTCGGGCCAGGGCGAGGCGCCAAGCCGCGCCGGGGCCAGCGCCAGGGTGATGGCCTCGCCGCAGGCCGCCGCCGTCAGATAGGGTTCGGCATGGCCCAGGCCCAGCACCACCGCATCGCGCGCCCGGGGCAAGAGCGGGCCGAGGCGCGCCGCCAGAAGCTGGCGCGTCGTTTCGCCGAGCGGACTTTGATAGAAGGCTCTGAGGTTGATCCCCTGCATGGCCTCATCATAGACTGAAATGCCAAGGCCTTCACAACCCCCATCCCCGGACCGCCATGCCCGCCCTCGAACGTCATTCCTTCCGCTGCCGCGACGACAATTACGGCCACCTGCTGCACGATGCGGCAACCGGCGTGACCATGGCCGTGGATGCGCCCGAGGCCCCGGCCATCACGGCGGCACTGCGCCACAAGGGCTGGACGCTGACCCACATTCTGGTCACCCACCACCACGCCGACCATGTGGCCGGCAATGCCGCCCTTCAGGCGGAATTCGGCTGCCGCATCATCGGACCGGCGGCGGAGGAAGAGAAAATCCCCGGTCTCAACCAGACCGTGGCGGGCGGCAGCCGCTTTTCTCTCGCCGGGCGGGTGATCGAGGTTCTCGCCTGTCCCGGCCACACCCAGGGCCATGTCGCCTATTACCTGCCCCAGGAAAAACTGGTGCTCTCCGGCGACACGCTGTTCGCGCTGGGCTGTGGCCGGGTGTTCGAGGGCACCTTGACCGAGATGTTCTATGCCGTCACGCAGTTCGCCACCCTGCCGGCGGAGACACTGGTGCTCTGCGGCCATGACTATGGCTGGAGCAATGCCCGTTTCGCCCTGTCGGTGGAACCCGACAACGCCGCCCTGCAGGCGCGCATGGCGGAATTTGCAATGTGGAAGGCCGAAGGCGTGCTGGCGCCGCCTTCCACCATTGCCGCCGAACGCGCCGCCAATCCCTTCCTGCGCGCCAGCTCACCGGAAATTCGCGCCACCCTGGGCATGATGCAGGCGCGCGACATGGAGGTCTTCGCCGCCCTGCGCCAGCGCAAGGATGGCTTTCGCGGTTAGAGCAACCTGAGTTTTTGACGGAATCGTCAAAAGTCAGAAAAGTTGCTCGCCATCAATAAGTTAGAGCGGGCGCTTTGCTGCAATCAAAGCGCATTCCGCGCTAGAGCATCGGATGGTCGAGGTGAGTCGAGAGGGGTTCACAAATCATCTGTGA